>Ga0315297_10001347_pt1 | contig 15153 bp, 15 predicted proteins | sample YL17G15_0_MG_FD_203628 | JGI IMG/M metagenome (GOLD analysis project Ga0315297, IMG submission 203628) | Sediment microbial communities from Yellowstone Lake, YNP, Wyoming, USA - YL17G15_0 | ecosystem: Environmental > Aquatic > Freshwater > Lake > Sediment | place: USA: Wyoming | collected... | reverse complement strand
ATCCGAACTGGCTGCATTTTTATGGTAATTCCCCTTTCTCTTTCAAGCGCCATTCTATCTAAATATTGTGGTTTCATTTTCCGTTTATCAACAGTGTCTGTAATTTCCAAAAATCTGTCCGCTAAAGTAGATTTTCCATGATCAATATGAGCAATAATAACAAAATTGCGAATATTACTTTGAGTCATCGGGATGAAAAAACTTTTTAAAAATTATCTGTTTAATACCTAATATCTCTGGCGACTTCAATAAAAACATTATCAAACAATAGACTGAAATTCCTAAAGTGGCAGAGATAAAACTCTGAAAAAATATTCCCATAAAAGTGCGGGTATTTAAAAACAAATCGACAACATAAAGACAGCTATAAGTAACAATGCCCATAATAATGGTGGCGATAACAATTTTTGAAAAAGACATTAATATGCGTTTTGGCTGCCACCAATTAATTTTTTTAGCAAATTGACTTAACAAAAATCTAAAATTAATAATCTCGGCTAAAGAATAAGCTAAAGGCAATCCTAGAATAGAAAAATCTTTAATTCCTTCAAGTTTTAATAATCTAGAAACTAAAGAAGAAAATGCATTATTAAATCCCAAAATCCAAACTAAAAGAAAACTAAAAATAATATTTAAACCAATACTAAGCAAGCTAATCAAAACTGGGGTCTTTGTATTGTGAAACGAATAAAAGGCTCGAGAAATTAAAGGAGTTAAGCTCTGGGCAAAAATACTCAAAGAAAAAATACCCAAAGCAGCGGCAGTTAAACGAGTATCGCTCCAATCAAATTTGCCGGTTCCTAAAACTATCCGAACAATCTGGGCGCGAAGAATAAAAAATAGGGCGCTTAAAGGTATGATTAAAAATAAAATCCTGGAAAAAGATGAAGAAAAATCTTTGGAAAAATGTTTTTTCCGCTTCCAGATAAAAGATTTGGATAAATTAGGAAAAACAGCAGTAGCAAAAGCAATGCCAAAAATACCAATGGGTAAATACTGAATATTGTTAGATAAATTAAAAATAGCAATACTGCCAGCGCTCAAAGTTGAAGCAATGGCAGTAATTACCAAAAAATTAATCTGATCGCTAGCAAGACCAATTGTCCTGGGAATCATCAATTTTATAATCTTTCTCACTCCTCCGTGATGAAAGTTTAAAATTCTGTGATATTTAAACCCGGAGTAAATAGTGCTTGGCAATTGAATCAATAAATGTAATCCTGCTCCCAAAATTACTCCCCAGGCAAGTCCAATCAATCCCCAAGCTGGCACAAAAACCAAAATTCCGAAAATAATTCCAAAATTATACATTAAAGGAGCCAAAGAAGAAACCAAAAAACGACGAAAATATTGTAAAATGCCGCTTAAAATACTGCTAATACCGAGCATGATGGGACTTAAAAACATAATCCGGGTAAGCAAAATGGTCATTTCTCTTTTAGCGCCATTAAATCCGGGAGCGACCAATAACATTAATTGGGGGGCAAAAATAGCTAAAATGCCGGCCAAGATGACCAGGAATAAAACAGTTAAATTCAAAACTCCGCTTGCTAATCGCCAGGCCTCTTTTTTGTCTTTATGAAAATATTCGGCAAAAACCGGAATAAAGGCGGCCGAAATTGCGCCGACTACTAAAATATTAAAAATCAAATCAGGAATCCGAAAAGCAGCGTAATAAATATCGAGTTCGTCGCCAGCTCCAAATTTACCAGCCAATAATCTGTCTCTAATCAATCCTAAAAATCGGCTGGTCAAAGACGTAACAATAAGAATAAAAGCAGCCGAAAAAATGGTTTTTGACCTTCTATGTAAAAAACTTTTAACCATATAGTAATTGTATAAGAAAAATTAAATATAATAAAGACGCGAGCTTTACTTTTTTAGTATAATATGCTATATTATACTCTTAAGGATCTTTAAAAACTGAGGAGCAAAAATTGCAAAATGAAACAAAATATCTTTATATTAAAGCCATAGCAACGCAGGATTTTAAAGAACATTATGGAGAAAATTGGCAGAAAATAATTGAAAAAACAATCCAAGACAGCTCTAATATTTTTGAGGAAGAATTTGCTATAAAGTTGATTATTAACACAGTCGAGGTTCAGGATTGCGAACATGAATATCTTCCATTTTCTGTCTTTGGTTATGTCAACGACCTTTCCTCTAAAGAAGATGCGAAAAAGCATGATATTATTATAGCTTTTACTAATGCCCCGGCTTTTTCTGACGGAAGTCAAGAATTTTATGGCCAACCAACTGCCCTGGCAACAATCTTTTACAAACATAAACTTATTGTTCTCGCTAATCCAGAAAAAACCCGAAGCTGGCGAGGTTTCTATGAATGGAAATATTATAAAAACATCGACTGGATATCCTTAAAATTTCTGCTTGTTCATGAGCTCGGCCATTTTTTTAAAGCTCGCGATGTTAAAGATAAAAAATCATATATGTTTGAAAGAATGCTAACTTCAAACACTAATCTCTTCGATAAAACCAACAAAAAAATAATCCTAAAAAACAAATGGATAAATTATGATAAAAGCGCAATACTTCCAAAGTGATGCGCTTTTTTTATGGGTGAGGTATAATAAAAATAGGTATATGACAATAAATCTAAGCAAAATAATAATTATTATCAAAAAGAATAAAAATAAAATTTTAAGAATTGCTGCACTAATAGCAATAGTTATTTTTATAATTACTGTCTTTGCCTTTAGTTTGTCCCTGGTTCATAAAAACAAAATTGCCCGCGGCGTAAGAGTGGCAAATTTTTCCATTGGCGGATTAACCGTTGACGGGGCAAGAGAAAAAATCGAAACAAAAACACAAGAATTCCTAAAACAAAACATTGTTCTCAAATATAAAAACGGGAAAGAAACATTAATCCGGGAAATTCTGCCGGAAACTTTGGGAATAAAACTTGATGCCAATTCTACGCTCGACAAAGTTTATGCGATTGGCCATCAGAAAAAACTACTATCTGATTTTAACCAGCGGATTCTGGCTTTTCTTGGTTTCTATAAAATCCCTATAAATTACAGTATTGATGAAATACAATTTGAAAAATTTATATCAGAAAAATTAAATTCCATCGACAAGCCGGCTATGGATGCTTCTTGGGAATACGATAAAAAAAATAAAAAATTCGTTCCAATTGAAAGCCGAGAAGGCCTAATTATCGATAGAGAAAATTTTAAACTTCAGCTTTATAAAAAAATAGAAAAATTTACTTCCGACGAAATATCGTTAACTTTAGTTGATGACCACCCGGATGTTTTAGATAATGAAACTAAAGAAGCTTATATAAAAACACAGGAGATTTTAAAAAATGCTCCCTATAAATTAACCATTAATGACCCCTTAAAAATTGCCTTGACCGAGTTTTTCTTAACCAAAGACGAACTAATTTCTATTTTGGAATTCAAACCAGTAAGTGATAAAAATAATCCGGAAAATACAATATTGGGATTAAATCTTGCCCGGCAAAAACTAACAAATTATTTAGATAATATTGCCTTAAAAATAAACAGGGAACCAATTAACGCTCAACTTGCAATTATAGATGATCGGGTTACTAATTTCTCGTTACCTCGGGACGGATTAAAATTAGAAATCGAAGAAAATATAAATAAGCTCAGAGAAAAAGTTTTAACTGAAAATAACAAAAACATAGAATTGGAAACATCGATAACTCATCCAAACATTACCAGTACTAAAGATTTAAAAGCCCTGGGCATAACGTCTTTAATCAGTAAAGGAACTTCGAATTTCAGCGGCTCGCCAAAAAACCGAATCAGTAATATTAAAACCGGAGCGGCAAAATTTAATGGAGTTTTGATAAAACCAAACGAGGAGTTTTCTTTTAATACTATACTGGGCGACGTTGGACCAGAAACCGGCTATAAAGCGGAATTGGTAATAAAACAAAATAAAACTATTCCAGAATATGGAGGAGGTTTATGCCAGGTTTCAACCACTGCTTTTAGAGCAGCCTTTTATGCCGGCTTGCCCGTAAAAGAACGCCAAGCCCATGCTTTCCCGGTAAAATACTATAATCCTCAAGGATTTGACGCAACAATCTATCCGCCCCATCCCGACCTAAGGTTTATCAACGACACACCGGCCTATATAGTCATCCAAACCAAAGTCGAAGGAAATAATTTAATTTTTGAATTTTACGGAACTAACGACAACAGAAAAGTAGAAGTTGAAGGACCGCGCCAATACGATATACAAGCCGATGGATCAATGAAAGCGATTCTTATCAGAAAAATCTATGACAAAGACGGAAATTTTATCCGCGAGAGCGTTTTCAATTCAAATTATAAATCGCCGGCACTATATCCAGTCGAAAAAAATCCATTGGAATAATTTTGAAATCTAAAAAACAGAAATTTAAAAAACGACCAATGGGGTCGTTTTTGTGTCCGGGGGGAGAGTCGAACTCCCACGGTTTTATCCATTAGGTCCTAAGCCTAACGCGTCTGCCAATTTCGCCACCCGGACTTTTGTATTTTTATTTTATACCACTTGACAAAGTTTGTCAAATTTGCTAAAATATAATGTACTCTCAAAACCGAGCTTTGCTTTGTGTAATTGAGAGCGATCTTTGATAAAGGAGACAAATAACATGAAAAATGTGCTTTCTTTAATTGTCGGCTCAGCGCTTACTCTTGTTTTATGCCTTATTTGGATTGGGATAGTTCCTGCCAACCCCACGTATCGCTACAGCGGCATCGTGGCTATCGTGCTTATAGTTTTTATTGCTGGTCTTAGAAAGGTTCCTGTCCAACACGAGGAAGTGGTAGAATTCTTGGGAGCTCGCAGCAAACTCAGGTTTAAAGAGGGCGTGAGATGGCTTCTATGGTTTTTCTCTGGCACGGAAGACGTGAACATGAAAATCAAAAAAGTCGATGTGCCGTCTTTAACTGAAATTAGCAAAAACAAAGTACCGCTGAAAGTGGAAACTTCAATATTTTTCCAAGTTACGAATCCATCCACTTTTCTCAATTTGGACGAAAATATAGTACTAGATGGCTTAAAAAGCTTGGCTCAAGAAGCAATCAGAGAATTCATCATCGAGCACACTGACCTGCAGTGCCTTAGGGAAAAAACCGAAATTCAGAAATGCGTTGAAGATAATATCGATAAGGAGACCAAGGATAAATGGGGAATAGACATTGAAAACGTTGATGTCAAAACCGCGTTACCTAGCGAAGCAATTCTAAAAGAATACGAAGAAGATAAAAAGAAAGAGTTGAAAATCACAAGATTTGCTAAAGATCTTAAGAAAATCGCAAAAGAAGTACCCAATATCTCAGACAAAGAAAAAGTTGACACCGTTGAAGTTGTTGAAGGCATTGTAAAAAAAGAACTAAAAGCCCAGCAGACGACCATGAAAGTCGGAGTTGAAGCAGAAACCATCAAAACGGTCGCGGAGATTATAGCGATGTTCCTACCCAAGAAAAAGACCGACGAAACTAAACCCGAAGAAGGAGAACGAAAATGAATAAAGGAAAATGGATTTTACTCGGATGCTTAATGCTGATTCCGATATTGGTTAAGACATTACTTTCCAATCTCGGAAAACAACTCACTTCCGAAACTGAAATCTGGCTTCTACTAGCCATTATTAGCCTGTTTGTAGTGAATATTGCTATTCCGAAAGAGCAAAGAAAATGGTTCAGATGGTTCTGTATCCTTTTCTTCCTGCTGGCTTTTACTGCTCAATTCTGCAAAAAAGCTCCTGAAACAAAAAAAGGAAAACAGCAATACAATCCACAACAGACCACACTCGTACAATCAGCAAGTCCAGCATCAAATTCACAAGTTACAGAAATTGAAGTCACTGGCAAGAATCCTGAAGGCGATGTGTTCCTTGTTGAAAACCTTGACGGACCTGGATGCTATGAAATCACCCATGTCGAAGGCACGAAAATTTACGACAACCTCCAGGAATACCTGGAAAAAAGCGCATATGATATCTGGGGCACTGATTATATTCCCAGCAGGAAACATTACTTCCCTTATGCCAGCATTCCCGGAGTGCAAGCTTTGGAGGCGCTGATAATCGCCGACGGCGAAATCAATGGCCCAAAGCAAGTATGCCAATTCCCTGATTGTAAAAGAACCGTCAGGATTTACGCAGAACAGTATCTCAGAATTATCTGGCACGGAACGTTCAGGCCAGACATTAACGGCGACACCTCCTGGGATTTCCGAGATAACTATGGTGCGTGGAAATTTCGCATCAAAAAAGTGAACTAAATAAATCAAAAAGAAACTAAAAGCCCTGTTCAACACAGGGCTTTTTCGCATCTTAAATATTGAGTTTTTCCATCAGGCACTTGGATTTGCTCCGATAAAACTAGCCAGAGTACCAAGAATAATACCAGCCAAAAGCACTATAGCTGCTCCAACTAAACCGGTAACAATAGTTTTTTTAGCGCTTTTTTGTCTGTCTTCATTGCCGCCTGCTGTCATGTAGCTTATACCACCAATAATAATAACCAATAAAGCAATAGCAAAACCAATCACATATAACCAATCTGAAGCCTTATCTATAAGGGCTACGACCCCGCTAAGCTCCATTCCCCCTCTAGGAATAGCAGCGCTAACAAGTAAGGGGGCAAACAAAATAATGACTGCTAAATACGGTAAAAATGTTTTTATGCGCATAATAATATAATAATGTTAGTAAACTAATTATTTGACTCGACCTTTGCGCTTAATAGAATAAAGGGGATAAAAATTGGGCTAAAAGACCCAATATAAATCCAGAGCAAAGAACTATTGCCGTTCCTACCAGCCCGTGGGTTATAATCTTTTTTGCGGATTTTACTCTCTCTTCTTGTCCGCCGGAAACCATGTAAGAAATCCCGCCCCACAAAATAACCACAAGCGCCAGCGACCAACCAATAGCATAAAGAGCGCCTGAAACATTATCAACAATATGACATAATTTATAGGCCGCTGTACCAATCTCTGATACCAATCTCAAACACGGATCAGGGCAAAGAGCGCCGGTAAAAAGGCAGATAATAGTTTGGAGAATACTCCCAATGAGATCAAAAAGGCCTGCCTGAACCACGATTGGAACAACCAAAAAAACAAGCATTAACATTAAAATTGGTAAAAGTTTTTTCATATTATTTATTTTACTAATGGTCCTAAAAATTCAGTTAAAAGCTGCAGTATAAATCCGGCGCAAAGAACAACCGCTGTACCAATCAAACCATAAAGAAGAATGGTTTTTCCCTTCTTCAATTTGTCCTCGCCTCCACCAGCGGTCATTATGGTAATTCCACCCAATAGAACAACAACTAAAGCCAGCCCGGCGCCGATGATATATAGGGCACCGGCAATATTATTCAACATAGTGCACAATTTGATAGAATTCGGTCCGAGCTTAAGATTTGGATCCTTGCAATCGATGGCAAAAGCAACCGTGGGAAACAAAAGCAAAATAGATATTAAAATGAGTTTTATATTTAATCGCATATATTTTAACCTATGGGAGGACCTCCCATTAGTTCCAGAATAAAACCAACCAAAAAATTGACTGCAAATACAATGGCCAGGCCAATTATTGTCCACATAAGTGTTTTTTTGCCCTTATTTAATTGCTCCTCCTTCCCGCTAGCGGTCATAATCTGAATTCCTCCCCAAATTATCATAATGATACCAATCGGGATTGCGGCTACTTTCAGCAGATTCATCACCCCATAAATGACTCCGTTAATATCTGTGGCTTTAAGCGGATTATAAAGGCATATACTGCCACTGGGACAAGTGTCTGCGGCAAAAACACAAATTGGCTTTCCTAAAATCAGGATAGCAAAAATTACAACAAAAAACAATAGGATTGGTGTGGAAAACTTCACCCCGTTAGAAATTTTCTGATTTTGTATCTTCATGATTCTCTTTTTATGAACCCGCCGAAATTTATCATGGAATTTCTAACGGGGTTCATAATATTTTTATTTCATTAATACATTAACTTCGTCAACCGCTTTGTTGATTGCAACGCCTAAGGCCGCTTCACCCAACACTACTGATTTTATCATATCAGCGAATATCTTTTCAATAGCCCCGCTATCTGGCTGATACCAACTCTTAGCAGATAAAACCTGGCTGGCAAAAATACCCAGGTCGGGATCTTCTTTTTGCCAATCTGCCAGATCCCTACGAGAGGTTGGCCTTTTTGCCAATTCCAAATATTTTTTAACATTTTCTTTTTTGGATAAAAAAATCAGGAATTTCCAAGCCTCGGCAGAATTCTTGGAAGCTTTGGAAACAACCTGCCCCCAATAATTGGCGTAATTTATATCGAAATCTCGATTTTCAATCTGGGGAAGCTTAGATATGCCGAAATTTAAATATGGGGATTTATTTCTGATTGTTTCTATTTGATAGGAATAATTTATCATCATCGCTGCTTTTCCCTCGTAAAAAGCATCGATGGAATATGGCATTTGATTGTTCCATGAATAAACTCTCTTTGTCGGATTGGAAAAATCGGTATAAAAACGAAGAGCGTCTTCTCCTGGATTAAACAATTGATTGTTTAAATAGGTTGATTCGTTGAACATTGCTCGTCTTTGGGTCGTATCAACCATCTGGGCTCCAGTTTGAAGCATGAGCAGAGACAAAATGTCTGTTGAACGATTAATATTTTCGGCTGTTCCCAGGGCTGCTCCGCTTTTTAAAATGTTTCCTGCCTGATCTTTTTTAGTGAGAAGCTCGACGTCATCCAAAAACTCATCCCAGGTAGTTGGAGGCGAAGAGATATTAGCGCTATTAAACATCTCTTTATTGTAATAAAGAGCCAAAGTGTCAACATAAAAGGGTATGCCGTAAATATTATTTTCGCCAACGAAATCCGCATAAGCCACATCAACAAAAGTATCCTGAAAATTTCTCAGCGTCAAAAAATTCTCGCCTTGAGGCATAAAAACAATTTTATCCTTGTATTTCGGAAGCCAAACGTTATGAATGCTAAAAATATCAGGACCGGTGCCAGCTGCCAAAGCATTAATCAGGTCTTTCTCGTAAGTATCAAAAGGTTTTTCTTCATATTGAATCGTTACGTTCTTATTTTCTTTCTGATATGCGGATATCAAATCGCTATAAAAGCTCATATCGTCATAAACGCCCCAGAATTTCAAAGTTACCGGCCCTGTCCCTTGGTTTCTTTTTGCTCCAATTATCAAAATGAAAATGATAACTAAAACTGCGATTCCTGCGATAATTAAAACTTTTTTCTTATCCATGATTTTTATAGGTCTTATTTGGTGAAAATAAGTCCCCAATGATTAGTGCCGGCTTTGAATTCTCTTTCGAATTTAAAATCTTCATCCTCGGCAATCTTTTTTATTAAATCTTTGGAAACAATACGGTCTTGAGGGGGACCCATTGGCTGGTTTTCTTCCCAATCAATAACAATCATTTTCCCTCCTTTTTTCACCACTCTTTTTGCTTCTTTAATTATATCAGCTTTTTTTGACGACTGAAATAAAATATTGGCAAGAAGAACCAAATCAACAAATTCATCTTCCAATTTAGACCCGCCGGGAGTTTCTAAATTAGACCGAATGGTTTCAATATTTAATAGTCCTGCGGATTTTTTCTTATTTTCCACTGATTCCAGGGCGGTTTTTAATACATCAAAAGCATAAATTTTTCCGTCATCGCCAACAATTTTAGCCATACAAATCGTAAAATAACCTGCGCCACAGCCAAAATCAGCGACTTTATCACCTTTCTTAATATCAAATTCTTGAACTATTTTGTCGGGGTCAAGAAATCCCCCTGTGCCTGTAATCATAATTTTATTTAGACACACGCGACAGAAACAACTTTGTCGCCGCTATCTAATCTCATAATTCTTACTCCTTGAGTTACTCTGCCTAACTTTGAGATATTTTTTAGAGGCGTCCTGATTACCTGACCTTGCTGAGATATGGCAATCAAGTCCTCATATTCTGGATCAATAATTAAAGCTGCCACAATTGGGCCGGTTTTTTCGGTAACATTGGCTGTTTTAATGCCTGTTCCCCCTCTGCGTTGTATTCTATATTCGTCCAACTCTGTCTTCTTTCCATATCCATTTTCAGTCACAATTAATAAGTCTCTCTCTTCTTTGGATTTTTCTATCACGCCCATTCCGATGATTTTATCTTTTGCTCTTAATCTGATGCCTCTTACTCCTTTTGCTCCTCTTCCCATAGGCCTTAAATCTTTTTCTGAAAACCTTATTGCCTGGCCATTTTCGGTCACTAAAATGACGTGGTCGTCTCCATCCGTCTCTCTAACCCATCTTAAATTGTCGTCTCTGTCAATTTTTATAGCAATTATGCCGCTTCGTCTTATGTTTTTGAAGCTCTCAATTGCCGTCTTCTTAATTATACCCTTTTCTGTCACCATTGCCAAAAATTTTGTAATGCTTTGCTTTTTAATCGGAACAACGGCGTTAATGCTTTCCGACGAAGAAATTCCTAAAATATTAACAATAGCCTTTCCACGAGAAACCCTGTTTGCTTCGGGAATCTCATAGGCTTTAGTGTCATATACTCTGCCCTGATTGGTAAAAAACAAAAGATCGTCATGCGTAGAGCAAGCAAAGAAATTTTCTACAAAATCTTCTTCTCGGGTTTTGATTCCCACGATGCCTTTTCCTCCTCTTTTCTGAACTCTATAAATTTTTGGATTGACTCTTTTGATATAGCCGGAATGAGTTACTGTGACTATTGTTTCTTCTTCTGGAATCAAATCGATCTCTTCGAATTCCCCGACTCTTGATTTGTGAATCTTGGTTCTGCGCTCATCTCCATATTTTGCCTTGAGTTCCGATAATTCTTTTTTCACCGTGGTTAAAATTCTTTTTGGGCTTTTTAGAAGTTCTTCCAGCTCTTTGGCTATTTTCTTTTTTTCTTTAAGTTCGTCAATGATTTTTTTGCGCTCAAGACCAGCCAGGGTTTGAAGCTTCATTTCCAAAATTGCTGTGGCCTGAATATCAGTTAACCTAAATTTTTTCCTCAAATTTTGATGAGCAATTTCTTTTGTCTTCGATCCTTTGATAATCGCAATCACCCTGTTTATATTATCCAGGGCCTTGGTTAAGCCGTCTAAAATATGGATTCTTTCTTTTGTTTTTAGCAGATCATATTTAGTGCGGCGAATTACTACTTCTTGCCTATGAGAAATATAATGGGCTAATATGGCTTTCAAAGATAAAACTTGCGGCTGAAGACCGTCTACTAAGGCCAGCATATTCAAATGAAATGATTTTTGAAGGTCGGTATATTTAAAAAGCTTATTCAAAACTTTCTGGGGCTGAGCGTCTTTTTTCAATTCTATAACTACCCTGATTCCTTCTTTGTCGGATTCGTCGCGGATATTTCTGATTCCTTGAATCTTGTCGGTTTTAACAAGCTCAGCAATACGCTCCAACAAAACCGATTTATTGGTCTGATAAGTTAATTCGGTAATAATAACGGCAAATTGGCCTTTTTTATCTTCGACAACCTCGGCTTTTGCCCGACTAACTACCGGTCCCTTGCCCAAAGCATAAGCAGAAACAGTGTCGGAAAAACCATAAATTTCTCCGCCCGTAGGAAAATCCGGGCCTTTTATAAATTGAAATAAATCTTCAATGGTTGCCTTGGGATTATCAATAAGATGAATAATTGCATCCACTACTTCAGAAAGATTATGAGGAGGAATACTGGTTGCCATACCAACCGCTATTCCCAGGGTTCCGTTTAAAAGAAGATTGGGAATAGGCGATGGCAAAACAATCGGCTCTTTCTTGGTGCCATCATAATTATCAGTAAAATTTATCGTGTCTCTTTCGATATCTTCAAGCATTTTCTCTCCGAGTTTTGACAAACGGCATTCCGTATAACGCTGGGCTGCTGGAGCGTCGCCATCAACGCTTCCCCAGTTTCCTTGGCCATCGATTAAAGGATACCTTAAAGAAAAATCCTGAGCCATTCTCGCTAAAGCATCGTAAATTGCAGCATCGCCATGAGGATGGTAATGAGCCATGGTAATTCCCGTAACATTGGCGGATTTCCTGTGCTTAGAACTTGCCCCCAAACCCATTTCGTGCATGGCATAGAGAATCCGGCGATGAACCGGCTTTAAACCATCTCTCACGTCGGGAAGAGCCCGGGAAATAATCACGCTCATCGCATAATCCAAATAGGATTCCTGCATTTCTTCGGTTATTTCTCTTGGCTCCACTTTCCCTATATTTTGTTTTTCTTCTTCGGCCATAAATTATTCTGGTAATTTCTGAGGGGTTATAATCTCTATCTCGAGTTTTTGTTCTCCGCTGTTTTTCAAAATATCATTAAATTGCGCCTTGACGCTCTGTTTTAATAATGAGAAATCTTTACTGATTATGCCGAAAATCGAAGGCAAAGATTGCCCCTCCTCCTTTGTTTGCTTATAATTTGATTCTGTTAAAATTGATTTTAAATAAACTGTCCAAGTAAAAAATATAACAATCATAACCAAAACAACGGAAATCCACAAAATCTGGACCCGCAAAAAACGCGGTTTGTTCTGAAGTTTTTCAATAAGCTTCATATTTATTAAATTTAAGAAACGCTCATCACCAATACTTTTGTTTCTTCTTTTGTAAGGTCTTTCTTCTTTACTATTAATTGCTCAGCCACTTCTTTACTCGCTCCCATTTCTTTTAAGAAATCGTCTATCTCTCCCAGCTTTATGTTCAGTCCGGGAATTTTATAATGCATTGGGATGACTATTTTTGGCTCAATAGCATTAATAATATTGGCTGCTTCTTCGCTATCAATGGTGTAAACTCCGCCAACTGGAATCATTAAAATATCAATGTCTCCAATCGCATCTATCTGCTCATCGGTCAATTCCTTCTGGCCCAAATCTCCAAGGTGGCAAATTCTCATATTGTCTTCGGCTTCAATAACATAAATAGTATTTGAACCCCTTTCTTTGCCTTCTTTTTGGTCGTGAAACGAATTAATTCCCAAAATAACTATATCTCTTAATTCATACTCGCCGGCTCCTTTTATTACAAAAGGCTCGCCTCGCAGGGCCGAAACATTATTGTGGTCGGCGTGATCATGAGATACGGTAACAATATTTGCCTCATAGTGAGGGGGTTTTAATCCGATATCTTTGCTAAATGGATCGGTGATAATTGTTGTGTCTTTGGTTACAATTTTAAAGCAAGATTGCCCATGCCAAGTTATTTTCATATATCTATATTCTAGCAAAATTTTAACAAAAAAGCAACCAAAAACAGCCGAGCTCTTGCCAAATTTTTAAAACTCCTTTATACTCTGTATTATGAACGCAAGCACTAAAAAAGATACAACAAAAAACAATGATATTAAGCCCGGTTTTAATATACCAAAAATAGGAGATGTGATCGAAGGAACGCTTTTCCAAATTAATAAAAGTGGAATATTCGTTGATTTAAAAAATTTCAAAACCGGAATAATATATGCCAAAGAGATTAAAGACCATCCTGAATATTTCAAGAATGTGAAAATCGGAGAAAAAATCTTAATGAAAATTACCAAATTAGAAAATGAAAACGGGTACGTAGAATTGTCATTAAAAGAAGCCGGCTCGGAATTAAAATGGAAAGAACTTGGCAAAACAATGGAGGACAAGAAAATTGTTGAGGGCAGGGTTGTGAAAGCGAATAAAGGAGGATTGATTTTGGATATCAACGGGATCCAAGCATTTTTGCCGGTTTCTCAGCTTTCGGCGGAAAATTATCCCAGGGTAGAAGGAGGAGACGCGCAAAAAATCCTCCAGGCTCTGCAAAAACTGGTGGCAAAATCATTAAAAGTAAAAATAATTGGCTTTAGCCCGGAAGAAGGAAAACTGATTGTCTCCGAAAAAGCCACCCAGGAAAAAGAAATAGAAGAAATTCTCAAAAAATATAAAGTTGGAGATATTGTGGAAGGAGTAGTGACCGGCATAGTAGATTTCGGGGTATTCATAAAATTTGACAGCCTGGAAGGTCTGGCACATATTTCGGAACTCGCTTACCAATTAATTGAAAATCCTCACGATATTGTTAAAATAGGAGACAAAATCAAGGCAAAAATAATTGATGTTGATAAGGATAAAATATCTTTATCAATAAAAGCTCTGCAGAAAAACCCATGGGACGAGGTAGAAAAAAAATATCAAGTCAACCAAACCGTAAAAGGAACAGTAACAAAATTTAATCCATTTGGCGCTTTTGTTCAGCTCGATAAAAATATTCACGGACTTGCCCACATATCTGAATTTGAAACCGAGAAAAAAATGACTGATGCGCTCACAATAGGAGAAAAATGTGAGTTTAAAATTCTTTCCATTAAGCCCAGTGAATACAGAATGGCTTTAAAGCCGTTATTAAAGAAAGAATAAAATATTTAAAAAAAAATACCCCGCAGCTGCGGGGTATTTTTAATTCCAATTAATGCATTTCGTAAGTTAGATTCACTGTGATAACTATTTCGCTTTCGCCGGTCTGAATTTGAGGAGCAGTACCGCCACCGCCGCCAACGCCGTATTCAAGGCCACGATAATCAAGATATGGCGTGCCGCTTTCATTATAAGCGCTAAGCCTTACCAATCTTATCCTAAGTTGAGAAGCAAGTTTTTCGGCTTTTTGCTTGGCATCATCAATAGCTAATTTGCGCGCCTGATCTTGCAACGCCTCGTCGTTATCAACTTTAAAATACAGGGAACCAATTTGATTGGCGCCATTTTTAATTGCTCCATCTAAAATTTCTCCTGTTTTATCCAAGCTTCTGATTTTTACTTCCAGAGTTTGGGTTATTTCGTATCCAATAATGTCGGGGGTTTTTTGTTCATAATAGTTATAACGGGGATACAGATTATAATTAATCGTTTTTATATCTTTGTCTTCGACTCCCGAATCTTTTAAGAATTTTAGAATCTGATTATTTTTCTTGGTATTATCATTTTCCACATCAATAACCTTTTTCCCGTCGCTAACAACCGAAATATTCACTAAAGCAATGTCGGGCTTGGCATAAACTTTGCCTTCGCCAGAAACAGTTATGCTATTTTTGTCGTTATTTAAACTAAGATACTTATAAGCCCAGAGCTTGCCGACAACTTCTATGCCGCCAT
>Ga0315297_10001345_pt1 | contig 15157 bp, 14 predicted proteins | sample YL17G15_0_MG_FD_203628 | JGI IMG/M metagenome (GOLD analysis project Ga0315297, IMG submission 203628) | Sediment microbial communities from Yellowstone Lake, YNP, Wyoming, USA - YL17G15_0 | ecosystem: Environmental > Aquatic > Freshwater > Lake > Sediment | place: USA: Wyoming | collected... | reverse complement strand
ATAGCGGGCCAGGAACCGGGATGACTGGATCGAGGACTACGCCAATGGAAGGTTCGAATTCGGGTTCGATCAACTGCCTTTTTTTATTTAGCAATACCAGCCTGCCCGCGGGACAATCCCATACTTCCTGGATGGCTGTCTTCTTTGCTTCAGAGTTGTCTGATGCGCGCACGTTATCCCACACCCCACCTGCTCGATCGCAGAAGCGTGCGTTGGCACACAGGGAAAGCACATCTGCCAAGAAAAGTTCCGGACCGATCGTCTCCGGCTCAATTTGTTCGATAAAAGGTTTCCGGCTGGCTGTCTCGGTCCCATCAAACATAATATCGAAATGTGCCAAATCACAAAAGGGTTTATTCTTGGAATGCCCGCAGCGGCACAGTTCATATTCCTCTTTAATGGGATAACGCTTGCCAATATGCCACCCTTTGGATTGACCTTCAGCATCGGGGATCATGATCATATCTACCAGAGGGATGCTCCCGGTGATCGTGTAAGGACCATCCGGGTTCACCTTGATTTTCATTTGTTTATTATTTGAGGTCATGATTTACACAGTTTCCTTAATGGGTAAATCATACACCAATTATCCGATTACTTCAATCTCCGAAAAAATAAAATAAAGTGAAAATCCCCAACTTCTGCAGGTTGGGATTGATATTGTTCTTATTATCATAATCGATTGATGAATTTATACCTGTATTTAGCGCACCAAACATGGATGGTGTATTCCTGCTATACTACAGAGATGGAAGGCCAAATTTTGGAATGCAAGAGAAATTGTCTCCCCGCCTATAATTGCCATATAATGGAAACCTCACAAATCCGAGAGGAGTTAAATCTATCCTTTCAATTGTTTGGAGAAAGAAGGACCAGATGCTTTCCAAATTGAAGGATGTCCTGATCGGTCCGCCACTTCCCACAAAAATTCTTGAACACAAGCAGTTAAACAAAATCAGGGCACTGGCTGCTTTTTCTCCAGACGCACTGGCCTCAATCGCATATGCAAACCAGGAGATCTACCTGGGTTTGGTGGTTGCCGGGAGCATAGGGTTGACATACGCCTTGCCGATTGGCTTGGCAATCATAGGGGTATTGGTAATCGTCGCACTTTCTTATTTTCAAACCATTCATGCTTACCCTTCCGGTGGTGGATCATATATTGTTGCACGAGCCAATCTCGGAGTATTGCCGGGGTTAATTGCTGCAGCTGCATTAATGGTCGACTATGTCCTAAATGCAGCAGTCAGTTTGACAGCGGGTGTTGCTGCCCTGGCATCAGCCTTTCCAGCACTGTGGCCGCACCGCGTTGCTCTGGCAATCATCCTGCTCCTGGTGATCACGCTGATCAACTTGCGTGGATTGCAGGAGTCAGCCACTTTCATGGCCGTGCCGGTCTATATTTTCCTGGGAACATTCCTTCTCATGTTGGGGTATGGATTGGTGCGCCTGTTCATTGAAGGGCCAACACCGACTGGCGCATCCGCTCCTCCAGCGACTTCGCCGCTTACTCTGATATTGATCTTGCATGCCTTTTCCACTGGCTGTACCGCTTTAACAGGCATCGAGGCCATCAGTAACGGTGTTCCGGCATTTAAATCTCCCCAATCCAGGAATGCCGGCCGAACACTCATTGTAATGGCTGTTTTAATGGGTAGTTTGTTTTTGGGGAGTATCGGCTTGACCCAATTATTCGGGATTGTTGCAAGTCCGCATGAAACTATTCTATCTGCTCTGGCAAGACGACTGCTTGGGAGTGGCCCCCTTTATCTTATCATCCAATTCTCCACCTTGGGTATTCTGGCGGTGGCAACCAATACCAGTTTCATGGGCTTTCCACGGATTTCTGCCATCCTGGCAAAGGATGGGTTTTTACCTCGTCAATTAACCGGGCTTGGTGATCGCCTGGTGTTCGCCAATGGCATCCTTTTTCTCTCGCTCGCTGCAGGTGGTTTGATTATTCTTTTCAATGGAGATACCCATGCCCTGGTACCTTTGTTTGCCATAGGAGCATTCCTGGCTTTCACCTTATCCCAAACGGGGATGGTGATTCACTGGTTGAGGGAAAAAGGGAAGGCATGGGTGATAAAAAGTTTGTCCAATGGCATAGGTGCACTGGCAACCATGACGACCCTTCTTGTAGTGATCATCAGCAAGTTCCGCGAAGGCGCATGGATTACCGTCCTTGTAATTCCCCTGATCGTGTTCACTTTCCTTCAGATTTCTTCACACTATAAACATGTCGGTAAAGAACTTTCTTTAAAGGGACTGCCTCCCTCCCTTAAACCGGTGGAAACCACTCGCGTTGTCATCCCCATTTCCGGCATCCACCGTGGGATGGTGGGTGCGGTTAATTTTGCCCGTTCGATCTCCAAGAATGTTACCGCTGTATATGTGGAACTTGAGCCCGGAGCCGGGGAAAAAGCCCAGGAAGAATGGAACGCCTGGTGGCCGGACGTGCCGATGGTGGTTGTCCCATCTCCATATCGTTCCATCGTAAGTCCCCTTTTGCAATTCCTCGATGAGACAGACATGCAGCACAATGACGGTCAACTCGCCACGGTGGTCCTGCCGGAATTTATTCCCGGAACATGGTGGCAGACATTATTGCACAATCAAACCGCCTGGGTCATAAAAACAGCCCTGCTTTACCGGAGTAGAAAACCAGGACGGGAGCGTATCATCATAGATGTTCCGTTTCACTTGCGTCAATGACTTTAAAAAACGATCAGGGTTCCAAACTGATCATTTCAAAAAATATGACCCCATTCGTTAAGGTGGAAAATTCTATGAAAATTGTTAATTCACCTAAATGTCCATCTTGCAACAGGAATAATGATCCTTATTATCTCCGGCTGATTGTATCCTTTTTATTAATCACCTTCCTGACGTCATGCAATATTCCAAAACGTGGAACTCCGGGTCCAGGTAGTGGATCCGTCGCCACCAGTGTAGCCTTGACCCTGACGGCATTGACCCAAATGGGGCAACATACTCCTATATCATCTGCCAACGCTCCAACAATGATCCAATCAACAGACACCCCTACTCCCACCAGACGCCCCACGGTAACTATTGGATCCACGGATACCCTGACGTCCACAGCGCTACCCACACCGACACTGAAATCTACCATTACCCCCACTTTGGCTCCTGGTACGATTGCCGGGGCGATAACCGGGTATCCCTATGGTTCAGTCCCAAGCCTGGCGATCGTGGCTTTTGGGCAGGAAGCCCCCTATTATTATTCCTGGATGATCACCGGGGTAGGTATCTCTTTTTTCTCGATGAGCAGCGATTTTTTGGTTCCTGGTCACTTTCAAGTGGTCGCGTATGACTCTTCGGGTCACGCTGGCGGCTGCCCAACCATCGTGCAGGTAAAAAGCGACCAGTCAGTTACTTGCGACATCACTGCTTGGGGGTCAGGCTATCCTGCGAAACCATCCAGCGTTCCAACGCCGTGATATTTATATCGATTATTATTTAAAGTTCCGGGGGGAAAACTAACCGGTCGAACAAGGTGGACATGATATCAACCACCTTGAATGGTAATTATTTTTCACAACGGTATTTTTCTTCCACCATATATTTTAGAACAAATTTGCGATAAAATACACTTCGTTCTATGTGTAATGTCAATTCTATGGGATTTTGTGATGGATTTTAAACTAATCGCCCCATTCCAACCGACCGGTGACCAGCCGAAAGCCATTCGCCAGCTGGTTGAGGGAGTCAACCGCGGATTAAAACACCAGGTCCTTCTAGGAGCGACTGGTACCGGAAAAACTTTCACCATCGCCTCGGTGATCCAGGCGGTGCAAAAACCCGCCCTCATCATGGCTCACAACAAGACCCTGGCAGCTCAGCTATACGCAGAATTCCGCGAGTTTTTTCCAGAAAATGCTGTCTCGTACTTTGTATCTTACTATGATTATTACCAACCGGAAGCCTATGTTCCGCGGCATGACCTGTATATCGAAAAGGAAACGGATATTAATGAAGAGATCGAACGTCTGCGGTTGGCGGCTACTACCGCACTGATGTCACGCAGGGATGTCATCATAGTTGCCTCGGTCTCTTGTATATATGGTCTGGGTAATCCTGAAGAATACGGCAAGGGGGTGGTTGGTTTGAAAGTTGGTGAAATAACAAGGCGAAACGCCTTGATCCGCCAGTTGGTGGATGGTCAATACCAGCGTAATGACATGGAATTGAAACCTGGGACCTTCCGGGTCCGCGGCGATACCCTCGAGATCATCCCCGCTTATGAAAACAAACGTGGTTATCGAGTAACTTTCTTTGGAGACGAGGTTGAGCGCATCTCCGAAGTGAATCCTTTGACCGGAGAAATCCTTTCCGAACCGAACCAGGTTGACATTTACCCCGCCAAGCACTATCTGGCGGGAGAAGAACGTCTCAAGGTATCCATTGCCAATATCGAAAAAGAATTGGATGAACGAATAGCATTTTTCAAAAAAAATGAGAAATTAATAGAAGCCCAACGCATTGAGCAGCGCTCCCGGTATGACATTGAAATGCTGAGGGAAATAGGTACTTGTGCAGGGATTGAGAATTACTCCCGCCAGCTGGATCAGCGGGCTCCCGGAACTCATCCCTGGACACTAGTGGATTTTCTACCCAGTGACTACCTTCTGGTGATAGACGAATCCCACATGAGCATCCCGCAAATACGAGGCATGTATAATGGCGACCGTTCCCGCAAGGAGACACTGGTTGAATATGGTTTCCGTTTGCCTTCTGCGCTGGATAACCGCCCGCTAAAATTCGACGAATTTGAGCACGTGATGGGCAGCACCATTTACACTTCCGCCACGCCTGGGCCGTATGAAATGGGTAAGGCAGAACAGGTGGTGGAACAGATCATTCGTCCCACGGGGCTGGTGGATCCCGAAGTGGAGATCCGCCCAACAAAGGGTCAGGTGGATGACCTGGTGAAGGAAATCCGGGCACGGGTGGATATTGGTCAGCGTGTTTTGGTTACAACGCTTACCAAACGCATGGCTGAAGACCTTTCAGATTACTTGATGGAACTCGGGATCAAGGTCCATTACCTGCATTCGGAAGTGGAAACCCTTGAACGGGTTGGGATATTACGTGACCTGCGTCTGGGTGTATTTGATGTGATTGTTGGTATTAACCTCCTGCGGGAAGGACTCGACCTGCCGGAAGTTTCATTAGTGGCGATCCTGGATGCTGACAAGGAAGGCTTCCTGCGTTCAGATACAGCCCTAATCCAGACCACCGGGCGTGCTGCGCGCCATATCAATGGCCGCGTGATCATGTATGCTGACAAGATCACAAACTCGATGCGCCGGGCCATGGATGAAACCAGCCGAAGGAGGGCCAAACAGGTCAGGTTCAACCAGGAGCACGGGATTGTGCCGGTCAGCATCCACAAGGCAATCCGTGACCTGACAGACCAGATGTCGCCCCAGGCAGTAGCAGAAATGAAAGGGGAATATAAAACCGGAAAACACAGGGATGTGACCTCCCGCAATGAACTGCAAAAAGTGATCGCAGAAATGGAAAAACAAATGAAGGAAGCCGCCAAAAATTTGGAATTTGAACGTGCCGCTGCACTGCGCGATGAGATGTATGAATTGAAATCCATCCTGGCAGATGACGAAAAATTAAATCCCTGGGAACGACTGAAATTGCTGGTTGGGGACGATTAATTCATCTTCACGTGTATTAATTATGATTCGCTTCATGTGGGGGAATAAATCTGAGGAAATTATAGGGGGCGACATTGAGATCCCCCAGGGATTACGAATGCAAATTTTTTGAGGTTTTTGTGTTTGTAGTTTTAATAATCCCGAGGTTTCACTTCCACCCGTATTCGCCGCATAATGGTACGAAAGCAACGGCAATATTTTCGCGGCACTCGTATTTCATCCCCCTTCGAATCCAGACCTCCAGGTGTTGGTAACCCCGGCTTCCAACCGGGATGACCAACCTTCCACCATCTGCCAATTGGTCAAGGAGTGGACGTGGGGCAGAGGGGGCAGCCGCAGCCACAAGGATCCCGGTATACGGCGCAGCATCCGGCCACCCCATGGATCCGTCCCCTGTATGAACATGAATATTAGAATAGCCCATTTGACTCAAGAGGCTGGTCGCCCTTGCAGCCAGTTCAGGCAACACCTCGATCGTGTGTACTTCCTCTGCCATTTGCCCCAGGATAGCAGCCTGGTACCCTGAACCGGTGCCAACTTCCAATGCCCGGTCTGACAATTCCAATTCTAGCAAATCAGTCATCAATGCCACGATATATGGTTGGGAAATCGTTTGTCCATGACCTATGGGCAGTGGACCATCCGCATAGGCCCAGGCAAGGTCATCAACCGGAACGAAAAGATGACGCGGTACTGAGCTCATCACAGCCAGCAGGTGGGGGTCTTGAATACCCCGTGCAGCGATCTGTTCATCGACCATGCGTTTACGCGCAATCTGAAACTCATCTTCATTCATTCAAGCTGCCCTGCAATTTGCCGGTCCACCTTCCCCATTGGGAAACGGGCAAGTTCCCCCGGTGGAACCCACGCCAGGCTTTCAGCTTCTAATGGCTTCGGTTCACCATTTATTATTTCGCATAAAAATGCATGTAAGGTGATCCGGAAATGAGTATACGCATGATGGTAGGTGCCCAAGGATTCGCCAATGTTTATCTCCACTCCCAGTTCCTCCCTGATTTCGCGCGCAAGACAGTCTTTAACCGTTTCCCCTGCTTCAACCTTGCCGCCCGGAAACTCCCACATTCCACCCAGCAGTCCTTTCGAGGGACGCTTTGCCAGAAGGATTTTTCCGTTCCTCCTCAGTATTGCTGCAGTTACGGTATGGTGAGGGATGCTGGCCTTGGGTTTTAGTACGGGACGCAGGTTCTGGAGTCCCAGCCTGCGAGCATCGCATAAATCCATGATCGGGCAAACCTGGCAATCCGGGTCCCGTGGCAGACAGATGGTTGCACCCAGGTCCATAAGTGCCTGGTTAAAATCTCCCGCATTCCCAACTGGAAGATATTTTTCAGCCAGTGCCCAAAGGATCTTTTCACCTACCGAGCCATCAGCATATTCTGTTACATTGAAAACCCGTGAGTAAACCCGCCGTATGTTGCCATCCAAAGTGGCGACATTCATACCAAATGCCATCGAAGCGATGGCCCCCACTGTATACCGACCAATCCCGGGGAGTTTGCGCAAACTTGCCAGATCATGCGGTAGTTCTCCCCCGTATTTTTCCATGATAATTTTCGCAGCCTTTCTCAAATTACGTGCCCGGCTGTAATACCCAAGTCCTTCCCAGATTGAAAGGACTTCTTGCTCCGAAGCAGCTGCCAGTTCTGGTATTTTCGGGAAGCGCTTCATCCAGCGATTAAAATAGGGAAAAATAGAATTAACCCTGGTTTGCTGGAGCATGATCTCTGAGACCCATACCACGTAGGGATCCGAATCACCCCGCCAGGGTAATTTTCGCCCATTTTGACTATACCAATTTAGAATTTTCTTGGCAAATCGGGTCATAAAAAACACGAGGTCACGCTGGACGAAAAGCCTTGTCTCGTGTTCCTGCGTGATCCTTCAGGGAGTTTTTAAAACTGGAATCCGCTGCGGGCTGGAATGACTTTGTAAGAGAAATTTTTTACAAGCGCAAAGAGTTTATCCTGCAACTTGGTCCAGCTTTCCGAATTCAACGCGCGTTGCACGTCTGGAAGATCTTCCGCCAGGATTCCGACCTGGATCTGAGGATAATCGCCGAATACGGTCGCCCAGGCTTCCGAGGGTTGCAATCCCATTCGCTGAACACCTGGAACAAATTCATTGATTACAAACTCAAAATAATCCTGTTCATGGTCAGGTGCAATATCCCAGGTCATGACTAATTTGACAGCCATTGTTACCCGCTCACATACTTCACAAGATTAATTTGCATCTTATTGTTCCCGCTGGTAATCCAGAACAATGACCTTTGTCTCGTCAGGAAGAGATGACTTGGAGACTTTAAGCGTGGGCATTGTCTCTGCCTCATGCAGACCCATTTCCTTCATAAATTTGTCCAGCTTGTCCAGCTGCACCTTGGCTTGAGGGGAATAGAAATGCATGGGAATGACCACGTTGGGTTCCAACAAGCTGACAACTTCGGCTGCCTTGGCGGCGTTCAATCCAGACCCACCTCCCACCGGTACCAGGGCAACATGTACCGTTCCCAATGCCTCGATCTCGGTTTGAGTTGGTACTGAGCGCAGGTCACCCAGGTGTGCTACCGTGATGCCCATAAAATCAAAAACATAGAGAGTATTGCGGGGTTTGTCGGTCACGGTTTTTTTTCCAGACAGGTCGGTTTGGACCCCCGTAATAAATACTCCGCCGATCTCAAATTCGCCCGGTCCTGTGATTGCGTGACTGTACCCTTTTACTGTGCTGAGACAGTTATGACCGGGGGCATCATGACTTGAAGTAACAATATCAGCCTTAAGTTTTGTTGGCTCATAACCCACCGTTTCGGCATCGAAGGGATCCGTAACCACTGTTGCCATACTTCGCTCGGTCAATCGAAAACAGGAATGACCATACCAGGTAATTTCCATTGGGTTCTCCGTGAAGGTAATTATACCCGTAGCATTGGACTCAATACGTAAAAGTTTTCGCCTAAAATACACTTGATTCACATAGTCTTTTGCCCGTTTTTACAATCAAGTGAAGCGTTTACTCCGAGAGTATCGATTATCTTTCGGCGGGTCTGGAAGTTTTCTTCTGCCTCGCTCAATCCCTTTTTTATCTTTCGGGTGAAGTCAAGAAGGTTCTTTTCCTGTTCTTTCGTAAGGGTCCGCTTTTCCAGGCTGTCAAGAAGGGCGACACGTTCTTTTTCCAACTCTTTTATGGTGTACGTCCTCAGAACATTTGAGACAAAAACTCGCATTTGCTAAGAGACACTTTCCAGACCCGAAGTTATTATACTTCCACTGCCTGCACCTGCAAATTCTGCAGGCGTCTTGCTTGTAACGTCCGTTTCTTGATCTCGGCTCGTTTCGCCAGAACCTCCTTTGCTCTGCCCTTATAAACGTCCATCGGGGTGAGATTGTCCAGCGACTCATGGTAGCGCTGGTTGTTGTAGTAATCCACGAACTGGACGATCTCTCGTTCCAGTTCTTCCGGGGAGAAGTAATTCTGCAGATTCACCACATTCTTCATCGAGCGGTGATAGCGTTCGATCTTGCCCTGGGTCATCGGGTGGTAGGGAGCACAGTGGGTTTGTTCGATGTGCCTGCGGTTCAGGTAATCCTTCAGATCCTTGGAGAGGTAACAGGGACCGTTGTCGGAAAGCAGGCGGGGACGGAGGAATACATTCACCCGGCCCACCCCTGTTTTCCTTAGAGCGATCTCCAGGGTTTGCTGCACATCCGTCGTGTTCATGGTAGGCGTGAGCTTCCAGGCCAGGATGCCGCGAGAGTAATCATCCAGAACGGCCCCAGCCTGACGTTCTTACCGTCGGAGGATGTGAGCGCGTGGCCTGAGGAGTTGAGGCGGAAGATGGAGCGCGGGGATGTGGCGAGGGAGGAAGAAGAAAAAGAGATTTAACCTCAGCAGAATAACAAGCCGCTAGATTGGGCAGGAGTCTACGCGGGAGGCAGCATCAGTCAAAACGTTACAAATCCCGCGAATCCGTGATTAATCGGGGTTCATGTTCACACGCGGAGGGTTGTAAAAATGTGCGCGCCTGAGAAACGTCAGGTTATAGCAAGATTGATGATAAAAGAACACCCCTCATCCGGGTGGGACGAGGGGCGCTGTGAGGCCAGGTTCGTGTTTTAAACCGGAACTTATCTGCCCGGTCCGCGTTCCACGCGCGGTTTGGCGATGTTGACCTTGATCTCGTTTCCCGCCAGAGAATAGGCGTTGAACATGCTGATGGCCTTATCGGCTTCAGCCTGGTTCGTCATGGTTACAAAGGCAAAGCCCTTGGACAGGCCGCTATCGCGGTCCTTGACCAGGTCAACGGTGGTGACTGCCCCGGCCTGTTCGAACAGGGTCTTGATCTCGGCCTCGGTGGTTGACTTGGCCAGGTTTCCTACATAAATTCTGATTTCCATTTTCTACTGCTTTCTCCGGCTCGGCCGGAAATTGAGATGGCCGCCAGCCCACAATAATGGGTCGACGGCCAAGGTACGACAGAGAGCCAATTATCCAACTAGGCTTTCAGTGTAACACACTTTTTGCTCATGGACGGGGCAGTTTGGTTTCGGGGCGGGGAGGCTGCGAACGGTTTTTCATATGAGTCTGTCCGGAAATTAACCAACGATCCCGCTTACGGCGCGGGACTTGGTCACCGAGGTACAAAGATTCACGAGGTTTTCCCATCGTCCCAATTCGTGACTCACCTGCACTTGCGCTAGCGCGCAGCGCAGGTTCAAGTGTTGAGGCTTTGTGGTTAAGTCTCATAAATCTTGGAATCGGTTCATAATTCTTCAGCATACGTTTCCGCGATTGGACGCGAATGAAGACATTATGTAACCTGCAAGAAGCGATAATATCGAACATCGGCTCGAAACTACTTACACCAGCATACAGAATATTATTCTAGAAGGATGGACCCTTACCAAAAGTAAACTGCAAACGAAAAACGCCAAAGAGAACTGGATAAGAAAAAGAAGAAGGCTGAAAAAATTAAGCAAAAAGAGATCAAGAAGAATATTAAGCCGGAAGAGAATCCAGTTCCCCCTGCAGAAAAATAGCGGTCCCCAAGCCAACCTTCTAGCGACGGTTGAACCCTTGGCAGCCTTTGCTAAGTTCCACAGTGCATGGGCTTTCGGTCCAGCCGGCGTAAAATAATATCTCCACATGCTATAATCATCTGCATGGAAGCTGGTGATATTCGCTTTTACGTGGAGCGCTGGAACGCCGTTGAGGAGATCGAACGGGATGAATTGCGCGCCATGACCCTGGAGGAGCATTGACGGAAACAGAATGCCATCATCCGCTTTGCGATTGAAGCAGGCATGAAGCGAGACGACGATGACGGGGAGATAGAAGTATTCCTGCGCTGGGCAAAAATAAAGACAAAGCATGAAACTCGATTAAAGTCTCGAGCCGTTTCGCGCGGCCATCGAGTCCCTGCAAAGGTTGCCCGACGGGTATGACAATCGCGGCGTGATCATCGGAGGAATCGCGGTTGGTTTCCTGGGCAAACCACGTTACACGGCGGATGTTGACGCATTGTTCTTGCTTTCCGCACAGAAAATTCCGCAATTCCTTGAACATACCCGTGCAGAGAACATCATTCCGCTCATACAAAATGCAAATGCGTTTGCCCGTAAAAACCGCGTATTGCTTCTGAAACACTAGTCCACTGAGATCGATATAGATATTTCCCTCGGCATTCTTCACTTTGAGGAAGAAATGGTGGAAAGAGGAAGCAAAAAATCACTGGCGAATTTGTCTGTCCGTCTCCCCACTCCCGAAGATTTGATCATTATGAAGGCAGTTGCCCACCGCCCAAAGGATTTGGTGGATATTCGCACCATTACAGATATTTTTCCGGACCTGGATGTAAACCGGATCAAACAGTGGGTAAAAGAATTCGCTGATGTGCTCGAACAACCCGATTTATGGAATCAGATTGAACCATTCCTGAGGGGTTAAAAGTTCCGATTTTCCCGGGAACCTTCGCGGTTCAAGAACTATAACGTTTTCTTTGCCGGGATCCCCCCTCAGGGCTTTCATCTCCATCTCAGCTTTGTGCGCCTCCGCCGGCCCGAGCGGAGGAGATATCTTCGTTAAAATTTTTGACTTCACCATGCACGATGGATTTTTAGAACTGTGGGAAAAATATCTCCTTCGCATTACATTTGGCGCTCCGGTGGGATGAGACCGGCGATCAGACGACCGGAATGAAATGTGCAGCGGGAATTTTCAGCTCACTCACCGCCTTGTACAAATATAGACAGGTGCCTATTTACATTGAGAATATTCCGTGATACTATCGACCTTACAAAATTGTAAGGTGCTTGCTAGATCAGACATTATTGGCTGACCGGTAGAACATATTTGACTTTCAAGGTTTAGACGGACTCGTACTCTTTTTCAGAGGATGGACTCTATCGAATAATCCTTGCACGATCACAATTTATCGGGTTTTACCCAATACGGCGGTGTAAAATGACTGTCCCCAGTCACCTCATAACGTGACTTAACAGTGAAAATCAATTCGTATATGTAAACCGGTTTGTGCAGCGTTGCCCAAAGATAAGAGTGGAAACAGGACCATGCACAATATTGAATTGTTTTATGCTAAGATCGTGATCACTGCACGGTCTTTTTGCTTGCCTCAGATGGCTCTGAAGCGAGTTTTTTTTAAATTCTGTCAACACCAAATTCTTTAGGCTGGATTCAAAGTCGGAATTTATTCCATGAGGAGACCAAACCCATGATGCGTTCGATAATTAAATCAAGCATGCAATTTCGATATCTAGTAGTTGTTATCGCAGGGATCATGCTCTTCTCTGGTATCACCAATCTGCGTGAAATGCCGTTGGACGTTTTGCCCGAGTTCTCTCCGCCGTTTGTGGAGATTCAGACCGAGGCTCTCGGGCTTTCCGCGGAAGAAGTGGAGCAGATGATCACTGTTCCAATGGAGCAGGATCTGCTCGCCGGAGTGGCATGGATAGATGTCCTTCGCTCCGAGTCTGTCCCCGGTCTGTCGTCGGTCCTGATTTTCTTTGAGCCTGGTACCGATCTCTACCGCGCCCGCCAGATGGTGTCGGAGCGGCTGGCGCAGGCGGCGGTCGGCATTCCACATGTATCCAAACCACCGGCGATGATCCAGCCCACCTCGTCTGCTAGCCGGTTCATGATCATCGGACTGTCTTCAGAAAAACTCTCCCTCATCGACATGGGGGTATTGGCCCGCTGGACGATCGGTCCGCGCTTATTGGGTGTTCCTGGTGTGGCTAACGTGGCCATCTGGGGCAGTCGGGATCGCCAACTTCAGGTATTGGTCGATCCGGAGCGGTTACAAGACAGGGATGTTACGGTCGAGCAAATCATCGAAACCACCGGTAACGCATTATGGGTGTCATCTTTGAGCTTTTTGGAGGCTTCGTCGCCCGGCACTGGCGGGTTCATTGATACCCCCAATCAAAGACTTGGGATCTGGCATGTCCTGCCCATTTCATCGCCTGAGGAATTGGCCCAGGTACCTGTTGAGGGCACGTTACTGACCCTGGGGGATGTGACCGATGTGGTGGAAGATCATCAACCGCTGATAGGGGACGCTGTTGTCAACGACACTTCCAACCTCCTGCTCGTCATCGAAAAACTACCCGGGACCAATACTTTTCAGGTGACCAAGGGTGTAGAGAACGCACTCATTGCTTTAAAGCCCGGTTTTGCTGATATTGAGTTTGATGCCACCCTTTTCCGGCCGGCGACCTTCCTTGAGATGGCAATCTCCAATCTCACAACAACTCTTGTGATCAGTGCGTTGCTTGCCATCCTGATCCTCGGTCTTCTTTTCTATGGGTGGCGGACCACGTTGATCAGCCTCGTGGCAATCCTGACATCCCTGGTCGCAGCCCTGTTCGTACTCCACCTTTGGGGGGCAACGCTTAATTCGATGGTTCTGGCAGGATTGGTAATTGCCCTCGGCATCATCGTTGATGACGCTGTCGTCGATGTCGAACACATCCTGTGGCGTTTGCGCCAAAATCGCCGTGAGGATAATCCAAAGTCAACCGAGATCGTTATCCTGGAATCTTCGGCCGAGATGCGAGGAACGCTCTTCTTTGCTACACTGATCACCTTGCTGGCAATTGTGCCAGTTTTCTTCATACCCGGTACATCTGGTGCAATGTTCCAGCCCATTGCCCTCTCTTATGTGCTAGCGGTGCTTGCCGCGCTGGTTGTGGCACTGACCGTCACGCCAGCGTTGAGCCTATTGTTCCTGTCCAACCCGCGTGTTGAAAACCGCGCCTCCCCGCTCATCTCATGGTTGCAGCGCGGTTACGAACATTTACTGAAGAACACTGTTCAGAAGCCAAAGTTGGTATACGCGGTCGCTGTGGTTCTTATCGTGGCTGCCCTGGCAGTATTGCCAGGTCTCGGGCAAGGTCAAATGCTGCCCACATTCCGAGAGTCATATCTCTTGGTGCAGGTGGAAGCTGCGCCGGCTACATCCCTGCCGGAAATGAACCGTATCGTTGCCCGGATGAGCAGTGAATTGCGAGCCCTCCCCGGGGTGAGCAACGTTGGCGCCCACATTGGGCGTGCCGTGCTGGGGGACCAGGTGGTCGGAATCAATTCAGCCGAATTATGGGTCAGCATCGATCCCGCTGTGAACTATGAAGCGACTGTGACCGCCATTCGAGAGACAGTGAACGGCTATCCCGGGTTGAGTTGCGAGGTGCGAAACTATTCGCAAGAGACGCTCCGCCCGTCAAAGATAAGCACCCGTGATCCCTTCACAGTGCGTGTTTATGGTGAAGAGCATGAGGTCCTTGTCAGCGAAGCAGAAAAAATCCGGCAGGTTTTGGCAGAGATCAATGGCATTGTTGGATCGCATGTACTGCTCCCGATTGAGGAGCCCATGTTGGAAATCGAGGTGGATCTCGACAAGGCTCAGCAATACGGTGTAAAACCCGGCGATGTGCGCCGGGCAGCAGCCACCCTGATATCCGGGCTGCAAGTCGGTAGCCTTTTCGAGCAACAGAAAGTGTTTGATGTTGTTGTGTGGGGCACCCCAAAAACACGCCAAAATCTGGCCGCGATTCGCAATCTGCTGATCGACACGCCCGGAGGTGGTCACGTGCGGCTGGGCGACGTGGCAGATGTGCACGTCAATGCCGCTCTAACCGTCATCCAGCGTGAAGCCATCTCGCCTTATATCGATATCGGCTTCGACATTCGCGGACGCTCTAATAATGCTGTGCTAAGCGACATCAAGACGGCAATGAAGAACTTCACGTTCCCGCTTGAGTATCACGCGGAGATGCAGGAAGATTATGCTGTACAGCGGACGGCTGGGCGGAATATCCTCATTAGCGCGTTGCTCGCAGCGATTGGAATATTCCTGCTTCTACAAGCTTCCTTCATTAGCTGGCGTTTGGCGCTGGCAACATTCCTGACCTTGCCCATCGTGTTGACAG
>Ga0315297_10001344_pt1 | contig 15157 bp, 14 predicted proteins | sample YL17G15_0_MG_FD_203628 | JGI IMG/M metagenome (GOLD analysis project Ga0315297, IMG submission 203628) | Sediment microbial communities from Yellowstone Lake, YNP, Wyoming, USA - YL17G15_0 | ecosystem: Environmental > Aquatic > Freshwater > Lake > Sediment | place: USA: Wyoming | collected... | reverse complement strand
ACGATTTTGTTCGGCCGCGCGAATCAGCGCGCGGTCGGACTAATCGGGCGAGGCGCTCCGCGCAACTCGCCGTTCGGTCGCGCGCAGCGCGACCGAACAATTATTATACTGGATCGGTTTATTCCCTCGATTTATGTTTTAACGATACTATATTTTTAAACAAAGAAACAAGTAATTTCTGAAGAATTATCTTCTTGACTTCCGTAAATGATCAATAATATCATATTATACAGAATCCGTATATCGTAGACAGGAACTTATATGAGAGAGAAAATGTTAGCTTCACAAACCCTTCCCGATTTTCAGCAATATCTGCTTTCACGAAAGCTTGTGCCAGGAAAAAGCGTAACCTTCTACGCCTATTGGGCCAACCGATATCTCACGTTCTCGAAACGCCTGAAGAATGCTGATGCGGCAGAGGCGCTCCGGCTATTTCTGGAGGACCTGCAATCCCAGGAAAACATTGCCGACTGGCAGATCCAGCAAGCCAAAGAGGCCATTCAGCTCTACAGCGATCATTTTTACAGTGGAAAAACGGCCGGGATTGATGAAGCCGACGCAAGAACGCCACTCGCCCCCTTCGACAGGGGGCTGGTCATGGCAAACATGCAGAAGGCCATCCGTGTGAAACACTATTCTCTTAGCACGGAAAGGACTTATATGGATTGGGCAAGGCGCTTTTTCGATTACGCCGGCACTATCAAAGGCGGGCTTCTTCGAGAAACACCGGGCGCTGAAGATATCCGGGAGTTCTTGACGCATTTGGCCGTTCACAAGAAGGTTTCCGCTTCGACACAGAATCAGGCATTTAACGCCCTCCTGTTCCTGTTCCGGAATGTCCTGAAAATCGAAATCGGCGATCTGAGCAGCACCATCCGGGCAAAGCGTGGACCGAAACTCCCTGTCGTATTGACCGTCGAGGAAGTACGGCAGCTATTCTCCTGTATGGAAGGAAGGCAGCTTTTGATTGCGCAGATAATTTACGGGGCAGGCCTTCGCCTTATGGAGCTGACCCGTCTGCGGGTCAAGGATATCGATTTTGGATCAGGGCTGATTTTCGTGCGGGCATCCAAGGGGGACAAAGACCGTTCGACAATCCTGCCGGGAGCCGTCCAGGAACCCCTTCAACAGCACCTGACGGAAGTCAAGGCATTACACGATCAGGACCTTGCAAAGGGATTTGGGTCGGTCTATATGCCTGACGCTCTTGACCGGAAGTATCCGAACGCCCCAAAGGACTGGGCCTGGCAGTATGTTTTCCCCTCTTCAAAGCTGTCCGTGGATCCCAGAAGCGGAATAGTCAGGCGTCATCACATGGATGAAACGTCCATCCAGAAGGCTGTGGGAACAGCCACAAGGAAGGCGGGTATTGCGAAGCAGGCGTCCGTTCACACATTGCGTCACAGTTTCGCCACTCATCTCCTCATGAACGGCGTCAACATCCGTGAAATCCAGACCCTTTTGGGACACCAGAATGTCGAAACGACCATGATCTACACCCATGTGATGCGAGACATGACGACAGCACCGAAAAGCCCGCTGGATCTTCTCCTGAAAGGACAGCCTAAATCCACAGAGTCAGGCGACGCATAAAGGATTGCGGTAACCTATCCGGTGGCGGATCATAAGAAAGCAAAAAGAAACCTCGATGGAAAAAGAAAATGCACCCATTTCTCCTTAACGACATCCTGGTCATCATCCTGCTGTCCGTCGTCGTGCTTTACCTCTGCCAGCGGATGCGCCTGCCCATCATCGTCGGATTCCTGCTGACCGGCGTCATCGCTGGGCCGCATGGATTCGCCCTGGTCCGGGAAATAGAAGCGGTCAAAACGCTGGCGGAAGCGGGCATCGTCCTGCTCTTGTTCACCATCGGCATGGAATTCTCCTTCAGAAGCCTTCTCCAGATCAGGAAAACGGTCCTCCTGGGCGGTTCGCTGCAGATCGGGTTGACGATTCTGGCCGGATTCGCCGCGGCGAGGCTATTCGGCTACAGTTTCAACGAAGCGGTCTTCGCGGGATTTCTCCTCTCGCTGAGCAGTACGGCAATCGTCATGAAAACCCTTCAGGAGCGGGCGGAAATGGAAACTCCCCAGGGAAACGCTGCCCTCGGCATCCTCATCTTCCAGGATATGGCCGCCGTCCCGATGATGTTGCTGGTCCCGCTCCTGGCAGGAACATCGCAGGGTGAGGGGGGCTCCCCCGTCCTGCTCGCCGTGGGGCCCGCCATCGCTGAGAAGGTCAGCAGATTGCCGCTGCCTCGCAGTCTCAAGCAGGGGATGACTTCCGAGCGTCGCGGAAAACGCTTCAGGAAACGGAGATGCGCAAGAAGCACGGCGTCACGCTCCTGGCCGTCAACCGCAATTCCCAGATCATTTCCAATCCGGCAGCCGACCTGAAATTCGCCGGCGGTGATATTCTTTTCGTGGTGGGAGATGCAAAAAATATTCAGCAGGTCAAACTGATTTTCAATCAAGGGGTGGATAGGAATGCCTGAAGGTGCAGCCGTCACGAATGACATTGACTTGAGAAGCGGAAAAATGATAGTTGCATCCGGCCAACTTTATGGGGAGTCTGAAAAATCCTGGGGAGGGTCGGCGGGGCATGAGGTCGTCAGGCGCCCTGAAAACGGGAGGGATTATGTTCATCGAGCAGCGGCAGGTCGGCCAGATGGCGGTTTTCGCCTACCTGGTGGGTGATGAGGCGAGCGGCGAGGCGCTCGTCATCGATCCGGCGGCGGATACGGACGGGATTATTGCGGCAGCGGAAAAAAACAAGGTCAGGATAAAATACATCGTCAACACCCACGGCCACGTGGATCACATCGGCGGCAATTCGGATATCAGGAAGGCAACGGGCGCCGGAATCATCATCCACGAGGACGACGCAGAGATGCTCGTTGCCGCGCCGGCAACTATGCTCCGGATGTTCGGAGCGAAGCCGTCCCCGCCGGCCGACAGGACGGTCAGGGACGGCGATCTTATCGAGGTCGGCAAAATCAGGCTCCAGGTCATCCATACCCCCGGTCATTCCCCGGGCAGCATCGTCCTCCACACGGACGGCTACGCCTTTACCGGCGACACCCTCTTCGTGGAGGCCGTAGGGAGGACGGACCTTCCCGGCGGATCGGAGGAGGTCATGTTCGATTCCATCCAGCGGAAGCTCTGCACCCTGCCGGACGAGACAGTGGTCCTGCCCGGCCATAATTACGGCAGTAAGCCGACCTCTACGATCGGCCACGAGAAAAAATTCAATCCTTTTTTGCGGTAAACGGGGCAAAGGAGATATGCCATGAATCATTCAGGTCTTATGAAAACAAATTTTCCGGGTTTGACGCTCGCCGGTTCGGGCAAGGTGCGCGACATATACGCCCTCGATCCTTACCTCCTCATTGTCGCGACCGATCGGATCTCCGCCTTCGACTTCATCATGCCTAACCCCATCCCGGGGAAGGGGGAGGTGCTCACCCGCATGTCCGCCTTCTGGTTCGAAAAGATGGGCTCTATCATCCCAAACCACCTCGTTTCAACGGACCCCGATCAATACCCCGCTGCCTGCGCCCCCTACCGGGAGGTTCTGCGGGGACGGAGCATGCTGGTGAAAAAAGCGAAGCCCCTGACGGTGGAATGTGTCGTCAGAGGCTATCTGAGCGGATCCGGATGGAAGGATTACCGCCAGGGAAAGCCCGTTTCCGGGATCACCCTCCCGGCAGGGCTCAAGGAATCCTCACGGCTTCCCCAACCGCTCTTCACCCCTTCCACGAAGGCCCCGGATGGCGAGCACGACCTGCCGATCAGCCGTGAGGTGATGGCAAAGATCATCGGCGCCGACTTGACGGACCGGGTCATCCAGGCCAGCATTGCGGTCTATGAACGTGCCGTGGATATTGCCGATAAGGCCGGGATCATCATCGCCGATACCAAGATGGAATTCGGGCTGCTCGACGGAGAGCCGATCCTCATCGACGAGCTCCTCACCCCCGACTCCTCCCGGTTCTGGCCGAAGGACGATTACGGCGAGGGCCGCTCCCAGAAGAGTTTCGACAAACAGTTCCTGCGGGATTACCTCCTGGACATCCACTGGAACCAGAAACCGCCGGCGCCGGCTCTCCCCCCTGAGATCGTTGAGAAGACTGCCGAGAAATACCGCGAGGCATTGAAACGACTGGTCCGGTAAACGGTCCGGTTGACAGCGCGGAAGCGGATTATTATCTTAAGACGATTCTATAGGGCTGTCGGCACGGCCTGCCTTGCCCGTCATGACTTCGGGAAACGCGGCGACAGCGCCATGCTGGAGGAAATCAGGAAAATCACAACGGAAGGAAGTTGAAAGGTCGAATGACGACAAAACGTGATTACTACAAGATCCTGGGTGTGGAAAGAAACGCCCCGGAAGACGAGATAAAAAAGAGCTATCGTAAACTCGCCATGCAGTTTCACCCGGACCGGAACCCGGGAAACCACGGAGCGGAGGAGAAATTCAAGGAAGCGGCCGAGGCCTATCAGGTCCTGAGCGACCCGGAAAAACGGGAGATCTACAACCATTATGGTCAAGAAGGTCTGAGCAGCGCCGGGTACCGGGGCTTCTCCGGTTTCGAAGACATCTTCTCGAGTTTTGGGAACATCTTCGGCGACGTCTTCGGCTTCAATACGGGCCGATCCCGCTCGCGGACGATGGCCCGGGCTGGCGCCGATCTGCGCTACGATCTCCGAATATCATTCATGGACAGCGCTATCGGCGCCAGCACAGAGATCAATCTGGAGAAGTACGTCCTCTGCTCCTCCTGCCGGGGATCGGGCTGCGCCCCGGGCACCTCACCGCAGGTCTGCAGCCGCTGCCACGGACGGGGTCAGGTGACACAGTCCAGCGGCTTCTTCAGTATCAGTACGACCTGTCCCCAGTGCCGGGGACAGGGAAGTGTCATCACGACCCCCTGCCGGGAATGTTCGGGTGGGAGGAAAGTCAAGGTGGCCAGGACCGTCCAGCTCAAGATTCCGGCCGGCGTGGAGACGGGTTCCCGGCTCCGGATGCGGGGTGAAGGCGAGGAAGGTGAATACGGTGGGCCGAACGGCGATCTGTACGTCTTCCTCGAGGTGGAACCGCACGAGATCTTTCAGCGAAACGGGGACGATATCTACTGCCGCCTCCCCATCTCCTTCATTCAGGCTGCACTGGGAGGAAGTGTGGAAACGCCGACGCTCACAGGGGTGGAAAAGCTAAAGATTCCCCGGGGAACGCAGACGGGCAAGATCTTCCGTCTGAAGGGGAAGGGAATCGCCCACCTGCGGGGATACGGTCGGGGCGACCAGATCATCGAGACGGTGATCACCGTGCCCACGAACCTGACGAAGAAACAGGAGGAATTGCTCAGGGAATTCGCAAAACTGAGCGACGAAGAACCATGCCATTAGGACATGGAAGGTGGGAAACCGCACAGAAAGGAAGAATCATGCGGAATAAGACAAGCTGGATGGTATTTCTGATCATGGGCGTTTTGCTGATCTCAGGCTGCACGGCGGCGCTGGTCGGCGGTGCAGCGGTAGGCGCGGGTTCGGGAACCTACTTCTACATCAACGGCGAGATGAAAACCGACTACTACTACTCATTCGACTCGGTCTGGAAGGCCTGCGAAAAGACCGTGGCGGATATGCGCGGAGTGGACGTCCAGCCGGATAAGGAGATCGGCAAGGGGAAAATCACGGCCGTCATCGACGAAGAGAAGGTTCAGATCGCAGTGACTTACAAGGCCAAGGATGTGACCACGGTCTCCATCCGGGTCGGCATGATCGGCAACAAGCTCTCCTCCCAGCTGATCCACGACAAGATCGGGGACAACCTGGTCAGAAGGTAAGCCTGTGCGGGATCGATCCGGCATGGCGCTGCTGTTCGGATAACGGAAGCGGCTGATGAAGAAAAAGGTGATTGCGGGTCTGGTGCTGGGCGCCTTGCTCGTTTACCTCTCCGCCCGGGGGATTCAGTTCCAGGGAGTAGCCGACGGTTTCCGGACGATCCGTTACGGGTATGCCCTCCCCATCCTGGCGGTGATGTTTCTCATGCAGGTCCTGCGGTCCTTCCGTTGGGGGCTAATCCTCAATCCGATCGAGAAGGTCGATCAGTTTTCCCTCTTTTCCGTCACCAGTGTGGGTTTTCTTGCCATCATCGCCATTCCGGCGCGCCTGGGAGAGCTGGCCCGACCTTATCTCATCACGAAAAAGAGCCGTATCCCGATGAGCTCCGCCCTCGGCACGATCTTCGTCGAACGGGTATTGGACAGCCTCACCATTCTCATCATTGCGGTTTTTGTCCTCTTTTTCACCCCGCTGCCGCCGTGGCTCGTCCGCTCCAGCGTTCTGTTCCTGTTGTTGACGCTCGCGCTCTTCATCATGATGGTTCTGATGATCGTGAAGCGTGAGACCTCGCTCCGGATCTTAAGTCCCCTCATCGGAAAGCTGCCGGCACGCTATGCCGATTGGATCAACCGGCTCATCTATCATTTCATCGAAGGATTCCGGATCATGGTCGATCCTGTGCTCCTCATCTCCGTCGGGGGACTATCGATCCTGATCTGGCTTGTCGACGTTCTCGCAATCTATCTGCTTTTCCTCGCCTTCGGCTTCCAACTCCCGGTGGTGGCCGCCTTTGTCCTCATGATCATCCTGATCATCGGAATTGCCATACCCACGGCGCCCGGCTTCATCGGAAACTGGCATTACTTCTGCATCCTCGGCCTCAGTATCTTCGGCATACCCAAAACTGACGCCCTTACCTTCGCGATCATCTATCACTTCCTTTCCATCGGGATCGTGATCGTCCTTGGACTGATCTTTCTCCCCTTCAACCGCTTCTCCGTTTCCGATCTCCGCCAGCAGGCGCGGTCGGATACCAAGTTGCATTCAAAAGGATAACGAGGCGGCAAGGAGGAGGCGACCCAGGCGTATATAGAAATACGTCGAGGAGCCGACGACGCAGCCAACAAAGTCAGCCGGATGAAGGCGACTTGGTTTTAGGCGCCGGATAGTTTCCCGTTCAGGAATCGCCTTTGACCTCCAGACCATAGCCCTTGATCTTCTTGTGAAGGTGGCTCCGCTCCAGGCCGATCGCCTCAGCAGTTCTGGAGATGTTCCCGTCGAACTCCTGGAGTTTGCGGATGATGTATTGCCGCTCGAAATCCTGTTTCGCGCCCCGGAAGGAATCGGACGTGATATCCGGCTCAAAGGCAGCGGTCTCCGCTTTCCTTTCCTCGAACAGTGGGGGGATATCGTCCTTGGAAATGACTGTGGCCGGCGTAGTGATGATCAGCCGCTCGATGATGTTCTTCAGTTCCCTGACATTTCCTGGCCAGTTATGCCTCATCAGAACGGCCGTCACCTCGTCTGTGATCCGCTTTTCCGTCTCACCTTCCTTGAAGGCAAAATCTTTGAGAAACCGGTCGATGAGCAGGGGGATGTCCTCTTTCCGGTCGCGCAGCGGGGGGATCCGGAGCGGGATGACGTTTAGACGATAGAAGAGATCCTGCCGGAACCGACCTGCCTCCATCTCCTTTTCCAAGTCTTTGTTGGTGGCGGCCAGCACCCGTACATCGGTGGGGATGAGCCTGCTGCCTCCGACTCGTTCGAACTTCTTTTCCTGGAGGATCCTGAGCACTTTGGCCTGGGCCTTGAGACTCATGTCGGCCACCTCGTCGAGGAACATCGTCCCTTCATTGGCGAGGTCGAACTTCCCCCGCTTTTTTGCCGTGGCCCCCGTAAACGCCCCTCTTTCATGGCCGAACAGTTCACTCTCGATCAGGTCTTCCGGAATTGCTGCGCAGTTTACCTCGATGAAGGGCTTCTGGGCTCTCCGGCCCTGGCAGTGGATGGAACGGGCCACCAGTTCCTTTCCCGTCCCGTTTTCTCCCATGATCAGGATCCAGGCATTGGTCGGGGCAACGATGCCGATCATCTCCTTGAGCTCCTGGATCGGACCGCTGTTGCCCGTCAGTTCGTATTCGTGTCTGACCTTCTGTTTGAGGAGAAGATTTTCCTCCTCCAGCCCGGCGAGGGCCAGGGCATTGTTGACCGCCAGGATTACCTTTTCGAGCGAGAGGGGCTTTTCGATGAAATCGAAGGCCCCGAGTTTGGTCGCCTTCACCGCCGTTTCGATGGTGCCGTGGCCCGACATCATGACGACCTGGACCTGGGGATGAGAACCCTTGATTGCCTTGAGAACCTCAATCCCGTCCATGCCCGGAAGCCAGATGTCCAGAAGGACCAGGTTGGGCAGCTCCTCCTCCACGACCCGCAGAGCCTCTTCGCCGCTCCCGGCGGCGACCGTTTCATACCCCTCGTCGGCCAGGATCCCATCCAGGGTCTGACAGATGCTTTGTTCATCGTCCACAATCAGGATTGTCTTGTTCATCGCCTTGCTTTTGCTGTCCTTTTCCTCCCTCCCCTCTGAAAAAGGAGAGAAAACGTTGACTGTTCCTACTCCGTGTCGGGTACGGGAAGTTCGAAGGCCACGACGGTTCCTGCGGGAGAGTTGTCCATGACGCTGACCTGGCCATGATGATCGGCAATGATGGAATTGACGATCGCCAGCCCCAGTCCCGTTCCCGACCGTTTCGTGGAAAAGTAGGGTTCAAACATCTTTACTTTATAATCGGGCGGAATGCCACAGCCGTTATCGGCCACCTCCGCCAGCGCCTTCCGCCCATCCCTGTTAAAGGCGGTCCTGATTTCGATCCTGCCGCCCTGACTGCCGACTGCCGCTACGGCATTGTCCAGCAAATTGACCATTACCCGCCGGATCTGCTCCGGATCGAGCATCAGTTGCGGGATGTCGGCGCCCTGCTGAAAATCGAAGACGATCTCCTTATGCGCATCCTGAAAGAGGATCACAGGATCGCGGATTGCCTCATTGAGGTCATGGAGCGCCAGGTTCGTGACCGGGAGCCGCGCATAGCGGGAAAATTCGTTCACGAGGTTTTTCAGGACCTCAACCTGATCGATGATCGTCTTGGTGCATTCCTGAAAGACACCGCCATCATCCCCCAGCCGATCGCCATATTTTCTCTGGAGCCTTTGCGCGGAGAGCTGCACCGGGGTGAGGGGGTTTTTGATCTCATGGGCCATCCGCCGCGCAACTTCGCGCCATGCCGCCGCCCGCTCCGCCCGCTGCAGTTGGGTAAGATCTTCGAACACCACTGCCATACCCATGTCGTTCCCCTCGTCGTCATGAATCATCGTAATCGTCATGAGCAGGGTCATCGTCCGGTCCCGGAGGGTCAGATCAATCTGTTTTTCGATAAAGCTTTCGCCGCGTTCGCGCATCTCCCGGAGAACCTCCTCGGCCATCACACGGTGGTCGGGGATGAGAACCTCTTCATAACGCCGGTTCAGGACCCTCTGGGTTGGGATGCCGAGCATCCTCTCCGCGGCCCGATTGATCGTGGTAATGATGCCGCTCCTGTCGACTGAGATGACACCGGCGGAAACGTTGCGCAGGATTGTTTCCGTATACTTCCGCCGCTGTTCCAGGTCCAGGTTTGCCCGTTCCAGACCCTGATTGCTCCGCTTGAGATCCCTCGTCATCTGGTTGAAAGAATCAACGAGGACGCCGATCTCGTCATCGGCGACGATATCGATCTGATGGTTCAGATCCCCCTGGGCGATCTTCCGGGTCGCCTCGGCCAGATCCTGGATCGGGACGGTAATCCCTTTGGCAAGGTAGAGACCGAACCAGGTCGCCGAGAAGATGATCAGAAGCATCGCGATGAAAAGCGTGATGATGTAACCGAACTTGATCGGCGTCTTGAGGAGCGTAAGCTGCCGGTACTCTTCTGACGTCTTGGAGATCACGGTGATCTTGTCGACCAGACCGTCCGGGAAGTAATAGCTGGCCATGACGAATCCGATAACCTCCTTCGGGCTCGCCAGTGAATAAATGGGGACGGCACCCCGGATCAGATCGCCGCCCCCCGCCTGCTCAATCGTGGTCACCTCTTTGCCGAGGTAGAGATCCTCCCGCGACTTCGGGGAGAGGGGTTTGGGAACCATCTGCGGCCGTTCCTGATCCCGGACGACCACATTCTCCTTCTGGTTCTCGATATGAACCTCAAGCATGTTCAACTTGTGCGTCTTGTGCCGCCGCTCGACCAGGGCCTTCAGGTAAACGGACTTTTCCCCCTTGTAGAGGCCGTTTCGGGTTATATCCGCACTGAGCTGGCGGGCATAGTGCTTCGCCTGATCTGCTGATTGCTGGTAGTAGATCTGGGCGACCTCCAAGGTCCGGTTCAGGGCGTCGCCGATCCGCATGCTGAACCAGTTGTCGATGCTGTAGGAGAGGAAGTTGATCGAAACGAGAAACAGCAGGACCGTCGGGATGAGGGACAGGCCGACGAAGGCAGCAACCAGCCTGGTCCGGAGTTTAGAGCCGACGATCCCGCGCCGCCGTTCGTAGATCAGCTTCACGAGATTCCGAACGATCAGGAAGATGAGCAGGATGATCAGGATGATGTTGATATTGATCAGAGCGAAGATGAGGGCATTCCCTGAGAGGGGAAGAACGACCGCCTCGCCGCGGAAAATGCGGCTCTCGAGATAGGTTACGAAGGCAATCAGGATCACTGTTACGAAAATGATGATCCACTCCCGTCTACGCCTTCTCGCCTCTTGCGGCTTCAACTTCACCGGCCTGCGGACTTTTTTCATCAGTAGAAGAACCCCTCTCGGTACCAGTCGGTTTCGAAGTCCCAGAGTGAGACGAAGGAAAAGACATATTCCATATGGAGCGGCAGGCGGACCTTGTCCAGTTTCGCCTTAATCCTGACATAGTAGTATTCGTTTCTTTTCAGCGATTTCATCGGCGCCACAGGGAAGCCATTCAGATCAGCCATCGCCCGCTTGGCGCTTTCAAAATCTTGGAATGTTGTCGGCTCCTGATCACCGTCGGCGGAGACATAGAAGAACCTCTTTACATTGTCATACTTGATCGTATGCCTGACGGTCAAATGGGCAAGCTTTTTGTCCAGCCAACGCCGACGTTCCTGATAGAGTTCCATGAGAAAGGTAAACGTGGTCGGGACACCCGCCAGGATTGCGGCCTCCATATCCTTCGTGAAACAGTTCGTCACCCGGGCGTAGACCAAGAGATGTGTCGCATTGTTTGTCACAAAGCAATTGATTGTCGACTCATCCGCGCGGAGAGGAAAAGGGAAAGCCAGGAAAAGCGCAACGATGAGGCATATGGATAAGAACACGGTCTTTCTCTGCATGGATATCCCTTATCGCACCATCACACCGTCAGACCGACGCTAAGAGCAACCCCGCATATGACGGAAAAGATAGATTTTTTATGTTATTCTAAATGTTTGGCAGGTATACTAAGAAAGTGACGGACAAAAAGCAAGACCTATTTGTGGCGCTTTGTGCCGCGGGCAGGATTGGGGGGAGGTGAAATCAACCCCTTAAATGACCGGGGGTATTGCCTGAACCGAGTCCAGCACCCGGAACGAGGGAATGCGCAGAGACGCGCCCTCATCGAACACATCCTTGCTGAAACGGCTCACCATCGTCCAGCATTCCCTCCGGACCATCAGCTCCTTCAGGAGGAGGTTATTCAGACGGTGCCCCGATTTGTAAGCGACAAAATGACCGATGATCGGAATGCCTAAAAGAGAAAGGTCGCCAATCGCGTCGAGAATCTTGTGTTTCACAAATTCATCCGGACACCGGAGGCCCTCCTTGTTGATGATCCGGTGATCATCCAGGATGATAGCGTTTTTCAGGGATCCCCCAAGGGCCAACCCCCTGGCCTGAAGATATTCGACATCCTTCAGAAAGCCAAATGTTCTCGCCGAGCAGATCTCCTCCTCATAGGAAACATCCGAAAAGCTCATTTGATACGTCTGCACGCCGATGGACGGATGACTGAATTCGATCTTATAGGTGATCCTGAAATCAGGCGACGGAAGGAGCACGGCCGTGCTCTCCCTATCGGAGACGGAGACCTCTTTTTTAATCACGAGGAGTTTCTTGCACTTTTCCTGAACCTGCGTACCGACATCCTTGAGGAGATCAACGAAGGGGCGAGCACTGCCGTCCATGATCGGTATCTCCGGGGCATCCACTTCGACCACTGCATTGTCCACCCCCATACCGCTGAAGGCGGACATCAGATGCTCGACGGTGGAAACGGTAACGCCGTTAAGACCCAGGGTCGTCGCCAGCGTCGTGTCTCTCACGTTGCGGACATCCGCCTTGATCCAATTATTGCCGGCCAGATCCCTGCGGACAAAGACGATTCCCTTATCAACAGCGGCCGACCTGATCACCATGCCGACCTTCCTTCCGGAATGTAAACCTACGCTTTTGCAGCTTAGTTCGTGCTTGACCGTTCTCTGTAAAAACATGCCCACCTATTTTCTGTTCTGGAGGTTTATCAGCCGGATGCAAGACCCTCTGCTTAGTTTTCTGAAACAGCAATATTCGTACCATTATCGGACATTCAGTCGCTAATATTTATCACGGCCTAACCGATCAGAACTACGACTGTTCACCGGCGGCAACTTATTCCCGACTCGATAAATACGGGGGGCTACCCAGGACTGTGTTGGAAGAGACACACTTGGCGCCCGGCCGGTCGCTAAAACCGGTGGCGCTTCGGGTTCGCCTACCCCGCCTGGTGGTTTCCGCAATCACCCTTCCGCGGAGGGGGGCAGAATCTCTCTTTTTCGCTGTAGATACAGCCGCAATAGGATTGACGGTACATCCCCAGTTCCTTCGAGATCCGGACCCCCTCGGACCAGCCTGCGCGAAAATCCAGGTAGAGGAAGGGAATCCCCTGCGTCCCGGCCACGCTCTCACCGATGCTCCGTATGAGATCGTGCTTCTGAAAGCGGCTGTAGAGGAGGGTAGTCGTAAAGGCGTCGAATCGGTCCCTTCTGGCGATCCGTGCCGTCTGGGAAAGACGGAGATGGTAACAGCTCCGGCACCGCTCCTCCTCGCGGAAGGCCACCTGTCGAAAAAACTCCTCGAGGGGGTATGCCTCCTCCCGGATAACGCGCATCCCTACATGACCGGCGTATGCATCGAGCGTTTCGAAGCGTTTCCGATACTCTAAATAGGGGTGGATGTTCGGATTGTAAAAGATACCGCAGACGTCGTGCCCCCCGTTTCTCAGGATCCGGAGAGAGTAGATTGTGCATGGCGCACAGCAAATATGCAGTAAGATTTTCACCGCCAATTCACAAGCCGACCTCTCTCAGAAGATCTCCTTCTGGTTGCCGCCGATCCAGCGCCTGCTGAAATGTTCGTAGGCCCTCCTGGTCGCGATTCGTCCCCGCGCCGTCCGCTGGAGATAACCCTCCTGGATCAGAAACGGTTCATAAACATCCTCGATCGTCACCCTTTCTTCGCCGATCGCCGAAGATAGGTTGTCGATCCCCACGGGACCGCCGTCGAATTTATCGATTACGGTAAGCAGAATGGTGCGGTCCATCTGATCGAACCCTTTCTCATCCACCTCGAACATCTCGAGGGCAGCCACCGCCACCTCCCGGGTGATCTTTCCTTCGGCCTTGACCTGGGCAAAGTCCCGGACCCGGCGGAGCAGACGGTTGGCGATCCGCGGCGTCCCCCGGGAGCGGCAGGCCATCTCGACCGCTCCGCCATCATCTATATCGATGGAGAGGATCTTTGCCGACCGGCGGATGATGATGGCGAGCTCCGCCGGGGTGTAAAAATCTAAGCGGAAGCTCATGCCGAAGCGGTCGCGCAGCGGGGAGGTGAGAAGCCCGGCCCGGGTTGTAGCCCCGATCAGGGTAAATTTCGGGATCTCCAGTTTCATCGACCGCGCCGACGGTCCCTGGCCGATGAGGATGTCGATGTGAAAATCCTCCATGGCCGGATAGAGAATCTCCTCTACCACATGCGACAGGCGGTGGATCTCGTCGATGAAGAGGACGTCCTGTTCGTGCAGATTCGTCAGAATCGCCGCCAGATCGCCCGGCCTTTCGACCACCGGTCCCGAGGTCACCTTGATATCCACCCCCATCTCCCGGGCCATTATATAGGCCAGGGTCGTCTTCCCGAGCCCCGGAGGTCCGTACAGAAGCACATGATCGAGCGCCTCCTGACGCCTTTTGGCCGCCTCGATGAAGATGGAGAGATTCTCCTTGATCTTCTCCTGACCGATATATTCGGCAAGGTTTTTAGGACGGAGGGAGATCTCATATCCATTGTCCTCTTCGATCCCCTGCGGGACAATCAGCGGATTCTTGACTGAGATACTTACGGAATCAGACTTTTTCACGGCAAACTTCCATCCTCCCGTTTTTTCGGAGCTCCAGCCGTAAACGTTCTCAACCTGCCAGGGTCCTGAGCGCCTGTTTCAGAAGCTGATCGAGGGACGGGGTTTCCGGCGCCGTCCTCATGATCCGGTCGACGACATCTTTGACCGCCGAGCCCTTGTATCCGAGATTAACCAGCGCCGAGAGGGCGTCCTCTTTCACCTGATCACCCGTTTTGACCGCGACTGTACAAACTGTGACGTCATCCCTTCCGAGCTTGGCCGCTTTGTCCTTCAGTTCGAGGATCATCCGCTCCGCCGTCTTTTTGCCCACACCGGGGATGCCGGTCAGGCGCTTCAGATCTTCCTCCGTAACGGCCCTGACCAGTTCTCCGGCAGCGATGCCGGAGAGGATATTGACGGCCAGCTTGGGGCCGATCCCGCTGACGGATATCATCATCTGAAAGACCTCCCGCTCCTCCCGGGTATGGAATCCATAGAGGCTGATGGCATCCTCCCGGACATGGGTATGGACATGGAGAACCACGGGCTGGTCCTCTTTGGGAAGCTCATAGAATGTGCTCAGGGGAACAATGATACGATAACCAGTACCGTGGACATCCACGACGCAGTGGGTGACCGATTTTTGAATGAGAATTCCACTGATCCTGGCAATCATGCTGTTCTCGCAATAAGTCGCCAAAGCCACGTTTGGGGGACGGCTTCAGAAAAAGCTCCAGAGGCAAGGCGCGCGACTCCTGAGGAGTGAGGCGTCGGGGACATGTTCCGGAAGCCCAAAGGGATCGGAACGTGTCCCCGGAACACGCCGCAACGACGAAGGAGGAAACGCAACGCCGCATATGGACTTTTTATGTAGCCGTCAATCATGACGCTC
>Ga0315297_10001342_pt1 | contig 15163 bp, 12 predicted proteins | sample YL17G15_0_MG_FD_203628 | JGI IMG/M metagenome (GOLD analysis project Ga0315297, IMG submission 203628) | Sediment microbial communities from Yellowstone Lake, YNP, Wyoming, USA - YL17G15_0 | ecosystem: Environmental > Aquatic > Freshwater > Lake > Sediment | place: USA: Wyoming | collected... | reverse complement strand
CACCCCAGAACGGGGCGCCGTCGATGACGATGACCACGCCGAGGAAGCCCACGCTGATCCACGCGCCTCGCTGCCCCCCGATGCGTCGCGCGATCAGCGGTGCCGCCAGGACCGCGCTCGCCGCGACGATCGCGTACGCCGGGTTGCTGAACCCGGCGAAGCGCCCGGCCACGGTCGGCGAGTACCCGAGCGTGCTGTTGAACTCGAGTGGAGTTCCCACGAGCACATCGGCAAGCAGCAGCACGACCGGGAACAGGAAAGCTGCGAGCAGGCCGTCGAGCGGTCGGTCGCGACCGATGCGGCGGTAGGTCATCCCGAGGACCGCCGCGACGACGATCAAGAACACCCAGTAGGAGAGCACCCCGAGATCGTGGAATGGCACCAGGCGAGCCAGGAAGATCGCCGGAGCGAAGCCGAGCACGCAGAGGCCGAAGCCTCCGAGCCAGCCCCGCCACCGCCGTGGGCGAGGCCGCCCGAGGATAAGGATGGCACCGCCGACCAGCATCCCCGCGAGCACGACGAACGCGACCTGGATCGGCCCGACGATCCGGTCCCGGAACTGGGCCGCTTCATCGGCGTGGACGATCAGCTCGCGGCGATCGGCCGCGGATCCGCCGGTGGCCCCGACCTCGGCCGGGCGGCCTTCCATCGACGTGGGGCGGGGCACGTCGAGCAGGTCCAGGATGGTCGGGGCAACATCGATGAGCTGCACGAACCCGGGTCGCCGCGTCGTCGCCGACTGGAGGAGGCCGGGCTCGATGCCGGGCCCCTGGATGCCGAGCACGGTCAGGGCGATGGCACGGGTCGGATGCGCCGGTCCGACCACGAGGACCGCGTCGCGGGTGCGGTCGACCTCTCGCAACAGCTTCCCGAACAGCTCGTCGGTCGCGCGCAGTGCCTGGCGAAGCTGCACGTCTCGGTGGACCGGGGTGGAGAACGGTCGGTAGGAGTCGGCGCGCACCAGGTCCGATCCCTCGACCACCACGACGGTCCGGTCGTGCCATTCACGAAGGAACGCCGCGGTTGCCGCGTCGACGTCGAGGCGCAGTCCGAAGGGGGCGGTCGGGTCAGCCTGGAGGAGGGCCTCGTCGACTCGACCGGCGGGAACCCGCCCGCGGGGGTCGACGAGGGCGAGCGCAGCCTGGCGGCGCAAGCTCGACACGCTCGGGCTCGGGGGTGAATCCGGTTGGCGTCCGTCGGCATTCGCGACGACGGCGCGATCGATCCCTGCGTCGCGCAACGCTACGGCCAGTGCTCCCGGCTCGGCGTCGTAGAGCAACGAGTCGTTGATCTCGGTGACACGCGGCATCGAGAGTGCAACGATTCCGTCGCGGACCTCCCGGCCGGTTCGCTGCTGGAACACCTCGCCGGCAGTGTCGCGACCGAACTGCTCGTCGACCCCGAGAGCATCCCCGTCGGTCGCCGGGTCGCCGACCGTGCGCGTGCCCGTGCCCAGCGTGAGATACCCGTCCGCGAGCTTCGTGGATCGCTGGTCGGCGCGCGAGGTGAGCCCGGCCACGGCAGCACGGCGGAGGAACCGATTCAGGTTGGGAACTGCTTCCGGGAACTTGTCGAGGTCTTCCCACGAGACGTGCGGGAGGGAGAACACCAGCACTCGACGCACCGGTGACGCATCATCGGCCCGTGCGGCCGATGCGGTGCCCCCAGCCGCGACGGCGGCCACGACCAGGCCGGTGGCGATGCCGAGTGCGAACACCCCACGGAGCTTCACCATCTGCACATCCCTCGCATCTCGTCCTGCCCTTGCGTCACGGGACCGTGGGCGCTCACGGTGTCGTCTCGACGGGTGACGCCACACCCGAGGGCGGGATCGGGTGCAAGCTCGGTGCGCCCCCCAGCGCTCGGAGCCCGACCACGTACGCCAGGCCGCCGGCCAGCGCGACCGCGACGAGCATCAGCAGGGTGGCGAGGCGCCCGCTCGGGTCGACGACCTGGAACAGCCCCCACGCCGCGATTGCGAGCGGGACCGCCACGGCGACGGAGCGACCGAGCGAACGCGGCACGATGAGGTGGCCGGTTCGTCGGGCGATGCCGACCCACAGCGCGAGCGCGCCCACTGCGTACGCGGCCGAGTGCCCGAACCCGAGGAACGCGACGGTCTCGCGACCCGAGGTGAAGGTTCCGCCGGCGACCATGACACCGATGCCGACCACGGCCGCCATGAGCGCGACAACAGCCGGCATGCGGCTGTTGCCGAGGGCGTAGTACGCGCGCGCCAAGAGGAGGAATGCGCAGTAGGTATAGAGCCCGAGCGCAAGTGACGCGAGCGCAGCGGCCAAGAGCCCCACGCCGCCGGCCTTCGTCGCTTGTCCGAACGCGGCAACCTGCATGATCGGGAGGGCGAGCGCGACGAGCCCGGCGGAGACCGGGATCACCAACACCGCCATCGAGTCCATCGCCCATCGCAGCGACACGTTGAAGTGCTCGGGATCGTCGGATTGGCGAGAGAGATCGGGCAGGATCGCCGTGTGGACCGGTTGCGCGAGGATCGCGTACGGAGCGAGAAAGAACACCCAGGCCACCTGGTAGGCGATGGTCCCACCTTCGACCGTGTTCCCCACGATGATCGCGGCGAGGAGCAGTAGGCCGATCATGGAGTGTTGGAACACGGCCCATCCCGAGAGTCGCAGCACGCGTCCGACTACGGCGTCGCGACGGCCCAGCCTGGGGATGAGGCGGAAGCCGGTGCGCCAGAGCGCGATGGTCGGGATGGCGACGAACGCGACGACACCCAGGGTCGCACCGAGTGCGAGGATCAGCCGCTCGCCGAGGGTCAGGTCCAGACCGGGATCAGGTCCGGCGACGAGGCGGAACAGGCCCATCGCGACGACGACCACCACCGTCAGTCCGATCGGCGCCATCGCGGTGACCGCGAGCTTTCGCTTCGCGTAGAGCACCGCCACCGCCACCGCTCCGATCGCGTACAACAGGATCTGGGGGACGACGAAGCGGAGGAGAAACGTCGACAGGTCCCGCTGTTGCGCCGCGACCCGAGGGTTTGCGACCCCGGCCGTGAGCACATCGGCGATGAGCGGTGCCGCAAGGATTCCGATGAGCGCCACGACCCCGAGGGCGATGAGCGCGACCCCGAGGATCCGACCCGCGATGCGTTCGGTCTCGGCTTGGTCACCCCGGTCCAGGTGCTCCACGAAGGTCGGGACGAGAACGGCCGAGAGTGCACCCGCGGCGAGCAGCTCGAAGAGCACGTTCGAGACGGCGTTCGACGACTGGTACGCGTTGCCGAGGAACGTGGTCCCGAGGACAGCGGCGATGACGAGGATTCGAGCGAAGCCGATGGTGCGAGACGCGGCAGTCGCCACCCCCATGTGCGCCGCGGCCCGAGTGACCGACGGTTCGCCGGCAGCGGCCGGGGTCACGGCTGGGACCACTCCGGCAGCAATCGGTCGGCCCCGTTCCCGTACCCGTAGTGCCCGACGACCCCTCGTGCGAGATCAGCCAGCCCGAGGATCGCCGCGACTCCCCCGGCGCTCCACTCGAGGTCGTCGACCGTAGTGACGCGGGAGGCGAGCGATTCGTCGTCGAGAATCGGGGACAGCGCGTCACCGCGTTCGTCCCCACCGGCTTCCTCGGCGAACACTTCGCCGACGACCAACGGCACGCCGGCCTTGACCGCAGCGTTCGCGAACCCCGGGAGCACGAGGCGCGTCTGAACTCCCCCGGTCGACCCAACCGCGAGGATGACCGTCGTACCGGCCCCACCGATGTCCGAGATGCCGGGTTCCCCACTGCCCGCACCGTCGATCGACAGGAAGCCGGCGTCGACGAGTCCCGCGAGCAGATCCGGACCCGCCCCGGCCGCACCCACGGCGAGACGGTTCCCCAGCTCGGTCCACCCCTCGGCACGCAGGGTTGCTCGCTTCGTCGATTCGGCGAGCCCGAGCACCCCTGCGAGCGCCTTCGTGTCGTCCTTGGATTCGAGCGCGAGCTTGCCTTCGAGCCACACGACGCCGGGCGCGGTTGCGCCGGCCCGGCGGGCCAGGGCCACGACGCGCTGCACCGCCTCGTCACCGACGTCGCGAACCGCGACGACCACCGTCGAGACACCGGGAAGGCGGTTGGTCACCGAGAACGGCGAGCTCTCGTCGAGCGCGGCGTTGGCCCGGTCGAGGTCGGCCTGAAGATTCTCGTTCTCGATCCGGCGCGCCTCGGCGTTCGCCTCGACGGTGTCGATGCGACTCTGCAGGCCCGACACCGTGGGTTGGCCGAGGATGCCGTATCCCATGACGATGCCGACCGCGAGTGCGAGGAAGACCGCGACCAGCGAGACGAGATGGAATCGAAAGTTGATCATGCCGAGTCGATCATGCCGAGTCGATCGTGCGAAGACGCCCCGGGGAGGCGCCTCACCGTGTGATCGTGAACCACAGGTCACGCAACGCGAGCCGGAACCCATCGAGGAGCGTGCGGATCGGTTCGGAGACGACAGCCACGATCACGATCACCACGATCGCCGAGCCTACGAGCAGGACCCAGTCGAGCCGGCGGACCCTGCCCTCGTAGAGCCGGCTCACACCCTTGGCGTCCACGAGGATCGGGCCCAGGCGCAGGCGGGTCAGGAACGTCGACGCCATGCCGCTGCGGCCCTTGTCGAGGAACTCGACCATGGTCGCGTGTGTGCCGACCGCAACGATCAAGGTGGCCCCTGCCTCCCACGCGAGGAGCATTGCGACGTCCTCGCTGGTGCCCTCGACCACGAACTCGTGGTACGGGACACCCCATTCGAGGAGCGCGTCGCGCCCGGGTGCCCGTCCATCGGGATGCACGTGATGCACGAGATCGGGCGCGACATGCAGGGCTTGCTCGGAGACCGAATCGAAATCACCGATGATCACGTCGGGCTTGAAGCCGTTCTCGATCAGCGCGTCGGCCCCGCCGTCGACACCGATCAGCGCGGGTCGGTACTGACGGATGTACGGCCGCAGCGCCCTGAGATCGTCCTTGTAGTCGTGCCCGCGAACGACCACGAGCGCGTGGCGACCCTTGAAGCTCGTGACGAGCGGGGGAACCACGATCGGCTCGAACATCGGTTGGGCTTCGCGCCGCACGTATTCGAGGGTGTTCTCCGCGAAACGCTCGAGTTCGGCACCGATGGTGGCGCGGGCGTGCTCCATCGCGGCTTCGATCTCGTCGGCGTCGGGCAGGAGCCCGGTCGCCAGGAGCTCGTCTCCCCTCCAGACCTCGCCGCCGACGATTCGCAGCGTCTCGCCGTCGCGCACGCGGTCCAGCAAGTCGGACCCGGCGCGGTCGACGAGCACGATCCCCGCCTTCACGACCCGGATGGGGCCCTGGTTCGGGTATCGACCCGAGACCGAGGCCGCCCCGTTGACGACGACGGCGACGCCCGACTCCACGAGACCGTCGGCCGCGACCCGATCGAGATCCTCGTGATCGATGATGGCGATCTCGCCCGGTTCGAGCCGCTTGACGAGGTCCTTGGTACGTCGCCCGACACGGGCAACGGCGACGATCTCGGCGGGACCGGTCGTCCGGCGGCGGCGTTGGAGCAGACGCATCAGTGACGCACCCGACGGGCTTCGTCGACGGAGGCCCCGGCGTGGTCGAGGAGCTCGGCGGCGTGTTGGCGCGCCGTGGCGGAGTCGACACCGGCCAACATGCGGGCGAGCTCCGAGAGGCGCGTCTGTCCGGTGACCGGTGTCGCAGTCGCCACGGTTCGACCACCTTCCTCTCGCTTCTCGACGACCAGCTGGGCGTCGGCGTGCGCCGCGACCTGGGCCAGGTGGGTCACACACAGGACCTGATGCCGCCCACCGAGGTCGGCGAGCAGACGCCCGACCGCGGTTCCGGCCTCGCCACCGATCCCGGCATCGACCTCGTCGAAGACCAGTGTGGGCGGCGCTTCGGTGAGTACCAGACGCAGCGCCAGCATCGCACGCGCGAGCTCGCCCCCCGACGCGGCTCGGGCGACCGGACGCGCCGCCTCCCCGGGGTTGGCCGCGAGCAGGTACACGACCTCGTCGGCACCGTCGTCGGTCGCGGGGCCGGGCTCGACCTGTACCTCGAGGTCGGCTGCGGGCATGGCGAGCTCGGCGAAGTGCCCGCTGACCGCCGCGGCCAGGGCCGGGCCGGCTGCCCGCCGGGCGGCCGAGAGCGTGGATGCTGCAGCCCGGGCACGAGTGTCCGCCTCGGCGCCCGCCGCTTCGAGCTCCGCGGCCCGGGCGTCATAGCCCTCGAGCTCGGCGAGGCGTCGGCGCGATTCCGCCGCGAACGCCAGGACATCGGTGAGCGTCTCCCCGTACTTGCGGACCAGCTCGCGCAGGAGCCGACGGCGGGAACGCACCTCCTCGACGCGCGCCGGATCATCGGCGATGTTCTCCACCGTCAGACGCAGCTCGCTCTCGAGGTCGGCGAGCTCTGCCTGCACCGCTCGCAGGCGCTCTTCGAGACCGGCGAAGGGCCGGCGGTTGGCCAATGCGGTGACCGCCGTTCCGACGGCTTCGAGACCCCCGTTCTCGATTGCTTCGAACGCGTCCCGGAGTGCCTCTCGATGCGCGACCGCGTCGGCGAGCAACGCCTCCTCGGCTTCGAGGGTGACGTCCTCCCCGGCATCCTCGATGCCGGCCTCCTCGATCTCGGAGATCTGGAAGAGCAACAGGTCGATCTCTCTTGCGCGGGCCCGGGTGTCGCCCCCGAGCTGCGCGAGCTCGTCACGGACGCGCTGTGCCTCGCCGCGCGCCACGCGCAGGGCCGCGAGTGGCTCGAGCGCCGCCGGGCCCGCGAACCGGTCGAGTGCGGCGCGCTGCACGGACGGGGCGACCAGGGACTGGCTGGCGTGCTGCCCGTGCAGATCGACGAGTCGAGCGCCGACCGCGGCAAGCTCGGCGACGGTCGCCAACCGACCATCGACGTACGCCCGACTCCGTCCATCACTCGGCACCACCCGGGCCAGCACGATCTCGTTCCCGTCGGGGTCCTCGAAGCGGCCTTCGACCCGCGCTTCGGGCGCGCCTTGGCGTACGAGGGTCGCGTCGGCACGACCACCGAGCAGAAGCTCGACCGCCTCGACGAGCAGCGTCTTACCCGCGCCGGTCTCACCGGTGATCGCGGTGAGACCGGGACCGACGAGCACCGTGAGGTCGTCGACGATCCCGAGGTCGGTGACGTGCAGCTCGTGCAGCATGGTCAGCGGTCCGCGAGTCCGAACTTGGTCTTCAAGATCTGGTGGAAGTCGCGCGGCCCGAGCGTCACGATGCGAGCCGATTTCGGCCCGGCGGTACACGCGACCTCGTCACCGGGGATCAGCCGGCCGAGCTCACGTCCGTCGAGCGTGAGCACGACGGGCCGTCCATCGGTGACGGTACAGCGAAGCTCTTCCTCGGCGTCGAGCACCAGCGACCGGTCAAAGAGCATGTGCGGCGAGACCGGCGTGAGCAACAGGCAACGGTGCCGCGGGGAGACGATGGGGCCGCGCGCCGAGAACGAGTAGGCCGTCGACCCCGTCGGCGTGGCGATGATCACGCCGTCGGCGGCGTAGGTCGTGAAGAACTTCTCGTTGATCGCGACGGCGAGGCGAACGAGGCGACCGGGTTGCTCCTTCTCGATGACCGCCTCGTTGAGCGCCCACCAGCGGCCCGCTGCTGCGCCCTCCGACGTGACGGTCACTTGGAGGACCATGCGCTCCTCGACCTCGTAGTCGCCCGCGAGCAGGCGCTCGAGCGCGGCAGGGAGATCGGCCGGCTCCACCTCCGCGAGGTAGCCGAGCTGGCCCACGTTGATGCCGAGCACTGCGGTGCCGGCTTCGTACGTGAGGTCCACGGTCCGCAGCATCGTGCCGTCACCACCGAGCGATAGCGCCACGTCGAGGTCGACGGCGAAGGCCTGGGGATCGACCCCGAACTCCTCGAGTCCGGTCAACGCCGCGTCGGATGCCAGGACCCGAACGTCGATGCCTTGCGCTCGGAACCGATCGGCTGCGGCGCGCGCGAGGTCGTGGGCAAGCGGGCGGTCATGGTGCGGAACCAGTCCGACGGCCCGGAGCCGGTGATCGTTCATGCGGCCGGCTCTCCGGCGACGGCATCGAGGAGACACGCCGGGTCGACGGCGCGTGCGGCACGGTCGACGTGCACGAGGAACTCACGGTTGCCGTCCGCTCCCGTGATCGGGGACGCGATCGCGCCGACGACCGGAAGACCGTGCTGTCCGAGCCCGCTTGCGACCTCGATGAGCACGTCGCGGTGCACCGCAGGATCACGCACGATGCCACCCTTGCCGACCCGCGCCCGACCGGCTTCGAACTGCGGTTTCACCAACAGGACGAGGTGCGCGTTGGCGGTCGTGCAGCGGGCGAGCGCCGGCGCGACCGTGAGGAGTGAGATGAACGAGAGGTCCGCGACGGCGACGGGGACCGCGCCACCGATCTCCTCGGCGCCGATGCCGCGCACGTTCACGCGGTCCAGGACTCGGACCCGTGCGTCGGTCTGGAGCTTCCAGGACATCTGGCCGCGCCCGACGTCGACCGCCACGACCTCGGCCGCACCGCGCTGGAGCAGGCAATCGGTGAAGCCGCCCGTCGATGCACCGGCGTCGAGGGCTCGGCAGCCGTCGATCACGAGTGGGAACGCGTCGAGGGCCGCGGCAAGCTTCTCGCCACCACGAGACACGAACGGCGGCGGCGGACCGGAGAGGCTGATCGGCTCGCCGGCCCCCACCCGCCGTGCCGCGGTGGTGGCCACGGCTCCACCGACCAGGACGCGACCGGCGGCGACGGCGTCGACCGCCCGAGCCCGACTGTCGACCAGCCCGCGGCGGACCAGCTCCGCATCGAGACGAGTGCGCACGCGCCGATCAGCGCTCTCTCGGCGGTCGAACACGGGATGTGCAGGTCACGACGGGCTCCTCGGGCGGCGGTGTCAAGGTTACGCGGAGCGACCCCCGTGAGGTGACCCCGCTGTGCCAGCGGTCTAGACGGGAGGCGAAGTGAGCGCCGCCACCAGCCGGGGCGCGAGGACACCGAGATCCGCCGCAACGTACGCGGGAGGCGGGTCGGGAATCGCCTCACCCCCGGGCGGCACAACCGCGGCCGTGACCCCGGACAAGACCAGGGCGAACGGCCACCCCAGCGCGTCGGCCAGGGCGCCGTCGGTCGATGGACGGTCACCGATCATCACCCCGACCGGCCCCAGCTCTCGCTGCACCATCGCGACGGTCGGCTCCCCCGGTTTGCCCGCAACCTCGGGTTCCCGGCCGCTGGCGGTCGCCACTGCGGCCACGATCGCGCCGGCCCCGGGAACCACACCACCCGGGATCGGGTAGGTCGGGTCCGCATTCGTCGCCACGAAACGGGCGCCATCACGGACCGCATCCGCGGCACGCGTCAGCCCGGCGAAGTCGAAGTCCTCATGGAATCCCACGACGACCGCGGCGGCCGGGCGGTGCTCCACCGGCTCGAAGCCGGCTTCGGTCAGCGCTTCGATCACGCCGGGACCGGCGCACACCATCACTCGGGACCCCGGCGCGAGGTCGCGCGCCAGCAGCTCGGCCGCGGCCCGGGCGCTCGTGAGGACATCGTCGGGGTCGGCGACGATCCCGACCCGACCGAGCTTGGCCACGACGTCCGCCACCACGCGACTCGAGTTGTTCGAGAGGAACGCCACCCGCAGGCCCGCGGCCCGGAGGCTCTCGATGCCGGCCGCAGCGCCGGGAACCGGCTCGTCACCACGCCAGATCACCCCGTCGAGATCACACCCGATGACGGGCGGGCCGACCCCCGACCCGAGGGGCGCCATCAGGCGTCGACCGAGTGCTGTCCACCGGGCGCCTCGTCGCCGAGCTCGGCCAACGCGATTCGATAGTCGTCGAGTGGTCGCATCACGACGGCGAGCTTCAGATGGCGCCGGGCCGCGGGAAGATCGCCGAGCCGGGCCAAGGCACGTCCGAGTCCGAAGTGGGCGTAGTCGTTCACCGGATCGAGTTCGACCGCGAGGGCGAACTCGTCGCGCGCGAGCGAGAATCTGGCCGTCCGGAAGTAGGCCCGTCCCAGCGTCTCGTGGATCGAAGCCTGGCCCGGTGCGAGATCACGAGCGCGTTCGAGCGCCACCGATGCAGCATGGGGATCGTCCGACGCCAGGAGCCGATTGCCCTCCTGGAACGCGTCGTAGGCCGCAGGTGACGGCTCCGGAACCCGATCCACCCGGAGACCGTATGCGAAGATCGGACTCTCCCAACGAAAGCGAACTCGGTGCCCGATCTCGCCCCATTCCGCGGCTTGCGCTACGCCGACCGCGCGGCGCTCAGCGCGGTGACCGCTCCGCCGTATGACGTCATCGAGGACGACGAACGGGTCGCGCTCGAGGAATCCGATCCGCACAACGCCGTACGACTGATCCTGCCGCGCGCCGGCGCGGCCGGCGACGCGTATGCCTCGGCCGCGGCGACGCTGGCCGCCTGGCGCGCCGACAAGGTCCTCGTCCTCGACCAGAAGCCGTCGTTCACCGTGTACCGAATGACCGCCGTGCGCACAGGCGCTGGCGAGCACCACACGATCGGCGTCATCGGCGCGCTCGGGCTGCCCGAACGCGACGGCATGGGCGACATCCTCCCGCACGAACGCACGCTCCCAAAGGCGCGGAGCGATCGCCTCGCCCTCCTGCGCGCCACTCGCGCCAACCTCGACCCGATCTGGGCGCTCTCCCTCGCCCCGGGGCTCACCGACCTCCTGGCCGACGTGCCCTGCCCGGCCGTCGCTATCGACGGCGACGGGACACGCCATGAGTTCGGCGTGCTCGACGACCCGGCCCGGCTCGACGCCATCCGCTCGCTGGTCGCGGGTGCACCGGCGGTGCTCGCCGACGGGCACCACCGATTCGAGACCGCGTGCGCCTACCGGGACGAAGCGCCGGACACGCGCGGCGCGGACGCGATCATGACCCTCGTCGTCGAGCTCGCTGACGACCAGCTCGATGTGCACCCGATCCATCGGATCGTGCGCAAGGCTCCGCCGAAGCTGCGTGACCGGCTCGCGGCCACGTGCGTGGTCATGGACGCCGGACCCAACACCCCGGCCGGCGTCGGGCGCCTGGTCGAAGGGATGGCACGGCGCCGGGCCGTCGGACTCGTCGACGCCAAGGGACTCGCCCTTGTCGTCCCGATCGACGCGGCACTCACCCGCGGCCTCGCGTCCGAGCCGTCGGCGCTCCACGGTGTCGACGCAGCCCGCTTCGACGCCGTCGTCCGTCCGGCGCTCGGAGATGCAGCCCTCACGTATCGCAACGATGCCAAGACCGTCGCGGCGGTGGTCCGAGAAGGCGGCGCAGACGCAGCGGTCCTGCTGCGCGGCGTGAGCGTGGAGCAGATCCGCGTCGCGGCGGCCGCCGGTATCCGCATGCCGGAGAAGACGACCTTCTTCGCGCCGAAGCCGCGCACGGGCATCGCGTTTCGGGCCCTCGACGACTGACGCCGTCGCGACCCGGTCTGATCAGGCCTCGGCCACGTCCCAGGTCGCGCCGGACGCCAGCAACGCCGCCAGATCGCCGGGGCCTTGTCGTTCGGAGGCCGCAGCCAGCTGGCGCTGCACCTCGACCTCGTAGGTCGGTCGCTCGACGTCGCGGAACACCCCGACCGGCGTCGGCATCGTCGGGCCCGTCGCCACCCGCGACAGCGCAAAGGCGAGTGCGGGATCGACCCGGTGCTCGTCGTGCACCACGAGCCGTTCCACGCCGACATCGGCGACTTCCGCGATGACGCACTCGCCAAACTCGTTGAGCACCACGCCCCGCTGCCCGTCGTTGCCGAAGCGGATCGGCTCACCGTGCTCCAAGGTGATCAGCATCTCCGCACGCGCGTCCTTCGCGGTGACTGCACCAAAGGCTCCGTCGTTGAAGACGTTGCAGTTCTGGTACACCTCGACGAACGCCGCGCCGCGGTGCTCGTGCGCACGCCGCATCACGTCCATCATGTGCTTGCGATCGAGATCGTGGGTCCGGGCCACGAAGGATGCCTCGGCTCCCAGTGCGATGGACACGGGATTGAACGGCGTGTCGAGCGAGCCGAAGGGCGATGACTTCGTGACCTTGCCGACCTCACTCGTCGGCGAGTACTGACCCTTCGTCAATCCGTAGATCTGGTTGTTGAACATCAGGATGTTCAGGTTCACGTTCCGACGAAGCGAGTGGATCAGGTGGTTCCCACCGATCGAGAGGGCGTCACCGTCGCCGCTCACCACCCAGACATCGAGGTCGGGTCGGGCCAACGCGACTCCCGTGGCCACGGCCGGGGCACGCCCGTGGATGCTGTGCAGGCCGTAGACGTCCATGTAGTACGGGAAGCGCGCCGCGCATCCGATGCCCGAGACGAACACCTGATTCTCGCGCTTGAGTCCCAGCTCCGCGAACAGCAGTTGGACCGCCGCGAGGATGGAGTAGTCACCGCAGCCGGGACACCAGCGGACCTCCTGGTCGGTCTGGTAGTCCTTGCGGGTCATGGTGACCTCACCGGCGGTGGGGGCGTCGCTCACTGCAACATCTCCTCGATCGCGGCCTCGACTTCGGCGGCGCGGAACGGCAGACCCTGAACCTTGGTGAGGCTCTTGGCGTCGACCAGGAACTCGGCTCGGACGAGCCGGGAGAGCTGCCCGAGGTTCATCTCGGGCACAAGCACTCGGTCGTAGCGCGCGAGGACGTCACCCAGGTTGCTCGGGAACGGGTTGAGGTGCACGAGATGCGCGTGCGCGACGGCTCGGCCCCGTTCGCGGGCCTGGCGGACCGCCTGCTGCGCGACGCCCCAGGTGCTCCCCCATCCGAGGACGAGCAACTCGGCACCATCGGGATCATCGACCTCGACCGGATCGATGTCGTCGGCGATCCCGGCGATCTTGCGGGCCCGGAGCTCGGTCATCAGCTCGTGGTTCTCGGGCTCGTAGTTGATGTTGCCGGTGCCGTCCTGCTTCTCGATCCCGCCGATGCGGTGCTCGAGACCGACGGTCCCCGGGATCGCCCAGGGTCGCGCGAGCGTCTCGGGGTCCCGGAGGTACGGCCAGAACTCCTCCGTGCCGTCGGTGGCGGTGTAGTTCGGGCCGGACGCGAACGGCGTGGAGATGTCCGGGAGCGCATCGACGTCGGGCAGCAGCCACGGCTCGGCACCGTTCGCCAAGGATCCATCGGTGAGGAGGATGACCGGCGTGCGGTACTTGACCGCCAGCCGGGCCGCCTCGAACGCAGCCGCGAAGCAGTGGCTTGGCGAACGGGCGGCCACGATCGGGAGTGGGGCCTCGCCGTGGCGTCCGTACATCGCGAGCAGGAGATCGGCTTGTTCGGTCTTCGTCGGAAGCCCGGTGGACGGCCCGCCGCGCTGGACGTCGACGAGCAGCAGCGGGAGCTCGAGGCTCACCGCGAGGCCCAACGCCTCGGACTTGAGGTCGACGCCCGGCCCGCTCGTGGCGGTGATGCCGAGATGGCCGGCGAACGCCGCACCGATCGCAACGCCGATCGCCGCGATCTCGTCCTCGGCCTGGAGCGTCCGCACCCCGAAGTTCTTGTGACGCGAGAGCTCGTGCAGGATGTCGGATGCCGGCGTGATCGGGTACGACGCGTAGACGATCGGCAGGCGGCTCGCCTGCGACGCGGCGAGCAGCCCGTAGGAGGTCGCGAGGTTCCCCGTGATGTTGCGGTAGTGCCCGGGCGTGAGCCGAGCCGGGGCGACCGAGTACGGATGGTCGAACAGCTCGGCCGTCTCTCCGAAGTTGTAGCCGGCCTTGAACGCGGCGAGGTTCGCGGCGCGCACCATCTCACGGTTCGCGTACTTGGTGTCGATCCACTCGTTCGTCGGGTCGATCGGCCGGGTGTACATCCAGGAGATCAGCCCGAGCGCGAAGAAGTTCTTCGACCGTTCCGCGTCGCGCGGCTTCACGCCGAGCTCCTTGGTCGCCTCGAGCGTCATCGACGTCATCGGCACCTGGATGAGCTTGTACGCGGCGAGCGACCCGTCCTCGAGCGGGCTGGCCTGGTAGCCCGCCTTGTCCAGGTTGCGGGTCTCGAAGCTGTCGGAGTTCACGATGATGGTGCCACCCGGCGAGAGCTCCGCGACGTTCGCCTTGAGGGCCGCAGGGTTCATCGCGACGAGGACGCCCGGCATGTCGCCCGGGGTGAGGATCTCGTGGTCGGAGATGTGCACCTGGAACGAGGAGACGCCCGCGATCGTGCCGGCGGGTGCCCGAATCTCGGCCGGGTAGTTCGGTTGGGTCGCCAGGTCGTTCCCGAACGCCGCGCTGACGTCGGTGAAGCGGTCGCCCGTGAGCTGCATGCCATCGCCGGAGTCCCCGGCGAACCTGATGACGACGTCGTCGATCTGCTCGGGTTTCAGCGCTGTGCTCTCGGTGGTCACGCGTCCTCGCTCAGGGGGTTCGACTCGCTCGTTCGGGGGGTTCGGGAACGGACTGGCGCAGATGGGGCGAACGCAGGGCCCGTCTCCGCAACCGTCGGGCATCTTAGGTTCGCGGCCCTCGTTCCCCAGGAACGGGCCCCGATCCGACGCGACCAGAGCGCGTCTCCCAATCCGTCACTCCCGGACCGTCCAGGTCCGTCACGCGAGAACCGTCATTCCAGGTCGTCCAGCGCACGCGCGGCGCGCCGAGCCGCGGCCTCCCGTCGCCGACGCTCACCCCCGCGCCCCACGGTCGCTGCCTCCACCTCGACCCGCGACGATGTCGCGCCGCGCGCGTCGCGGAAGAACCGCCGGCGGAGCGTCCCCACGACGACCACGGCTTCCTCGGCGTCGAGCTCGGCCAGCCAGCCCGGCGGGTCCCAGGCCGCGACCGGCACCGAGGTTGCCCGAGCGTCGCTCCCGGGCACGCGCATCGAGAGCGTCGCGAGGCGCCGACCCGAAGGGAGCGTGCGCACCTCGACCGGTGACGAGGTGACGCCGCGCAGGACCACGAGGTTGAGGCCGGGCGTTGCACCGACCGGCCCGGCGGTGTTCTTCGACGTGGACATGGGATACCTCCCGCAGATCACGCGCGATCGTCCGGACCATCGGACCAGGACGGGAACGCGCGGTGCACGATGAGGGAGGCTCGGGGGAAGTCGATCCGGTGGCGACACTACGAGGGGGGTGTGACGCCTAACGGAGGGCCTTGCGACGGCTGGCCACGTCGGCGAACTCGCGATCGTGC
>Ga0315297_10001341_pt1 | contig 15189 bp, 10 predicted proteins | sample YL17G15_0_MG_FD_203628 | JGI IMG/M metagenome (GOLD analysis project Ga0315297, IMG submission 203628) | Sediment microbial communities from Yellowstone Lake, YNP, Wyoming, USA - YL17G15_0 | ecosystem: Environmental > Aquatic > Freshwater > Lake > Sediment | place: USA: Wyoming | collected... | reverse complement strand
GATCGTTCGCCAGGGGGTGAGCCACTCGACCGAGAAGGGCGAGCGGGTGGACATCCTGCTGGTCAATCCGCCCACGCCTGATGGAGGTCTGTGGATCCGCACCCAACATCGTGTGGGGCGCCGTACCCGCGAGAACATGGTCTGGCCGCAGGTGTCGCTGGCCCAGATTGCGGCACTGCTCCACCCAACGTACTCGCTCAGGGTAGTTGACTGCAATGCCGAGCGGATGGGATGGCCCGAATTCGCGCGGTTGCTTGATGACCTTCGGCCGCGCTACTACCTGACCCAGGTCACGGCCCCCACGCTCGAGAACGATATGTATGGGACGTTCCTGGCCAAGGCGCGTGGGGCTCGGACGATCGCATTCGGCACCCACGTCACCCCGATCCCCCGGGAAACCATGCGCCCCTTCGTCAGCCTGGACTTCATTCTGGTGGGTGAACCGGAATTGACGCTCCGCGATCTGATGGATCACCTGGAAGGGAAGCTGGCTGAGCGCAACGACCGCCTGGCCAAACTCTTCGCCGAGCACGATCCGGCATACGCGCTTTCCATGGCGCCTGACGGCCAGGTGAACCTGGCGGGGATCAAGGGACTGGCGTGGCGGCGCGCCGACGACATTGTCGTGAATCCGACGCGGCCCTTCATCAAGGATCTCGATGACCTGCCGATCCCGATGCATGAACTTCTGCCGCTGCAGAAGTACGTCATGCCGTTGATGAAGGGGCCCTTCACCTTCATCGTCACCAGCCGGGGGTGCCCGGCGGGCTGCACCTATTGCATCAAACATGTGAACTACCAGTTCGGCGTCCGCCTCCGCTCCCCGGACTTGATCATGGAGGAGCTCTGGCAGCTCAAGCGGCTGGGGATCAGCAACATCCACATGTATGCCGACCTGTTCACCGTCAACCGTGAGCAGGTGGTGGCATTGTGCACGAAGATCATCGACTCCGGCATCGATATCCACTGGACCTGCAATAGCCGTGTCGACTACGTGGACGAGGAGATGCTGCGCCTGATGGGCAAGGCCGGCTGCTGGTTCATCTCCTGGGGCATCGAAAGCGGCAACGAACAGATCTTGAAGCATGCCCGCAAGGGCGCCGATCCGGCGAAGGCCGAGCGCGCACTGCGCTGGGCTCGTCAGGCCGGGATCAAGAACTGGGGCTACTTCATCATCGGTCTTCCCGGAGAAACCGAAACGACCATCCGTCAGACGATCGCCTTCGCCAAGAAGCTTCCGCTGGACATCGCCTTGTTCCACGTCGCCGCCCCGTACCCGGGGACACCCTTCTTCTTTGAAGTTGTCAAGGAAGGCTGGTTCCGGCCGGGGACGCGCTGGGAGCAGGTCGACATGGACAAGGGGACGGTGCTCGACTATCCGGGGCTGCCCGCGGAACGGCTGCTCTACTGGCAGAAGCGTGCATTCCGTGAATGGGCGTTCCGACCCGGACCGATGTTTACCTACCTGCAGATGCTGCTCTCCGATCGGTCGACATTCCAGACCGCCCTCAGCGTCGGGCTGCAGCATCTGAGTTGGCAGACAGGCGATTGAGTCGATGCCGCGTGCGGTGGACAGCCGCTGGTTCGCGCTGGCAGACCTCGGCTGTGCGGGCGCGGCGGCAGGGCTGTGCGTCCTCATCCCGAACTTGGGATGGGCGGCGCTGATCCTCGGCGTTGTTCCGTGGGGCGTGCGGCTGGCTGTCGGGCGTCCGCTCTTCCGGCGAACGCGCCTCGATGCAGCGATCGCGGCGCTTGTGGCCACGGCATTCGTTGCGGTCTGGACGGCCTATGACCGGCAGGCGGCCTGGACCAAGCTTGAATGGCTGATGGCCTCGGTGCTGGTGTACTACGCCCTTGCGGGCCAGCCAGTGGTGAACCACGGGCCGATCAGCGCCGGGTTTGTGGCAGGGGCCGTGCTGTTGGCTGGGTTGACCCTCGGCGATAGCGCAGCGCGCGCTGCGGGCAGCTCGCGGCTTCTCTCGCCGGCTGCTGCGGATGGGCTGGCCAGCCTGCTCTCGCTGCTGTTCCCGTTTTGCCTGGTCGCCATTGTGGCCAGCCGTCGCGCCGGACGCAGTGTGCGGACGTGGATCTTGGTTGCCGTCGGGTTCCTGGCGGCCGTCGGCCTGCTGGCCTCTGGCGAGCGGAGCACGTGGGTGGCTGCGCTGGCCGCTGCACTCTGTCTGTTCCTGTGCTGGCTCGTCGGCGAGCGGGCTGGACGGCGAGATGGCTCGCAGGGGAGCGCCCGGCGTCTATGGGGGCGGATCCTGGCTGTGGCTGCCGCCATCGCAATAGCCGTCATCATCGGGGTCGCAAGGCCGGCAATCAGCGAGGTCATGCTTGACGTCCGGGCGGCGCAACGTTTCGAGATGGACCGCAACACGCTTCGCCTGGCCGCCGACTTCTGGATCACGGGAGGCGGACTGGCAGCGTTCCCCGGGCTGTATTCACGCTACGTCTTGCTGATCCCGGTCTTGTTCTCGCCGACCAGCCACAACCTGTATCTCGATGTGTTGACCGAGCAAGGGGCGGGTGGGCTTCTGGCCGCGACCGCGCTGATGGCCGGCTCGGCCTGGCTGCTGGTCAGCCGTCGCAAGAACACGGTCGCCGGGGAGCAGCCCAGCGCGCTCCTGCGCTACGCCACGCTGGCCTCGATCACGGCCTGGCTGGTGACGGGGCTGCTCGAAGATCCGTTGTACGTAACTCCGGGACTAGTGCTCTGGCTTCTGCCCGCAGGCATGGCCGTCAGCCTAGCAGCCGCGGCGGCTGGAGGTAGTGGGCCAGTCTCAGGAACCGGGGCTTGGGTCATGGCCGAGACTCGAACCCGGTCACGTAGATGGATCGTTGGCACCCTTGCGTCAGTTGTCCTTGCCTTCGCCTTCTATCGGCCATTGATTTCCATGATGTGGTCGAACCTGGGAAGCGTGACGCTGGCACGTCAGGAACTGGCCGGCTGGCCGGAGGCGACGACACAGCTGGTTGACTCCGCAGAAGCCCGAGCGCTCGCTCGCCTCCAATTCGACCACGCGCTTGCACTGAATCCAGGAAATGAAACCGCACAATACCGGATCGGTCTGATGGCCATGGACGCTCGCGATTTCAGCGGCGCCCTGGCACCCCTGCGCGCGGCCCTAGCCGGTGAGCCGGAGCATCGTGGCATCCGCAAGGCACTTGCCTACGACCTGACCTGGCTGGGCTTGCCGGACCAGAGCCAGCCGCTCTTCACCGGGATCGCGGAAGCGCCCCAGGAGTTGGGCGTGTATTCATGGTGGTGGGGAACGCAGGGCCGGCCTGACTTGGCCGCCCTGGCCTCGCAGATGGCAGCCCGGCTCCAACCGTAGGATCCCGCGCAGGTGCCGCACGTCCTGCTGAAGCCGCTCTCTCCAAGGGCGGTCCAACTGCCAGCGTCCCCCCATTCCCCGTCCTTTGCCTCAGGCTGCGCGACGGGCTTCCGGCAGGCGCGTGCCCCGAAGCTAGGGTCAGGTGGGCCTGGCAGCACGAGTGCACCGAATGGTGCACGCTCACACCTCTGAAGAACTCGGAACAGGAATAGTGATGATCGACCCCAGTGCGAAAGTCCACCCGACGAGCGATGTGTCGCCTGATGCGGAGATTGGCGCCGGCACCAGCATTTGGCACCGGGCGCAGGTGCGCGAAGGGGTCCGCATCGGCAAGGACTGCATCGTAGGCAAAGATGTCTACATCGACGCCAACGTCACAATCGGGAGCAACGTAAAGATCCAGAACAGCGCCTTGGTCTACCACGGCGCGACGGTTGAGGACGGGGTCTTCCTGGGACCTCAGGCCTGCCTGACCAACGACACCTTTCCGCGTGCCATCACGCCAGACGGAAAGCTGAAGTCCGCCGATGACTGGGCGGTTGGTCCGATCCTGGTGCGGTTTGGGGCGTCGATCGGGGCCGGGGCAGTGGTCCTGCCGGATGTCACCGTGGGTCGCTTCGCCATGGTGGCGGCGGGTGCCGTGGTGGCTGAAGACGTCCCCGACTACGGACTGGTGATGGGCGTCCCCGCCCGTCTGCGGGGCTATGTGTGTCCGTGTGGGCGCCGCCTCGAGCAGGACGGAGCGGGCTATCGATGCCCTGAGGATGGCTGGTACCTGCACCCCGGAGACAGAACATGATCCCCATCTCCCGCCCATCCATTGGCGACGAAGAACGATCGGCGGTGCTGGCCGTGCTCGAATCCGGGCAGCTGGCACACGGGCCGCGCGTGCGTGAGTTCGAGGAGCGATTTGCGGCGCACGTGGGGGCAAAGTACGCGATCGCGTTGACCTCCGGGACGAGCTCGCTGCACGTGGCGTTGATGGCGCACGGGATCGGCCCGGGGGACGAGGTCATCACCCCCGCGTTCAGCTTCGTCGCCTCCGCCGATTGCGCCCTGTTCGTCGGAGCCCGCCCGGTCTTCGGCGACATCGAGCCTGCCTACTTCACACTCGATCCCTCGCAAATCGAGGATCTGATTACCGACCGGACGCGCGCCATTCTGCCGGTCCACCTTTTCGGCCAGACGTGTGAGCTTGAGGCGATTGCTGAGATCGCCCGTTCGCACAATCTGGTCCTCATCCAGGACGCCTGCCAGTCGCATGGCGCAAGGTTCAACGGCCGCCGGGTTGGTGAGTTTGGGACCGCCTGCTACTCGTTCTACGCTACGAAGAACATGACCACCGGCGAGGGCGGGATGATCGTCACCAATGATCCGGAGGTGGCGGAACGGGCGCGCATGTTGCGCGAGCACGGGAGCCGGCAGCGCTACTCGCACGAGATCCTGGGCTACAACCTGTGTATGACCGACTTCCAGGCGGCACTCGGCCTGGCGCAACTGCCCAAGCTCGACGCATGGAACGCGCGGCGTCGTGAGCATGCCGCCTACCTCTCGGAGAAGCTCAGCGGAGTAGACGGTGTGACCACGCCTGCGATCCGGCCTGGTGGGGAGCATGTCTTTCACCAGTACACCGTTCGTGTCCAGAATCGTGATGAGGTCCTTCGGCACGTCAACGAACTCGGTGTGGGCGCCGGCGTCTACTACCCCACGCCCATTCCCCAGCAGCCTTCGTATCAGAGGCTTGGATTCTCGGGTCGCACTCCGCAGAGTGAGCGGGCCTGCCGGGAAGTGATGTCCTTGCCCGTCCATCCTTCGCTGAGCGTCGCCGAACTGGACCGGGTGGTGGAGGCAGTGGCCACCGCTGTGGAACGCATCGAGATCGCCTAGGCGAGATTCAGACCGCTACGGCCTGGGGAGAAGGATCCCCGGCGGGAGGAGTTGAATGGAACAGCTGCGCGTGGGTGTGATCGGGCTGGGTAGGATGGGCCAGCAGCACTGCCGGGTGTACTCCGGGTTGAGGCGCGCCCAGCTGGTGGGCGTGTGCGACAGTCTGCCCGCTGCGGGTCAGGAGATGACCCGGCGCTACGACGTGCCCTTCTACGCCAAGGTTGGAGATCTGCTCGATCGCGTCGACGCGGTCAGCGTGGTGACGCCCACCTCGTCGCACTACGAGATCGCCATGGAGTGCGTGGGGCGTGGGACCCACATGTTGCTAGAGAAACCGTTTGCCCAGACGGTGGAGCAGGGGGAGGCCCTGCTGCAGGCGATCCAGGGATCGCCGACGATCGTCCAGGTCGGACACATCGAGCGCTTCAATCCGGCCTACACCGAGTTGAAGAACGTGCTGGAGGATCGGGCCATCCTGGCCATTGCCATGCGCCGCCTGAGCGCCTACGGCGGCAGCAATCGCGATGTTGACGTGATCTTTGATCTCATGATCCACGACATCGATTTGGCCCTGGACCTTACGGGACGGGATCCCACCTCCGTGAGTGCGTTCGGCATCAGCGCGCATGACGGCGCTGTCGACCACGCCGTGGTCTACCTCGGGTTCGACTCGGGCCCGCTCGTGACATTGACCGCCTCCAGGGTGACCGAGGAGAAGATCCGATCGATCGAGGTGACGGCGCTGGATGCCTACATGGAAGCCGATCTTCTGAACAAAAGCATCTCCGTCCAACGGCGCACCACGGCGGAGTACCAGGCCGCCAACCAGCGTGGGATCAAGTACCACCAGGAGAGCATCGTGGAGAACATCCATGTCCCCAGCAACGAGCCCCTGTTCTCAGAACTCCAGCACTTCGTTGACTGCGTGCTTGATGACAAACCCTCGCTGGTCCCGGCCGGCGACGGCTTGCGGGCCTTGCGCCTCGCCACGGCCATTCGTTCCGCCGCCCATGAGCGTCTGCTCGGGGTGACGCGCTACCGCCGCCCACAGCCGGGCGACCTCCGCCCCGTGATGTTACCCATCCAGCTCGGCCAGGACTTGCGATGAAGCTCTCAATTGTGGTGCCGTTCTACAACGAAATCCTGAATGTCCCCAAAGTCCAGGCTGAGCTGGTGCCGGTGGCTGCCGCGCTAGCCAAGGCCGGGTCCGTCGAACTGATCCTGGTGGATGACGGGAGCACCGATGGTTCGCTGGAGGCCTTCCGACAGGGGGTCCATGCTCCGGCGGGCGTTGACCTGCGCTTTGAGCGACACACGCAAAACCGGGGACTCGGCGCCGCCCTGCGCACAGGCTTCGCCGCCGCCCAAGGGGACGTCGTAGTGACGACAGACAGCGATGGGACTTACGCGTTCGACGAGATCCCAGCGCTGCTCGAGCGCCTGACCCCGGTCGTGGATCTGGTGACCGCCTCGCCCTACCATCCCCGCGGCGGGATTGACGGTGTGCCTGGGTATCGCCTGATCCTGAGCCGCGGCTCTTCGCTCATCTACCGGATCCTGGTCGATGCACATCTCTACACCTACACGTCGCTCTTCCGCGCCTACCGGCGATCCGTGATCAGCCATGTCCCGTTCCAATCGTCCGGGTTCCTGGCGGGGACCGAGCTGCTGGTCAAGGCCGTCCTGCTGGGCTACACGGCGGCCGAGTACCCCACGATCTTACACTCGAGGATCTCCGGAACGTCCAAGGCCAAGCTGGCCAGAACGACACTGGCCCATCTGCGCTTTCAGGGTCAGGTCCTCCTGCATCGCCTGGGCTTGCGGCCTCTCGTCGCCGCCCGGATCGCCCGTCACGGTGGAGCCCAATGAGCATCAGAATGCCGTTCGCCCAGAAGGGAAGATGGACCATGAATACAGCGGTTGTCTATATCGTGATCAGCGTCGCGGGGGGTGCTGTCGGCCAGATCCTGCTCAAGAAGGGCATGGGTACCCTCGGCCCCCTGACCCTGAGCTTCAGCCGGCTGGGCGAAGTGCTCTGGCGAATGGGGACCAACCCATACGTCCTCGCCGGCCTGGCCATCTACGTCACCGGAACGGTCTTCTGGCTGGCTGCCCTCTCCCGGGTGGACCTCAGCTACGCCTATCCCTTTGCCAGCTTGAGCTACGTGGTCATGTTGGTCGCGGCGTGGCTGCTCTTCAAGGAGAACCTGTCGCTCCTGCGTCTAGCCGGCACGGCCGTCGTCTTTCTCGGCGTCCTATTGATCTCACGCAGCTGACATCCAAGCCGCGCCCCTAGCAAGAGGAGTCTGGCCAGTGAGAATCGTGTCGATCGTCGGCGCACGGCCGGAGTTCGTTCAATCCGTCCCCGTCAGCAGGGCGCTCCAAGCCCATCATCAGGAAATCCTGGTCCATACCGGACAACACTACGACTACCTCATGTCCCAGGCGTTCTTCGACGAGCTCGAGATCTCGAGGCCTGCCTACAATCTGGGAGCCGGTTCGGGATCGCACAGTCAGCAGCTCGCCGTCATGCTCCAGGGGCTGGAAGAGATCCTGCGCAAGGAGTCGCCGGATCTGGTCATCGTCCGCGGTGACACCAATTCGACGCTCGCCGGCGCCCTGGTGGCGGCCAAGAACCACATTCCGACGGCTCACATCGAGGCCGGGGAGCGAAGCTTCGACCGGCGGATGCCCGAGGAAGTCAATCGCATGGTGGCCGACACATTGGCCGACATGCACTTCTGCGCCAGCCGTGCCTCGGTGCAGCACTTGGCAGACGAGGGAATCCGCGACAGCGTTCACTGGGTTGGGGACGTCATGCTGGATACCCTGCAGTCGTTCCTGCCTCTGGCACGCGAGCGCTCCCGAGTACTGGATCGCCTTGCGATCGAGCCCCACGGATATGCGCTGGTGACCATCCATCGGGCGGCCAATACCGATGACCCCATCCGCCTGGGCCGGATCGTCGAGATGCTCAACCGGGTGCCGGAAACGGTCATCATGCCACTGCACCCGCGCACGCGCCTGGCGCTCGAACACCTGGGCATGAACTTGGGCACTCACATTCGCCCGATCGATCCAGTGAGCTACTTCGACATGCTGATGCTGGAGGAGAACGCCCGTCTCGTCGCCACCGACTCGGGCGGCGTGCAGCGCGAGGCCTACTTCCTGGGCGTTCCCTGCCTGACGCTGCGCGAGGAAACGGAGTGGCTGGCCACCGTATCCTCGGGATGGAACAAGCTGGTTGGGACCACTCCCGATGTGGCCCTGGAGGCTTGGACCACGTTTCAGCCGCCTGCCTGGCGGCCTCCAGTCTACGGTGACGGAACGGCAGCCCTGCGTATCGCGCAAGTCCTCGATCAGGAAGCGGTGGCATATGGAGCTCGGAGGGACCGCACCCTGATGGGCGAGCGGAGCCTGGTCAGCGAACTGCATCAGGAGATGGAATGAGCGTTGCCATTGTGGGAGGGGGGATCATGGGCGTCAGCCTGGGGTACTTCCTCGCGCGCCGCGGGATCCCGGTCGAGATCTTTGAGGCTTCCCCCACATTGGGCGGGCTGGCGGGGCCTCTCTACCTCCCCGACGGCACACCGATCGACCGCTTCTACCATGCCATCCTTTCGAGCGACGGGCACCTCCGCCAACTGTGCTCCGAGCTGGGCATTGAGGATCAGCTTCGGTTCCGCCAGACGCGAATGGGCTTCTTCCATGACGGGCATGTGTACTCCATGAACTCGACGCTGGAGTTCCTGAAGTTCCCGCCGCTAGGTTGGGTCGATCGGTTCCGCCTCGGCCTGACGGTCGTGGCGGCACAGTTCATTCGGGACTGGAACAGGTTGGAGGGGATCAGCGTTGAGGATTGGCTGGTGCGCTGGGGTGGAAGGCGGCTGTTCGAGTCGATCTGGCAGCCCATGCTGCGCGCCAAGTTCGATGGCGGGTTCGACCAGACGCCGGCCACCTACATCTGGTCGCGGCTTGTGCGGATGAAGTCCACCCGGGGCGGGGCGAACCAGCGCGAGGAGGCGGGTCATCTGGTGGGGGGCTACGCTACGCTGCTGCGCGCCATGGCCGAAAGGATTCAGGCCGCGGGCGGTGCCATTCATCTCTGCAGCGCGATCGAAGAGATCGTGATCGAGCGAGGGCGAGCCGCCGGGCTACGGATCGCCGGGGAAGTCCGCCCCTTCACCACGATCGTGACCACCATGCAGGCGCCTATCTTCCGCCGCCTGATCCCCACTGCGGATCCTGAGTACCTGGCCTTCCTGGACGAGACGACGTACCTGGGGATCATCTGCCCCGTGCTCGTGCTCGATCGGCCGCTGACGGGCTACTGGACGCTCAACATCACCGACGCGTCGGTCCCGTTCACCGGCGTGATTGAGACGACCGCTTACATCGATCCCGCGTTCGTCGGCGGACATCACCTGGTATACCTGCCCAAGTACACAGCCCCCGGGAGCCGGTATCAGCAGTCGTCGGACGAGGAGATCAAGGCCACCTGGCTCGAGAATCTGCAGCGGATGTTTCCCTCCTTCCGGCCGGATTCGGTGCAGTACTTCCTGGTTCACCGGGAGCGCCTGGTCGAGCCGCTTCACGGCCTGAGCCAGATGGATCGCATCCCGCGGTTGGAAACCCCGATCCGGGGGTTGTTCCTGGCGACCACGGCCCAGATCTACCCCGGTTTGACCAACGGTGAATCGGTAACCCGCCATGCCTCACAGGCTGCGGAACGAATCCTGACCACACTGGACCGTCAACTGTCCGACGCGCCGATCCCATGGAAGGCAGACACTCTCCCCAACGGGGTTAGCCCATAGCGCCTCAATCTCGAACGGCGGCACGCTTCGCAGGCAGGACATCCCGGAACCCTCCGGCCGCACAATGGAACTCCCAGAGATGGAAACATGAGTCACGAAGCAATCCGAGTACAGCAAGATGCCTTGAGACCGACCAGCGCCCAAGGCGGTTTGGCTTCGGTCGTGACCTGGCGCAAGGCCCGATTGGCGGTCGGCCGGCGCCAGCTGGTGCTATGGGCTTCGCTGACCGTCGTCGCTTTCCTATCCTTCTACCGCCTGGGCGCCTTCCCACTGACGTGGTTCGACGAGGGCTCGCACCTGCATGTGCCGAAGGCGCTCGTGCGCTACGGCGTGTACGCGGACTACAGCAGCGAGGGCTTCCGTTATTTCGGACCGACAACCGGCGTCGGACCTACCGTCATGCTTCCGATCGCGGCTGCGTTCTCGGCGTTTGGCATCGGCTTGACACAAGCGCGTGTAGTCATGGCGATCTACCTTCTGGCGTGCATCCTTGCCTTCCATGCACTCGCCCGCCAGCTGGGCGGCCACCGCTTCGCCTGGGTGGCGACGGCCCTGCTGGTTGCTTCTCGAGGGGCCCCGTTGCTGGAGTACGGGCGGCAGGTGTTGGGTGAGGTGCCGGCGGTCCTCTTTCTGGTGACCGGCTTGATCGTCTGGTTCAACAGTCTTACGCGCCCGTCGCTGGCGAGGTCGGTCATGGCGGGGGCCCTCTTCGGCCTCGCCATGGTCACCAAACAGCAATTCCTGATCCTGCTTGCGCCAACCCTCGGGATCGGCTGGCTGGCCAACCTGCTCTACTACAGGTCCGCTCCGCAGAGGGCATTCATCGTCCCTGCAGTGCTCTCGGTGGCGATCTATGCCGGGTGGCAGGCGACGCTGATCGTCTTTCTGTCATCCTCCTCCGTCGCAGAGAACCTGCGCCTGTTTCGCCAGGCTGCTGGCGGCGCCGCCTTGGTGTTCTCGCCCGATCTCATGCAACAGTCGATCCGCAATCTACTGGAAGCCAGGGTCTATCTTGGCGCCCTGACGCCGGCCATCTTGTATGGTGCCCTGCTTGCGAAAGACCGTACGCCGCAGGCACTGCGCTGGGGACTGCTGACGACCCTGGTCGGCGTCAATCTGATCTGGTATGTTTTGGGTTCGGTCAGCTGGCTTCGGTATGCGTTTCCAGGACTTGTGATCAGTGCACTGTTGATCGCCAAACTCTTCCAGGACCTGACGGGAGGGTTCCGTTGGAGGGGGGAGCAGACCCCTTCCGTGAACGGGCAGGCCCGGGAGCCGCTGGCGGGCCAGGCCATCCGCTGGACTGCGCTGGGTTGGCTGGCCCTGATCATCGTCGTGCCGCTTGTTCAGACTTTGAACGATCTTGTCCGACCGCCCTTCAATGCTCCGGCGGCGATGGCCGAGTACATGAACGCACATGTGGCTACAGCGACGATCGTTGAAACCTGGGAGCCGGAGATGGGGTTCCTCACGGACCACGCCTATCACTTCCCGCCGGAGGAACTCCTAAGTGCGGCCGTCGGGTACATCTGGCTAGGAAGCGCCTCTCCTTCCTCGCGCTACAACTTCGAACTACCCGAGAAGCCTGCCTATGTGCTGGTAGGGGGATTCGCCCGCTGGGTTGACATGTATCCGGCGGAGGAATTGGCGAAGGACTACCGGCTGGTCACTACCATCGGTGGGTATGAGCTCTACGGACTCCGCTAGCCCGGGCACTTCCGGCACGGCCGTCTCGCCAAGAAGACCGAGTCCACACGATGCGCGCCACTCAATCTGCCCCTTCCCATATCTTCCGCATGCTGAGACAGCTCAACGCCCTTCGCGTCGATCGACCTGGAGGCAAGTTGCGGTTCTTGAGCTTGGTCTTCCTGGTGATGGGGACGGCCGCCTTCACCAGGCTCCATTCATCTGTCACGCTCCTTGGACAGGACCAGGCGCCCGGACCGAATGGGTCAATGCCCCTTGGCACGCCCCGGACGTCCGACTGTGACGCTCCGAGCAACCCAATCGTCCGGGAGAACTGCCTTCCGGGGAGCGATGGCTGGCAGGTCGCCGAGCCGTCGTACACCATTGCCGGATTCCCGCTCCCGACGAGTGTGCCGGCGGGCGGGGTGGTCAACTTCTACGCATCCACCGACGCGCCGCAGTTCGACATCCTCATCTACCGCAGCGGCTACTACGGGGGCAGGGGCGCACGGCTGATCACCCGTGTCAACGGCCTACATGGCAAAGTGCAGGCTCCGTGTCTCGATGATCCATCCACCGGCCTGCGCAGCTGCACCAACTGGACCATGTCCTACAGCTTGGATATTCCCGTCGATTGGGTATCCGGAATCTACCTGGCGGTGCTGACACGCGGCGACGATGGGCGGCAGAGCACACTAACATTCATTGTCCGTGACGACCTGCGCCAGCCGGACATCCTGTATCAGTACAGCCTGTCTACCTATCAGGCCTACAACAACTATGGCGGCAAGTCGCTGTACAGCTTCAACAGCGGACTGTGCGACACGGTGGCGGGCGCGCCGCGCGCGGTCAAGGTCTCACTTGCCCGGCCGCACATTGTCCCGCCGATGGATCCCACCAGTTACTTCCGCGTCGACTACCCGATGGTGTACTGGCTGGAGGAACAAGGCTACGACGTCAGCTATTCCACCAGCTTTGACACACATCGCTCGGGCTCTCCCGGCCAGCACAATGCTCTGCTGGATCACCGGATCTTCCTGGCCGTCGGACACGACGAGTACTGGAGCGGGGAGATGCGGGCTGCAATGACCGAGGCCCGCGACGCCGGCGTTCACCTGGCCTATCTCACGGGCAATACCGGCTATTGGAAGATCCGCCTGGAACCCGACCCATGGACCGGCCAGCCGGATCTGACCATGGTGACCTACAAAACGGCGGAAGGGGGTCCCGCTGATCCGACCGGCGAGCCAACGTCTTTATGGCGGGACCCGGCGGGGCCCAATCAACCCGAGAACGAGTTGGTCGGGATCCAGTTCGTGGGGGACAACGACAACCGTTACTTTCCCTTGCGGATACCTTCGGGGTTGGCCAAGGACCAGGTCTTCCGTAACACCGGGCTTCAGCAGCTGCCTCCAGGCACGCACGTGGACATCGGAGAGGAACTTGTAGGTTGGGAGTGGGATGGACTGACACCCAACGGTCTGACCCCTCCCGGCCTCACCCTCCTGTCCGCCAGCCCGGCCTATGGGGACATAGCCACAGGGGGGATCGAGAGCTACCGCGTCGGGACGGCCGTGTCGAATGCTTCGCGCTACACCACGGCAGATGGCGCGATGGTGTTTGCTGCCGGCACGATCCAGTGGTCCTGGGGCCTGGCCATTGTCGAACCGGACCGCCGCATCCAGCAGATCACGTACAACCTATTCTCCGACATGGGGATCCAGCCGGCCACTCCGTCTTCTACCCTCCTTCTGGATGGTGCCGTGCCTCCCGCCGAAGGGCATGTGTCGCCCGCAGTCGGGAAAACGGACGCCACAATCGAGATCGGCGTTCAAGAGGTGAAATCCTCCGTCGATGGCTCGTCGGCAGTGATTCAATGGCGGACCGATCAGCCTGCCCGCGGAGAAGCCTGGCTGGTGACAGACAAAGGCGCGACGCTGACTCGGATCCAGGGTGGCGGGCCTACCGTGGCGGAAGACTCGGCGGATGGTCTGTCGCACCGGGCGGTCTTCACCTCGCTGGCATCCGGTGCCGCGTACCACTACGTGGTTGTTGCCGCTGGACAAGGAGACCAGTTCGGGATCTCCGACATCCAGGAGTTCCAAGTGCCTCCGGCCATGTTGCTGGACAGGGTCCGACAGGCGGGACAGATTGCCGTTCAAGAAACGGTGTGTGCCGTCAAGCCGGTCGTACGTCCGACCTACTATTGGATCAAGGCGCACTGGCTGGCGAGTGGATTGGCGCTGGCCGTGTTCCTGGCGGGGGGCACATGGGTGGTTCTTCGCCTCCGCAACCGCCGGCTATATCGACCCGAAGCGTAGCATTGGCAAGGCCTTCGCCTTCCGGCTGAGCACGCCTCCGGATTTCTTCGCACTGCCCTCACAGTGAGCGTTATGGACTTCGCCGACATCAGCCCAAGAATCCTGCAACTCGGCTTGACAGGCCTCCTCGGCGCGGGCTGGGCGGCGCAATGGTTGACCCGGCGGAGACCAGGAGCCAGGTTGCGGCAACTGCTCCCCGCCCTGATCGGCGCCTACGCGCTCTTGCAGATTGGCCTTGTCGTCTACCTTTGGATCAACCACGCCGCATTCCCGCTCAATCTTGAAGCCATGGAGCTGACCGTCCTGGCCACGACGCGGCGGGTTCTCGCGGGCCTGCCCATCTACGTGCCGCCCTCTGCCGCGTTCACTCCACTGGCCTACAATCCGCTCTTCTACTTCCTGGCGGTTCCCTTCACATGGGTCTTCGGCCCGACGTTGTTGGCTATGCGGTTGGAGGCGATCGCCGGGACGCTGGGTTGCGGTGCGGTCATATTTCTGGCCGTCCGGCGTGAGACGAGTTCGGCCTGGTGGGCAATCCTTGCCGTGGGGCTCTTCGCCGCCGCCTACCGCAGCATGGATACCTACCTGGACAACGCCCACGCCGACTCGTGGATGCTCTTCACAGCGCTGTTCGCCGCCTACCTGATATCCCTTCAACGATCGAGGGCCGCGAACCTGCTTGGGATCACCATCGCCGCGGCATCCTTCTGGTTCAAGCAGCCGGGTGCGGCGTTCACGGTCGGACTGGTCGTCTTCTTGACCGTGCGGGAAGGAACCCGAGCGGCCTGGCCCTACTGGCTGGCGGCTATCCTCCTCGGACCCGTGCTCTTTGGGTTCGCGCCCGCAGGCTGGGCAGGGCCTCTGCTCCACGAATACACTTGGGTGATCCCCCGCCAATGGCTGTCCTTCAACCTCGGAACCCTCCGACGCCTGGTGGAGTACTTCGGCCGCAACTTCGCGTTGCTCGCGGCCTCAAGTGGCATCGGATGGCTCGCCAGCCTGCGGAAATCGCAGCTGCGGAGCGTCTGGTTCTTCCTGCTGCCCTTTGCCGCTCTCACCGCGCTCTCGGGGGCGATGGATTCCGAGTCCAACAACAATGTATTCATTCCTCTTGCCGCGTGGCTGATCCTGACCGGCGTG
>Ga0315297_10001338_pt1 | contig 15197 bp, 9 predicted proteins | sample YL17G15_0_MG_FD_203628 | JGI IMG/M metagenome (GOLD analysis project Ga0315297, IMG submission 203628) | Sediment microbial communities from Yellowstone Lake, YNP, Wyoming, USA - YL17G15_0 | ecosystem: Environmental > Aquatic > Freshwater > Lake > Sediment | place: USA: Wyoming | collected... | reverse complement strand
CTGCGCAGCACGGCACCGGCCGAGGCGCGGGCCTACATCATCTCGCCGCTGGACGGCGCGACGGTGTCGAGCCCGGTGACGGTGCAGTTCGGCCTGCGCGGTATGGGCATTGCGCCCGCCGGTTTTGCCATGGCAAACACCGGCCACCACCACCTGCTGATCGACGTCGACTTGCCGCCGATGGACCAGCCGGTGCCCGCGGATGAACGGCACCTGCATTTCGGCAAGGGCCAGACCGAGGCCGCGGTGACGCTCGCGCCTGGCCGGCACCGCCTGCAACTGTTGCTGGCCGATCACCTGCACTTGCCACACGAGCCGCCCGTCGTGTCGGAGCCGATCACGATCACCGTGCGCTAGGGCTATCAATGCGTCGCTGCTGCCTGTTGCTTGTCATCGCCCTGCCACACGTCGCCCGCGAAATGGGAATGGCCATTCTGGGGTCTGGCCGACTGGGACGGCACCGGGACAGCGTCTGAATGCGTGCTCCGTACGATCTGAGATATATCTTGCAAGTATTTAATATATAAAGAATAAAATGATTCCAACCGAATTCCTTTTTTTTGGTGTGACACTGCTCGGCGTCGCAATTTTCCATCGGAAGGCGCTCCTGATCGCAGCCTGCGGACTAGCGACGGTGATCGTCTATGAATGGATTTTCACGCAGTTTCCCGCCGGCGTTGGTTGGACTGGTTTCGTCACGCACTTCTCCCATGAGTGGGTGCTGCTCACAAATCTGCTGCTGTTGTTGACCGGATTCGCGCTGGTGTCGAGGCACTTCGAGGAAAGCGGAATACCAGCCACGCTGCCGCGCTACCTGCCGGATGACTGGACCGGCGCTTTCGCCTTGCTGGTCATCGTGTTCGTGATATCCGCGTTTCTCGACAACATCGCAGCGGCACTGATCGGCGGCGCGATGGCGCACACGCTATTTCGTGCGCGCGTGAGCGTCGGCTACGTCGCGGCCATCGTCGCGGCATCAAATGCCGGCGGTTCTGGCAGCGTCATTGGCGACACCACGACGACAATGATGTGGATCAGCGGCGTCGCGCCGATTGAAGTCGTACATGCCTATGTTGCGGCGGCAGCGGCGCTGCTGATATTCGGCGTCTCCGCGGCGCGGCGGCAACAGCGATTCGCTCCGATCATCAAGGACCCTGCAGCGTCGGTCCGGATCGACTGGGTGCGGGTGATGGTGGTGGCCTGGGTGCTCACTTGCGCGGTCGCCGTGAATGTCGTCGTGAATCTGCGGCTTCCGGAAATTGCAGGCCGATTCCCATTCATCGGCGCCACCGTCGCGATCACGCTGCTGATGACGATCGGAATCCGTCGACCCGATTGGCGCGCATTGCCCGGCGCATTCAAGGGATCCCTTTTCCTGTTGTGCCTGGTCGCGTCCGCATCGTTGATGCCGGTCGAATCGCTGCCGCACGCGTCGTGGCAAACGGCGCTGGCGCTTGGCTTCGTATCGGCTGGATTCGACAACATTCCGCTGACCGCGCTGGCGCTGAAGCAGGGCGGGTACGACTGGGGAATGCTTGCTTACGCCGTGGGCTTCGGCGGCTCGATGCTGTGGTTCGGATCGTCAGCGGGCGTCGCGATCTGCGGGATTTATCCCGGTGCTCGCTCGACCGCCAAATGGCTCGGCGAGGGCTGGCTGATCGCGGTCGCCTATGTGGCCGGATTTATGCTGCTGCTCGCGACGCTCGGCTGGCAGCCGGGCTCCTGAGGGCTCCCCGACGCAAGCAGCAGCCGCCACAGCGCGAACAGCAAAAACCAGGCGATGGCGGGCACTTGCGAGATCATGCGACAGGGTGTCAGAAACTGCTCTTGGTTCCCACCAGGAACTGCACATTGTCGATGGAGCTGTCGCCGTCGAGGGGAAATGCGAGGTCCAGATGGAGGACGTTTGCGAGCCCCGAGCGGGTGTTGCCGAAGCGCAGGCCGAAACCGATGTCTTTCAGAAGGCCGAGATTCAAGGTTGGGAGAAGTTCCGACCCGCCCCATGTGCGCCCCATGTCGAAGAATACGGCACCACCAATCTGCGCCAGCTTCCACAGTGAATACTTCGAGTAGTAGCGCTGCTCGATGGTGAGCAATGCCCGGCCGCTGCCGGTCTGGTAGCGCAGCGGATAACCGCGGAGTCCTTCTTCACCGCCGAGCACCAGTTCATGATCGGCATCGAGATCCTGGCCGACGTCGCCGGCCAGCGAAGCAAAGAACGTGCTGCGCGGACTCGTATGCCAGTAATAGCGCAGCGCGCCGGAGATCAGCGCATCCCGCGCCGAGCCACCCTCGATCCGGCCCGTCAGGCCGCCGGCGGCAAACAGCGACCGGCTGTCGCCGAGTCGAAACCCGCGGCTTGCCCCTGCGCGCAGCATTGCGGCATCGCGATCCGATCCATAGGCAGTCGCGGCCCAGCCGATTTCGAGTGTGTACTGCGATCCAAAGTGTTGGTCCTCGGTTCGCGCGATCTGGTCGAGATTGAGCGCCGTCTCGAAGTCATCCTCGACGCCTTCGAGGCGCATGTATGGATAGTTGAGATCGCGATTGGCCGGGGGCGTCAACGGGATCGCGGAGTCCGGTGACTCGGAGAACTTCGCCTCTTCGTGGCGCAGACCCACGATCCAGCGCCGTGCCCAGCCGTCGCGCAATCCCTTCGACCAGCCGTAGCGCAGGTCGGCACCCTGCACGCTTTGCTGGTATTCGGCTACGTTATGCCCGAGCCGGTAGACGCTTTCAATCGAATCGCCTTGATCAAGGGCAATGCCGCCGCTCCAACGTGTATCGAGTGAATAGAAGGGCCGCTCAAGCTCCAGTTCCTTGTCCTGGCCATCGCTGCTGTCCACCAGATCGATACTGCCGCGCCAGCGGCTCCCGAAAACATTCGGATCTCTAAACTTGAGCATGTACGAGCTGCGATCGACATCCTGGTGATAACCGGCGATGAGATGCTTGCCGTAACCCAACAGGCTCAACTCCTCCAGCTGGAAACCAAACGCGTTCGTGCCGCCAGCCCTGTGGAAGGAAATTCCCGGATTGAGTGTCCAGACGTCATGTGCCACGACCTCGAGATCCACCAGGCCATCGTGATAAGCGACGACATGAATCTCCGGCTCCAGGATGAAGCGCAGGGTTCGCAGGTTTCGCTCGGTTTCGTCGAGAACGCGGCGCGAGTAGGGATCACCCGGCTGGAACAGTAGTTGCGCCCTGATCGAAGACTCGCGCGTGTCGATGTGCCATTTGTCCGCCAGCTGGAAGAGGGCCTTTTTCTCGCCCGGCTTTTCCGGGTCGAATATCGGTAGTACTCGTATCGTCACGCTACCGATGCGCGTGCCCTGGGCCTCGAGCTCCGCATCGCCCGGCCAGTTTGGGGTGGCCGCCGCCGGTACCGTGATCGCTTCGGCGGCAGCCGCAGCCGCGCTCCATGCGGCCAACATCAGCACGACCGGCAAGCTACGCAAGAACCTTGGCATCGCGCCAGAAGGCAGATGGATCATCAATCGCGACCTGCGCCCTGTGGCGCGGTCAGCGCCGGACCTGGCCCACCGAATGGCTCGTAGTGAAAGTGGCTCACGGTCTTCTCGAACAGGACCAATCTGCCTCCGATCAACGGCGCGCCAAGTGGTGTGGCGCATCGCCTGACGACGGTTGCATTGGCACACATCCTTCATGATGAATTAGACGGCTGATTGGAACGCAAATCAATCGACCAGTCCGCGCCCGGAATTCCAGAAGCGCATCCATCGTGAACGCGTTCCAGCCAGCGGCCGGTTCCGTTGCCGACACGCAGCGCGCGAAGAAGGGGTCAGCGTGCGTTCGCAACAGTCGCAGCCAGCTCGCTCGCCTGGCGCCGCGACTCGAGCCACGACCACAGTTGTTCCCATTGCGCAAGTTCGGGATGGACTCGCATGGGGTTCAGGTCGTGGATTCCCCGGCCCAGCTCACCCGCATGCACGTAACTCTGCGAATCGCGCAGCGTCGTGATCACGGGAATCTGGAGCTGGTCGAGGAACCGCATCAATGTGCGGAAGATGATCGTGTTTGGCTTCACACGATTTGCGATGACGCCGAGGCGATTTTCCCGGCGCTTGATCTTTCCCGAGATCAGCAGATGGCCGATGCAACGCGAGCAGGCGTGGATATCGGCGTCAGAAGGCATCACCGGCACGAGCACAGCGTCCGCATCCTTGACGTGTTCGATGAAGTGCTGTGTCTGCAGCGCCGCCGGTGTATCGACTATCACGGGATTGGCGCCTTGCGGCACCCTCAACTGGAAGCTCCGCGTGACGGCAATCGTGCGCGCGTAGGCCGCCACGCCGTGAACCTCTGGAAGATCGTGAGAGCGCTTCTCGAGCCAGCGCGTGCTGGTGCCCTGCGGATCGAAATCCATCAGGGCCGGGTGGTAGCCGCGGGCCGCGTACATTGCCGCCAGCCCGGTTGCGACTGTGGACTTGCCTGAACCGCCCTTGGGATTCAGCACGACGATACGAAACATGGCACCCCCCCGAAGCCGTCGATCAGCGTACGCCCGTGGCAGGCCGCCGCGCAAGGGAAGTGAACTGCCCGTAGCCGGCGCTGGCGCGGGCTCCGCCGCCGGTGGCGGCGCTGCTTCAGGCGCGGCAACTGCTTCTTCCTTCTTGGCGCAAGCCGCCAGAATGATTGCTGCCGCGAACACGATCACGGCTGTCCTCACTGGTTTCATGATCTGGTCCCCCGGAAAAGCGTCGAGCACCTCGTAAGGCATACCGAAAGGGCGCTGCTGCAGGAAGTTCTCGAATGGCACACGCTGATGAGCCGCCTTGAATCGCGCTGACGAAATGCGCCACCGGGTTGTCATAGTCATGACGCAGTGGCTATGGTCCTATCTCGTCTTCGCGCGAGGGGCGCGGCTGATCACGGGACTCAAGCGGCAATAATTCGCGGTCCGGCCAAGTCGGGCGGCACTATTCGAGCAACTTGATCAGCGATGCGTCCGTGGTGAGTCGGGCGATGTCGAGGGCGGTCAGGCCGTCGGCATTGCGCACGCGGGTGCTAGCGCTGGCGGAGATGAGATTCCTGGCACACGCGAGGCAGCGTGACTTGATGCCGAGCATCAGGGCCGTGTCGCCATGGGCGTTGACGCCGTCGACCGGGGCACGGGCCGCGATCAGGAGCGGGATCAGCGCCGCCTCACCCGAGGCGGCCGCGACATGCAGCACGCCGTTGCCATTGCGCGTCGTGATGCGCGTATCCGCGCCGGCCTTCAGCAGCGCCTCGACGACCTCACGGTGACTGCGGCTTATCGCCACGGTGAGTGGCGTGTTGCCGTCGTCGTCCGCTGCATTCACGGCAGACTGTGGCGCCAACGCGGCCACGGCAATGGACGCGCCCTGGCTCGCTGCATGCCAGAGTGCCGTGCGCTTGTGCTTGTCCAGCACTTCCGGCCGCGCGCCACCAGCGAGCAGCACTTTGATCGCGTCAGCATTATTGGCCGACGCAGCAGCCATCAGGGGCGTGATGCCGTTGTCGTCATGCGCCTCGGGATCAGCGCCCGCTTCCATGAGCATGCGAATCGCGTCAACGCTTTTTGCGTCGATAGCGACCAGCAGCAGGGGCCTGCCATTCGCCTGTCGCGCACGCGGATCCGCACCGCCCCGAAGCAGCCGGCGCGCCGCAGCGATCTCACCTGAGCGAAGCGCATGACCGAGGGCGGTTGAGCCCGTGCGATCACGGACGTCGACGGCGGCACCGGCACTGAGCAGCGCCTCGACGGCGGCCACTTTGCCGGCGCGCGCCGCGAATGCCAGCGCCGTCATGCCCTGGGCATCGATAGCGTTCTTGTCGTCACCGGCAGCCAGGCGCTGACCGAGCAGCGCGACATCACCATTTTCCGCTGCCAGCATCAACATTGTCTGGCCCGCGTTCAGAGCGCCGCTTCGGGCCGGGTCCGAGCTTGCCCGCCTCGTATCAACGCCGAGCCGCAGCGCGAGGTCCGCATGGCGGCTGCGCGCCGCATGGTCCCCTGCGCGCAACCCGCCGGCATCGAGCAATCCGGGATCTGCGCCCGCGGCAAGCAGGCGGTCACACAATTCGCGCGAGCCGGCGAGTGCCGCGACCATCAGCGGCGTCGTGCCCGAATGGTTGGCCGCGTTCACCGGCGCACCCCGATCGAGCAGCAACGACAACAGCTCCTTGTCGCCACTGCGTGCGGCGAGCAGCAGGGGCGTCTCACCGCTTCGGTCGGTCTTGATCAGGGATGCACCGCGGCCCACGAGTTCGCGTGCGACCGCCACGTGCCCGGCTTCGATCGCAAGCATGACCGGCGTGCGGCCGTATTCGTCCGTGACGTCGATTGGCTGGGACTCGAGCAGGCGAACGACCAGCGGCAGGTCGCCGGCCCGCACTGCGCGCAGCAGGTGTTCAGCAGTGGGCGCGGCTGCACCCTCGGCCTGATTCGTCGATGCGGCAGGCGGTGCGTAACCGGCGCCTAGCGCTACCGCCCGCCATTCGTCCGCCTTTCGCGCCGATTTCTGGCACTCGCCAGACTCGAGCATCGCGGCAAGACCACCTGCCGCGCGGGCGTGTCCCGCGGTGGCCGCTGCTTCGAGCAACTGGCAGGCCTGGGAAAGGTCGCGTGCCACGCCTCGACCGTAGCGAAACAGTTGCGACAACTGGAACGACGCTTCTGCATCGCCGGCCTCGGAAAGCGGGCGCAGCAGCACGACGGCGCGTTCGTATTCATGCCGGCGAATGGCGTCGCGCGCCGGCTCCAGGTCGGCGGCCCGCGCCGGACTGGCATTCGAGAACAGCGCGAATGCCAGCAATGCAATGGCGCTTCGCTTCACGCGGTCCCGTATTTGGTTTCGATCTCGATGCCGACCGAACGCAGGAAATCGGTCGGCAGGATGCCGCCGGCACTGACGATGACCGCGTCATTTTCGACATTGCTGACAACGCCATCGGCTTGCAGCGCAACCGACTGTGGCTCGATCGATTGAACCTGTGACTTAAGCATTACCTTTAGACGGCCTGTTTTCTCTGCTGCCGCAACACGCTCCCGGTTGCGGGGCTTTCCGCGACCGAAGGCATCGCCGCGATAGGAAAGGATGACACTACCGCGCTCTCCGACCTCGGCTACGCTCGCCGCCGCCTCCAGGGCACTGTCTCCGCCGCCGACGACGAGCACGCGCTGGCCGGCATATTGCTCCGGCTCGATCAACCGGTAGGTTACTTTTGGCAGGTCCTCGCCGGCAACGCCGAGCTTGCGCGGCGTGCCGCGCCGCCCGATGGCGAGCAGCACGCTCTGCGTGCGGTACTCGCCGCTCGTGCTGCGCACGATAAAGCCATTGTCGATGCGCTCGATCGCCTCAACGCGCTCCCGGTAGCTGATCTTCAGGTTGGCCTTCTTCTCGATGCTGTGCCATAGATCGAGCAAGTCCTCCTTGCTCGTAGTGTTCAACTTGATGTATCCGACGATCGGCAGGCGCGCTGGCTGGGTCATGACGATCTTGCCACGCGGGTACTGGAAGACGCAGCCGCCGAGTGATTCCTGTTCGAGCGTCACGAAGCGCATGCGTCGCTCCAGCGCAGCAAGCGAAGCCGCAAATCCGGCCGGTCCGGCGCCGATGATGACGACATCGAGGTCCTTGCCGCCGCGCGGACGGCGCGTATGGATCTGATTGACCGCCTGCTGGCCCTGTTCAACCGCGTTGCGAATCAATCCCATTCCGCCCAGTTCACCAGCAACAAAGATCCCCGGAACGTTGGTCTCGAACCAGGGTGTCACGCGCGGCAGGTCTACCCCCCGCTTGGCCGTGCCGAAAACCAACTGGATCGCGCCTACCGGACAGGCTGTGCGGCAGGCCCCATGACCGATGCATTCAGTAGGGCTGATCAACTGCGCCTTTCCGCTGATCATGCCCAGAACGGCATGCTGAGGCATCTCAGGACAGGCTTTGACGCAAGACCCGCAGCCGATGCAGATCGCCGGATTGATGATGGGATGCAGCGAAGCCGGCTCCCCGAGCCCCGCCTGCAGGGCTTCCTGGTGCACCCGCAGGTTGCGCTGGTGGAGCCGATGCCGGCGCCATGTATAGACTGTCAGGGCGATCGCAATCGGCACCAGGTAGATGAGTAGGTCCATTAGGTCCCGCAGTTTGTCTGTCGGCGAGGTGCGCGCGTCGCAGCATCGCCAAGCTGGCGCTGCAGCTCGATACAAGTCAATTTGACGGCGACGGTTTCTTGCGACAAGTCACACATCCATGCGTCTCCCGGATCTGGGTGCATTGGAAGCCTGTTTTTCAGCACTCCGTGTCTCGGTTTGGAGACGCGGCATTAGTGTGGAATGGCATGTGAGCAAAGATACTTAGTCAATCGCTTGGTTCCCTGAAATATGTGAAATACACGAAGTCCATTCTGATCGCAGTGCCGGTCGTTTGCCTGACCGCGGGAGTCCTTTGGTTCCGGCCATGGGGAGAGGCAGCCGTTACGCCAAGTCCGTGGATTGTCGAGGCGGCAACCGCACTGAATCGCGCAGCAATTACCAGTTCTCCCCATGGTGGAACGGGGATGGCGGCTGGTGGTCAGACCGGTGCCCGGCAGCTGTCGCTCGAGGGCCAGAAGTTGCGAGTGCAGCGCCGGTTCGCCGAAGCGCAGGCGGTGTACGAAGAGGCGGTGAAGTCGGACCCGATGGATGCGGACGCCTGGGCCGATCTCGCGGATAGCGCAGCGTCGGCGGCGGGCAATGATCTGACCAAAGGCCGCGACGCGATCATGCACGCCCTGGCGATAGACCCCCGGCACCGCAAGGCCTTGTGGCTACGCGCCAGCCTCGAATTGCAGGAGCAGCGTTATCTGGAAGCCGCGGCCACCTGGCGTGAATTGCAGACTTTGGTGGCGGAGGGTTCCGCTGACGCCAGGGTGATTGCCGCGAACATCGTCGAGGCGGATGCGCTGGCAAGCATCGCCCAAAACGCCAATGGGCAGGGATCGTGATGGCAGCGATGATTGAGGTTATGGCAAACCCTGTCGCCACCGGACTCCGGCGGCCCCGTCTGCGGTCGTCCCACATCGGCCTGTGGCTGGCCCTTGCAGCCGTCATTGCAGGGTACGTTGTCCCGACTGAGCTCTATCTCTCGCCCCAGGATGGATTCGGCTATGGGCTCGGAATCCTCGGTGGCTCGATGATGCTCGCCTTGCTGATTTATCCGCTGCGAAAGCGCATGCCTTCGCTCGCGGTGATCGGCAGCGTGAAGCTCTGGTTCAGGATCCACATGGTGCTCGGCATATTGGGTCCGCTCGCGATTCTCTACCACTCGAATTTCAGTCTCGGCGCGACCAACAGCAATGTTGCGCTTGTCTGCATGCTGATTGTCTCCGGCAGTGGCCTGGTCGGTCGCTATCTTTATGCGCGCATCCATCATGGCTTGTACGGCAGGCGCGCGACGCTGCGCGAGCTCGCCTCCGATGCCGAAAACCTGCGCCAGCATTCCGGCGCCCTGAGCCTGCTGCCGGGCCTCATGGACGAAGTGGAACGCGCCGAGCGCCACATCGCCGAGCCGGCGCCACTGGTAGTCCGGCCACTCCTCGCTGCGATGCGGCAACGCAGCGAGACCCGGCGTTTGTCGCGCCTGGTGCGCAATGCGGTGGCAATGGCGGCGACGCGCTCGCCTGTGCTGCACCAGCAGCATTCACGCTTTACTCAGGTTGCAAATAGCTACGTCGCGTCGCGGCTGATGGCCGCGCGGCGGGTCGCCGAGTTTGAGGCGTCCGAGCGGCTTTTTTCCGTTTGGCACGTGTTGCACCTGCCGATGTTCATGATGCTCGTGATCGTGGGTGTCGTGCACGTGATTGCGGTTCACGTGTACTGACGTGCGCGCGGCGGCATGGATTGGATGGGTCATGACGACAGGACTTGCAGTATTCGCGACTTCGGCCAATGGCGGTCAGCTGGAAAGGCTGCTGATGCCGGGCGAGCTTTCGAGCGCGCACATGGATCTCGAGGTGAACTGCGACAAGTGTCATGACAACAGCGACAAGTCGCGCCAGCGGCAGCTTTGCCTGGACTGCCACAAGGACGTAGCCGGTGACGTCGCCACAAAGGCCGGATTCCACGGGAGGGCAGTGGCACACGCGCAGTGCAATGCCTGCCACTCGGAGCACAAGGGGCGCAAGGCCGATATCGTCGGATTCACGCCCGAGACCTTTGACCACGCGCACACGGACTACCTGCTGGATGGTGCGCACGCTTCGGCAACTTGCGCGGCCTGCCACAAGACCGGGAAGAAATACCGCGCTGCGCCGCGCCGCTGCATCGACTGTCACCGCGATGACGACATGCATGCCGGAAAGCTGGGAACGGACTGTGCGAAGTGCCATGAGACGGCGCGATTCACGACTGCCAAGTTCGATCATGCGAAGACGAAATTTCCGCTCCGCGATGCACATGCCAAGGTGGCCTGCTTCGCCTGCCATCGGGACCCGACCTACAAGGGCGCTCCGGTCAGGTGCGCGGACTGTCATGCGTCCGACGACGTCCATCGCGGGTCCCGCGGGCCTGACTGCGCGAGCTGCCATGGCACGGTCGACTGGAAGCAGAATCGATTCGATCACGTGAAGGCCAGCGATTACGCGCTGCTCGGCAAGCACGCCAAGCTCGCCTGCGACAGTTGCCATCGCGGCGGTGACCTGAAGGCCGAGTTGCCCAGGGAATGTAGTGGCTGTCACCTGGCGGTCGACCTCCACTCGGGCCGGTTCGGTACGGCCTGTGCGGACTGTCATGAACAGGACAAGTGGGCGGTCGCGGCGTTTGACCACGAGAAGCGCGCCAAATTTGCACTTCGTGGGGCGCATGCGAAGGTCGATTGTCATAGCTGCCATACCGGCGTGCTCAAGCAGCAAAAGATGCCGAAGGATTGCGTCGGCTGCCACGGTGTCAATGACGTGCACAAGGGCTCGATGGGCCGCGACTGCCAGTCCTGCCACAAGGAGACCGGTTGGCGCGATGAAGTGAAGTTCGATCACGACCTCTCGAAGTTCCCGCTGGTTGGACTGCACGTCGGTGTTCCCTGTGAGGAATGCCATGCGAGCCGGGCCTATCGCGACGCATCGGATCAGTGCTTTGCCTGCCACAAGGCCAAGGACGTGCACAAAGGGAAGCTGAAGGAAGACTGTGGTTCCTGCCACAACCCGAACGGCTGGGATTTCTGGCAGTTCGACCACAGCTCAACCCATTTCGCGCTCACCGGTGCGCATAGTCGCCTGGGTTGCCGGGACTGCCACCGCAAGCCGGACCATGATCTGAGCCTGGCGCGCGAATGTTCATCCTGTCACCGCGTCGACGATGTCCACGACGGCCAGTTCGGGCTCGATTGCGGTCGTTGTCACGGGACCGAGTCATTCCGCGGAGCGACGAGGCATTAGCCTCGGGATGGTCTGCACCATGAAAATGTCATCGACGATACTGAATGGGATCCTGGCGACGCTGCTTCTGGCCCTGCCCGGCCTTTCGCATGCGGCCCCGACAAGCACAGTCTTCGATCACCTGACGACCGGGTACGAGCTCACCGGCCAGCACCGGCTTGAGCCGTGCGAGTCCTGCCATGTCGATGCGGTCTTCCGCGGGACACCGCGGAATTGTGATTCATGCCACACGCCTGGGAGTCGCATCGGCGCGACCACCAAACCCGCAACACACGTCTTGAGCAGCAGCAACTGCGAAAAATGCCACACCACGACGGCCTGGATCCCGGCCAGCCGCTTCGATCACAACGAAGTGCAAGGCAGTTGCGCCAGTTGTCACAACGGTGTGCAGGCCAGCGGCAAGCCGCCGGGGCACGTCCCGACCACACAGGATTGCGGCGCCTGTCACGGGACGCCGTCATGGACGCCGGCGGGATTCGATCATAGCGGCGTGGTCGCTGGTACCTGTACCCAGTGCCATGACGGCGTGCGCGCCACCGGCAAGACGCCGACGCACGTCACGACGACGGCCAGTTGCGACAGCTGCCACTCGACGAGTGCCTGGCTTCCCGCACAGTTCAGCCACGCGAACGTGGCGCCTGGCAGCTGCTTCCAGTGCCACAACGGTGTCAATGCGACCGGCAAGAATCCGCAGCACATCAACACGACCAATGCCTGCGACGCTTGCCACACCACCAGCATCTGGAGCCCGGTGCAACGCGTGGATCATGCGGAGGTGCTCGGCACCTGCATGAGCTGCCATAACGGCACCAAGGCAAGCGGCAAGCCGCCGACCCACATCCCGACGACGCTCGACTGCGACAGCTGCCACGTAGCGACTGCGTGGACGCCGGCGACATTCGATCACGGCGGTGTTGCGCCCGGGACCTGTGCCCAGTGCCACGACGGTGTGCGCGCCACCGGCAAGACGCCGACGCACGTCACGACGACCGCGAGCTGCGACGCCTGCCACTCGACCATCGCCTGGCTGCCGGCACAGTTCAGCCACGCGAACGTGGCGCCTGGCAGCTGCTTCCAGTGCCACAACGGTGTCAATGCGACCGGCAAGAATCCGCAGCACATCAAAACGACCAATGCCTGCGACGCCTGCCACACCACCAGCACCTGGAGTCCGGTGAAGCGCGTGGATCATGCGGAGGTGCTCGGCACCTGCATGAGCTGCCATAACGGCACCAAGGCTACAGGGAAGCCGCCGAAGCATTTGCCGACAACCCTCGACTGCGACAACTGCCATGTAACGACCGCGTGGCTGCCGGCGCGCTTTGACCATACAGGTGTAGCGCCCGGGACCTGTGCCCAGTGCCACGACGGCGTGCGCGCCACCGGCAAGACGCCCACGCATATCGTAACGTCAGCGAGTTGCGACGCCTGCCACTCGACCATCGCCTGGCTGCCGGCACGGTTCAGCCACGCGAACGTGGCGCCAGGCAGCTGCTCGCAGTGCCATAACGGCACATCGGCCACCGGCAAGTCCGGCGGTCACTGGTTGACCACGCTCGAGTGCGACGCCTGCCACCGCACGGCTGCCTGGACGCCGGTAACCCATCGCCACCTGTCGCCCGACTACCCGGGCGATCATCGTGGCCCGCCGCCGTGCACAGCGTGTCATGCGAACCGAGACGCGGCTACCTGGACCTCCCCGGCATATCGACCGTCCTGCGCGGGCTGCCATGCAAATGACTATCGACCGGCCGTGGATAGCCATAGAGGACTCGCTCGAGACCTGAATTGCGGAAGCTGCCATCGGGTCAATGCCGGCTCATGGTCAAATTGATGTCAAACGCGCATGACCATTGATGGTTTCCAATATCGGGCCACGTCGAGCGGGTTCTGACATGCGCACATGGATCCTGCTGCTGGCGTGTGTGCTTGCCGGACTCGGCGGTGTTGCGACGGCCGATGATGCCGCCGACATTGCCGGCCGCGTCCTCGAGCAAGTCGAGGTGATGCCGCAGGGCAATGGCGCACGCGTGGCCGTGCGCTTCGGCTGCCCGTTACGGTACTCGAGCCACTTCCCGGCCACCGGCGCGACCGAGCTGCGCATCAGCCTGGTGCCGCTGCCGGGGTGCCTGCCGACGGACATCGCGGACAGTGCGCTGCGCGCGCCGGCCGGCAACGCTGCCGGGCTCGGCGACGTCCGCCTCGAACGGGTCGGCACGGCATTGGTGCTGACGCTGGCATTCAATTCGCCAGTTGACGTCTCGGTGCGGCCGTCGCCTGATTTCCGGGGTTTGGAAGTCGCGGTCATCGGCCAGGTAACACTGTCTCGTGCGCTCGCGCAGAAGCACACGATCGCTCCGACGCCATTGACACCGCGGGGATTGCCCAGCGCGGAAATCCTGGAAAAGCAATGGATGGAGGCCAAGGCCGCCTTCGACGCCAACGACAATCCGGCTGCAATCCGCCTGCTGACCCGGTTAGTCGAGTACCCAGAGCACCCGCGACGCGCGGAGGCACAGGAGTTGCTGGGGCTCGCCCGCGAGCGCAACGGCCAGCTCTCGCACGCCAAGGCCGAGTACGAGGAATATATTCGCCGCTATCCGGAAGGCCCGGCTGTCGCCCGGGTCAGCCAGCGCCTCTCGGCGCTGACGACCCTGGATTCCCGCCCGAAAGTTGCCGCAGTCTCGGAGCGCGAGGGCGGGATGGAATGGTCGAGTTTCGGCGGCTGGGCGCAGGAATACCGTTACGATTCGACGTCGCTCGACACCATTGACACGACGACGAACTTCACCAGCCAGTCCATGGTCATCACCGACGGGGATTTCTCGCTGCGTGGCCGCGGTGAGCGCTTCGATGTGCAGGCGCGCATCAGCGCAGGATATCTGTACGACCTGCTGCCGCAAGGGGCGGGCACCCAGACCCGGGTGAGCATCGCCTACGCGGACCTGAACGACCGCAGATTCGAAATCAACGGGCGGCTCGGCCGGCAATCGCGGCACGACGGCGGCGTCCTCGGAACATTCGACGGTCTCTACCTGGGCTGGCGCATGCGGCCGACACTGCGATTGAATCTAATGGCCGGAAACCCGGTCGAGTCGACGGGCGACTCATTCAATTCCGACCGCCAGTTCGTCAGCCTGAGCGCCAACTGGTCGGGCTGGATCGAGGGGCTGGAAATCAGCCCGTTCGTGATCGACCAGACCTATGATGGCGTTGCCGATCGCCGGGCCGTGGGCAGCGAATTGCGCTGGTTCAGGCCGGGGCGGACGGTCGTTGGCCTCATCGACTATGACATCGATTACAACGCGCTCAACATGGCGATGCTGCTCGGCAACTTTGAGCTGCCCGGGCGCTGGACCATCACGGGCACGCTCGATCATCGCAAGAGTCCGTTCCTGACGACGCGCAACGCGGTGGCGGGCCAGGCCGTTCAATCACTCGGTGAACTGGTCGCGCTGATCGGCGAGCCCGGGGTCCGCGCGCTCGCCGCGGATCGCACCGCCGACGTGGACACCGTGTCGATCGGCGTCTCACGCCCGCTTGGCACGCGCTTCCAGTGGATTGCCGACGCCGGCGCGACGCGCATGTCCCTGATGCCGGCATCCGGCGGTGTCGAGGCGATCCCCGCAACTGGGACGGAACTCAATTTTGGTGCGCAACTCATCGGCAATAGCCTGCTGCGTTCCGGTGATGTGTCCATCCTGGGCCTGCGCCTTTATGACGGCAACGTTGCCAGGACCACGTCCTTGTCGCTGAGCTCGCGCTTCCCCCTGTGGGGTCGACTGCGTGTCGGTCCG
>Ga0315297_10001336_pt1 | contig 15204 bp, 20 predicted proteins | sample YL17G15_0_MG_FD_203628 | JGI IMG/M metagenome (GOLD analysis project Ga0315297, IMG submission 203628) | Sediment microbial communities from Yellowstone Lake, YNP, Wyoming, USA - YL17G15_0 | ecosystem: Environmental > Aquatic > Freshwater > Lake > Sediment | place: USA: Wyoming | collected... | reverse complement strand
TGTAGCACAGCGAAACGGCCGCCCGGCGGCAGGGCAGCGCTGCCGCCGGTGGCCGCGCGGCGCTGGAGTTATACTCATTGGCATGAACGTTGCCGCAACCAGCGAAACGCTGGCGACCGCGCCCCCCGCGGCCGCTGGAGTGGCGGATCCCGCCCGCGCGCTCCGGCTTGCGCGCGACGTGCTCGCGACCGAGGCCGACGCCATCGTCGCGCTCTCGCGGCGCCTCGGGGAGCCGTTCGTCGCCGCCGTCACGCTGGTTCTCGCCTGCCAGGGCCGCGTCGTCGCCACGGGGATCGGCAAGTCGGGCCACATTGCGCGCAAGCTGGCCGCGACCCTTGCCTCGACCGGCACGCCGGCGTTTTTCGTGCACCCGGCCGAGGCGAACCACGGCGATCTCGGGATGATCGCGCCGGGCGACGTCGTCGTCATGCTGTCGAACTCCGGGGAAACCGACGAGCTCGTGCAGCTCGTCCCGCATTTCAAGCGCCAGGGCGCGAAGCTCGTCGCGCTCACCGGCAACGAGCAATCCTCGCTCGCGCAGGCCGCCGACATCCATCTCGACGCCGCGGTCGACGTCGAAGCCTGCCCCCTCGGCCTCGCGCCCACGGCGAGCACCACGGCGGCACTGGCGCTCTGCGATGCGCTGGCGCTGGCGCTCCTCGACGCCCGCGGGTTCTCGATGCAGGATTTCGCGCGCTCGCATCCCGGCGGCACGCTGGGCCGGCGGCTCCTGACCCACGTGCGCGACGTCATGCGCAGCGGGCAGGAATTGCCGATCGTCGGCAGCGACGCAACGCTCAAGGAGGCGCTCTTCGAGATGAGCGCCAAGGGCATGGGGATGACCGCCGTTGTCGACGCGGACGGCGGGATCAGTGGCATCTTCACCGACGGCGACCTGCGCCGCTGCCTTCCCGGCATTCGCGACGTCGGCGCGGTCAAGGTCGCCGGCGTGATGTCGAGGGCGCCGCGCACGATCGGCCCCGACCGGCTGGCGATCGATTGCGTCGAGCTGATGGAAACGCCGCCCCGGGTCACCCAGCTGCTGATCGCCGACGAGCGGGGCGCGCTCGTCGGGGCGCTGCACCTGCACGACCTTTTCCGCGCGCGGATCGTCTGATGAACGACGCGGCAACCGCGGACGTCACGCTGCGCATGCGCGGCATCCGCCTCGGCACCTGCGACGTCGACGGCGTGCTCACCGACGCGCGGATTTTCTTCGACGACCGGGGCCGCGAGATCAAGGCCTATTCGGCGCAGGACGGCCAGGGGCTCAAGATGCTGCTGCACGCGGGAATCGCGGTCGCCTGGATCACCGGCAGCAACGCGCCCGGCGTCGCGCACCGTGCCCGCCAGCTGGGCGTCCACCACGTCATCCAGGGCGCCGAAAACAAGGTTGGCCCGTGGGACCAGCTGCGGGCGGCACTCGGGCTGCCGGCGGAGGCCTGCGCGCACATCGGCGACGATCTCCCCGACGTCCCGCTGTTCAACCGCTGCGGATTCGCGGTCGCCGTCCCCCACGCCCCCCTGCCGGTGCGCGCGCGCGCCCACTACGTCACCCGCCGCGACGGCGGCAAGGGCGCCGTCCGCGAAGTGTGCGAGTTGATCCTCGCAGCGCAGGACCTGCTGCTGCCGCAACTCGCGGCGTACGGCGCATGAAGGCCGCGACGGCGCGATGAGCACCCGGCGCAGTCTCATCGACCGGCTGACCAACTGGTCGCCCGTCATGCTGCTCGGCAGCCTCGCCGCGCTCACCTTCTGGCTCGATGCGCAGATCCAGCCGCCGCATCCGCGCATCGACGGCAGCGCGCGCCACGACCCCAACCTGTTCGTCGAGCGTTTTCGCGCGATCAGCTTCGACGTCGACGGCCGGGTGCGGCAGTCCCTGGCCGCGCAGCGCGCGCAGTTCTACCCCGACGACAACAGCATCGATTTCGCCGCGGTGTCGATGGTGGTGACCGATCCGGACAGCCCGCGGGTGACGGTGACCGCCGACACGGGCACCCTGACCGGCGATCGGGAGACGATCACGCTTGCCGGCAACGTCCGCGCCACGCGCGACGCGCCGCCGGCCGCAGCGAAACCGAAAGCGGGCAAGGCGGACGCCGGCCCGGGCGGGCCGGTGACCCTGACCACCGAGTATCTTCGCGTCGTTCCCAAGCAAGGGCGCGCCACGACCGATCGCGCCGTGACGATCGAGGAGCCGCGTGGAATAATTCACGCCGTCGGGATGGAAATCGACACCAAGGCCCAGACGCTGAAGTTGAAATCCGGCGTCCGTGGCACACTTGCACCTCAGCCCCCCCCGAAGTGATGTCTCATCCCCTCCTCGTTTCGCCCGCCCTGTCCACTCGCCCGGCCGCGGTTCGCCGCCCGCTGGCAGGCGTCGCCGCCGCCCTCCTGCTGCTGATCGCGGCGCTGGCCGCACCGGCCGCGCAGGCCGAAAAGACGGACCGCGAGAAGCCGATCAACTATTCCGCCGATGTCGGCGACGTGAACTACCAGTCGAAAGTCGGAACGCTCACGGGCAATGTGATCGTCACGCAGGGCACGCTCAGCATTCACGCCGACAAGATCGTCCTCAAGCAGAACCCGGACAATTCGCTGTCGGCCACGGCCTACGGCAATCCGGTCGCGTTGCGGCAGAAGCGCGACGGCCTCGACGAGTACTACGACGGCTATGCGCAGCGCGTCGAGTACGACGGCGCCAAGGAGTTCGTGCAGCTGTTCGATCGCGCGCTGCTGCGGCGGGGCCAGGACGAGATCCGCAGCAATTACATCTCGTACAACGCCGCGACCGAGATGTTCAAGGCAGAGGGCCGCCCGGAGACCACGCCGGCGCCCGACGATTCCGGTCCGGGCTCGCGGGTGCGCGGTGTGTTCCAGCCGAAGTCCGAAGCGGCGGGCGCCGGGACGAAGGACGCTCCGAAAAGTCCCGCGAAGGACGCGGCACGCGACGCGCCGAAGGGGCCGGCGGAGAACGCGCCGCTTCCGCTGAAGCCGGCGGGCGACATCGCGCCGTCCACGGCAAGATGAACGACGTCGCGAAGCCGGCGACGAGCGAGCTGTCCGTCGCGCGGCTCGAGAAGCGCTACAAGGCGCGCACGGTCGTCCACGATGTGTCCCTCGACGTCGCGAGCGGCGAAGTGGTCGGGCTGCTGGGGCCCAACGGCGCCGGCAAGACGACGTGCTTCTACATGATCGTCGGCCTCGTCGCCGCCGACGGCGGGCGGATCGAGCTGAACGGGCGCGATCTGTCGCGGCTGCCGATCCACACCCGCGCGCGCCTCGGCCTGTCCTACCTGCCGCAGGAGGCGTCGATTTTCCGCAAGCTGACGGTCGCGGAGAACGTGCGCGCGATCCTCGAATTGCAGGACCTCGACGCCGACGCGCTCTCCAACCGCCTCGACGCACTGCTGGAAGACCTCACGATCTCGCATCTCGCCGAGGCGCCGGCGATGTCGCTGTCGGGCGGCGAGCGCCGCCGCGTCGAGATCGCGCGCGCGCTGGCCACGCGCCCGCGCTTCATCCTGCTCGACGAGCCCTTCGCCGGCGTCGATCCGATCGCCGTGCTCGACATCCAGAAGATCATCGGCTTCCTGCGCGATCGCGGGATCGGGGTGCTGATCACCGACCACAACGTGCGCGAAACGCTGGGCATCTGCGACCGGGCCTACATCATCAACGAAGGCCGGGTGCTGGCCTCCGGCGCGCCGGGCGAGATTGTCTATAATGAAGCGGTAAGGAAGGTCTATCTCGGAGAGCATTTCCGGCTCTGAACCCGTAGAATGAAACAGACCCTGCAGCTCAAGCTCACCCAGCACCTCACGCTGACGCCGCAGCTGCAGCAGTCGATCCGGCTGCTGCAGCTGTCGACGATCGAGCTCAATGCCGAGGTCGAGCGGATGCTGCAGGAGAATCCGCTGCTCGAGAAGGCGGAGGGCGAGGAGGATGCCCGGGCCGTGGAGCTGCCGCTGGCGGGCCCCGCGCGGGCCGGCGAAGCCGAGGCGCGCGGCGAGTCCCTCGACACCGGCGAGGGCGGCAATGGCAGCGACCGTGGCGATTCAGGGGGCGCATCAAGCGCCGACGCCGACGAGCGCAGCGATTTCGGCGACTATGCCACCGGCGGTTCGGACTGGAGCGGCAGCGGCGCCGGCTCCGACGGCGACGACGACGACCGCTACTACCCGCAGCAGGCGGCGGTCAGCACGCTGCGCGACCATCTCAACGGCCAGCTGGCAGTGCTGAACCTGCCGCTGCGCGACCGCCAGATCGTCGCCGCGCTGATCGACGCCGTCGACGAGGACGGCTACCTCGCGGCGACGCCGCAGGACCTGATCGACCTGTTCCCCGAGGAGTCCGCGGTCGAGCCGGACGAGATTTCGATCGCGCTCAAGTTCCTGCAGAGCTTCGAGCCGGCGGGCGTCGGCGCGCGCGACGCGGCCGAGTGCCTCGCGCTGCAGCTGAAGGCGATGCCGGAATCGACGCCTTGCCGCGCCGACGCGCTCAAGGTGGTGACCGGTCACCTGCCGCTGCTGGCGGCGCGGGATTTCACCCGCCTCAAGCGGCTGCTCCATACCGACGATGCCGGCGTGCGCGCGATGCGCGCGCTCATCATGCGCCTCGACCCGCGGCCGGGGGCGCGGTTCGCGAACTCCGAAGCGAATTACGTGATCCCGGACGTGGTGGTGCGGAAGGTGCGCGGGCAGTGGGTGGCTTCGCTCAACGAAGCCGCGATGCCCAAGCTGCGCCTCAACCGCATCTATGCCGACATTCTCACCCGCAACCGCGACGCGTCGAACCAGCAGCTCGCGGCGCAGCTGCAGGAGGCGAAGTGGCTGATCCGCAACGTGGCCCAGCGCTTCGAGACGATCCTGCGCGTGTCGAAGGCGATCGTCGAACGGCAGCGGCGGTTCTTCGAGCACGGCGAGGTCGCAATGCGGCCGATGGTGCTGCGCGAGATCGCCGACATGCTGGGCCTGCACGAGTCGACGATCTCGCGCGTCACCACCCAGAAGTACATGCTCACCCCGCGCGGCACCTTCGAGCTCAAGTACTTCTTCGGCAGCCATGTCGCCACCGACACCGGCGGGGCGTGTTCGGCAACGGCGATCCGCGCGCTGATCCGCCAGCTGGTCGGCGCCGAGAACCCGAAGGCGCCGCTGACCGACAGCGCGATCGCTGACCTCCTCGGCGATCAGGGGATCGTGGTCGCGCGGCGCACCATAGCAAAGTACCGGGAGGCGCTGATGATTCCTCCCGTCAACCTGCGCAAGGCGATCTGATGCCTTCGCGCCACGACCGCAGCACAACGAGGAGAGTCTGATGAATTTGCACCTCACCGGCCATCACCTGGACATCACGCCCGCGATCCGCGATTACGTCGTCGCCAAGCTCGATCGCGTCACGCGCCACTTCGATCACGTGATCGACGTCAACGTGGTGATGTCGGTGCAGAAGCTGCGACAGAAGGTCGAGGTCAATCTCCATGCGCGCGGCAAGGACATCCACGTCGAGGCCGTCGAAGCGGACATGTACGCGGCAATCGACGCGCTTGCGGACAAGCTCGACCGGCAGGTGGTCAAGCACAAGGAAAAGCTCGCGCTGCACCGGCACGACGGCGCCGCGATCAAGCGCGACGTGGCCAAGGCCGAGGCGCGACCCGCGACCACCAGCGTCGGTCAGGGCACCGCTTAGGGGTGGCGTATACTCTCGCGGAGCGCACCGGCGGGCCGTCAGCTACCTGACCGTCCGCCGGTTTCGTTTTGCCGTCGCAACCGACGTACCTCCCCCGAATGAACCAGATCGCCAAGCTGCTGCTGCCCGCGAACATCCTGCTCGACATCGACGCGGAGTCGAAGGCGGGCCTGTTCGAAACGGTCGGCGCGCTGTTCGAAGCGAATAGCGGGCTCGCGCGCCGCACGGTCGTCGGCAGCCTGGTGGCGCGGGAGAAGCTCGGTTCGACCGGGCTCGGGCAGGGGGTGGCGATTCCGCATGGACGGATCAGGGGGCTCGGCGAGGCGCAGGGCGCGTTCGTCAATCTGCAGCGGCCGATCGCCTTCGACGCGCCGGATGGAAAGCCGGTCTCGCAGGTCTTCGTCCTGCTCGTGCCGGAGCACGCGACGGAGCAGCATCTGCAGCTGCTGAGCGAACTCGCGCAGATGTTCAGCGATCGCGGCTTCCGCGCCCGCCTCGCCGCCGCCGGCGATGCCGCCACCGTCCACGCGATATTCTGCGGGTGGGCGGCCACGTGAGCCACCCGGCGAGGGGCCCCGGCCAGCGGGCCGGGATCGACGGTCAGGCGAGCGGGGCCGACCGCCGACCGCGTGCTCCGCGCATGACGTCGGTCGCTGAAGAGGCGGCCCCATGAGCACGGCGGGCGGGATGGTGCGGCAGGTGAGCGTCGGGAAGCTCTACGACGACAACCAGATGCGCCTCGGGATGAACTGGCTGGCGGGCCGCCACGGCGGCAACAAGGTGCTGACCGGCGAGGCGGAGCTGAAGCCGACCATCGGCCAGGTCGGCCACATGAATTTCGTCCACCCGTTCCGGATCCAGATTCTCGGCGCGGCGGAAATGGCGCACCTGCGCAGCCTCGGCGCCGAGGCACTGAATGCGATGATCGAACGGCTTTTCACCACCGAGCTGGCGGTGATCGTGGTCGCCAACGCCGAAATCGTGCCGCCGTACCTGCTGGAACAGTGCGACGCGCAGCACATGGCGCTGTTCACGTCGCCGCAGCCCTCGCCGCACGTCGTCGACGTGTTCCGGCTGTATCTGTCGCGGGTGCTGGCCGAATCGACGACGCTCCACGGCGTGTTCCTCGATGTCCTCGAGATGGGCGTATTGATCACCGGCGCGTCGGCGATCGGCAAGAGCGAGCTCGCGCTGGAGCTGATATCGCGCGGCAACGGACTCGTCGCCGACGACATCGTCGAGCTGTACCGGATCTCGCCCGACACGCTCGAAGGCCGCTGCCCGAGCGTGCTGCGCGACTTCCTCGAGGTGCGCGGGATCGGCATTCTCAACATCCGCACGATTTTCGGCGAGACTGCGGTCCGCCCGCGCAAGCTCCTGAAGCTGATGGTCCACCTCGAGGACCACAGCCACGAGGCGTTCTCCGAGCTCGACCGCCTGCAGGTCAACGCGACGTTCCAGGAGATCCTCGGCGTGCCGGTGCGCAAGGTGACGATCCCCGTCGCCGCCGGCCGCAACCTCGCCGTGCTGGTCGAGGCGGCCGTGCGCAACTTCGTGCTCAACCAGCGCGGGATCGACAGCACCAAGGAATTCATCGAGCGGCAGCAGCGGCTCATGGACGACGGCGGGTAGCGGATCCCCATGGACCTGCTGCTGATCGGCGGCGTTTCCGGATCAGGCAAGAGCGTTGCGCTGGCCGCGCTGGAGGACTCGGGTTACTACGCGGTCAACAACCTGCCGCTGCCGCTGCTTGCGGAAACCGCCGGGTACCTTCGGCACGCCGGGCAGGCGCGCGTGGCGGTCGGGCTCGACGTGAAAACCGAGCCGGGGCTCGCCGCGCTGCCGGCCATGATCGAAACGCTGCGCGGTGCGGGTTGTTCCGTTCGCTTCCTCTACCTCGACACGCGGTCCGACACGCTGGTCAAGCGCTTCTCGGAAACCCGCCGCCGGCATCCGTTTTCCAGCGACACGCGCACATTGACCGAGGCGATCGAATACGAGCGCCAGCTCTTCGCCGATGTCCGCCACCTCGCCCGGGTGTTCGACACCAGCGAGACGTCCGCCGCCGCACTGCGCGCCTGGATCAAGGATTTCATCAGCGTCGATGCGACGAGGCTCACGCTGCTGTTCGAATCGTTCGGTTTCAAGCACGGCGTGCCGCTCGACGCCGACCTGGTGTTCGACGTGCGTTGCCTGCCCAACCCCCATTACGAACCCGCGCTCCAGGCGCTGACCGGCCGCGATGCCCCGGTCATCGCCTTTCTCGAGTCGATGCCCGAGGTCGAGCGAATGTACGGCGACATCTATCATTTCGTCGCCAGCTGGCTGCCCGACTACGTGCGCGACAACCGCAACTACCTGACCGTCGCCATCGGCTGCACCGGTGGCCACCATCGCTCGGTCTATCTGGTCGAGCGGCTCGTGCGCACCTTCGCGCAGCGGTACCAGGTGCAGAGCCGCCACCGCGAACTGGGCAATGCGTGACGATGCGTAGCCCGGGTTGAGCGACGCGACACCCGGGGCCGCGGGAGCTCCGATTGGAGAGCCGCCCGGCTTTCGCGTTTGCTCAGCCCGGGCTACGCGACAACGCGACAACGCAACGGCTGCGACTTCGGTTCCGCTACAATCCGCGCATGACCGCGCCGGAGACGATCACCCTTGCCTTCACCGGCGCGTCCGGCATGCCGTACGGGCTCCGCTTGCTCGAATGCCTGCTGCAGGCCGACCGGCGCGTGTTGCTGCTGTACTCGCCGGCGGCGCAGATCGTCGCCCGGCAGGAATGCGACCTCACGCTGCCGGCGCAGCCGCGGGAGGCGGCCCGCTATTTCACCGAGCGCTATGGCGCGAAGGACGGCCAGCTCGCGGTGTACGGCCGCGAGGACTGGATGGCCCCGGTCGCATCGGGTTCGAATCCGGCCGACGCGATGGCAATCTGCCCATGCACGATGGGCACGCTCGCGGCCATCGCCCACGGCCTTGCCGACAACCTGATCGAGCGCGCGGCCGACGTGATGCTGAAGGAGCGGCGCCCGCTGGTGCTGGTGCCTCGCGAGACTCCGCTGTCCGTGATCCACCTCGAAAACATGCTTGCGCTCGCGCGCGCCGGGGCGGTGATCGTGCCGCCTGCCCCCGGCTTCTACGCCCGGCCGCGGTCGATCGAGGACCTCGTCGATTTCGTTGTCGCGCGGGTGCTGGACCAGCTGCACGTTCCGCACCCGCTCGGCCCGCGCTGGGGTGGCGACCGCGTGCCCGCCGTGCCAGCGGCGGGCACCCGCTCGGCCTGATGTTCCCGTTCCTGCGCGGCGCCGCGCAAGGCGAGTCGATGCAACTGCCGCTCTTTCCGTTGCACACGGTGCTCTACCCGGGCGGCCTGCTGCCGCTCAAGATCTTCGAGCAGCGCTACGTCGAGATGACGAAGGCGTGCCTCAGGGACGGCCATCCGTTCGGCGTCTGCCTGCTCAGGCAGGGCGACGAGGTGGCACAGGGGGGTTCCCGCCCGCCGGAATTTGCATCCGTCGGCACGCTCGCGACGATCGGCGCCTGGGACGTGCCGCAGCTCGGCATCCTGCACGTCACGAGCACCGGCAGCGAGCGGTTCGAGGTGCGCTCGCACGCGGTGCGCGCCGATGGCCTCGTCGTGGCCACGGTCACGCCGATCCCGGCCGAACCCGCGGTGGTACTCCCCTCCAGCTACGCGCCGCTGGCGCAGTTGCTGGAACTGCTCGCCAACCGGATCGGGCCGCAGCATTTTCCGGCGGCGCGCGCGTTCGACGACGCGTCCTGGGTCGGCTACCGTCTCGCCGAGCTCCTCCCGCTGCCGCTGTCGATCAAGCAGAGCATGCTCGAGATCAACGACAGCCAGATGCGCCTCGGGGTGCTGCAGAAATTCCTCACGCAGCAGGGGCTGCTGCAGGCCGGAAAATAGCGGGAAAGTGGAGCCGTGAACGATGATGAGGGGCAGGTGGCTCCGGCAAGTCGTACGGCGCGCTATTCGCGACGGTTGATGACCTCTCCCCGGCGCAACCGTTCCTGGCACTCGCGCGCTTCGGGGGTCAGCGCCCGGAGGACGAAGCGCCGCGCATCGTCGAGCCAGCGCAGGCGTTCGATCGCCGTGAGCCTGGCGTACTTCGCCAACTGCTCGTCGCTTACCCAGTAGCCGAAGCCGCCCGGCTCGGCGCGCGGATCAGCAACCATCGCCATCGACGTCTTGCAAGCGACGGAGGTGCACGACATCGTCAGCGTCCTGGCGCCGTCCGGTGTCCGACTTGAGCGCGATCATGTCCTCGATGCTCGCCATGCGCACGGCGACACCGTCGGCGTCGCGCACCACCGCGCGCGCACTCGCGACGTCGACATCGAGGGGGTGGGCGATCAGGACATCCACCGTGGGGGCCGACGGTTCCGGCGCAGAGAGGGCGAACGCGATCATGTGCCTTTGCTGGATCCACCGCGTCCGCGCAATGGGGTCGGCAAGCGCACGAACCGGGACCGGCACCTGGGGCTCCAGGCCGAGGCTTTGCGCACAACGCATGAACTGGTCGATGTTTTTCGCATCAAGAGCAAGAACGAGATCGACATCCATCGTCATCCGCGGAACCCCGTGCAGATTCATGGCAAGCCCGCCGACCAGCAGGTAGCGGACGCGGTGCTCCTCCAGCGCCCGGAACAACTCGAGATAGAACGTCGCCCCGCTATTACCCGCGCGCGGTCGGCGACGAAACCCCACCTCCTCCGGGTATAATTTCCGCTTTCAAAGCAAGGCATCACCGGAGCTTTCATGGCTGGCCACAGCAAATGGGCGAATATCAAGCACAAGAAGGCCGCCACCGACGCCAAGCGCGGCAAGATCTTCACCCGCCTGATCAAGGAAATCACCGTTGCCGCGCGCCTCGGCGGCGGCGACGCGTCGATGAACCCGCGCCTGCGCCTTGCCATCGACAAGGCGATGGACAACAACATGCCCAAGGACACCATCGAGCGCGCGGCCAGGCGCGGCGCGGGTGAACTGGAGGGCGTCGCTTACGAAGAGATCCGCTACGAAGGCTACGGCATCGGCGGCGCGGCGGTGATCGTCGACTGCATGAGCGACAACCGGACGCGCACGGTGGCCGACGTCCGCCACGCCTTCTCGAAATACGGCGGCAACCTCGGCACCGACGGCTCGGTCGCGTTCCTCTTCAAGCATTGCGGGCAGATCCTGTTCCCGCCGGGCACCGACGAGGACAAGCTCCTCGAAGCGGCGCTGGAGGCCGGCGCCGACGACGTCGTCACCAACGACGACGGCAGCCTTGAAGTCGTCACCGGCCCGTACGATTTCCTGGCCGTCAAGGATGCGCTCGCCAAGGCCGGCTTCAAGCCCGAGTTCGCCGAAGTCACGATGAAGCCCGCCACCGAGGTCACCATGACCGGCGACGACGCGCTGCGGATGCAGAAGCTCATCGACGCGATCGAGGCGCTGGACGACGTCCAGGACGTCTACACCAATGCGGTCATCGACGCGTAGCGCGGCGTCTGCCCTGTCCCTGCCGGCCGCGGCCCCCGCCTCCGTGCGGCGCATCCTCGGCATCGACCCCGGGCTGCGGGTCACCGGCTTCGGCGTCATCAGCGTCACCGGCAACACGCTCACCTTCCTCGCGTGCGGCTGCATCAGGAGCGATGCGCGCGAGGCGCTGCCGCTGCGCCTGTCCATGATCCTGCACGATCTGTCCGCCGTCATCGCGCGGGAGCAACCGACCGAAGTCGCCGTCGAGAAGGTGTTCGTCAACGTCAATCCGCAATCGACGCTGCTGCTCGGGCAGGCGCGCGGCACGGCGATCTCCGCGGCGGTGCAGGCCGGCCTGCCGGTGGCCGAGTACACCGCGTTGCAGGTCAAGCAGGCGGTCGTGGGCCACGGCAAGGCGGCCAAGGAGCAGGTGCAGGAGATGGTCCGGCGGTTGCTGAGCCTTCCCGGCACACCGTCCCCGGACGCCGCCGATGCGCTGGCCTGCGCGATCGCGCACGCGCACAGCGCGACCGGCCTCGGCGGGCTGCGCAAGGCGGGCTACCGCGTGCGCGGCGGCCGGCTGATGTGATGCCCGCCACCCCGGCGACGCCGCCGCTGCCGCGACGCTCGCCGCGCCCGCTGCGACGCCCGGCCGCGGTGATCTTCGACATGGACGGCCTGATGCTCGACACCGAGCCGCTCGCCGCGCGGGCGTGGACCGACGCCGCAGGCCTGCTGGGCATCGACTTCGACCCTGCCGTGACGCCGCGCCTCATCGGCCGCAATTTTCCCGACTGCCGCGCGCTGATCCGGGACCATCACGGAAACCATTACCCGGTCGACGCATTGATGCGCGCCTGGGCCGCCGCGTACGACGCGATCGTCGCGCGCGAGGGCATCGGCCAGAAGACCGGCCTCGCCCCCCTCCTCGCGTGGCTCGAACAGGAAAACATTCCGAAGGCCGTCGCCACGTCGACGCGCCGCGCACGCGCGCAAGTGAAACTCACCGAGGCATCTCTCTTCGACCGCTTCACCGCGCTGGTCGGCGGCGACGAGATCGCCAACGGCAAGCCGGCACCGGACATCTTCGTCGAAGCCGCCGCGCGTCTCGGCATCGCCGCCGCCGAATGCGTCGTGCTGGAAGACTCGGAACCCGGCATCAACGCGGCACTTGCCGCGCACATGATCCCGATCATGGTCCCGGACCTCGCGCCGCCGTCGGCCGCGCTCCTCGCGCGCGGGCCGCTGGTGCTGGTCACGCTGCGCGAGGTGCATGCGCATCTCGCCGCGCTGCCGGTGGCGGAGCGCGTGCGATAATCCGGCGAACGCCCAGCCCCCCATGATCGGCCGCCTCACCGGAATTCTCGTCGAGAAGAACCCGCCGCAGCTCCTGCTCGACGTGCAGGGCGTGGCCTACGAGGTCGACGTGCCGATGAGCACGTTCTACAACCTGCCGGCCACCGGCGAGCGCATCTCGCTGTACACGCACATGGTCGTGCGCGAGGACGCGCATCTGCTGTTCGGCTTCGGCAGCGAACCGGAGCGCCGCGCCTTCCGCCAGCTCCTGAAGATCAGCGGCATCGGCGCGCGGACCGCGCTGTCGGTGCTGTCGGGGCTGTCGGTCGCCGAGCTCGCGCAGGCGGTCACGATGCAGGACACCGGACGCCTGACGAAGATCCCCGGCATCGGCAAGAAAACCGCCGAACGGCTGTTGCTCGAGCTGAAGGACAAGCTGGGCGTCGACCTCGGCACGGCGGTCGGCGTCCATCGCCCCGCGCCGGTGATGTCCGATGTGCTCAATGCGCTCATCTCGCTCGGCTACAGCGACAAGGAGGCCGTGGCCGCGGTGAAGAAGGTGCCCGAGGGCCTCGCCGTCGGCGACGCAATCCGGCAGGCGTTGAAGTTGCTGGCGAAAGCGTGAGATGACAGCCCCCGAAGCTCACTTTGTGCGGCAAAGCCGCATCCCGCTCCGCGGGACCAGCCTTCGGCTGTCCTGCGGCCTTCGGCCTTGTGTTCGCCTCCCCCCACGGGGGCGGTCAGCACCCTTCGGACGGCCGGGCGGGCGCTGGGATGACAGCCCCCGAAGCTCACTTCGTTCGCCTCCCCCCAAGGGGGCGGTCAGCACCCTTCGGACGGCCGGGCGGGCGCTGAGATGATCGAAAACGACGAACTCAATCGCCTCGTCACCGCCAAGGTCGTTGGCGTCCAGGAGGAAGTGGTCGAGCGCGCGCTGCGCCCGCGGATGCTCGACGACTATGTCGGGCAGGAAAAGATCCGCGGCCAGCTGTCGATCTTCATCGAGGCGGCGAGAAAGAGAAAGGAATCGCTCGACCACGTGCTGCTGTTCGGGCCGCCGGGGCTTGGCAAGACCACGCTGTCGCACATCATCGCCCACGAGCTCGGCGTAAACCTGCGCCAGACGTCCGGGCCGGTGCTGGAGCGCGCCGGCGACCTCGCGGCGCTGCTCACCAACCTCGAGCCGAACGACGTGCTGTTCATCGACGAGATCCACCGCCTGTCGCCGGTGGTCGAGGAGATCCTGTACCCGGCGCTCGAGGATTTCCAGATCGACATCATGATCGGCGAAGGTCCGGCCGCGCGCAGCGTGAAGCTCGACCTGCCGCCCTTCACGCTGGTCGGCGCCACGACGCGCGCGGGCATGCTGACCAATCCGCTGCGCGACCGCTTCGGCATCGTCGCGCGGCTCGAGTTCTACACGGCGCCCGAATTGACCCGCATCGTGACGCGCTCCGCCGGGCTCCTCAAAATCGCGCTCGACCCCGATGGCGCGCACGAGATCGCGCGCCGGTCGCGCGGCACGCCGCGGATCGTCAATCGCCTGCTGCGGCGCGTGCGCGATTACGCGGAAGTCCGCGCCGACGGCGAGATCACGCGCGCCGTCGCCGATGCCGCGCTGGCGATGCTCGACGTCGACAGCACCGGCCTCGACGTGATGGACCGCAAGCTGTTGCAGACGGTGATCGACAAGTTCGCCGGCGGTCCGGTCGGCGTCGACAATCTCGCCGCAGCGATCGGCGAGGAGCGCGACACGATCGAGGACGTGCTGGAACCGTTCCTGATCCAGCAGGGCTTCCTGCAGCGCACGTCGCGCGGCCGGATCGCCACCGCGCTGTCGTACCGGCATTTCGGGCTGATGCCACCCGCGCCGCCCGCGCCGGGCGCGTCGGCGGGCGGCGCGGCCGACCTCTTCCCCAGCGCATGACCGCCGCCGCAACGCACGCGGCCTTTCACTTCCCGGTCCGTGTCTACTACGAGGACACCGACATGGCGGGTGTCGTCTACTACGCGAACTACCTCAGGTTCCTGGAGCGCGCGCGCACCGAGTGGCTGGCAGCGCTCGGCTTCGAGCTGGCCACGGTGGAGCGGGAACACGGGATCACCTTCGTGGTCCATCACGTCGACATCCGCTACCACCAGCCGGCGCGCCTCGGCGACCGGCTCGACGTCACGGCGACGCTCGAGGAGCTCGGCCGTGCGCGGATGCTGATGCAGCAGGACGTGCGGCGCGGTCCGCAAACCCTGGTCGAGGCGCGCGTCACGCTGGCCTGCCTCGACCGGGTCAACTGGCGCCCGGCCCGCATCCCCGCGCCGCTCGCGCAACGAATGGAGAGCCCCGTTTGAACATCCACCCCGATCTCTCGTTCGTCGTGCTGATCACGCACGCGTCGCTCGTCGTCCAGGCCGTGCTGGCGCTGCTGGTGGGCCTGTCGCTGTGGTCGTGGTGGCAGATCTTCCTCAAACTTTTCCAGCTGAAACGCGCGGCGCGCGACACCGACGCGTTCGAGGACGAGTTCTGGAAGGGCGGCGACCTGGCCGAGCTGTACCAGCGCGCGGGCCAGTCGCGGGCCGGCGGCAGCCTCGAGCACATCTTCAGCGCCGGCTTCCGCGAATACTCGAAGCATCGCCGGCAGGGCAGCTCGCCGGCCGTCACGCTCGACAGCGCGCGCCGCGCCATGCGCGCGGCCTACCAGCGCGAAATCGACACGCTGGAAGCGCACCTGTCGGGG
>Ga0315297_10001335_pt1 | contig 15209 bp, 10 predicted proteins | sample YL17G15_0_MG_FD_203628 | JGI IMG/M metagenome (GOLD analysis project Ga0315297, IMG submission 203628) | Sediment microbial communities from Yellowstone Lake, YNP, Wyoming, USA - YL17G15_0 | ecosystem: Environmental > Aquatic > Freshwater > Lake > Sediment | place: USA: Wyoming | collected... | reverse complement strand
CGGCGGAAGCGGTCCCTTCCGCTTGCTCGGCATGAGCGCGCGCGCGCCGTAAGTCATGATCGGCAGCCAGGCCAGCCGCACCAGGATGACGGTCGCGCACACTGCCGCCAACGCCAGCGCGATGTCCCGGACTCCGCCCGGCGGCAGGTCGACCGCGAGCCTGGGCCACTCCAGCCCGAGCAGGACGAAGATGAAGCCGTTGAGGACGAACACGAGCAGTTCCCACACCTCGGCCGTCTGCACCCGTGTCGCCGACGATCCGCTGGTGAGGAAATGGCGCCGCATCGTAAGGCCGCAGGCCACGCACGCGAGCACCGCCGACGCGCCGACTTTCTCGCCCACGATCCACGAGATGTACGCCGCCAGCACGGTCAGGGCGACGTTGGCCACGCTGTCCCGCGTCAGGCGGGACACGAAGTGAAGCAGGTACGCCACGGCGATACCGACCGTGATGCCGCCCACTGCGTCGTACACGAAGTCGCCCAGCGCGGACTGGACCGAGAACTCGCCGGTGACGCGCGCGGTGACCGCGGCCGTGTAGAGCACCAGGGCACTCGCGTCGTTCAGCAGGCTCTCACCCTCGAGCTGGGCGATGAGCTTCCTGGGGATGCCCAGCCGCCGCGCCACCGCCGTGGCGGCGACGGCATCCGTCGAGGACACCACCGCACCGAGGATGAAGGCGGACGACCAGGCAATGCCCGGCAGCGTGAGGTGGGCCACCCACGCCACCGCGATGGTCGTGACCACCACGAGGCCGACGGCCAGCGAGGCAATCGGCATCGCGCTGCGCCGGAGCTGCCGCAGGTCGCTCTCGAACGCCGCGGCCCAGAGCACCGGGGGCAGGAAGATGGTGAAGATCAGCTCCGGCCCGAGCGGCGCCTCCGGCAGGCCCGGCACAAAACTCATGGCGAGCCCGCCCAGCACCAGCACGATGGGGTAGGGCACCGGGAGCCGGCGGGCGAAGGCGCCAAGCGTCAGCACGAGCGACAGCAGCAGCACGACCAGCTGCAGGACGGACTGCGCGCTGCTCATCGGGCTAGCGGTCCACGCTTGCCTGCGTGCGGCTGGCAACCCGGAACAGCAGGACGCCGAGCAGGAAGAACAGGCCGAGTGCGAGCGCATCCTGCCAGCCGCCGCGGACGAACTGGCCCATGAGGGCCTCGGTGCCGGCGCGGTGCGCGATATAGTCCGCCGCCGGCACGCCGGCGGTGTCGGCCGCGGACGCGACGAGCGTCGCGAGCCCGGCCACCGCGATGCCGGCGATCGCGCCGCCGGCGATCAGTCCGCTGGAGAACAGCACGCCCGGGCCCGACTCGACGTCGGCGATCGACTGGCTCGCGCCCCTGAGCCGGCGCTCCACCAGCCAGCGCACGAGGCCCCCCGCGAACATCGCCGACGACGTGGAGATCGGGAGGTACACCCCGACGGCCACCGGCAGTGACTGCACCCCCATCAGCTCGATGCCGATGGTGATGAACACGCCGAGCAGCACCAGGCCCCACGGCAGCTTCTGCGTGAGGATACCGTCGGTGACGAGCGCCATGATCGTCGCCTTGGGTGAATCGAGCTTGGTCACCGCCGCCCCGTTGAGCTCGTGCACCCGACCGCCGATGCCAGGATCCACCAGGAAGGCGATTTCGCGAGTGGTGGGATCGACGAGGTACTTGCCCGGCAGCACGCCCTGGGTCGCCACGTTGACCCGGTACACCGCCCAGGAACGTCCGCCATGCTCCATCGTCTCGCCGGTGGTGGTGACGGACCGCAGGTGTTCGCCCGGCGCGGCCGCCTCGAGGACCACGCCCGGGTGCGCTTCGGGAACGATCGTGGTGTAGGTGTTGTTGAGCAGCGTGAGGGTCCAGCCGATGGCGAGGGCCGAGGTCACGGCACCCACCACGATGGCGATCTGCTGCCGCCGCGGCGTCGCGCCTACGAGGAACCCGGTCTTGAGGTCCTGGCTGGTGGCGCCGGCATTGCCCGACGCGACTGCGATCACCCCGGCGATGGACAGGGCACCGACGCGATAGTCCACCCCGGTCCAGCCGAGCAGCAGGAAGATCGTGGTGGTGCCGATGAGGGCGGCGATGGTCATGCCGGAGATCGGGTTGGCACTGGACCCGATTTCGCCGGTGATGCGCGACGACACGGTGACGAAGAAGAACCCGAACACGACGATGAGGATGGCGCCCAGCAGGTTCACGCCGATCTGTGGCAGGAAGGTCAGCAGTAGGGCCAGCGCGATCGACCCGGCGATGGTGACCCAGATGGGCAGGTCGAGGTCGGTGCGCAGCCGTGTGGCGGTGGTGCCGGCGCTGCCGCGGAGGTCCTGGAAGCCCGACTTGAATGCGCTCAGGATGGTCGGCAGCGCCCGCAGCAGTGCGATGATACCGGCCGAGGCTACGGCGCCGGCGCCGATGTAGAAGATGTAGTTGGACCGCACCTGGCCCGCGCTCATGTCCTTGATGAGCATGGTGGCCGGAAAGAGCGGCGCGGCCAGCCCCGCGCCGAAGAACTTGATGGCCGGAACCAGCACCAGGTACGCGAGCGTCCCGCCGGCGAAGAGGTAGCCCGCGATGCGCGGCCCGATGATGTAGCCCACACCCAGCAACTCGGGCGAGACTTCGGTGGCGATGGTGCCGCCGTTGAAGAACGCGAAACTCTTTGTGGCGACTTCCTTCCAGAGCTTGAGCGCGGCCATCAGGAACTTGTACAGGAAGGCCAGCCCGAACGCCTGAAAGAGCAGCTTCGACTGCAGCCCGCCCTTCTCGCCGGCGATGAGCACCTCGGCGCACGCCGTGCCCTCGGGATAGGTGAGGGTCTTGTGCTCCTTGACGATGAGCGCGCGCCGCAGCGGGATCATCAGCAGGATGCCGAGGATGCCGCCTACCGCGGCGATGATACCGACCTTGGCGATGCTCAGGTCGTACCCCATCAGCAGGATCGCCGGGAGCGTGAACACCACGCCGGCCGCGATCGATTCCCCGGCGGAGCCGGTGGTCTGGACGATGTTGTTCTCCAGGATGGTGGAGCGGCCCAGGGTCCGGAAGAAAGCCACGGCGAGCACCGCGATGGGAATCGACGCCGATACCGTGAGGCCGATCTTGAGCGCCAGGTAGACGCTGGATGCCGCGAAGACGACGCCGAGCACCGCGCCCAGCAGCAGCGCCCGGATGGTCAGTTCCTTCGGATCCGCGGATGCGGGCACGAAGGGCGTGAACCCAACGGCATCCTCGCGCGACGGCGAAACGATCGATGGTGCGGTGGTGGCCATGGGTCGATTCTCGGAGGGTGAGATGGCGCAGGGGCAGCGCGACCCGAAAGCTACGAGCCCGTACTGGGGTCGTCCAGCGAAGGCAGGCGCAGGACGAACGCGGTGCCGCCACCGTCGGGTCGTTCCAGCGTGAGGTTTCCGCCGTGCACCTCGGCGATCTGTCGCGCGATCGCGAGGCCCAGGCCGCTGCCGGGCGCGGACGGATCGAGGCGCTCGAAGCGCTCGAACACGCGCGATTCGGCATCCGGCGGGACGCCGGGCCCCCAGTCGCGCACCCGTATCCACGACGTACCGGCGCGGCCGGAGCCATCCTGGCCCGCGCTGAGTTCGATGCGCGACCCGGCGGCATGCACCAGTCCATTGTGCACCAGCGCGAAGATCGCGCGCTCGGCGAGCGCCGGGTTGGCGCGCACCGGCGCCTCCCCGAACTCGCCGAAGGTGATCTCCCGGCCGGCGGCGATGGGCAGGCGTCGCAGGCGGCCCACCACGCGATGAGCCAGGTCGTCCAGGTACACCGGCTCCCGGGCCTCGACCGCGGTCGCGCTTCCCTCGCGGGCGAGGGCGAGCAGGTCGGCCACAAGGCTGCCGAGGCGGGTCGCTTCCTGCGCGATGGCGGCGAGCGCGTCCTTCTGCTGTTCCGCATCGTCGTCGCCCGCGAGGGAGACTTCTGCCGCGCTGCGGATGATCGCGACGGGCGTCCGGAGCTCGTGCGCCGCGTCGGCGAGGAAGCGGCGCTGCTGCTCCGCCACCTCGCGGTCCCGCCGCAGCGCGCGCGATCCCTGGTCCAGCAGCTCGCCGATGGCGTGAGTGAGCCGGCCGATCTCATCCGGTGCCGTGGCGGGCGGGAGGGCGCTGAAGACGGTGGCCCCGCTCGCGACCTCCCGGGCGATCGTGTCCGCGACGCCAGCAAGCCGGGTGATCGGCTTGAGCGCAGACGCCGAGGCCGCCGCACCCACGAGCCCGCCCAGCAGGAGGATGAGTGGGAGTCCGACGAGCAGCGTGAGGCGCAACTGGTGCAGGCGCCGCTCGAGGGGGGCCAGTGGCATCGCGATGAGCAGCCGGACGCCGTCGGGCAGCGGCTCCTCCACCACCCGTGCCCGGCCGCTCGTGAGGGTCACGGTCGCCGGCTCGGGCGCGTGCAGTCGGAGGTCCAGGTCGTCGAGCAGCAGCGGTGCCCCGGTGTAGGGCAGGGTCGAGGCGATGCGCCGGTGCGACTGGTCCGTCGCCACGATGGTGCGATCGACGAACACCAGTTCAGTCAGCAGGTGCGCGGCCGTCTCCGCCGTGGAGATGAACTCGTCGCGGTCATGGGCGAAGAGCGCCTGCGCGGAGTGGGCCGTCTCCGTGAGCTCCCGGTCGAAGTCCCGCCAGTACTCCCGCTCGAGCCACCAATAGAGGCCGGCCCCCGCGGCCGCGAGCAGGATGGCAAAGCCCGCCACGAACAGCAGGGCCAGCCGCACCCGAATGCCGCGCACCGGGTAGCTCACGCGGGGTCGCGGCGCGGGTCGAGCGTGTAGCCCGCCCCGCGCACCGTGTGCAGGAGCGGGGGCAGGCCGGGGAGATCGACCTTCTTCCGGAGCCGCGCCACGTACACGTCGATGACGTTGGAGAGCGGGTCGTAGTTCTCGTCCCAGACATGCGCACTGATCTGCGCGCGCCCGAGCACAGTGCCGGCATGCCGGGCCAGGAACTCGAGGAGTGCGTACTCGGTGGTCGTGAGGTGAATCTCGCGGCCGCCACGCCGCGCGTTGCGCGCCGCGGGGTCGATGCGGAGGTCGGCCACGACCAGTGCCGTGGGGCGGAGTTCGGGCGCGCGTCGCTCCAGGGCACGCAGCCGCGCCAGCAGCTCTTCGAGCGCGAACGGCTTCACGAGATAGTCGTCGGCGCCGTGGTCGAGGCCCCGCACCCGGTCCGGGATCGTGTCGCGCGCGGTAAGCACGAGGATGGACAAGCGGCTGCCCGCATCGCGGAGTTCGCGCGCGAGCGTCAGCCCCGACCCGTCCGGCAGCCCCAGGTCGAGCACCATCGCGTCGTACTCCTCCAGCGCGAGCTTGGTACGTGCGGCCGCCAGCGTCGGCGCCAGGTCGACGGCGTGTGCCGCCTGCCGCAGGCCCCGTCCCAGCGCATCCGCCAGCGCCGCCTCGTCCTCGACCACCAGGATCCGCATTCGCCTCCCCTTCCCGCCGCAACGTTGGGCGGAGGAACACCCGGCGTCAATCACCATCGGCCGTTCATCGTCGATTCATGTCCGACGGGTAGACTGTCCCGCGTCACCAGACCCCTGGACTGCATGCTCGCAATTCTGGCGCTCGAACTGATCCTGCAGGCACCCGACACCTTGCGGCTCGATGCCGCCCAGGCGCTCCGTCGCGCCGTGGCCCAGGCTCCCGCCATTCGCGCGGCGGCCGCGCGGGAGAGCGCCTCCGTGGCCCTGGCTCGCCGTGCGGGCGCGTGGCGGAACCCGGTCTTCAGTGTCACGGCCGAGAATATCGGTGCCGAAGTGCAGACCACCGGGAGGAGCGGGATCGCCGGTATCGAGGGGCAGGCGATCATCGAGCAGACATTCACGCTCGGCGGGGATCGGGGCGCCGCGATCAGCGAGGCGCGCGCCATGGCCGGGGCGGCCAGTGCCACCTGGGCCGGAACCGATGCCGACGTGCGACTGGAGGCCGTTGAGGCGATCGCCCTCGCGGACCGGGATGCGGCCAACACGCGCTATTCCGCCCAGGAGTCCCACGCGCTGCGACAGGTCGCGACGATGATGGCGCGTCGCGCGGAGGAAGGTCGCAGCAGCGGTGGTGATGCCGCGCTCGCCGCGCTCGAGGCGGCCAGCGCCGCGTCCCTGGCGGCGCGGCGCGGGGCGCAGGCCGCCGAGAGCCAGGCCGAGCTCGCGCGCGTCCTGGGTGCGTCGCCGGAAGTCTACGTGCAGGTCCAGGCGGGGGACTGCCCGTTGCCACCGACGGCGGCGCAGGGTGGCCGGTCCGCGGAGCTCGTCCGTGCCGATTTCAACGTGGCGGCCGCTGATGCCGCGGTGGCCCGCGCCCGCGCCGCGCGTGTTCCCGACCTCCGGCCCTCGGCCGGTCTGCGCCGCACCCAGGGCTTCTCCGGCCTGTGGCTGGGACTCGCGCTCGACATTCCGATCCTGCAGTCCGGCTCCGCGGCGGAGCAGGCGGCCCGCTTCCAGGCCGACGCGGCGCGCGACGATCGCGATGCGCTGGCTCGCACGGTGGCGGCGCGGAATGCGGGGGCGGAAGCCGCGCTGCGGCAGCTGGACCAGGCGACCGCCGTTTTCGACGCCCGCCTGGTGAGCGATCTCGAGCGCGCGATCCGCTCGGCCGAGTCGCGGTACGCCGCCGGTGAGGGGACGCTGGTCGAATTGCTGGTTACCCGGCGCGCGCGCCTCGTGCTGCTGACTGAGTACGAGGAGTGGCGGACGGCCCAGCGCATGGCGCGCGCGCGCAAGGCACGATTGAGCGGGATTCCCATCGAGGCGGAGATGCTGTGCGTCAGCAATGGAAGGCAGCGGCAATGAAGCACCGTCGTGGAGCCCGGCGCGCGGCGACCGCCGCCGTCGTCCTGCTGGCCGCGTGCCGGAATGCGCCCGCGCGGGTGCCGGTCGAGCGGCTCCCGGCCGGAACGGTCGTGCTGATGCCGGCTCAGGTGCAGGCGGCCGGGATCCACGCCGACACGGTGCGGATCGAAATGGTGTCGCTGCCGCTCGTGGTGCCGGCCACGCTGGCAACACCGGACCCGCTCTCCGCGCGCGTGGGTTCGATCGTCGAGGGGCGCGTGGACGAGGTGCTCGTGATCGCGGGAGACAGGGTGGCGCGAGGGGCGCCGCTCCTGCACATCCACTCGCCTGAGCTGGCCACGGCCGTGCGCGACTTCGCCTCGGCGGAGGCCCAGCTGGCCGTGGCGCAGTCGGCCTACGACCGGTCCCGGCGCCTGCTCGTCGATGAGGCCGTCCCGCGTGAGGAGGTCGAGCGCCGGCTCGGTGCCCTCGATCAGGCCCGGGCGGAGTATGACCGGAGTCGCCAGGTCGTGGATCAGCTGAGCCCGTCACCCCAGGGCGACGTGACCGTGCGCGCCCCCCGCGCCGGCACCGTCTTCGCCGTGCACGTGCGCGCCGGCGCCGTCGTCACGCCCGGCACGCCGCTGGTGGACCTCGGGGATGAACGCCAGCTGTGGGCCACCGGCTTCGTGCCGGAGAATGCGGCGGTCCACCTCCAGCCAGGCACGCAGGTCTCGCTCACCGTCGACGCGGTGCCGGACACCATCCGGGGGCGGGTCGTGCGCATGGGCGGCATCGTCGACTCGCTGCGCCGCGCGGTGGAGGTGCGTGTGGCGCTCGAGCGCGTCCCGCCGGGCGTGCGACCGGGGATGTTCGCCTCGGTCGTGCTGCCGACCGGCGGACGGGCCGGCAGGGCGGTGCTGCCCGAGGCCGCGGTCCAGCGGATGGCGGACGGCGATGTCGTGTTCCTGCAGGAGACACCCGGACGCTTTCGCGCCCATCCGGTACGGGCGGTGTCCCTGGACGGCGGCCGGGTTGCCGTCGAGGGCCTGACCGCCGGCATGCTGGTGGTGGCGCAGGGCGCGTACTACCTGCGCGCGGCGCTCCAGGGCGTCCCGGCCGGGGAGACGTGATTCGATGATCCGGCAGGTCGTCACCTTCGCCATCCGCGGGCGCGTCTTCGTCTTCGGCGCGGCCGCGACGCTCGTCGGCCTTGGCCTGTGGGCGCTGAGCACGATTCCCTTCGAGGCGTTCCCCGATATCACGGCGAACAGCGTGAGCGTGATCACGGAAGCGCCGGCCCTGGCGGGGCAGGACGTCGAGCAACTCGTCACCTTCCCCATCGAGCGGGCGCTCCTCGGACTGCCGGATGCGCAGGCGGTGCGGTCCACCACGAAGTTCGCCCTGGTCATCACGCAGGTGGTGTTTCGCGACCGGGTGGACCCCTACTTCGCGCGCCAGCTGGTGTCCCAGCGCCTGGGCGACGTGGGACGACAGCTGCCGCCGGGGGTGACGCCGGTGCTGGGTCCCATCTCCACTGCGATGGGTGAGGTCTTTCAGTACGTGCTGACCTCGACCTCGCCGGAATGGGACCTCATGGAGCTCAAGACGCTGCAGGACTACACTCTGGCACCGGCGCTTCGCACGGTCGACGGCGTCGCTGACGTCAACAGCTGGGGCGGACGCACGGAGCAGTTCCAGGTGGAGCTCGACCCGAGACGCCTGGCCGGGGCCTCGCTCACGCTTGGCGACGCCGAGCGCGCCATCGCGGCGGACAACAGCAACTTCGGTGGCACCTACACCGAGAGCCGCGACGAGCGCTTCATCGTGCACGGGCTCGGCCGGCTCACGGGTCTCGACGACATCAGCCGCGTCACGGTGGCGACCCGTGGCGGTGTGCCCATCCGGCTCGGCAATCTCGGCGCCGTTCGCCGCGGATCGCTGCCACGGCAGGGCGCCGTCACCTACAATGCCGGTGGTGAGGTCGTGAGCGGCATGGTCATCATGCGGAAGGGGGCGAATGCTCAGGACGTGATCGCGCGTATCAAGGCGCGGGTGGCGATTCTCGTCGCATCATTGCCGCCGGGTGTGCAACTGGTGCCGTTCTACGACCAGACCGAACTGGTCGGGCGCACCACCCACACGATCCAGAAGAACCTGCTGCTGGGCGGCGCGCTCGTCGTGGTGCTCCTGTGGGGCTTCCTGCGCAACATCGCCGCCAGCCTGATCGTGGCGGTCGTCATTCCCTTCTCCATGCTGTGGGCCTTCGTGATGATGCGCTGGTTCGGCTTCTCCGCGAACCTCATGAGCCTGGGCGCGCTCGACTTCGGGCTGCTGGTGGACGGCTCTGTGGTCATCATCGAGAACATCATGCGGCGCTCCGGCGAGGCGGGAGGACCCGCGGAACGGATCCGCCGGGCGACGATTGAAGTCGGTCGTCCGGTGGTCTTCGGCATCGCCATCATCATCGCGGTATACCTGCCGATCTTCGCGCTCGAGGGAACGGAGCGGAAGATGTTCGTGCCCATGGCATTCACGGTGGTGGCGGCCATCCTGGGGTCGCTGCTCATCGCGCTGACGCTCGTGCCGGCCCTGGCTCGCGTGTTCCTGCAGCAGGCGAAGGAGCCGCACTCACCCCGCTTCGAGCGCTTCCGCGAGATGTACCGGCTCCTCCTCGCCCGCACGCTCCGTCACCCCAGGCTGATCATCGGCACGCTTGCCGCCCTGTTCGTGGCGGCGATCGTCGGCGGCACGCACCTGGGGCGCGAATTCATGCCGCGCCTCGACGAGGGCAGCGTGCTGGTGCAGTCGCGCCGCCTTCCCTCGACGGCGCTCGGCCAGGGCACGGAATACTCCCTGGCCATCGAGCGGGCACTCCTTACGCTGCCCGAGGTGATGAGCGCCGTGAGCAAGCTCGGCCGTCCGGATCTCGCCACGGAGGCGATGGGCACGTACGAATCGGACACCTATGTCGGCCTGCGGGACCGGAGTGAGTGGCGCCCCGGCGGCAAGGATGCGCTGCTCCGGGCCATGGACAGCGTGTTGAGCCCCATTCCAGGGCTGAACTTCGCGTTCACCCAGCCGATGCAGATGCGCCTCGACGAGGCCGAGACCGGGATCACCACCGATGTCGGCGTGAAGGTGATCGGCGCCGATCCGGATACGCTGGCGGCGCTGGCCGCCAGGGTGGAGCGGGTGCTGCGCACGGTGCGGGGCGCCGCCGAGGTGCGTGCTACCGCGGCATCGCGGATCAAGTATGTGCGCATCACGCTCGATCGGGAGATGATGGCCCGCTATGGGGTCGGCAGTGGCGCCGTGGGTGCGGAAGTGGAGCGGGCGCTCGGGGCGTCCGCGGCCACGGCGGTGGTGGACGGGCCGCGCCGCATTGGCGTCGCGGTCCGGATGCCCGACGCGACGGGCATCGATCCGGAGCTGTTCCGGCTGTTGCCGGTGCCGGTCTCCGGTGGCACGGTGGTGCCGCTCGGCACGCTGGCGAGTGTCGAACTGGCGGAAGCACCCGAGGCCTATGCGCACGAGGGTGGTCAGCGCCTCGTGGTGGTGGGGGCCAACATCCGGGGGCGAGACGTGGTGGGGTTCGTCGAGGACGCCATCGCGCAGCTGGGCGCGCAGGTGCCGCTCCCGCCCGGATACCGCTACGAGTGGGGCGGCCAGTATACCCACCAGCGCACGGCACTGCAGCGGCTGGCCATCCTGGTGCCGCTCGCCATCCTGGCGATCTACCTCCTGCTCTTTGCCGCCTTCCAGCGGGTGCGTCAGGCGGGGCTCGTCCTCGCGAACGTCCCATTCGCGCTCGTCGGCGGGGTGGCGGCGCTGTGGGTCACCGGCCTCAACCTGAGCCTGTCGGCATCGATCGGGTTCATTGCACTCTTCGGCATCGCGGTGCTCAACGGCGTGGTGATGGTGAGCTCCATCAACGATCTCCGCGCCCACGGGGCCGACCTGCTCGACGCCACGCTCGATGGTGCCGCCAGCCGCATCCGGCCGGTGCTCATGACCGCGCTCGTCGCCGGGTTTGGCTTCGTCCCGATGGCGCTGTCCCGCTCGCCCGGTGCCGAAATCCAGCGGCCCCTGGCAACGGTGGTGATCGGGGGACTGCTCACATCGACGCTGCTCACGCTGCTGGTGCTGCCGGTGCTGTACGTTACCGTCGAGAGGTACTTCGAGGCCTTCCGTCTGTTCCGCCGCCGCGCGCCGGCTCTCGAGCCCGCCGCGAGCGGTGGCTGAGACTTCCTTCGCGATAGGAGTTCGGCATGAACTATCCGCACCTGCACCTGATGATCAATCACCTGCCCGTGGTCGGGGCCATCATCGCGCTCCTGCTGCTGGGCTGGTCACTCGTGACGCGACGGCGTGAGTTCATCCGCGTCGGTCTCTTCGTCACGCTGCTGGTCGGCCTTTCAGCCTATCCCGCCTTCCTGACCGGCGACGAGGCAAGTGAGCAGTTGGAGGATGTTCAGGGCTTCGACAACGACCTGGTAGAGGAGCACGAAGAAGCGGCCGACTTCGCGCTCTGGGCCCTTCTCGGGACGGCTGCGATCGCGGCGTTGGGTCTCTGGACCAGCCGGAAGGGGCGGGAGGTGCCGCGCTGGGCGGGTGCGGCGGCCATGGCGGGGCTGATCTTTTCGACCGCAGTGGTCGGCCGGACCGCGCTGCTGGGCGGCGAGATCCGCCATCCGGAAACGGCTGGGCCGCTCTGGGCGCCGCCGGATGTGTCCAAGTCCGTGATGCTCGACTCGGCGGGCGGCGCGCGCCGGCAGGGTGACCACGACTGAAATCAGGGCCCGGTCGTGTCCTCCACGACCGTGCCCAGGCTGTCGCTGTCGCCGCCCAGCTGCACGTCATCGAGGATGAAGCTGTCCGACGGGATGAGGACGCCGTCGGCGCCGAGGATGCGGAACAGGCGCCACTCCGCCTGCCGCGCCGCTAAGGGGCGCGGGCCCTCATACATGAGGGCGATCAGCAGCACGCCGTTTGGCCGGCCGAGATAGCCGACCACATTGGTTACCTGCGCGAGCGTGCCGGTCTTGGCGCGGACCACGCCCGCGCCGGGCAATCCGGACGACAGCTTGTGCAGGGTGCCCGATCCATTGGCGGGGAGCAGCATGGGAAGCGCGCGCCCCGAGGGCGTGAGCGGGTAGCGCGCGAGGTAGTTGATGAAGGCATGCGGCGTCACGCGGTTCTCGTAGGACAATCCGCTGCCGTCCACCAGGTGCACCGCCTCGGGCATCCCGGTGATCGAGCCGACGTGCGCCGTGAGCCGCGCCGACGCGCTGTCACCCCGGCCGGCCGCCCACTGCAGCAGGAGTTCCGCCCCGGGGTTGAGGCTGCGCCGGTTCACCTCGCTCGCGACGCTGTCAAACACCGCCGACTGCACCTCCGCCAGCACGCGCGACGCATCACTGGTCATCGCGCGATTAGTGCCGGTGCGGTCCCACTCGATTCCTTCATCCTTCAATGCCTGCGCCCAGACGGCCTCGAGCACCTGCTTCGGGTTGACCATCGTGGCGAGGAGCGTGCGATACCGGGAACGTGTGCCGATGGTTCCGTTGACGACGAGGCGGCCATCGCTACCCTGACGCAGCGACAATCGCGTGCGGCGGCCGCTCCGCGTCATCGCGCGCACCGTGACCATCGACGCGAGGCCACGCGGGGAGGCGCTGACCAGGACGGCGCGCGACCCGGCCTTCGAGCCGGGGCTGACCCCGACCAGCACGATGTTCTCGTGGAACATCAGCGGCCCCACCAGCGGAGCGAAGCTGCGGCCGCGGTGCTTGGGTGACCACACGGCGGGGTAGGTCGCGTCGGCCGCCCCGGCCTGGCTGGCCAGCTCCAGCGGCCCCCGCAGCTGCCGGATGCCCATGAGGCGGAGCTGCACGGCGAGGTCGCGAAACATCGGCCCGGTGCCGGGCAGCCGCTCGAGCGTGACATCGCCGTTGAGTTCGAGCCACCACACTCCCTTCCATTCGCCGGCGTCTGAGAGCTGGCCCACCCCGATGACGCGCGTATCGCGGCGGGCGTCGCCGCCCACCATCGCGCGCGCGAAGCCGGTCGTGAGCAGCTTCACCGTGGAGGCGGGGACGAACGGCACGTCGAGGTTGACCGACCAGAGGATCTTGCCCTGCTGGTCCGCGACCGCTACGCCCCAGCGACCCCGGGCAAGCTTGTGCGCCATGGGGTACCAGCTGGCGACCTGCTCCTCGACCCAGGAGCCGCTGGTCTGGGCTGGCAGGGGCCGCGTCGCGCCGAAGCCGAGCAGGAAGAGCAGGCTGCAGATTCGTCTTGCGGGCATCAGGTTCCAGACGCCGCCTGTGGGAGCGGCCAGGCGCTCCATCTACTTGAGGAGCACCTTGGCGATGGTCTGCAGTTGCATGTTGCTGGTGCCTTCGTAGATGGTGCCGATCTTGGCGTCGCGATAGAACTTTTCAGCCGGGTACTCCTTGGAATAGCCGTACCCGCCGAAGAGCTCCAGGCACTGCGAAGTGATGCGGTCGGCGACCTGTGAGCTGAACAGCTTGGCCATCGCCGCCTCGGTGGCAAAGGGCTTCCCGGCGTCCTTGAGCCGCGCGCTGTTGTACACCATGAGGCGGGCCGCCTCGAGGTCCGTGGCCATCTGCGCCAGCTGGAACTGCACCGCCTGAAACTCCGCGATCGCCTTCCCGAACTGCTTCCGCTCCTTCAGGTACTTTGTGGCCGCCTCGAGCGCGCCGGTCGCCACGCCCAGCATCTGCGCGCCGATGCCGATCCGCCCCTCGTTCAGCGTCTCGATGGCGATCTTGTAGCCCTGTCCCACCGGCCCCAGCACGTTGGTATCGGGAACCACGCACCCCTCGAGGATGAGCTCGGTGGTGCTCGACGCGCGGATGCCGAGCTTGTTCTCCTTCTTGCCCACGTCGAAGCCGGCGAACCCGCGCTCCACCAGGAACGCCGTGATGCCCTTGTAGCCCCTGGAGAAGTCGGTGTTGGCGAAGACGATGAAGATACCGGCTTCGGCGCCGTTAGTGATCCAGAACTTGCGCCCGGTGAGGGACCAGCCGCCCGCCACCTTGTCGGCCCGGCACTCGAGGGCAAAAGCGTCGCTGCCGCTGGCGGGTTCGGAAAGCGCGAAGGCACCGAGCAGGTCGGCACACATGCGGGGGAAGTAGCGTGCATGCTGCTCGTCGCTGCCCCAGCGCAGGAGCGCGTTGTTCACCAGCGTGTTGTGCACGTCCACGTAGATTGCGGCCGACGCGTCCACGCGGGCCAGCTCCTCGATGGCAAGGGTGGCGAGGAAGATGCCGCCGGCGGCACCGCCGTAGCGCTCCGGGACCTCGATGCCCATGAGCCCCAGGCCGAAAAACTTCGCGATGATGTCGGGGCGGAACCGCGCCGCCTCATCCATCGCGGAGACGTAGGGCCTGATTTCGGTCTCCGCGAACTCGCGCACGGCGTCGCGGAACATCGTCTCCTCTTCCGAGAGGATGGACAGGGGCTGGGGGGCGGTGGCGAGCTGGCTCATGGCGTCTTCCTGAAGTGGTCTGCACTGTGCCGGGAAGCTAGCCGGGGGAGGGACAGCGCTACAACCGCAGATGCATGTGCCATACCACCGAAACGACACGGCGGCGGACCCGGGGGTCCGCCGCCGATGGTGCCGAACAATCGACCGGCTATTCGTGAAACTGGACCAGCACCGGCCCCTTCACGAGCACCGCTATCCGGACTGCCTCGGTCACTGCCTCCATTTCAGCACCTGCGACACCCACCACCGTTGGGACTCCCTCGCCCAGTGCCGCACCCTTCGCCGCACAGGTCGCGGTGATCTGGATCGGCGTGTAGATGCCGAAGGTCAGGATGGCGACGAGGCCGTTGAGGAAGGAGTGCTGCGTCTCGACCTTGGCGAGTCCGTTCGGGCACTTGGCGGCTGCGTCAACGGTGGCCGGCGGGACAATGCCCCAGAGGAACGAGTTGGCCCATTTCTTTTCAACCACCTCGGTCGACGGCGTGGCGCCGGTCACAACCGTCGCGTGATAACATCCGGTGCTGGCGGCGACACCGAAGAGCAGGACGGCAGTTGAAAGCAGGGAACGGTTCATCGCGGGCCTCTTGCGGTTGGCTGCGGAACTCAAGGGATGTTCCCGGAACGTACCGCTTGGCGCCAATGAGCGTCAATCATGGGTCGAACGACCTATGCCCCCGGCTCGTACCCCAGGTTGGGCGCCAGCCACCGCTCCGCTACGGTGACGCTCATCCCTTTCCGGCGCGCGTAGTCTTCCACCTGATCACGGCCGATCTTCCCCAGGCCGAAGTAGCGGGCCTCGGGGTGCCAGAAGTAGAAGCCGCTCACGGACGCGGTCGGCAGCATCGCGAAGCTCTCCGTCAGCGAGATCCCGATTCTCGCCGTCGCATCGAGCAACTCGAACAGCGTGCCCTTCT
>Ga0315297_10001334_pt1 | contig 15217 bp, 16 predicted proteins | sample YL17G15_0_MG_FD_203628 | JGI IMG/M metagenome (GOLD analysis project Ga0315297, IMG submission 203628) | Sediment microbial communities from Yellowstone Lake, YNP, Wyoming, USA - YL17G15_0 | ecosystem: Environmental > Aquatic > Freshwater > Lake > Sediment | place: USA: Wyoming | collected... | reverse complement strand
GCCGCGGCCGGGGCGACCGCGTCGAGCGTCGCCCAACCCGTGACTCGGTGATCGCGATGATTGAAGTACGTGTCACCGAAGAAGACTGCGGTGGGATCGGGGCAGAGCACGACTTCCGGGGCCAGCTCGCGCACGTAGCGCACGAGTTGGCCCCGCAGCTCGGCGCTGTCGACGAGCTCGCCATCGCCGTACTCGAGGTGATAGTGCCCCGCCAGACCGAGCCGCTCGACGGCCGCGGCGGTCTCGTCGACTCGTTGACGCGCGAGCTCGTCAGTGTCGACGTCGGCGTCCGAGGTGCCCTTGTCGCCGCGCGTCGTGATCAGCACCCACACGTCGGCACCGTCCGCGGCCCAGCGGGCAAGCGTCCCTCCGGCCGAGATCTCGGGATCGTCGGGATGCGCGTAGATCGCGAGCGCGCTCGCCGGAGACGCCCCGAAGACGGCGCTCATCAGATGCCGCTCACCGAGCTCGACCGAGTCCACGACGCATCTGGTGACTCTCTCACTGCCCGCCGGCGATCGTGTCGAGCGCAGCGACCACCCGTCCCAGGGCTGCGTCGTCGACGTCCTTGTGCGTCACGAACCGTACGGTTCGCGCGTCGATCGTGCCGCTGCGGACTCCTGCGTCGGCGAGACGCTCCACGATCGCCTCCGGGAGGCAGTCGAGCTCCGCGCACACGATGTTGGTCGCGACGTCGTCGGGATCGATGCTCCCCGGGAAGCGCTCGGCCAGCGCTCGTGCGAGAGCCCGGGCCCGGTCGTGATCGTCGGCCAGCCGTTCCACCATCGTCTCGAGGGCGACGATGCCCGCGGCGGCGATGATGCCGGCCTGGCGCATCCCGCCGCCGAGCCGGCCGCGTTCGTCGCGCGCCGAGTCGATCGCGTCGCGCGAGCCGCAGAGGAGCGACCCGACGGGCGCCGCCAGGCCCTTGGACAGGCAGAACATCACCGTGTCGGCCGGGGCGACCAGCTCCGCCGGGGCGACACCCAACGCGATTGCGGCGTTCCAGATTCGAGCGCCGTCGATGTGCACCGCGAGCCGATGTCGAGCCGCGGCCTCGGCGAGTCCGGCAGTCTGCGCGGCGGTGACCGGGCGGCCGCTTGCGGGCATGTGGGTGTTCTCGATGGTGATCGCCGAGATCGGCGCGAGGTGGTGCGCCTGGTCTGCTGCCGCGGCTTCGATGTCCGCGACCGTGAGGGTCCCGTCGGCGTCCGGGAGTGGATGCAACTGCATCCCGGTGTTCTGCGCGGTGCACGCCTGCTCGTAGCGATAGATGTGAGACCGCGCGCCGCAGAGCACCTCGGTACCCGGGCGACCGAGCACTCGCAGCGCCAGCTGGTTCGCCATGCGACCCGACGGCGTGAACAGCGCGGCATCGACGTCGAGCAGCGCCGCGGCCAGCGACTCGAGCCGATTCACGGTCGGGTCCTCGCCGTACCCGTCGTCCCCCACCTCGGCGTCGGCCATTGCCCGACGCATCTCCGGCGTCGGCGTCGTGACGGTGTCCGAGCGCAGGTCGACGTAGGGCCGGACCGGGTGGGTCACGACGATGCGCTCTCCGCGGCCTCGGCCGCCATCGGGCGGATCAGTCCTTCCTGCATCACGGTGATCGCCAACGTCCCCTCGCGGGTGAACACGTGACCGAGCGCCAAGCCGCGTGCCCCGTGCGCCGACGGGCTCATCTGGTGATACAGCAGCCACTCGTCGGCCCGGAAGGGACGGTGGAACCACATGGCGTGATCGAGGCTCGCCATCTGGTAGTGGCCGTCGTAGCCGATCGCGTGCGGCAGCGTTGCCGTGTCGAGCAGTGACAGGTCGGACGCATAGGCAACGACGCACGCGTGGAGCAGTGGATCGTCGGGCAGGGTGCCGTTGGTGCGGATCCACACGTCCTGCTCGGGCTGACGGGGCCCGGGTTGGAGCCAATGCGGATCTTCGACAGGACGCGAGTCGATCGGCCGTTCTCGGGAGAGCCACTCCACCATCTCCGCACCGAGCCGCGGCAGGTAGGGCTGGAGGCGCTCGCGGTAGGTCGGGAGCGCCTCCGGCCCCGGGACCTCGGGCATCGCCATCGCGTGATCCGGACCGGTCTCGACGATCTGGAACGACGCCGCCAGGTTGAAGATGGCCTTCCCATGCTGGATCGCGATCACCCGGCGTGTCGTGAACGAGCGGCCGTCACGAATCCGGTCGACCTCGTAGATGATGGGAACGTTCGGATCACCCGGACGGAGGAAGTACGAGTGCAGTGAGTTCACGGGTCGGTCGGACTCGACCGTGCGCCCCGCGGCCACGAGCGCCTGCGCGGCGACCTGACCGCCGAACACGCGCTGCTGGTCCTCGTCGGGGCTGAGGCCTCGGAACAGGTTCACCTCGAGGGGTTCGAGCTCGAGCAGCACGAGCAGGTCGTCGAGAGCCTGACGGCTCGCCGTCGGCTCGCTCATCCGAAGAACACCTCGGCCTCCGCGAGTCGTTCGGGCGGCACCGTCTTGAGCACCCCGACCGCGTCGGCGAGTGGCACCCGAACGATGTCGGTCCCCTGGAGTGCGACCATGATGTCGCCCGCGCCGTCGTGCGCCGCGTCGATGGCTGCGAGACCGAATCGGGTCGCGAGGATCCGGTCGAACGCGGTGGGGGTGCCGCCGCGCAACAGATGGCCAAGCACCACGGCCCGCGTCTCGAACCCCGTCCGTTGCTCGATCTCGGGCGCGATTCGGTTCGCGATGCCACCGAGTCGAACGTGCCCGAACTCGTCGAGGTCGCCGTCGAGCGTTGCCATCGAGCCCTCGCGCGGCTGCGCACCCTCCGCCGCGACCACGATCGACGAGGCCGACCCGTGGGAATGACGATGACGTAGCCGGTCGCACACCTCGTCGATGTCGAACGGCACCTCCGGCACGAGGATCACGTCGGCACCACCGGCAAGACCGGCGTGCAGCGCGATCCAGCCGGCGTGGCGCCCCATCACCTCGACGACAAGCACCCGGTCGTGGCTCTCCGCCGTCGTGTGGAGCCGGTCGAGCGCGTCGCTCGCGATCTGCACCGCCGTGTAGAAGCCGAACGTCACGTCGGTCGCGGAGAGGTCGTTGTCGATCGTCTTGGGAACGCCGATGCAGCGAACGCCCTCGGCCGCGAGCTGGTGCGCGACACCGAGCGTGTCCTCTCCCCCGATCGACACAAGGGCGTCGATCCGCTCCTGCTCGAGCGTGTGCAGCACGGCCGCGACATCGCCTTCGTGCTTGTACGGGTTCGTCCTCGACGAACCGAGGATCGTGCCGCCCAGCCGCAGGATCCCCCGCGTCGCCGCGATCGTCAGGTCGACGGTCTCGTCGTCGACAAGACCCCGCCACCCGTGGCGAAACCCCACGACCTGATGTCCGTACGTGCCCTCGCCCTTGCGGACGACCGCCCGGATCACCGCATTCAACCCCGGGCAGTCGCCCCCGCCTGTGAGAATTCCGATACGCATCGCACCATCTTCGCAGGCGCGCTCCCCGCCCGAGCGCCCGGTATCCTCGCTGCCGTGCGAACAGCGAAGGCTCGGGCCCGCGAAGCCGCCGAGTCCGCGTGCGTCACCAGTGAGCAGGTGGTCGACGTCGGCGTGGCCTGGGGCACTCGCATGCGTGACGGGGTGTCGCTGCTGTTCCTGGCCCGCCGTCAGTTCTTCGTCGCCCTCACCGACCGGCGACTCCTCGTGTTCGATCGGCGCGCCAAGGGGGCTCCCCGCACCCCGGGGCCGCTCGTCATCGGCAAGCGCTACGAGTTCTTCTCGCTCGAACGAACCCGCCGTCGACCGATCCTGTACCAGGTGGTCCTTCGCGGCGAGAACGACACCCGCCTCGTGTTCGAGTTCCGACCGAATCAGCGGGCCCTGGGGCGCGCCCTCGTGGAGCGTGTGTCCGGCGCGACCAGCGTGCCGGCGTCAGCGCTCGGGGGGTCCGACGAAGGGGCAACCGAATCGTTCTGGGGCTCCCGCTAGATGTCCGTCGTGCTGGCAATCGACGCCGGCACCACGGGCGTGCGGACGCTCGCCATCGACGAGACGGGTCTGCGGAGGGCCTGGGCCTACCGTGAGTTCCCCCAGCACTTCCCCCACCCGGGCTGGGTCGAGCACGACGCCGACGAGATCTGGAGCGCGACCGTCGAGACGCTCGGCGAGGTCGCCACGACCCTGGCTCGCGATGGGGTGGCCGTCGCGGGCATCGGGATCACCAACCAGCGCGAGACGACCGTCGTGTGGGACCGCACGACCGGCGCGCCCCCTCACCGCGCGATCGTCTGGCAGGACCGTCGCACCGCACCCCGGTGCGACGAGCTGCGCGACCGTGGCGTCGAGCCGGTGGTGCGGGCTCGCACCGGGCTGGTCCTCGACCCGTACTTCTCGGGGACGAAGCTCGAGTGGCTCTTCACGACCGGCAACGTCGAGGCGCACCCCGACCTCGCGTTCGGCACCGTCGATTCGTGGATCCTCTGGCGACTCACGGGCGGCCCGCACGGCGGCGTGCACGCGACCGATCCGTCGAACGCGAGCCGTACGCTCCTCTACGACCTCGACGCCCTCGCCTGGTCCGACGAGCTCCTCGAGATCTTCGGCGTACCGCGGACCTGTCTCCCCGCAGTCATGCCGAGCAGTGGCCGCTTCGGCATGACCCGACCCGACTGCGCCGCGGGACTCGAGGTGCCGGTGTCGGGGATCGCGGGCGACCAGCAGGCCGCGCTCTTCGGCCAAGCCTGCTTCGAGCCCGGGATGACGAAGAACACGTACGGGACCGGGTCGTTCGTGCTCATGAACCTCGGCGACGAGCATCCCGGCCCGGTCGAAGGGCTGCTCACCACGGTGGCCTGGCAACTCGGCGACGCGATCACCTACGCGCTCGAAGGGGCGATCTTCGTCACCGGCGCGGCCGTCCAGTGGCTCCGTGACGGTCTGGGCATCATCGCCGAAGCCTCCGAGATCGGCCCACTCGCCGAGAGCGTCGCCGACACCGGTGGGGTCGTGTTCGTGCCCGCGTTCACCGGGTTGGGCTCGCCGTGGTGGGACCCGTACGCGCGCGGCACCATCCTCGGGCTCACCCGCGGGACCGGTCGCGCACATCTGGCGCGTGCCGTCGTCGAGGCGATGGCGTGGCAGACGCGCGATGTCGTCGACGCCATGACGACAGCCTCGGGTCGGGCGATCACCGAGCTGCGGGCCGACGGCGGTGCCAGCGTGATGAACCTGCTGTGTCAGCTCCAGGCCGACGTGCTCGACGTTCCCGTGCGCCGCCCCGCAGTGCAGGAGACGACCGCGCTCGGTGCCGCGTACCTCGCGGGCATCGCCGAAGGGGTGTGGGACTCACCGGCCGACGCGGCATCGGCGTGGGCCGAGGAAGCGGCGTACACGCCGGCGATGGCCGCCGACGAGGTCGCGCTCCGACACGCCGAGTGGAAGCGTGCGGTCGACCGGTCGCGCGACTGGGCTCGCGAGAAGTAGAACCCGGACGCGTGGGTCAGGCGGCGGTTGCCGTCAGCGTCGGCATCCGCGCCGGTTCGCTCGGGAGGTCCTCGGCCTTCTTCGTCGCGTACGTGTCCTGGTAGTCATAGCGGCCACAGAGCTGCACGATCTCGAACATCACCTCGTCGGTGATCTGGCGCAGGGCCAGCCCATCGTCGCTCTCCACGTATCGCTCCGGTGCGATCGGGGCACCGAAGCGGATGGCGACGGTCCGGAACGGACGGGGCAGCTTCTTGTCGGTCGGCTGACACTGATCGGTACCGACGAGTCCGACCGGGATGATCGGCGCACCCGTCCGACGCGCCAAGCGCGCAACTCCGGTGTGGCCGCGGTGGGTGTAGCCGTCGCGCGTCCGGGTCCCCTCGGGGTAGATGCCGAAGACGCCACCGTCCTCGAGCACCCCGGTCGCCGCGTCGAGCGCGCCCTCGCTCGCACTGCCGCCCGCCCGCCGGATCGGGATCTGCCCCAGTCCACGGAAGAACCAGGCCGTCTTGCGGTCGTCGAAGTACTCGGCCTTGGCGACGAACGTCAGCCGGCGCCCGACGACGAGCGGCAGGAAGATCGAGTCGAGGAACGAGCGGTGGTTCGCGGCGATGATCACCGGCCCATCCTTGGGGAGGTGCTCACGGCCTTCGACCCGCACGCGGTAGGTGACCCGCAGCACCGGCGTCAACGCGACCTTCATCACCCAGTACAGCATCGGGCATCAGACTACGACGGCCGGCGAGACGTTACGAGGGCAGTCCGAGCTTGGGCAGCGCCCGCTTGATGTTGCGGGTCGCCTGGCCGATCCGCTGCTCGTTCTCCACGAGCGCGAAACGCACGTGGCCTTCGCCACCCGGACCGAACCCCATGCCGGGCGAGACCGCCACCTGCGCCTCGCGCACGAGGAGCTTGGCGAACTCCAGGCTGCCGAGCTCCGAATAGGCCGGCGGGATCGGCGCCCAGACGAACATCGTGCCCTTGGGCGGCTCGATCTCCCAGCCGGCCCGCCCCAGGCCGTCGATGAGCGCATCGCGCCGGCTCCGGTAGATGGCATTGACCTCGAGGGGGAAGTCGGGCGTCTCGTTCATCGCCACCGTCGCGGCGATCTGCACCGGCTGGAACGTGCCGTAGTCGAGGTAGCTCTTGAGCTTGGCCAACGCGGCGACCACTTCGGCGTTGCCGAGCAGGAAGCCCATGCGCCAGCCGGCCATCGAGAACGACTTCGTCATCGTGTAGAGCTCGACGGCGACCTCCTCCGCCCCGGGGACCTGCAGGATCGATGGAGGGTCATAGCCATCGAAGCCGAGGTCGGCGTACGCGAAGTCGTGCACGAGGAGCACCTCGTGCTCCCGTGCGAAGTCGACCATGCGCGCCATGAACGCCAGGTCGACGCAGGCGGTCGTCGGGTTGTGTGGGAACGACAGCACGATCACCTTCGGGCGCGGCCACGAGTCCTCCCAGGCCTCGAGCAGGTTCTCGAAGAAGTCGTGCTCACCGCCGAGCCGCACGTGACGGATCTCCGCCCCCGCGAACAGCGGACCCCAGATGTGGATCGGGTAGGAAGGGCTCGGCACCATGGCCGCGTCACCGGGCCCCAGCAGCACCCACATCAGGTGCGAGAACCCCTCCTTGGCCCCGATGGTGGTGCAGGCCTGGGTCTCGGGGTCGAGGTCGACGCCGAACTTGCGCCGGTAGAGGTCGGTGATGGCGAGCCGCAGCTTCGGGATCCCGCGGCTGGCGGAGTAGCGATGGTTCCGCGGATTGCGAACCGCCTCGCACAGCTTGTCGATGGCGATGTCGGACGGGGGAAGGTCGGGGTTCCCGAACCCGAGGTCGACGACATCGATGCCCGAACGGCGCGACTCCATCTTGAGCGCATCGATCGTCGCGAAGACGTACGGCGGCAACGCATTGATCCGACGGAACTCCATCACTCGGGTCGATTCCGCTCCGGCATCCCGGCCATCCGGCCACGCCTCCGCTGCATCTCCATCACTCGGGTCGATTCCGCTCCGGCATCCCGGCCATCCGGCCACGCCTCCGCTGCATCTCCATCGCCATCAAGGTACCAGCGACCCTCTTCCGGACCCGATGCGATGGCCGATGCGATATGGGCCGACCGGACACGCGCGACCAAGATGGTCCGGTGGCCGAGATCGAAGCAGTCCTCCTCGATGTCGGCGGGGTGTTCCACCTCCCCGACCACGCCCGCATGCTCGGCGCGCTTGCCCGACTCGACATCGCAGCCGAACCCGGGGCCCTCGACCGGGCCCACTACGCCGGGATCGCCGCGCTCGGCGACCGCAGGCCGCTCGGCCACCACGGCGACGGCTCCGGCATCTGGCATGCGTACAACCGGGCCTACGCACAGGTGTGTGGCGTCCCCGACCACCGGCTCGACGAAGCGACCGAGGTGCTCCTGGCCGAGTTCGGCCGGGGTGGCGTCTGGACCCGCGAGATCCCGGGCGCGCGCGACGCCCTGCAGGCGATCGCCGATCGGGGCCTGCGCCTCGCGATCGTGTCGAACGCCGACGGAACCGTCGAGGAGCAGCTCGGTCGCGACGGCATCTGCCAGGTCGGCCCGGGCCCGGGGGTCGAGGTGCACGCCGTGCTCGACTCCGGCGTCGTCGGGATGGCCAAGCCCGACCCGGCGATCTTCCGCTTCGCGCTCGAGCTGCTCGGAGTGGCCCCGGAAGCCGCGATCCATGTCGGTGACACTCCCGCCGCCGACGTGATGGGGGCACGCGCCGCCGGTGTGCAGCCCGTCCTCGTGGACCCGTACGACCTCCACCCCGACGCCACGTGCCCGCGTGTCCCCCACCTGGCCGGCGTGGTCGAGCTCCTCGCTGCGGAGTTCCCCGATCGTGGCGCTCCGCGAATCTAGGATCGCCGCACTCGATCCGGGGAGGAGCGTGTCCACCAAAGGCGCAACCTTCGCGACCCCGGCACGGATCCGGCTGGCCGCGGTGACGCGCCACCTCGTCGACACCGTCCTCACGGCGGAGGGCGCGTCCGACGAGGAGCTCGATGCCGCGGCCGACGCGGCCGAGCGCATCGTCACCGACCTGCTCGGACGAGCCGTCGATACCGGGGCCCGTCCGACTGGTACCCGGTCTCGCCACGAGGCCCGCCAGGAGGACTACTTGCCTCGCAGCCCGCTCGTCGGGCCGGCCAACCCGGTGGCACCTCCCCTGGCCTACGAGTTCCACGACGATCACGTCGTCGCCCACGGCCAGTTCGGCGCCGCCTACGAAGGCCCCCCGGGCTACGTGCACGGCGGGTGGGTCGCACTCGCCTTCGACGAGGCACTCGGCATGGCGAATGCCATCAGCGGAACTCCGGGCATGACGGCGCGCCTCACGGTCCGCTACCGCAAGCCCACCCCGCTGCGGACCCGGCTCCACCTCCACGCCCGCACCGAACGCGTGGACGGTCGACGGATCACGACCGTCGCGACGCTGCGCGCGGGCGATTCGGTCACCGCCGAAGCCGAGGGACTGTTCGTCGTGATCGGGGCCGAGCGTGCACTCGAGTACTTCGGCGAGCGCCCCTCGACCCCCGAACCCACCGATCCGTTGCCCTGAGCCCACCCGGGTTGCTCCCGGGACCCGTCCGAGGCGGGCCGGCCTACTCCGGCGCCAGCCGCTCCTTGACCTCGTGACCGAGGCGTCGCGCGTTCTCGGGGTCATGCGAGTCGACCGGGGCCAGGATCACCCAGTCGGCACCCGCCCGCCCGTAGGCGTCGACGGCGCGGGCAACCGTTGCGGGGCCACCGACGATCGTGCCCGAGCTCGCGCCGAGATCGTCGGCCTTGGCCCGGGCCGCTGCATCGTCGTCGCCCAGGACCACGAGGCCACCCCACGTGCACTCGAACGATGGGCGGACCGCAGTCGCGCGCAGCGGGGTCGCATCGGCCTCGAACCGCTCCGGCGGAGTGCCCCACGCATTCCACCCGTCCGCCTCGGCCGCGGCCACCGCGCGAACGGCTGCCGTTCCGCCTCCGACCCAGACGCGAGCACCCTGGTCGCGGGTCGCACGAACCGTGGCCGTCAATCGTTCGACCCGTTCGGCCATCGTGCCGAACCCGAGGCCGAACGTCTCGTTCTCCTCGCGGCTCTCCGAGTCCCCCGCACCGATCGCCGCGACCACGCGGCCGGGCGCGATGCGCGACAGCGTCGCCACCGCCGATGCCAGCGACCGCGGCGGACGCGACCAGGCCCGGAAGACGAGCGAACCGATTGCGATCCGCGTCGTCGCCCCGGCGACGGCGCCGAGCAACGCAACACCTTCCAGCGCAGGGCGTCGCGTGCCGTCGGCCGCGAGCCGGAACAGATGGTCGTACGCGAAGACACCGTCCAGCCCGGCCACTTCGGCCGCGCTCGCGACGGCGAGCGGGATCGACGGATCGTCGACGAACGACGGGAGCGTCAGCCCGAGCTTCATGATGCAAGCGCCACTGCCGGCCTCATGCAGGTCCGCGCTTCACGCCACGAGGTCGCGCGCCAGGGCGGCGGCACCGACCACGCCGGCCGCGTCGCCGAGCTCGGCGGCGACGATCGGAACCGGGGGGCGGTGCTCGCTCCCCTCGAGGTGCCCGAGGAACGCGGCCCGCAGCGGATCGAGCAGAACGTCGCCGAGCTCGACGAGGCCACCCGACACCACGATCAGCTCGGGGTCGAGGATGTTGGCCAGGCCGGCGAACCCGAGCGCAACCACTTCGGTGTACTCGCCGAGGATCGCGACGCCGTCCGCCTCGCCCGCCGCGGCGGATTCGCCCGCGTGCTCACCTCGCACCGCAGCGACGTCACCCCCGGCCCGGGCCAACACCCCGGGAGCCCGTCCCTCCTCGGCCCAGGCGCGGGCCAGGCGACCGAGCGCGGTGCCCGATGCCACGGCTTCCCAGTGGCCCGATTCGCCGCACGCGCACTGCGGACCGTGCGGATCGAACTGCCAGTGGCCGACCTCTCCGGCAAACCCATGGGCGCCGCGAAAGAGTCGACCGTCGACGATCACCCCGCCGCCGACGCCCGTGCCGAGCGTGATCACCAACGTGTGGCTCGTCCCGCGCGCCGCGCCGTGGCGGTACTCGCCCCACGCCGCGGCGTTCGCGTCGTTCTCGACCATGAGCGGCGTCGCGATGCGCTCGGCCAGCAGCGCGCGCAACGGCACATCCACGAACATCGGGAGATTCGGCGCGTAGCGAACCGCTCCGTCTCCGTCGATCATTCCGGCGGTGCCCACGCCGACCGCGCTGACACCGTGGGCCGGGATGAGCTCGTCAGCCTGCCCGCCGATCGCCCGCACGAGCGCGTCGATCTCCGACGGCGCCGGCTCCCGCACCTCGGCCAGGATTGCTCCGGCCGCGTCGACCACGCCGATCCTCAGGTTCGTACCGCCGAGATCGATCCCGAGGGTGGGCGCGCCAGACGCCGCCGTCACTCGGCGAGGTCGAGGTGGTGCACCGTCGCGGTACCGTCCGAGGTGTCGGTAGCCGACATGTCGGCCGCGTCGGCGTCCGCCGTGGCCTGCGCGCGCACGGCCTGCTGCTCCTGGACGGCACGTTCGGCCGCGTCGACGATCGCCTGCGCGGCGAGCAGCAATTCCTGCGCCGCGCGAACCACGTGCTCCGCGACCTCAGGTCCCGCCTCGAGGAGCGAGTTCACCAGGGACTCGGTCGCCGAGGGGGGCGGGAGGCCGGGGCCGGCGGCATCGGGGTCGGCGTGGTGGGGGTCGGCCTGGTCGCGATCGGTGTGCTCGGAGCCGCGGGCACCGGGATCGGCCGCCTCGGCCTCATCGTGCAACTGGTCGTCACGCAATGGCTCGGTCATTTCTCTGCCTCCTTCTTGAGCTCCCGCAGTGCGGTGCCCATGATCATGCCCGTGGCCCGGCGCTTGAGCAGCCCGGGAAGTGGGATGGAGATGTCGACGACCAGGTCATAGGAGACCCGCGTCCCGTCGCCTTCGGCTTCGAAGCCGTACCGGCCGTCGAGGCGGCTCAGGACGTCACCCTCGACGAGATGCCACGAGAACGCCGCCGGAGCCTCCGAGTAGTCGTACTCCAGCACGTAGTGAATGCTGCGGCCCAGCCCGGCGACCCGATACTCCACCCGCTTGCCGCGACCGTCGGCGTCCCGTTCGAGCAGGTCCACCTGCTTCACGTCCCGGGCCCACTCGGGATACGACTCGTAGTCGGTGGCCACACCCCAGCATCGTCCCGGCGGGGCCGACACCACCGTGTGCTCGTGTGCTTCCTCGGCCATGCAACCATCGAAGCAAGCCCACGGCGGGTACGCAAACCGACCGGCAGCCGCACCGGCCACGGTCAGATCCGTCGAGGCCTTGGGGAGCGCCGGGGCGGGAACGTCCCGTAGCGGGCGGCCCACAGTCCGACAAACCCGAGCGGCAGCATCGGCACCAGCACACCGAAGGGATCGGCCGCCGCGGTGACGACCGTGATCAGCACGCACACCCCCAGCGACCCGAAGAGATGCCACCGAACCTGTCGGGGCGCGTCGCCGATGGTCCCGAACAGGTTGGCCACGACGATGTCATCGCCCTGGGCGCTCCGGGCCAGCGCGACCACGAACGCCCAGGTCCAGATCCCGAGCGACACGAAGAAGAGGACGAGTGCCGTCGCGATCGCGGGCCCGTCAAAGGCATCCACCCCGGCGGCGGCGGGAAGCGCAGTGCCGGCGTAGACGATGTTCCCGATCCACGACGCGGCAATGATCGATCGACCGGGGACCGGGTGTGCGTCGATCGCCCCCGAAGGATCGGGGTCACTGGGGCCATCGGGCACGTCGTGAGCGTACGTCACCCGAACACCGAGAGATCCCCTGCCGCAAGGGGCGCGAGACGCGCCGCGAGGGTGTCGTACGCGAAGTCGCGCTCGACGCGTTCGCGCGCTGCGGCGCCCATGCGGGCGCGCCGTGCGTCGTCGCCCAGCAGCTGCTCGAGTGACCGGCGCACTGCCACAACGTCGTGCGGCTCGACGACGAAACCGGTCTCACCGTCGACCACTGCCTCGTGGGCGCCGCCACTGCGGCCTGCGATCACCGGGACGCCACACGCCGCCGCCTCGAGGAACACGATGCCAAACCCTTCGGCTTCCAATCCGCCCCACCGATCGCGACAGAGCATCGCGAACACGTCGGCAGTCGCGTAGAGCGCCGGGAGATCCTCATCGGCGACACGCCCGAGCAGGTGCGCGCGAGCCCCGAGCCGAGCGGCTCGCTTCGCCAAGCGGTCGTGGTCGCGACCGGTGCCTGCGATCGCGAGCTCCACGCCGTCGAGCCCGGCCACCGCGTCGATGAGCACGTCGAAGCCCTTGCGCGGCACGAGACGACTCACGCCGAGGACGAGCCGGGCGTCGGGATCGAGCCCGAGGTGCACGCGCGCCGCGCGGCGGGTCTCGGCATCGGCGGGTCGGAAACGCAGCGGGTCGACCCCGGGAGGGATCTGCAGGGTGGGCAGCTCTCGCCGGGCGACGCTGTCGGCGACGTTCATCGGGTACTCCCCCGCGGCGACGATCCCGGCCGCGCCCCGCAGGACACGCCGACCGCGCTCGCGCGTCCCGGGGATCCTGCCGTACACGGTGACCTCCGCGCCGTGCGTCACGATCACGTACGGCGCGCTCCGCAGGCGAGGACCGACCGAGCCCAGCGGCAACATCGGATCGAGGAAGACGACCCGTGCTTCGATCTCACGAGCCAACGCGTCGATCCGCTTCACGAGCGAGCGCGTCGGCAGGAGGAATCGCTCCTTCGTCCGGACGATGCGAAACGCCTGCCCCGAGTCCCACTCGGCCGCACCTTCGTAGGGAGTGGTGAGCACGGTCGCATCCTCGGGAGGGAGCCGGCGCCAGAGCTCGTAGAGGTAGGTCTGGATACCACCGATCTTGGGTGGGAAGTCGTTGGTGACGAGCAGCGACGTCATGGATGCGACCTCATGGGGATGGATGCTCGGTTGCGAGCACGCCCACCTCGCTGCTCCGGGCGCGCCGGGCTCGGCGCCGTCCCGTGTGCACGGCGAGCCCGACACAACCGGCCGCGGCGAACACTCCCCCCACGCCGAACGCACCCCGGTAGCCGGCGCCGGCGGCGACGAGGCCCACGATGAGCGAGCCGAGTCCCTGCGAGAGATCGAAGAAGCTGCTGAACGTCCCGACGACCGAGCCCCGCTCGGTCTCGGGCGCGCCGCCGAGCGCGAGCAGGAGGAGCGCGGGGTAGAGCAGCGATGCACCGACCGCGAAGAACGCCGTCCCGACCAGGAGGCCGGCCGTGGTTCCCCAGAGCGCCATCACGGACATGCCGGTTGCGGTCGCGGCGAGCGCCAACACCCCGGAACGGCGACCCCCGAGGGTGTCGGGGATGCGGGCTCCGAAGATGCGCACGACGAGCACGAGGCCTCCGTAGAGGAGGAACACGACGTCGGCGCTGTCGAGCCCGACGTCGTCGACGTAGAGGGGCACGAACGCCGTGAATGCCGCGAGCGCGATCAATCCCGAGAACAGGACCGTGCCGGGTCCGATCGCGGCCCGGTTCAGCAGGTGCCCGCGAGGGGCGCCGGGGACCACCGCCGGTCGTTCCACGTCGTGCGTGAAGAGGCCGAGCACCGCCGCGATGGCCGCGAGCACGCCGGCCGCGATCCACACGGTGCCGTACCCGCCCGCCTCGATGAGCTGTTCGCCGAGCACGGGGCCGAACGCGAGCCCGCCGTAGACGGCCACCGACCAATAGCTGATCGCCTCGCCGCGTCGCTGCACTGGTGCCAGGTCGGTCACCATCGTGGCGGCGCCGACGAAGAACGCCGCCTCGCCCAGCCCGGTCAGCATCCGGGCGCCGATCAGGAACGGCAGCGACTCGACGGCGCCGTACAGCAGCACCGAGACCGCGACGGTCGCGGCGCCGGAGACGATCAGGACCCGACGACCGAAGCGATCACCGAGCCGGCCGACATAGGGACGGAGCAGCACCGCGCCGAGGAACAACACGCCGACGGCGACACCGACGGCGACGTCGCTGCCCCCGAGCCGGTGCTTCACGTACTGGGGCACCGCGGGAAGCACCGTGCCGAGCGCGAGGAAGTACGCGAACCCGGACCCGACGACGAGTGCGAACCTCGGAGTCAGGAGGGGGGCGCGTCGACGGTCCACGGTCCCATCGTCGCCGTGCGAGCGACCGCCGCGCCACACGTCTCCGCGAGCGACCTACGCTCCCTCCTCATGAGTCGGCGGGGTGACCAAGTCATGTGGGGCAGGGTGAGCCGACGCTTCGCGCTCGCCGCCACGTTCGCGTTCCTCGTGCTCGTGTTCGCGCCGCTGTTCTTCTGGTTGGTCGAGCACGGCCGCAGCAGCGACGTGAACTCCGTCGGCGACGCCTACGGATGGCTGATCCGCACCCTGTTCGAGAACACCTCTCCGTACAAGCTCAAGAACCAGTTCGGGTACTTCTCGTACTGGATCGTCAGGGTCGCCGGGGTCAGCCTGGTCGCCTTCGCGACCGCGACGGTCGCGTCCCGATTCGTCGCCACCGTGATCAACCGAGGAGCCGGCATGGGGAACTTCAAGGGCTCGGGCCATCTGATGATCTGCGGCTGGAGCCCCAAGGGCTTCGAGATCATTCGAGAGCTGCGGGCCAAGGAGGTCGACGACCGTCGGCAGATCGTGATCCTCGCGGATCTGGAGACCGCGCCGATGGAGAACAAGGCCACGTTCTTCGTACGCGGCAACCCGAGCGGC
>Ga0315297_10001332_pt1 | contig 15231 bp, 10 predicted proteins | sample YL17G15_0_MG_FD_203628 | JGI IMG/M metagenome (GOLD analysis project Ga0315297, IMG submission 203628) | Sediment microbial communities from Yellowstone Lake, YNP, Wyoming, USA - YL17G15_0 | ecosystem: Environmental > Aquatic > Freshwater > Lake > Sediment | place: USA: Wyoming | collected... | reverse complement strand
CTTGATGACGACGAAGTTGCCGGAGTCCTTGACCTTGAGGAGGGCCTCGGCCTGCAGCTTGCCCACGAGCTGGTTGTCGAAGGTGATGTAGAGCGCGGCCGGATCCTCGATGAGGCGGTCATACGCGATGACCGGGATGCCGTTCGAGATCGCGCTCGCGACGGACGGCTTGATCGCCGTCCCGTCCTGCGCGAGGATGACCACGACGTTGGCGCCCTGCGAGATGAGGTTCTCGACGTTGGTCGCCTGGGTCTCGGCCGACGACTTGGCGTCGTTCGAGATGTACTTCCCGCCGCCGGCCTCGATCGCGGCCTTGAGGGCGGGCTCGTCCCACTTCGCCCAGCGCGGCTCTTGGAAATTGTTCCAGGAGACGCCCACGGTGCAGTCGCCGGCGGCGACGCTCGCCGCGGCACTCGGCGCCGCGCTCGGGCTGGGGCTCGCGGAGCTCGAACACGCCATCACGACGATCGCGGCAGCACCGACGACCGCCAACAGTCTGCGATTCAACATTGCTGGATCTCTCCTCCTGTTCGATGGGTCCCGCGCGATCTGCACCGGGCCCCGTATCCGTGATTCCGGATCTCTCCTGACGCTAGGCTATCACCCTCCTCAGATTGGCTCCCTCGAGCTCGACGCTCGGTCGCCGGTCCGTCGGATCGGCCGTTCCCGAAGTCCCCCGGCGAGCGGCACATCGGTCAGGCGCTCGCCAGGTCTGCCAGGGTCTCGCGCGGCATGACCCACGCGGCGGGGTCCGCGAGGAGGGGCTCGATCGCCACCTCGGCCGCGCCAAGGAGCGGAGCATCCACCCCGAGGGTCGCAGGGACCACGCGGACGAGCGCACGCGGGGCCGCAAGGGCCCTGCGGTCGAGCTCGACCGTCAGGGGCCGGATGACGAACGGATGGATCCGTCCGAAGAGGCCGCCCAGCACGATGAGCCGGGGGTCGAGCACGTTGACGAGGCTCGCGAGCCCGATGCCCAGCCAGCGGCCAACGTGGTCGAGGGCGGCGATGGCGGTCGCGGAGCCGCTCGCGGCCTCCCGAAGGACGGCGTCCACGCCGGCGCGGCCGCTCTCGCGTGGCAGCCCCGCGAGAGCCAGGAGCGTGCCCTCGCCCACCTCGGTCTCCCAGCACCCGACGGACCCGCAGCGACACGGCGAGCCGCTCGCGTTCACCGTCATGTGGCCGACCTCGCCGCCGTAGCCGGCGGCCCCGGTCAGTGGCCTGCCGTCGACGATGAGCCCGCCGCCCACGCCGACCTCGCCGGAGATGAACAGGACGTGTTCAGCACCGATCGCCGCTCCGCGCCGCAGCTCCGCGAGCGCGCCCAGATCGGCCTCGTTGACGACGGAGACCGGGACGGCCACGGCGAGGGCATTCGCGAGGCGCTCTCCGAGCGGGACGTCCCGCCATCCGAGGTTCGGTGCCATCGAGACGAAGCCGTCCGCGCGCCGGACGACCCCGACGACCGCCACGCCGACCCCGATGAGCAGGTCGTCCGGCGGTCGGCGGGAGCGGACCTCACGGGCCAGCTCGGCGAGATCGGCCACCGTCTCGTCCACCGAGAAGTGGCCGCGGGGGCGATCGACCCGCGCGAGCTCGAAGACATGGCCACCCGGCCCGACGATCGCGACGGCGAGCGAGTCGACTGCGATCTCCAGCGCGAGGACGACGGCGCCGTCCGGGATCAGGCGGACCAGCGGCGACGGCCGCCCCGGGGTCCCGCGCCGCACCGCGCGCTCCTCGGATACGAGGCCGGCGAGGGCGAGCTCACCGATGAGGCCGCGGATCGCGCTTCGCGTAAGGCCGGTCCGGGCGACGAGCTCGGACCGCGAGAGCGGTCCGCGACCGTGCAGCTCGCGGACGATGGCGCTCAGGTTCGCACGGCGAACCGTCTCGCTCCGCTGCCCGACTTCACCCCGACCGGTGGACACGCGATTTGTGTTCCTCTCTTCCAAATCCTCACGATAGACTCTAACGAGACCGCGGCCGTGTCAAGAGACGAGAATCGCCGCGTCGCGAGGATCACCGTGCGCCGCGCCGAGGGGCGAGGCCGATCGGGGAGGATGACGCCATGAACAGGCGCCGGATGCCGGCATGACAACGCTCGGCTGGGGGATCCTTGGCCCCGGTCGCATCGCGCCCCGCATCGTCCGCGCCGTCGCCGATTGCCCGCGTGCCGAGCTCGTCGCCGTCGCCAGCCGTGATGGCGCCCGGGCGGCCGCATTCGCCGAGGCGCACGGCATCCCCGGGGCATTCGGCTCGTACGACGCGCTCCTCGCCGCGCCCGACGTCGATGTCGTCTACATCGCCCTCCCAAACCACCTCCACGCCGAGTGGACGGTCCGCGCGCTCCAGGCCGGCAAGCACGTGCTGTGCGAGAAGCCCCTCGCGCTGACCGTCGACGAGGTCGACGCGATCGCCTCGGCCGCCGACCGGGCCGGGCGGATCGCGGTCGAGGCGTTCATGTACCTCCACCACCTCCAGATCCTCCGGGCGATCGACTTCGCGCGGGGCGGCGCGCTGGGCCGTCTCGAGCTCATCACCGGGGCGTTCTCGTTCTTCCTCACCCAACCCGAGGACCCGCGCATCGACCCGACGATGGGCGGCGGCTCCCTGTGGGACGTCGGCTGCTATCCGGTGAGCTTCGCCCGGCGGGTGGCCGGGGAGGAGCCCGACGGCGTCGGGGCGTTCGCGCGCTTCGACGAGCGCGGCGTGGATCGGACGTTCATCGGGCAGCTGCATTTCCCGTCCGGCCTGCTCGCGCTGTTCGACAGCGGCTTCGCGGCTCCCGATCGACAGCGGATCGAGATCGTCGGTGGCGATGCGACGCTCGTCCTGGCCTGCCCGTTCCTCACCGCGCCAGACGGACCGCCACCGTCGCTCACCGTGTGGCGCGGCGGCGAGGCGACGCGCGTGGCCGTCCCGTCGATGGACCAGTACGGCGCCGAGGTGGAGGATCTGACGGCGGCGATCCTCGACGGCGTGATGCCGCGCGTGGATCTCGCGTTCAGTCGCGGCAGCATCGCCGCGCTCGTTCGACTGGATCGAGCCGCCCGGGTGAACGCCGGGCTGCTCAGCGGCTGAACCCCCAGGCGGAGTGACCAGGATGGAACCCGAGACGACACCCCCGACCAACGAAACGACACTCCCGGCCGATCAGGCGACTGACGCGGCCGGCCAGGCGGCCACGGCTGATCCGGTTGCGCCGCCCCGCCGATCCAGGCGCCGGCTGGCCATCGCCGCGATCGCCGGTCTCGCCGTCGTCGGCGTGCTCGTCGTCGGCCTGGCGGTCACCAGGCCGTGGGTGCAGCAGCCGCAGTGCCCGCCGATCGCCGCGCATCCCGATTGGTCCGTGGCGCGCCGCTGGGACGAGGCCACGCTCGACGCGATCCGCCGCGCGCTGCCCAACCCGCCGCTGCACGCGCGGAACCTCTTCCACACCTCCGCCGCCATGTGGGACGCGTGGGCCGCGTACGAGCCGACGGCGTCCGGCTACTTCCTGAACGAGAAGCACACCGCGTCGGACGTCACAGCCGCGCGCGAGGAGGCCATGAGCTACGCGGCATACCGCGTCCTCACCGAGCGCTACATGAAGGCCACCGGCGGGAGCGACTCGCTCTCGGAGTTCGACGACGTCATGGACTCGCTCTGCTACCCGCTGACCGTGACCACGACGCAGGGTGACTCCCCGGCCTCGGTGGGGAACCGGATCGCCGCGGCGATCATCGCCTTCGGGCTCACCGACGGTTCCAACGAGACGCTCGGCTACACGGACCCGGACTACAAGCCCGTGAACCCGCCGCTCGTCGTCGCGTCGACCGGGATCCCGCCGATGGTGGACCCGACCCGCTGGCAGCCGCTCCAGATCCCGCACATGATCTCGCAGAACGGCATCCCGGTGACCAACGGCGTCCAGCAGGCCGTGGGCACCCACTGGGGGCACGTGACGTCGTTCGCGATGCCTCCGGGCGGCCCGAACGGGACGCCGATCGACCCAGGCTACGGTCCGCGCCTCGGCGACCCCGCGACGGACCAGGCCCTGAAGGACCAGGTCGTCGAGGTCATCCGCGACAGCAGCCTCCTGGATCCGTCGTCGCCGGCGACGATCGACATCTCGCCCGGGGCGCGCGGCGGCAACTCCCTGGGGACCAACGACGGCTCCGGGCACGCGGTGAACCCCGCGACCGGCCAGCCCTACCCGCCTGACGTCGTGAACGAGGCCGATTTCGGTCGCGTCATGGCGGAGTTCTGGGCGGACGGGCCCAAGTCCGAGACCCCGCCGGGCCACTGGAACGTCCTCGCGAACCTCGCGTCCGACAAGCTGGAACCGGACCTCCGGATCGGTGCGACCGGGCCGGTCGTGGATCGCCTCGAGTGGGACACGAAGATGTACTTCGCCCTCAACGGCGCGCTCCACGACGCCGCGATCGCCGCGTGGGGCCTGAAAGGCCACTACGACACGATCCGCCCGATCTCGCTCGTCCGCTACATGGGCGGCCTGGGCCAGTCGAGCGACCCGAACGGTCCGTCGTATGCGAAGGAGGGGCTCCCGCTCGTCCCGGACCTCATCGAGGCGATCACGAAGGATAGGACCGCGCCCGGCGGCCCGATGGCCGACCTCGCCGGCCACGAGGGCGAGATCGCGATCCGCGCGTGGGCTGGCCAGCCGCAGGACCCGAAGACCCAGGTCGGCGGGGTGAAGTGGCAGCTCGCGACCACCTGGATGCCGTACCAGTCGCCGAACTTCGTCACGCCGTCGTTCCCCGGATGGACATCCGGCCACAGCACGTTCAGCCGGTCGGCGGCCGAGGTGCTCACCGCCTTCACGGGTTCCGAGTACTTCCCGGGCGGGGTCGGCGGGTACACGATCCCCAAGGGCTCGCTCAGGTTCGAGGCCGGCCCCACGACGGACATCCCCCTGGAGTGGGCCACCTACTACGACGCGGCCGACCAGGCCGGCCAGTCGCGCCTCTGGGGCGGGATCCACATCCAGGCCGACGACTTCACGGGACGGAAGATCGGCGCCGAGTGCGGCAAGGAAGCGTGGATGCTCGCGCAGCGCTACTACGACGGACTGGTCGGTTCGTGACCGGAGGACGGGCTCCTGATCGAGGTCGCATCGTGCCACGCGCGATCTGCGTGCCGGTGAGCGCATGACGCGTGGGCGGACCGCGCTCGTCCTCGGTGCGGCGGTCGTCGCGCTCGTCGTCGTCGGCGTCGGTGGCTTCGTGCTTACGCAGGTTCGGACAGCCACGCCGACCACCGCCCTGGGCCCGCCCCGCTTCGTGGACGAGACGGTCGCGGCCGGCCTCGACCACACGTACGACGGCGGGTCGGCCTTCTTCACCGGCGGCGGCGTCTCGACCTTCGACTGCGACGGCGACGGGAGGCCCGACCTGTTCCTCGCCGGCGGGAAGAACCCCGCCGCCCTCTATCGCAACGACAGCGTGGTCGGGGGCCAGCTGCGATTCACGCCCGTCCCCGACCCGGCCACCGACCTCGTCGGCGTCACCGGCTCCTACCCGATCGACGTGGACGGCGACGGCAACGTCGACCTCGCGGTCCTCCGCGTCGGCGAGAACGTCATGCTCCGCGGCCTCGGCGGCTGCCGCTTCGAGCGCGCGAACGAGGCGTGGGGGATCGACGGCGGGGCCGGCCTCACGACTGCGTTCAGCGCGACATGGGAGGGCCCGGACGCCCTCCCGACGCTCGCCTTCGGCGACTACCTGAAGCTCGACGCGACCGGGGCACCCACCCTCGACTGCGACACGAGCTCGCTCGTCCACCCCGACGCGTCCGGCGCGCGCTACGGAGCCGCGATCCCGCTCACGCCCGGCTACTGCACGCTTTCGATGCTCTTCAGCGACTGGGACGGCTCCGGCCGGCGCGACCTGCGCGTCACGAACGACCGCAACTACTACTCGGACGGCTCGGACCAGCTATGGCGCCTGGCGCCCGGTGAGGCGCCCCGTCTCTACACGACGGCGGACGGCTGGGTGCCGCTGCAGATCTCGGGCATGGGGATCGCCGGGTACGACGTCACCGGCGACGGGTACCCGGACTACTACCTCACGAGCCAGGGGGACAACAAGCTCCAGACGCTCACGTCAGGGCCGGCGCAGCCCACCTACCGCGACATCGCCCTCAAGCGCGGCGTGACCGCGGCCCGGCCGGCCACCGGCGGCGACGTCCTGCCCTCCACCTCATGGCACCCGGAGTTCCAGGACGTGAACGACGACGGCTTCATCGACCTGCTCGTCACGAAGGGCAACGTGAGCGCCGAGCCGGGCTTCGCCACGCGGGATCCGAGCGCCCTGTTCCTCGGCCAGCCGGACGGCACGTTCGTGGAGGCCGCCGAGGCTGCGGGGATCGCGGACTTCGCCCGCGGCCGCGGCGCGGCCCTCGCGGACTTCAACCTCGACGGCCGGCTCGACCTCGTCGAGGCCTTCCTCGGCGACGGCGCGAAGGCCTGGCGGAACGTGGGCTCGGGCGACGCGGCGCAGCCCAGGCCGATGGGGAGCTGGCTCGCGGTCCGGCTCGCCCAGCCCGGCCCGAACCGCGACGCGATCGGCGCCCGGATCGAGGTCCAGGTCGGTGACGTGACCCTGCGGCGCGAGTTGACCGTGGGCGGCGGCCACATCGGCGGCCAGCTCGGCTGGACCCATTTCGGGCTGGGGCCCGCATCCGATGCGAAGGTCCGCATCCAGTGGCCCGACGGCGAGACCGGCCCGTGGATCCCCGTCACCGCGAACGAGTTCGTCACGATCGAGCGGGGCGCGACCGAGGCGCGTCCCTGGCAGCCACCCACGAGCTGAGCGGAGGGATGGGACGCATGGCGACCGCGCGACTCGCGGAGATCGACCTCCCGGAGTTCGGCATGCCGGAGGTCCGGCCCGAGATCCCGGCGACGCTGTACGCGGACCGGCTGGCTCGACTCCGGCAGCGCGCCGACGAGCGCGGCTACAGCCGCGTCCTCGTCTACGCCGACCGGGAGCACAGCGCGAACCTCGCCTACCTCACCGGCTTCGACCCGCGCTTCGAGGAGGCGCTCCTCGTGCTCGGCCCCCCGGGCGACCCGCTGATCCTCGTCGGCAACGAGTGCCACGGGATGGCCGGCGCGGCGCCGCTGCCCATGCGGCGGGAGCTGTTCCAGGACTTCAGCCTCCCGGGCCAGCCCCGCGACCGCTCCCGGCCGCTCGCCGGGATCCTCGCCGGTGAGGGCGTCGGGTCGGGCGGCCGCGTCGGCGTCGTCGGGTGGAAGACCTACGCGAGCCGCGAGACGCTCGAGGTGCCGGCCTTCGTCGTCGACGAGCTGCGCCGTCTCACGGGACCGACCGGCCTCGTGGAGAACGCGACGGACATGCTGGTGGACGCCGCCGACGGGCTGCGGGTCATCAACGAGGTCGACCAGCTCGCGGCGTTCGAGTACGCGGCCTGTCAGACATCGGACGGCGTCCGGCGCCTGCTGTTCGGGCTCCGGCCGGGGATGACCGAGGTCGAGGCGGTGCGGCTCCTGCGCTGGAACGGGATGCCGCTCTCGTGCCACCTCATGCTCTCGAGCGGGCCGCGGGCGTCGCTGGGCCTCCTGAGCCCCGGCGACCGACCGATCGAGCACGGCGACCCGTTCACCGTCGCCTTCGGCGTCTGGGGCGGGCTCAACTGCCGGGCTGGCTTCGTCGTCGCCGGCGCGAGCGAGCTGCCGGTCGGGATCGCGGACTACGTCGAGCGGCTCGTGGGGCCGTACTTCGCGGCGGTCGCGGAGTGGTACGAGGCGCTGCATGTCGGGCAGACCGGTGGCGTGCTCCACGAGATCATCGACCGCCACCTGGGCGACCCCTTCTTCGGCATCTTCCTCAACCCCGGCCACCAGATCCACATGGACGAGTGGGTGAACTCTCCGATCGCCCCGGGCTCGACGATCGAGCTCCGGTCCGGGATGGCCCTCCAGGTCGACATCATCCCCGCGACCGGGACCGACCATTTCACGACCAACATCGAGGATGGCATCGCGCTCGCCGACGAGACGCTCCGCGCCGCGTTCGCCGCCGCCCACCCGGCTGCCTGGGAGCGGATCGGGGCGCGGCGCCGGTTCATGCGGGATGCGCTCGGCATCGACCTCCATCCGGACGTGCTGCCCTTCTCGAACATCCCCGCCTACCTGCCCCCGTTCCTGCTCCGGCCGGACCTGGCCATGACCATGGCCGGCTGACGACCGGCGCGGAGGCGATCGACGATGGAAGAGCTGACCTTCTCGGACGGGACCGTCGAGGTCGTGGTCCTGCCCGAGGTGGGAGCGCGCATCCATCGGCTCCGGGCGTTCGGCCACGACCTGCTGCGGACGCCCGCGGACCCCGCCGAACACGTCCGGGAGCCGTTCTTCTGGGGCGCGTACGTCATGGCGCCGTGGTGCAACCGGATCGAGGCCGGCGAGGTGCGCGTCGGATCGAGCCGGGTCGCCGTCCCATCGAACTTCCCGGACGGTTCGGCCATCCACGGCCAGGTCTACGCCCGGCCGTGGACCGTGCTGGAGGACCGGGCGCTCCGCGTGAGGGGTGGCGGTGACGGCTGGCCCTGGACCTACGAGGTGGGCACGCGGATCGACGTCGTCGACCGAACGGTCCGGATCGACCTCACCCTTGCCAACCTGTCGCCCGAGCCGATGCCCGCGGGACTCGGCATCCATCCGTGGTTCCGCCGGCCGCTGCTCGTGGCCATCCGCGGCGATTCGGTCCACCCGTCGAACATCGCGACGCAGCCCCTGCCCGAGCCGGTCCGCGGGTCGCTCGACCTGCGCGAGGTCGGCGAGATGGCCCTCGACCTCGACGCGACGTGGACCGATCTCGCCGAGCCGCCGGTCGAGCTTCGCTGGCCGGACCTGGGCATCCGGGCGACGATGCGGGTGAGCGCTCCGACGACCTTCATCGTGGCGGCGAGCCCCGCGCACCTCGACGCGATCGCCGTGGAGCCGGAGACCCACGCGCCGCAGGGCCTCCGCCGTCTGCTCGCCGGCGAGCCGGGCGGCCTCACGATGCTCGATCCCCGCCGGGCGCTCGACCTGACCGTCGAGCTGGCGTTCGAGCTGCTCGGGGACGGGGTCGCCTGAGCCGCGCAGCGTCCCGACCGGGGCGTTCCGAACCGCGTGCCGACCGCGTCCCGACCGGGTCCCGCCCCCCTGCCGTCGTGCCCGCCGACGCGAGCCGTTCGGTCCATGCTCCGGGTGCGCCCGGCCGATAGACTCGGTCCGGTGACCCTCTTGCCTACCCGCGCCGCGGCACGTGCCGCGGCACTCGCCGCGCGATGATCTACGACCGTTTCGAGCCGATCGTCGACCGGGCCCTGCTCTTCGCGGCGATCATCTCCCTCGTCCTGGGGCTCGGCCTCGTCGTCGCCGGCCGGCCGGACGCGGCGGAGTTCGTGTGGGCCGTCGTCACGGCGGCCGTCGGCGTCCGCCTCGTCGTCTCCATCGTCATCGACCTCTTCCATCGCGAGGCCGGCGTCGACATCATCGCGGTCCTCGCGATCGTGGGGGCGCTCCTCCTCGGCGAGTACCTCGCCGGCGCCGTCATCGCGCTCATGCTCACGACGGGGACGGCGCTCGAGGCCTACGCGGCCGGCCGGGCCAGTCGGGAGCTCTCGGCATTGCTCTCGCGCGCCCCTCGCGTCGTCGGCCGGTACGAGGGCGGCGTGCTCGTCGAGCGGCCGGTCGAGGAGGTGCGCTCCGGCGACCTGCTCCTCGTGAAGTCGGGCGAGGTCGTCCCGGTGGACGGCCTCGTGGTGGGCGACGCGGCGACGCTCGACGAGGCGGCGCTCACCGGCGAGTCGCGCGTCGTGACCCGCCTCGATGGCGACCAGGTCTCCAGCGGGGTCGTCAACGCGGGATCGCCGTTCGACCTCCACGCGACCGCCACCGTCGACACATCGACGTACGCCGGCATCATCCGGCTCGTCAAGCAGGCGCAGACCGAGAAGGCGCCCGCGGTGAGGCTCGCGGACCGGTACGCGCTCTTCTTCGTCCCGCTCACGCTCGCCGTCGCCGGGCTCGCGTGGGTCGTCTCCGGCGATCCCGTGCGGGCGCTCTCCGTCCTCGTCGTCGCCACCCCGTGCCCGCTCCTCCTCGCGGTCCCCATCGCGATCGTCGCCGGGATCAGCCGCGCCGCCAAGCGCGGGATCATCGTCAAGGGCGGCGGCGCGCTCGAGATGCTCGCCCGCAGCAAGGTGCTCCTCTTCGACAAGACCGGGACGCTCACCGCGGGACGGCCGCATCTCTCCGACGTGGAGACGGGCGGCGACCTCCCCGAGGACGAGGTCCTCCGGCTCGCTGCGTCGCTCGACCAGGTCTCGCCGCACGTGCTCGCGGCCGCGATCGTCCACGCGGCGCGGGAGCGCGGCCTCGACCTGGCGTTCCCCGAGGACGCGGCCGAGAAGGCGGGTGCCGGCATCGAGGGGACCGTCGAGGGGCGGCGGGTCACGGTGGGCCTTGCCGAGTTCGCGTCGTCCGAGGCGACGCTCCCCGACTGGGCGCGCGACCTGCGCCGCCGGTCGGCGATCGAAGGGACGACGCTCGTCTTCGTCGGCGTGGACGGCCGGGCCGTGGGCGCGCTCGTGCTCGACGATCCGATCCGGCCCGAGACCCCCCGGGCGATCCGCTCGCTCCGGCGCGCGGGCATCACGCGCATCGTCATGGTGACCGGCGACCACCACTCGGTCGCGGAGATGGTGGGCGCGGCGATCGGTGTGGACGCGGTGCTCGCCGAGCGCACGCCCGGCGACAAGGTGGAGGCCGTCAAGGCCGAGCGCCAGGATGCGACGGGCCCCGTCGTCATGGTCGGCGACGGCATCAACGACGCTCCTGCGCTCGCCCTCGCCGACGTCGGTGTCGCGATGGGCGCCCGGGGCGCGACCGCGTCGTCCGAGGCGGCGGACGTCGTCATCGTCGTGGACCGGCTCGACCGGCTCGCGGAGGCGATCCGGCTCGCACACCGGGCGCGGTCGATCGCGGTCCAGAGCGTCATCTTCGGGATGGGGATGTCCCTCGTCGCGATGGGGTTCGCGGCGTTCGGGCTGCTTCCGCCCGTCGCCGGCGCGATCGTCCAGGAGGCGATCGACGTCGCGGTCATCCTCAACGCCCTGCGCGCGCTCCGGGGCGGCACCGAGCGCCGCGTCGCGGTGCCGGGCTGGACGGAGACGAGCGAGCACCTGCGGGCAGAGCACCGCGAGCTCGGCTCGGAGATCGGGCGCATCCGTACCGTGGCCGATCGGCTCGACATGCTCCCGGCCGATGCCGCCGGCGCCGACCTGCGGTCGATCAGCGCGTTCCTCGTGGACGACCTCATGCGGCACGAGGAGCTCGAGGACCGATCCGTGTACCCGATGCTCGCCGCGGCGATGGGCAGCGACGACGCCACCGCTTCGCTCCACCGGACGCACCGCGAGATCTTCCACCTCATCCGGCTCTACGCCCGGCTCGTCGAGGAGCTTCCGGCCGACGGACCGGCGCCCGACGACCTGCCCGACCTCCGCCGGGTCCTCTACGGCCTCCACGCGATCCTCCGGCTCCACATGGCGCAGGAGGAGGAGTTCTACCTCGGCCTGGGGGACGAGCACCCGGCCGCCGATCCCGGGGCCGAGCCGCGCGAGGCTGCTGCCTGACGGCCGCCGCGCCGGCCGCCCGGTCCGCGGGCCGCTCCCGTGCGGCCGACCCCGATCCCGTCCTCGATCGCCGGCGCGGCCGCCACCTCCCTGGTTGGCACGCGCGGACCCGCGCGTGCCGGGGATCAGTGCTCCAGCTCGCCCAGCACCTCGACGATCGACGCCCGCAGCCGTCCGACCATCTCGTCGATCTCGGGCTCGGTGATGGTGTACGGCGGCGCCACCGCCACCCAGCTCGGCGCGTAGCGGATGAGCATCTTCTGCTTGTGGACGCTGTTCTTGCCCACCCGCACCCCGAATCCCACGTCGCTGGGGAACGGCTCCATCGTCGCCGGGTCGCGCACGAACTCGATGCCGACCATGAGTCCCTTGCCGCGGATATCGCCGACGACCCCCAGGTCGCGCAGGCTCTCGAGGCGCTCCATGAGGTAGCGGCCCATCGCCGCGCACCGCTCCACGAGGCCCCGCTCCTGGATCTCCTGCAGGACCGCGATGGCGGCGGCGCACGCGACCGGGTTGCCGCCGTACGTGTGCCCATCGGCAAAGGCCCGCGCGTGGTCCTCCGAGATGAAGGCGTCCGCGACCTCGTCGCGGAACGCCACGGCCGACATGGGGATGAAGCCCGCCGACATCCCCTTGCCGGCGCACAGGACGTCGGGGACGAAGCCGAAGGTCTCGCAGCCCCACATGTTGCCCGTGCGGCCGACGCCCGTGGCGACCTCGTCGAGGATGATCATGACGCCGTACCGATCGCAGATCTCGCGGATGATCGGCCAGTACTCCTGCGGGGGCACGACGTTGCCGGTCGAGAGCTGGATCGGCTCCGCCATGAAGGCGGCGACCGTCTCCGGGCCTTCGTACTGGATCACCGATTCCAGGAACCGGGCGCACGCCACGTCGCAGTCCGGGTACGTGAGACGGTACGGGCAGTGCAGGCAGTTCGGTGGCGCGACGTGGCGGAACCCGCCCACGAGCGGCTCGAACGGGGTCTTCCGGTTGGACATGCCGGTTGCCGTGAGCGCGCCGAGCGTGACCCCGTGGAAGTTGAGATACCGCGAGATGACGGTCTTCTTGTGCGGGTGCCCGGTCTGGTGGAAGTACTGGCGGACGAGCTTGATGGCGGTCTCGGTGGCCTCCGAGCCACCGCTCAGGAGCTTGATGGTGGTCAGCCCCTCCGGCATCACCTTGCCGAGCATGTCGACGTACTCGACCGCCCGGGTGTTCGTGGACAGGATGGGCGAGCAGAACTCCAGCTTCTCCAGCTGCTGTCGGATCGCCTCCGCGACGCGCCGGTTGCCGTGCCCCAGGGCGACCACCCACACGCCGGAGATGCCGTCCAGGTAGCGCTCCCCCCGCACGTCCCAGACCCAGATGCCCTCGCCGCGGTCGAACACCAGCGGCTCCTGCATGAACTCGTGCATCTGGATGAAGTCCAGGACCATCCGGCGGAGATGCTCGCCGGACAGGTAGTCCTCGGGAGCCCAGTCGACGGCGGGCGCTGCCATGGTGACCCTCACTCCCCTCGGATGTCCGCCCGGCGATCCTCCCATGCCTGACGCAGCGGATGCGTCGCCCAGGCGGTCGGCCGGCGCAGCCTACTCGATTGTAGGACAGTAGGACAAGGCACGTACGGGTCATGGGCGCCCGGCCGCCCCGGTACCGCCGTCGCTTCGCGAGTCGTCGACCGCCCGCGGCCCGTCAGCCGCCGGGGTCGCCCGGCGTGAGGACCCCGCGCAGGAGCGTCGCCCCGTCCGCGGCGCGGTCGAGCCGGTGGAGGCACCGGTCGCCGTCGCGCCACGCAAGGCCGATGAGCCCGTCCCCGCGCGTGGCCGGCGCGACGTACTCCATCTCGTAGTGCCGCGGGACCGTCGCGATCGCGGCATCACCGCCGGAGAGCGCGACCACGGACTCCTCGAGGTGGTCGAGGTAGACGCCGTTGTTCGTGTGGCCCACCGGGTCGAGGTCACGCCCCCGGACGGTGAAGGCCGTCGCGCAGGCGTCCCCGGGCGGGTCGGCGCGCGGCACCCGCACCGGGTCGAACGCGGGCTCGTCGCCGAAGACCCGGGTGAAGTCCTCCGGGATCCGCGTGGGGGTGCCGCGCTGGTCGGTCATCACCCAGTCGGTGAGGACGGTGGCGACGAGGATCCCGGACCGGTCGATCACGGGACTCTCGCGCCGCGCGAGGACGCGCCGGAACCCGACGATGCTCGTCGAGATGTCGAGCAACGCGCCGTAGGCGATCGGCGCGAGGATCCGCACGTCCACCGAGCGGACGAGCCAGGAGAGCCCGCGCGACGCATACCAGTCCCGGGTGAACCCGAGCGCCTCCGAATGGACCCACGCGATGTCCTGCACGTAGCCGAGGAGCGCCGACCCGCGGACGGACCCGTCCGGCCGCGCTTCGTCGAAGCGGACGCGGTAGCTGGCGGAGATGCTGCGCGGGCGGTCGCCGCTCACGATCCGGCGACTCGGTCGCCGCTCACGATCCGGCCGCCCGCCCGTCCGACACCGACGGATCGCCCGGCGGCGGTGCCGCGACGGCAAGGTCGGCGATCGTCTCGAGTGTCACGAGCGCGGTCCCGTGCCGCGGGGCGTAGCTCCGGTCGAGCCGCACGGCGCAGCTCCGGGCGGTGTCGAACACGACGAGCGCCACCGGGACCGCGATGTCCTCGTCGGCCGCGTGGGCCCGCGCGTCGTCGAGCTGGTGCAGCACGTCGTCGACGATCCCGCGGGCACCCCACTTGCAGTCGTAGACCTCGGGCCTCCCGTCGGTCTCCACCGTCACGTCGTACGGGTGGATCTCCGCCGGGACGCCGTCGAACAACACGCGGCGCTCGCGTCTCACTGCCGTGGATCGGCGACCGAGGAGGTGCGCCGTGAGCTCCTCGACGACCGCGCCGCGGTACTGGTCGCGTGCCGCGTGCGCCTTCGCCCCGATCTCCAGGGCCGGTCCGAGCACCGCCTCAGCGCGCTCGCGCGTCGCCTCCGACGCCCCGGGGCCGAGGAGGGTCGGGAACATCGTCCGCCAGATCGCCGGGTCCTCCCGCTCGCCGTTCATCGCCGCGCGCGCCATCAGCCGCATCTCCGGCGAGGCGTCGGCGAGCGCCGCCGCGGCACGGGCCACGAGCGGATCCGACTGGATCCCCGCGTACACCACTGCGCGGGCGTCGCGCGCCGCGTCCTGGAACCGCATCCGGATCCCCTACGGTGCCCGGCCGAGCGCGATCGCGACCACGCTCGGGAACGTGGAGAGCCAGTCGATGGCCCGGTGAGGGTCGGTCACGAGCGCGATCTCGTCGCAGGCGGTCTCGATCGCGCGGGCGATGGCCGGGGCGATCGGGTCGTCGCCGTCGATCGCTGCGATCGCCTCGAGCCGCGAGCGGTGTGCCGCGGTGAGGTCCTGGACGTACATCCACTCGTCCTCGACCTCCTCGGCGACCTCCTGCAGGGCGGCATAGGCCTCGAGCGCGCCGTCCACGGCGTCGCGGACGGCCACAGGGCTGACGGAGTCGGGGGTCATGTCGCGAGGATACCGTCCGCGTGGCAAGAGGCGCTCCCAGGAGCCGTGTCGACGGGAGGACA
>Ga0315297_10001331_pt1 | contig 15231 bp, 9 predicted proteins | sample YL17G15_0_MG_FD_203628 | JGI IMG/M metagenome (GOLD analysis project Ga0315297, IMG submission 203628) | Sediment microbial communities from Yellowstone Lake, YNP, Wyoming, USA - YL17G15_0 | ecosystem: Environmental > Aquatic > Freshwater > Lake > Sediment | place: USA: Wyoming | collected... | reverse complement strand
GTGTCCGCGCCGGGCGGCGCTGTGGCGCTGCGCGCTTTGCCGCGCTTTGAATCGGTCGCCCAGCGAGCCGGCGACGATCTCCAGCAACTGGCCGGCGCCTCGGGTGAGTCGGCGAACATCGCGCGGCGCATCACCGAGAATACGGCACTGCTCGCGCAGTTCCTTGCGGGGCTTGCCGGTCTCGACCGGACCGCGGGCGTGCCGGCGGTCTCCGGCGAGGCCGCGACGCGCCTGGCTGACGCCCGCGATGCCTTTGCGGGCTACGAAAAGCAGCTGCAGGGCGCGCTGGAGCGCGCCGGAACGCTTGCAACGGCGCAACGCGCAGGCAGTGAGCTCGCCGAGGCATCCGACAAGCTGTCGAATTCGCTGGAGCAGCAGTCAGCCGCCGATGCAGACATTGGACCATTGGCCGGGCCATATCCGGCGCTCCTTGCGGTGCTGTTCGCGGCGCTGATGCTGGCGGGCGCGCTGGTCGCATGGATCTCGGCGGCGGGCGTGCGCCGCGTGGCCGACCAGGAGGCGGAGCGCAACCGGCGCAACCAGGACGCGATCTTGCGGCTGCTCGATGAAATGTCGAGCCTGGCCGATGGCGATCTGACGGTCCAGGCGACCGTGACCGACGACATCACGGGTGCGATCGCGGACTCGATCAATTACGCGATCGAGGCGCTCCGCGAACTTGTGGCGACGATCAACGAGACGGCGATGCAGCTCGACTCGGCGGCGCGCCAGACCCAGGCAGCGGCCGGGCATCTGGCCAAGGCGAGCGTCGCGCAGTCGCGCCAGGTGGCGGCCGCGACCGATGCGGTCAGCGCCATGGCGGCCTCGATTGAGGAAGTTTCCGGCAACGCCGAGCGTTCCGCCGACGTTGCGCGTCATGCGGTGGATGTCGCGCACAAGGGCGGCGACGCGGTGCGACGCACGATCGACGGCATGAACACGATCCGCGAGAACATCCAGGACACGTCCAAGCGCATCAAGCGCCTTGGCGAGAGCTCGCAGGAGATCGGCAATATCGTCGAGCTGATCAACGACATCGCCGAGCAGACCAACATCCTGGCGCTCAATGCGTCAATCCAGGCATCGATGGCCGGTGAATCGGGTCGCGGCTTCGCCGTGGTCGCCGATGAGGTGCAACGCCTTGCCGAGCGCGCCGGACACGCGACCCGCCAGATCGAAGTCCTGGTCCGCACCATCCAGACCGATACCAACGAGGCCGTCGTCTCGATGGAGCGGACGACGACAGATGTGGTCGGTGGCGCCTTGCTCGCCGAAAATGCGGGCGCCGCGCTTGGCGAGATCGAGGACGTGTCCAACCAGATCGCACAACTCGTGCAGAACATCTCCGCGAGCGCGCGCCAGCAGGCCGCGACCTCGGCGCACATCTCGCGGACCATGCAGGTACTGCGCGAGATCAGCCAGCAGACCGCCGACAACACGAGTGCGACGTCCAGTGCGATCGGCCGGCTGGCCGAGCTGTCTGCACAGCTTCGAAAGTCTGCGGCCGGCTTCCGGCTGCCGCAGGAACTTCCGGCGGCCGGACGGCGCGCGGCAGCACCCGCTGCCACGGGGCCGGACGACGCAAAGTCGAGGCGCATCGCGAGCGTGGGAGGCTGATCGGTCGTGGCCGACTTCCCATCGGTCAACGAGCAGGCCCTGCATCTGGTCGCGCGTGAACTCGCGACGACCCTGAATGAGGTCCGCATCGCGCTCGAGGCCGCGGCCGAAACCCCGGCCGACAAGTCACCGATCGCGCAAGCCGCGGGGCTCATGCACGGCGCGCGCGGCGTGCTGCGCGTGGTCGAGGTCTACGGTGCCGCGTTGCTGGCGGAAGAGATGGAGCAGACGTCGCGCTGGCTCGCGGAAAACACGACCGACGCACGCCAGCTGATCGACGGGCTCGATGCGCTGATGCGCTCCTGTGTCCAGCTGCCCACCTATCTCGAGCGCGTATTGGGCGGGGGCCGCGATCTGGCGCTCGTGCTGCTGCCGCTGCTGAATGACTTGCGCGCAGTGCGCGGCGCGCCGCTCCTTTCGGAAGGGACGCTGCTCTCGCTGAACCTGAGTTCGGAGAAGACGCCGGCGGGGCTCCAGCAGCAAGCCGGCGAGCCGAAGCTGACCGTGCCGCAGTGGGCGCGCCGCCTGCGGCCGAAATTCCAGGCGGGGCTTCTCGCGCTGATCCGCGGCGAGGGCACAGAGGGCGGGCTCGGTTCCCTGTCCGAAGCCGCCGCGCGCCTCGAGTCGGCAGCGACCACCGCCGCGGTCTTCCAGCTCTGGTGGGTGGCGGGCGCATTGATCGACGCGCTGCGCGCCGGCGGCCTGCAGGCGAGCGTGACGGTCAAGCGCCTGCTCGGCCAGGCGGACCGCGAGCTGCGACGTCTTTACGAACTCGGCGAACTTGCCTACGCAGAACACCCGCCGATCGAACTTCTGAACAATCTGCTCTTCTATGTCGCGCGCGCCGAGACCCGCGGCGAACGCATTGACGCGGTGCGCAGTTCTTTCCGTCTGAATGAATTGTTGCCGGTAGACGAATCGGTCGAGCAGGAGCGCGAATCCCTCTCGGCGCCCTCGGTGCGGCTGATGCGCACGGTCGCGGCCGCGATCAAGGAAGATCTCGGGCGCGTCAAGGACGCGCTCGATCTCTATACGAGGAAAGGCGGGCCGCCAGAGGAACTCGCGCCTCAGGTCGAGTTGCTGAAAAAAATCGGCGATACCCTTGCGGTACTTGGCCTCGGTTCGATGCGCGAGCTGGTGCAGGGCGAGCTCGCGCGCCTGGCCGACATCATCGGCCGCCGCGTACCGGCCGAGCAGGACAAGCTGATCGACATCGCCGCCACATTGATCGGTATCGAGGACGGTCTCGACGATGCACTGGTGCGCCTGATCATGCCGCCCGGCGCACCGGCCCCTGGCGCCGAGACAGATCCCGAGTTCCGCCAGGTCACCGAAGCCGTGTTGCGCGAGTGCATCGTGAATCTCGCGCGCATCAAGGAGCTGGTGGGCCAGTCACTCGATCCCGTCGCGGACCCGGTCAGCGCCGACGCCGCGCCCGCGCTCGCGCGCGGCATCACAGCGGGGCTCCTGCTGCTCGGGCGCAATCGCGCGATGGAAGTCATGCGACGCGTCGGCACGCACGTGGCAGCCATCCTGGGCCCCGGCGCCAGGCCGCGCAGCGAGGAATTCATCGACCGGCTGGCGGATGCGATCGTCGGTATCGAGTACTACATGGAGACGCTGCAGGTGGGGCGCGGCGATCCCTGGTACATGCTGGACAATGCGGAACGCTGCCTGTCAGCGCTCGATCAGATCCTGACCGGTGGCGGGCCGCTGCTTCCGGCCGTGCTGGCGGCGACACCTGCGCCGAGGGCTGCGCCACCCGCCGCAGCCGTGCCACGACCGGCCATCGATCCGGAGCTGATCGCGCTCTTCATCGAGGAGGCCGGTGAGGAAATTGCGACGATCGGCCGCCTGTTTCCCTTGTGGGAAGAGAATTCATCGGATCGCGAGTCGCTCGCCCGCGTGCGCCGCGCATTCCACACGCTGAAGGGCAGCGGTCGCGTCGTCGGTGCCGCGCGCATCGGTGATTTCGCCTGGTCCATCGAGAATCTGCTGAACCGCATCATCGACGGCACGCGGGAGCGTTCGGCCGCGATACTCACGACGCTTCGCGATGGCATTGCCATGATGCCTGCGCTGGTCGCCGAGTTCGAGGGACGGTCCGCGCCCGTCGAAGGCGCCACGGCGATAACGGCGCGCGCGGATGCGCATGCGGGCGTGCAGACTTCTACCGCTCGCGCGGCGCGCGAGGCGGCGCAGCCGACGCCGGCTTATGAACCGACCCTGGTCATCGCGAAAATCCCCCAGGAAACGATGACGCAGCGTCTTGCCATCGTGCCACCGATCGACGCGCCGGTTCCGGCGGCTGAGGTTGCAGCACCGCCCCCGGTCGAATCGGCACCCGCGCCGCCGGCTGCGGTGCAGCCGCCGGTCGAGGACGCCTGGCTGGGACGACCCGCGGCCTATGCGGAAGGTGGCGACTCCTCGCTGCAGGAGATCTATCAGAAGGAAGTGCAGAGTCACCTCGAGGTGATTCGCACCTATCTGCGCCACGCGTGGCTCGCACCAGGCACGCACATCGTGACCGAGGATCTCTATCGCGCCTGCCACACATTGCGTGGCGCGTCGCGCACTGCGGAGATACGCCACAGCATCCGGCTTGCGGAGCCGCTTCATCGCTGGTTGCGGCGCATGTTCGATCACGACAGTTGTTTCGACGAGGCCGGGCTCGCGGTCCTCGCGGATTGCGTGGTGGGTTTCGAGGACATCATGACGGCGGTGCACGAGTCCACCGGCCGCTTCACGAATCTGGATCGCCTGGTGAATCGTGTCGAGGAACAGGACTCGGCGCTGGAGCGACGCCTTGCCGAGGCGCCGCCGCAATCCGCCGCGGCAACTGAGACCTATGTGGAGCCGGCCGAGGAACCTCCGCCAGTGATTGTCGAGCAGGTGCCCGCGCCGCCGCCGCTGTCGCTCGAAGCCCTGGTGCCGGGCATGGTTGCCGACGCCGTGGTGCCGCAGCGCGATGTCCACGGACTGCTGCCGAAGCGGGCAGGTGACAGCGGCGTCATCGGTGCGCCACCCTATCTGCAGTCAGGCGAGGCCGCCGCGGAGACGCCGGCGCCGGCGCGTACTGAGGATTACGACCCGGATATCGCCGCGATCTTCAGCGAGGAGGCGACCGAACTCCTAGAAACCGCGGACGATGCGCTCGGCGCATTGCGGGCCGAACGTGGCAGCCGCGAGCGCATGGTCGAATTGCAGCGCGCATTGCACACGCTGAAGGGGGGCGCGCGCATGGCCGGCATCACCGCCATGGGCGACCTGAGCCATGAGGTTGAATGGCTCCTGATGCATGTCGGCGACGACACATCGCATCTCGACGAGCGCAGTCTCGAAGTGCTGCAGTCGAGTCTCGACGAGTTGAATCGCATGCGCGATTACGTTGGCGCAGGTCGTCCGGTCGAGCCCGCGCGCGATCTCATCACGCGCATAAGGATGATCGGTCGCGCCCGGCCGGCCGAGCCAGCCAAGCCTGCGGAAGCGCCGAAGCCGGCGCCTGCACCTGGCACCGCGCCACCGATGGTCGCGGCGCCGCTCGCCAGGGCGCCAACGCCCGCAGTCGCACCGGAACCGGAGAGCGAGAGCGAGGCCGAACCCGAAACCGAAGCCGAGGCAGAGTCGCTGGCCGCTGCCGCCGATACGGGCCCGACGGCCGCGTCGGCACCCGCGGTTGCGGGGCCGCCGACCCGCGATGTGGCCGCGGATCGCGGTGAAGTCGCGCGCGTCGACGCCGAGCTTCTCGACAACATGCTGAACGCCGCTGGCGAAGTCAGCATCTTCCGCGCGCGACTCGAGCAGCAGCTCTCATCCGTGGATTTCAACCTGGCTGAGCTCGGCCGCGTCGTGCAGCGCCTGAAAGATCAGCTGCGCAAGCTCGAGATCGAAACCGAGGCGCAGATCCTGCATCGGCATGTCGACCAGGGCACGCGCCGCGACGATTTCGATCCGCTGGAACTCGACCAGTACTCGTCGATCCAGCAGTACTCACGCGCGCTGGCCGAGACCAGTTCCGACGTTGCGAGCGTGCAGAATCTGCTCGCCACCCAGACGCGCGAGGCCCAGAACCTGCTGACCCAGCAGGGCCGCATCGTCTCCGAGCTGCAGGGTGGCCTGATGCGCACGCGCATGGTGCCATTCCAGCGTCATGTGCAGCGCCTCACGCGCATCGTGCGCCAGGCAGCGGCCGAGATGGGCAAGAAGGCCGAGTTGCAGGTCGGCGGCGCGGCCGGCGAACTCGACCGGCAGGTGCTCGAGCGCATGCTGCCGCCATTCGAACACATGCTGCGGAACGCCATCGTGCACGGCATCGAACTGCCGGCAGAGCGTGTGGCGGCCACCAAGTCCGAGACCGGCCTGATCGAGATGACGCTGCGGCGCGAGGGCTCCGAGGTCGTGATCACGGTCGCCGATGACGGCGGCGGCGTGAATCTGAAGGCGGTTCGCGACCGCGCGGTTTCGCTCGGCCTGATGACGCCGAAGCAGGAATTGTCCGACGAGCAGGCGCTGCAACTGATCCTCGAGCCGGGTTTCTCCACGGCCGGCAAGGTCACCCAGTCCGCCGGGCGTGGTGTCGGCATGGATGTCGTCGCGACCGAGATCAAGAAGCTTGGCGGTTCCCTCTACACGGAAACCGAGGCCGGCAAGGGCACGCGCTTCACGGTGCGCCTGCCATTCACGCTTGCGATCAGCCAGGCGCTCATCGTGCGCGTCGGCGAGGAATTATTTGCATTGCCGTTGCCGACCGTTGAAGGCGTGGTGCGCGTACCGCGCTCGGAAGTGTTGCGCCACCTGGCGGAGGACGCCGCGGGTTTTGATTACGGCGGCCAGAAGTACCGCTTCCAGCATCTGGCGGTCTTTGTCGGCGGCACGCCCTCGGCGATGCCCGACCAGGACATCGCCGTGTCCGTGATCCTGGTGCGCGCCGGCGAGCATTCGACTGCGATCGTGACCGACGAGCTGATCGGCAGCCGCGAGATCGTCGTGAAATCCGTGGGACCGCAGATCTCCGGCATCCGCGGCATTTCAGGCGCGACGATCCTGGGCGATGGCCGCATCTGCGTGATCCTCGATGTCGGCGCGCTGGTGCGCTCCGAATGGCGCCAACGGTCGGCCCCCGACCCGCGACTCGCGAGTCAGACGGACCGGCGCGTCTTCGCGCTGGTCGTCGACGATTCGATCACCGTGCGGCGCGTGACGCAGCGCCTGCTGGAACGCAATGGCATGCGGGTCGTCACTGCCAAGGACGGCCTGGAAGCCGTCTCGGTGCTGCAGGACGAGATCCCGGACGTGATCCTGCTCGACATCGAGATGCCGCGCATGGATGGCTACGAGGTCGCCTCGCATGTGCGCAATGACCCGCGCCTGAAGGACATACCGATCGTCATGATCACCTCGCGTGTCGGCGAGAAGCATCGCGCACGCGCGATCGAGCTTGGTGTCAACGAATACCTTGGCAAGCCCTATCAGGAAGGCCAGCTGCTCCAGGCGATCGAGCCGCTGGTGCGGCGGACGCCGCATTGAACGCCGAACAGGAACTTTACGGGCTCCTGGTGCCGCTCCTCGACGAGCGCCTGCTGGTGCCGCGTGCCTGCGTCGCCGAAGTCACCGGATTCCAGCCCCTACAGGAAATGCCCGGTGCACCACCCTGGTATCTCGGCATTGCGGCCTGGAATGGCCGCGGCATTCCGGTAGTGTCCTTCGAAGGGGCCTGTGGGAAGCGCATTCCGGTGATCGGCGGCCGCACGCGCATCGTGATCTTCACCTGCCTCGGCCAGAAACTTCCGGCCGGACATTTCGGCATTGCGACCCAGGGCTTCCCGCAGCTGGTGCGCGTGAGTCCGACCGTGGTCACGCCGGACTCGTCGCGTATCTTTCCCGAGCGCGCGCCGGTGCTGTGCCAGGTCCGCATGGTCAATGAACTTCCGCTGATCCCCGACCTCGAGCGCCTCGAGGAGATGATCGCGGACGAGACGACCGTCACCGTCGCCTGAAGCTCCCTAAGCGAGCACGAGCTCCGGCGCGAGGCGATGCAGGGCATCGGGTTCGAGGCGCAGCGCGCCCGCCGGTGTCGAGCCGATGATTCCCCGCTCGATCAGTGCCGACAGGGCGAGTGGCCGCGCCAGCCTGCCGAGCCAATACAAGTCCATCACCGATACCATTCCCGCATCCAGCATCTCGCGCTGACGGGTCATCGACGCGCCGTCACGTCCGGCGGTCAGGGCCAGCAGTTCCGGTAGATCGTGCGCCTGCTGCACGCGCGTGACCCGTGCGGCTGCCGTGATCGAGGTGGAGCGGATCTGGTCGGCTGCGCGCTGGTGAAAGAGCAGCAGCAAGTCGCCATCGGAGGGCTCGCGCGCCGAACTGGTGCGAAGAAGCTGCTTGCGGATCGGGCTGCCGAGTGTCTGCGCGTCGAGGTCGGCGTGAAAAAGCTCGGTCTGCGTGGTACCCGCGGGCTCCGGCGCAAGCCGGTCGTGGCTCGCGGCATCGAGCGGCAGCAGCCAGGCCTGCTCCGCCGCCGCCGGTCGTGCCGCGGCATCGTCGAGCGCATGGCAGAAGATCTCGCGCCCGTGCCGGTCGCGGCCGCGGCGCTCGAATGCAAGCTGGTCCAGCAACAGCAATGCATGGTCCTGATGCGGAGGCACGAGCGCCGTCAGGCCGATGCGCAGCCGCCTCGCGGTCGTGAGTGCCGCGGCGACGATCGGCTCCAGCGCGCGGTGACCACGCGCCGTGTCTGCGCTTGCGAGCGCGGCGAGTGTCAGGCCGCCAGCCTCGGGTACCAGCAGGCCGATTGCGATCGTGGCGCCGCCTTCGCTCGCGATTAGCATCCGGCTCCCTGCGGCCTCCAGACGCACGGCGAGATAGGGGTCGAAGGGCTCGCAATCCTCCGCGAGCATGCGCGCGAGCGCCGCATCGGCAAGCACAGCCGGTAGCTCGGCCTCGGCGACAAGAAGTTCGCGTGGCCGGCCCGCGAGAGAATCGAGCCACGCAAGCGTGTCCCAGGGTGTGACGACCCTGGCACCGAGGCCGGCGCGCTTTGCGAGGCGATGCAGGCGCCCGTCATCCGCGACCAGTAAATCCGCGCGGCGCGAATGAAGGGCGCCCAGGAGGCGCAGGTCGGTTTTGTCGAGTTCGCTGCGCGCCGGCATGAAGCGCGCCTTGAGGTCACGCGCACTGGGCAGCGGCAAGTCGGCAATGCGCGTGAGCGGTTCAAAGCGCGAGAGGTCCACTCCGCGTCTCACGACGTCCGGATCGGAGCCGGCCTCGGTCCAGCTCCGCTCCTCGACGCACAGCGCGAGTCCGAGCGCGGCGGAGCGCGCCGCAATCGCGGCGATCGTGGGCGCAATCGGCTCCGTGCCCGGACCGAAACACAGATAGGGATCCAGCAACAGGCGCAGGCCGCGGTCCGCGGGCGCGGTGTGCTTGAGTATCGTGCTCAACCGAGGTCTCCGGCAGTGGCCTGCAGCACGGCGAGCGCCGCCAGTGCCGCGGTTTCGGTGCGAAGCACCCGTGGACCGATGGCACAGCCGCGGAAACCCGCGCTAGTGGCCGATTTCCGCTCGCTTTCTTCCAGGCCGCCTTCCGGACCGATCAACAACTCGATGGCGCCAGCGCCTGCGGCGGCGGATGCCAGCGACTCCAGCGCATCGATTGCGAGTTGCAGCCTGCGAACGGATGGCGGGATGGGCCGCGCAAGCCACTCCGGCAGCGGCAGAGGCTCGGCGATGGCCGGCAGCCGCGCGCGGCCGCACTGCTCGCAGGCGGCGATTACGATGCCGCGCCAATGCGAGAGTTTTCGTTCCGTGGTCTTCGCATCGAGCCGGACGACGCTGCGCGTCGTCACGACCGGCTGGATGGAAGCCACGCCCAATTCGGTTGCTTTCTGCACGATCAGGTCCATGCGTTCGGCGCGCGCGATGCCCTGCACCAGCGTCAATGCGAGCGGCGATTCCGGCCGCGCCTGCCGCTGCTCCAGCACCTCGATGTCGACCCGCGAACCGCGGATCGCCACGATCCTCGCAGGGTAGTCATTGCCATCGCCATTGAAGACCGTCACCGGATCACCGGCGACCAGGCGCAGCACGCGTGCCATGTGGGCAGCCGCCGTGCCACCCGCTTCAATTTGTGCACCGGGCGCGAGCGCCGTTTCGACGAAAACGCGGATCAGGCGCATGCCGCTTCCACCGCGCCTTGCGCGACGCCCGCCAGCCAGTCGATCTGTTCCGGCTCGATGACATAGGGCGGCATCAGGTAGATCACATTGCCGATCGGGCGCAGCAATGCGCCTTGTGACAGCGCGTATTCGTAGGCCCTCAGGCCGCGGCGCTCGCGCCAGTCATGGCGCTCGCCGCTCTTCTTGTCCTTGACGGTCTCGATCGCGAGGATCATGCCGGTCTGGCGAACTTCGGCGACATGCGGATGATCGGCAAGCCCTGCGGTCGCTTCCGTCATGCGCCCTGCGAGCACCCGGTTGCCCGCGATCACGTCGTCCTCCGCGAAGATCGCAAGCGTCGCCAGCGCCGCTGCGCAGGCGAGCGGATTGCCCGTATAGCTGTGCGAGTGCAGGAAGGCATTCTGGCGCAGGTAGTCGTCATAGAAAGCCTGGTACACGTCCTCGGTGGTCACAACCACCGACAGCGGCAGGTAGCCACCCGTCAGGCCCTTGGACAGGCAGATGAAATCCGGCCGGATACCGGCCTGCTCGCAGGCAAACATCGTGCCGCTACGCCCAAAACCGACCGCAATCTCATCCGCAATCAACAAGACACCGTGACGGTCGCAGGCCTCGCGCAACAGTGACAGATAAACGGGGTGATACATGCGCATCGAGCCCGCGCACTGCACCAGCGGCTCGACGATGACGGCCGCGACCTCATCCGCATGCTCGGCGAGCGCCTGCTCCATCGCGGCAAACATACGCCGGCTATGCGCCTCCCAGTCCATGCCCGGCTCGCGCAGGTGACAGTCGGGCGATGGCACGGTGATCACGTCCATCAGCAGCGGCTGGTAAACCTTTTTGTAGAGCTCGACGTCGCCGACCGCGAGCGCGCCCAGCGTCTCGCCGTGATAGCTGTTGGACAAAGTAATGAAGCGCCGCTTGCGCGACCGGCCGCGATTCTGCCAGTAGTGAAAGCTCATCTTGACTGCGACCTCGACGGCCGCGGATCCATTGTCTGCGTAAAAGCAGCGCGTGAGCCCCGCAGGCAGCAACCGTACCAGGCATTCCGAGAGTTCCAGCACCGGTTCGTGCGTGAAGCCTGCGAGCATCACGTGCTCGAGCCGATCCAGCTGTTCGCGCACGGCGCTGTTGATGCGTGGATTCGCATGACCGAACAGGTTGACCCACCAGGAACTGATGCCGTCGAGGTACCGGTGCCCGTCAAAATCGTGGAGCCACACCCCCGAGCCGCGCGCAATCGGGATCATCGGCAGGCGTTCGTGATCCTTCATCTGCGTGCAGGGGTGCCAGACGACGGCGAGGTCGCGGATGGCGATGGCGGCGTTGCGGGCGGGGACGTTCATCGGGCGCACGCGCAAATGGTATCAGCGCCATGCGCGGGAATATCGGATGGCTGTAAGCTACCGGGATGCGCACCCCCGAATCGGCAGTTGCCGATTCAATGAGCATCAATTCCCCGATTGGCTGGCTGTCGGACGTCCGGCGGCTGTCGTCGCCGAATTGCGATCCCCGACCGGCGGGTTTGGAACCCGAATTGATCGTCATTCACGGTATCAGCCTGCCGCCGGGCCGCTATGGCGGCCCGTGGATCGACCGATTGTTCACGAATACGCTGCCTGCCGGGGCTGACCCTTACTTCGCGACCATCCAGGATCTCCAGGTTTCGTCCCACGTGCTGATCGCGCGCGACGGCGCCCTGACGCAGTACGTGCCATTCAGCATGCGCGCCTGGCATGCGGGTGCTTCAAACTGGTGCGGACGCGAGGCCTGCAATGATTATTCGATCGGCATCGAGCTGGAAGGCACGGATGACGAGCCTTATGACGACCGGCAATATCCGGTGCTGGCCGCGTTGATTGCTGCGCTGCAGCGGGCTTACCCGACATTGGCGTCGGGAGCCATCGCAGGGCACAGCGACATCGCGCCGGGTCGCAAGACGGATCCCGGCCCCGCCTTCGACTGGAAGCGCCTGGGACGCCGGGTCAGTGCCGCGGGTGGTCGCCTGGTGCGTGAGGTCCTGGCATGACCCTGATCGCAGTCGTGCTCGCGCTCCTGTCCCTCGGCGCATGGGTCGCCTGACACTGTTTCCGGTCCTGCTGGCAGCTTGCCTCGCAGCCTGCATGGCGGAGGCGCCGCCACAAAAGGGCGAGCGCATCATCAGCGTCGCGCCGAATCTCACGGAACTCCTGTTCGCCGCGGGCGCGGCGAAGCAGCTCGTTGCGGTCAGTGAATACAGCGACTACCCCGAGGCTGCGAAGTCCCTGCCGCGGATCGGCGATGCGTTCCGGCTCGACTACGAGCGCATCGTGGCGCTCGCGCCAACCGTCGCCGTGATCTGGGAATCCGGCACGCCGCCTGAAGTTCGGACGCGACTCGAAGATCTTGGCATTCGCGTGGTTGGCATCCCGACCCTCAAGCTCGACGACATCGCCACTGGTTTGGAGACGCTTGGAGCATTGGCAGGCACGGAAGAAATCGCGGCCCGGGCGGCGGCCGAATTTCGCGCCGAAATCGCCGGTCTTCGGGCTGAATACCTCGATCGGCCGGGAATCCGCGTGTTCGTGCAGATCGATGATGCGCCGCTATTCACGGTGGGCAGCACCCACCTGATCACCGAGATTGTCGAGTTGTGTGGCGGCAGCAATGTGTTCGCGGACTCGACGGCGCTCGCCCTGCCGGTGGATCTCGAATCAGTGCTGGTACGGGCTCCGCAGATGATCCTGTCGATCGGAGACGGTGATCCGGTCGAGTTCTGGGCGCGCTTCGGTGGACTCGCGGCGGTCGCGACCGGGAGCGTCTACCACGCGCCGGCGGATCTGCTGGCGCGGCCAAGCCCGCGCATCAGCCAAGGCGCCGCCGAAGTCTGTTCGGAACTCGACGACGCGCGCCGACGCGCCGGAATGATGCCAACCCCATGACAGCACGCGCGGCGCTCAGCGCCGCTCGTGCTTCCAGAGTACTTCGCTGCCGGATTCCTGGCGCGCCAGCACGCGCGCGATGACGAACAGGAGATCCGACAGGCGGTTCAGGTACTGCAGCGGTTCCGCGGCGACGGCCTGCATGCGCGCGAGCGTCCAGCAGCGCCGTTCTGCGCGCCGGCAGATCGTGCGTGCCAGATGGCAGGCAGCGGCTGCCGTGCCGCCACCCGGCAGGATGAATTCCTTGAGCGGCGGCAGCTGCTCGTTGAAAGCATCCAGCGCCTGCTCGAGGCGTGACACCTGGGTCGCCTGGATCGCGCGATGGCCCGGGATGCAGAGTTCGCCTCCCAGGTCGAAGAGTTCGTGCTGAATGGCCATCAAGACGTCGCGGACATCCGCCGGGAGGCTCTCGACCGCAAGCACGACGCCGATCGCGCTATTGCATTCGTCCACGCTGCCATAGGCCTCGACCCGCGCGTCGTCCTTGGGTACGCGGCTGCCATCGCCGAGACCGGTCGTGCCGTCATCGCCGGTGCGCGTGTAGATCTTTGACAGCCGGTTGCCCATCGGACCTCCTCACCGGAATTCGTGCCGGGCGGCGACGAACAGGCTGCGGCCCATGGTATTGAAGCCGCGCGCGAGTTCGTAGTCCTCGTCCAGCAGATTCTCCATTCGTGCGAGCAATGTCCAGCGTTCATTGACGACGACACTCGCCGAGAGGTTCGCGAGCCAGTAGGCGGGCATGCTGACCTGCGGGAATCCGAAATCCTCGCGATCACCCGCATACAGCAGGTCCATGGCGATCTCGTGGGCGCCGATCCGGCGCGAGACAGCCAAAGTGAAGTTCTCATTGGCGCGGCGCAGCAGCCTCTCGTCCGTGACCAGGTCGCGCGGGTCCTGCAGCGTCGCCGTGGCGCGCGCTGCCCAGCGTTCGCCGTCGTAATGCCAGCTGGCCTCGAGCCCGTCGATGCGCGCCCGTTCGACATTGCGGTTCTGGCCCTCGAATGTCTCGAAATCGGTGACCACGAACTCGATCAGCTCGTCGATCTCGTTGCGGAACAGGGTCAGCGCAAAGTGGTGACCGCCGGCTGTGTCATGACGCAGGCTCGCCTCGTAACTCTGAGAACTCTCCGGGTCGAGCGCCGCATTGCCGCCGAAGCCGTAGAGGTCCGTGGCATCCGGGGCGCGGAAGGCGCGTCCCGCGGCAAGCGTCAGCATCGTCGAATCGCCGAGCTCGTAGCCGAATTCGGCATTCCAGGTCTCGTGTGCGCCGAAGGTCTCGTGATCGGTGTAGCCGCCTGCCAGCAGGACATGCACACGGCCGAATGACATCTGATCCTGCAGGTAGAACTGGCTCGTCGCAATGTCCGCCGCATAAGGCACAAAGTAGGATTGCGCATCGACGTCCTCGTTCTGCCAGATCACGCCGGCGGTCAATGCGTGATGCTCCGACGCCGCGATGTCATTCTGCCAGTCGAGCTGCCAGCGCCGGGTGCGCAGGAAATCGGGCGATTGATTCTGATCGAGCCGGTCCAGCATGTGCGCGGCAGTGATCCTTGAATGCCAGGAGTCCGACGGCGCGAATGCGGCGGAGAACGCAAACGCCGAATTCTCGAAATCCTGGTCCACCGGTGTCACGAAGAAGTCCGAATATTCCGACGTGCCTTCGGCATGCCAGGCGCGCATTCCCAATTCGACACCGCCGAGATCCGTGCGCGCCGCCGCCGTCAGTGACAGGTTTTTGTATCCGCGATCGGTCGAATCGCCGCTGCGGGTCGGAAAGCCCTTGCTGTCGACCCATGAGGCACCCAGCGAGGCATCGCCGCGGGCCCCGCCAATGCCGGCGTCGATACTGGCGCTCCTGCTGTCGTAGGACCCGACACCCGCCTGGACACTGGCGCCGTTCTCCGTGCGGTGGCGTGTGATCACGTTGATGACCCCGCCCATGGCGTCCGAGCCGTAGAGCGTCGAGCGCGGTCCCTTGACGATCTCGACGCGCTCGACGAGTTCAGGCGCGATGTTCTGGATCGCAGCGCTGCCGATAGTGCCGGGATTGATGCGCACGCCGTCCACCAGGACCAGTACGTGATTGGATTCAGTGCCGCGCAGGAACAGTGAAGTCTGCTGTCCCGGCCCGCCGAGACGCGCAACCTCGACGCCGGCGCGCATGCGCAACAGGTCGCCGAGATCCGCGGCCGGCTGGCGGCGAAGTTCCGCGCCGCTGATGATGTCGACGCTGGCGAGCACCTTGTCCACAGGACTTTCGGTGCGGGTGGCCGTGACAACGACGGGTTCTATCAAGGGTAACGAGTACATGCATGCTCCTCCCGAGCGATCGAAAATCGCGGGTCGTGGAGAGCACATGGGAGGAGGGGCTGTCAGCCCGCACCCCATGTCGCCCACCGCGACTGGCGCCAGCTAACAGGCCGGTTTCCGGACTCACGGCGGGCCCTGGGGGCCATTCGCATCGCCTTCCCACCGGAGGATCCGGCAGTGGCTGCAGGGAAACCTGCG
>Ga0315297_10001327_pt1 | contig 15253 bp, 12 predicted proteins | sample YL17G15_0_MG_FD_203628 | JGI IMG/M metagenome (GOLD analysis project Ga0315297, IMG submission 203628) | Sediment microbial communities from Yellowstone Lake, YNP, Wyoming, USA - YL17G15_0 | ecosystem: Environmental > Aquatic > Freshwater > Lake > Sediment | place: USA: Wyoming | collected... | reverse complement strand
CTGAGCCCTGAGCCTGTCGAAGGGCGAAGAATCTCGTCCTTGAACTTTGAACCCTGAACCTTGAACTTAAAACTTTAGACTTCGGACTTTGAGTCAAAAACCATGAACGATGATCCTGAAATCGTTGAGCTTCCTATCGACGGCGAGCTGGACCTGCATACCTTCAAGCCGGGGGAAGTGAAAGATCTGGTTAGCGACTATATCGAGGCCGCCAAAAAGAAGGGCCTGCCCCAGATCCGGATCATCCACGGTAAGGGCACCGGAGCCTTGCGGAAAACCGTCCACGCCCTGCTCTCCCGCCACCCCGATGTCCGGGAATTTCACCTCGCCGATGAAACCGCCGGCGGCTGGGGCGCCACGATCGTTAGTTTTAAAAAATAGTTTTCAAAAAAATACGCAAAAAAAGGGAGGCTGTTGAAAGCCTCCCCCTACTTTGAACTTTGAACCTTGAACTTGAAACTTTGAACTCTTTACTTAATCCTTGCCCTTTTCGAACCCCATCGACTCGGCCACCAACTGCATGATGTCCACCACCCGGAACTTGTGGTCCTCGCGGGACTTGGCCGCGTCGCCCAGGTTGTTCTCGCAGAACGGGCAGCAGGAAACAATCGTGTCCGCCCCGGTCACGTCCTTAGCTTCATCGAGCCTCCAGTTGGCCACCTCGAGCGCTAAATCCGGGTAAGCCGTCTTCACGCCTCCGCCGCAACCACAGCATAAGGAATACTGCCGGATCCGCTCCATCTCCTTAAAGTTAATCCCGGGGATGGACTGGAGCACCCGCCGGGGCGGGTCGAAGATCTGGCTGTATCTCCCGATATGGCAGGGATCGTGGTAGGTGGCCACGATCGGCAGTTCCTTTTCGAAGTTGATATCACCTTCCTGGATCAGGCGGTCCAGAAACTCGACCACGTGGAGGATCTCGAACTTCAGATCCCCGGCGTAATTATGGGAGAAGGTGGAATGGCATCCGGCACAGGCCGTGACCATCGTCTCGATTCCCAGGCTGTTCAGCATCTCGATGTTCTCCTGGCGGTATTTTTCGAACATCTCCGTCGCGCCGACCCTGAGGGCCGTGGAACCACAGCACCTCTCCTTCGCTCCCAGGATCCCGAAATCCACCCCGGCCAGGCTTAAAACCCGCGCCGCCGTCTCGGCCACGGGGATAAGGTCAGACACATAGGACTCATTGCATCCTACGAAGAACAGGACCTTCACCTTGTCCTTGCCGGCCTCCTTGATGTTCACGTCCCGCAAGCGCTTGGCCCAGCGCGCCCGGGCGGCCCGTGGGGAAAGCCAGGGATTGTCATAGTTCAGGATGGACTGGATCAGGGTCTGGTGGGCGGGCATGGGACCCTCTTTTTTCACCACGTAGTTGCGGAGCGCCATCATGGCGTTGGACGGTTCCAGGTCCTTGATCGCGTTGCAGATCTCCTGGCAGTTCCCGCAGATCGTGCAGGAAAAGATGATTTTCTTGAGATAATCGTCGATCTCGAGTTCGGGCGGATCGCAGGTCAGGGCTCGCACGATCTCCTGGGTCCCCGTCCCGGCGTAAGACTCGAATACATACTTGATGTTCCGGGGACAAGCATCGGAATACTTATGGCTCTGTAAAAAATCGGGATGGGTCATCCGGCACATCCCGCACCGGATGCATTTCCAGGCCTCGTTGCGATACTCGAAAAGAGGCCGAATATTCCGCGCGATCTTTGCCTGAAATGCCATGGGTTTTCTCCTTCCTCAGTTATAACCTCATTTAATTGGAAACATGGTTTTAAAATCGATCACCCCCGGATGCATCAGGTCCGCCGGGTCCATCATCTTCCGGACTTTTTTATAAATATCGGTGTAAACCCCCCAGCGGGAGAGCTGCATTTCCCCCAGGTCGTGCATGTTCCGGATGAAAAGCCCGCCGTGATCGAGCTGCAGCTCGGCCGCCTTGCGGATGATCTTGGTGGCCCGCTTGATCGAGTCCGGGTTCCCATGATCCCACCACCAGTCGAACTCGCAGGTCCCGCCGCGGGCGAAGGGCATCGGGCCCTGGATGTCGCAGCCGGACATCGCCATCTCGATGGTGAATTTGGGATCGGCCGGCTTCCAGTATTTGGCGATCAATTGTTTATATTGCTGGTCCATCTCCGGGACCTTCTCCACCTTGATGTAGCAGGCCAGCCACTGGAAAGCCCCCTGGAAAGCGGTGACCTTGTTCCCCCGGGTCCCGAGGCTTCGTTTCATCGGATCGTTGGTGGTCAATTCCGCCATCCCAAGCGTCATCGGGTCGATCATCGTCATCCCGTGTTTTTCCATTATCTGCTCGAGCTTCTTGGCTTTAATCTCCACCTGCTTTTCGTCCAAACCCGAAAAGAGGCTCAGAAGAAAATGCTTGGGGACCATCTGTACCAGATCGTAAGGGTTAGCGCCCACTAGCCCCGCGGTCCCGGCGGCCAGCACCCCGTGGTGGAACTTGTAGAGGAACTCGCAGAAATTCAGCTGGGAGAGATCGTAAATGGCATTGCAGGAGTTCACGCAGTCCGTGTAATCGTCCACGAAGGAGGCTCCCCCCAGGATCCGCTCGGATTTGAAATCGGGGAAGAGCTTCACCCTCATCTCCGTGCAGATCCCGAAGGCCCCGTCGGCGTTCAGGAACATTCCGGCGATCTCCGGACCCGGGCCGTATTGCAGGGCGATCCCCTCCACCCCCGGGACCGCGTTAGGGCCGATGTTGAGGATCTCCCCGTTGGGCAGGACGAATTTCATGTCCACGATCAATTCGGCGTTCGGACCGTATTTGACCGCCGACCCCGCACCGCCCCGGGAAACGTAATTCGCCAGGATGGAAATGCTCCCGAAGGTCATCGGCAAAATCGGTTTCAGGGTGAAATCGTCGGTTTCATGCTTGCGCGCGTCCATCCAGAGCGCCCGCATCCGCACGTGGGGTTCGACCACCGCGGTCATGGAATCGGGATCGATCTCAAGGAGGCGGGTCATCCGGCGGAGGTCCACCAGGATGCCCCCGTGCCGGGGCAGGGTCAGGCCCCCGTGGTTAAAGCCGGTGGAAAGGGGCACCACCGGCAGGCCGTATTCGTAAGCCACCTCCATGATCGCCTGGATGTCGGCGGTGTTTTTCGGCAGAGCCACGATATCCGGGCGCTGTCCGGGAGTAACGGTGAAGTCGCGGGCATAGCTGGAAAGATCAACGGGGTGATCGCTGACCCACTCATCCCCGAGAGCTTTTTTCAAAACCCCGACCGCTTCCGTCAAGGTATCCGTGGTCAGGGTGGGGATTTCAAACTGGGTCTTGATCTGCGCTTGGGGATCAAACAGGTAATCCACCTGGGGGTTTAAAATCCCCTCGGGATCCATCAGCTGCTTGATCCGCCGGAGGTGCCGGCGATAGCCGGGAATGGACTTGTAGATCTCGCGGGCCAGCTCGCCCCGGGGCAGGTCAAAGAAGGCCCCGGCCTTGGCGAGTTTGAGGGAAATCTTTTGCGCGTCCACCTGCCCCCCTTCCGGGAACAGGTCGAAAATGGAATAACAGTTCCGGCCCCGGCAGACGGAAACCAGGCATTCCCCCACTTCCGAATCGCTGAACTTGGCCTCTTTCAGGCCGGAATACGCGGCCTCCCGCAGGCGGGAATTGTTTCGATAGGCGGAGTAGTAAGCCACCTGGTTCGGGGAAGCCGGCCGCCAGGGCAGGTCGATCCGGTTGAGCAATTCCCCTTCCCACTCCCGGGCCTCTTTTCCGCCCTCTTTTTTCACATACCGGTCCGCCCACTCTTCCTCGTAATCGGCCAGCTCGGCGTAGGCCTCGAACCCGACGATCAGGAGATAAGGGGGGAAATTCCCTTTCCCCAGAAGCCCGCGGAGGTAGCGGGCGTTACAGCCGATATATTCCTGCCCGACTTCGCGGCGGCAGGCGTCACGCATGACCTTGACCAGGTCTTCGTATCGCCCGAAGGAGTAGCACCGGACCAGGCGTCTCTCCATGTTCGGATAACACATCAGGCTGGCCCGGGTGAAAATCCCGAAGGTGTCTTCCGAACCGTTATACCACTTCGACAGACTCGGGCCGGCGTCCTCCTTGTAATCCACCCCGTCCTCGGAAATCGAGTGGGTCCCGGTCTTGTGAATCTGCCCGTCGGCCAGGACCACCCTGAGGTTCAGCACCTGGACCTCCGCGAATTTCCCCGCCGCCTTCAAAACATTCCGATGCACCAGGCATTCCGCGACCGATTCGGAGCGGGCCGCCACCGGGGTAAACACCCGCATGCCGTGGGGTTTGAGATCCTGGTTGATCTGCTCGAAGCTCACCCCCCGCTGGACATGCACGATCAGGTTCCGGCGGTCGATCTTCTCGATCTTGTTCTGTTTTTTGAAATTGATGATTATCCCGTCGCTCCCCGCGACCCGGGCGGGCAGGGGATAACCGAAACTGGTATAAACCGGGACTTTTTCCTTGCCGGCGAAGCGCACCACTTCCTGCACTTCCTCGGTGGAAGCGGGCAGGACCGCCACCGCCTTGGCCTCCAGAACCTCTCCATCGAAATAGGCGGAAAACGCCTGGGCATCAGATAATATCTTGTGCTTTCCGATTAATTGACCGATCCGATCGCTCAATCCGCTCATGCACCCCTCCTTCAGAATAATATTTTGACTAGCTGCGTCAAAAATAAGTATAAATCACTCTTTTTTTCTTGGGAAGGGGGGGAATCCGGTTCCGAGGGAAAAAATGGCTCCGGCGCTTTGTATTCGACTTTTAAGAATTTTACCTGATGTTCTTCGAGCCGCAACGATATTTTTTCATCTTTAACCTTGATCTTTTCCCCGCTGAAAACCTCGGTGATCTCCCGGGGGGATGAGGAACTGAGCCAAGCGGTATCGATTTCGAACTCCCGGGCCTCGCCTCTCCAGTTGAAGAAAGCCAGATAACCTGCCTGATCTCCACCGGCGAGCCACCAGATCGAAGGCGCCCGGCTTTCCCCCGCGAGATCCATCACGGGTGATGAAAAAAGGTTTTGACTCGCCGCATCGAAAAGGTCGAGAGGAACCGCCGGTTTTCCAATTTTGGCGATTTCCAGAATGACCGGGTCGGTGGCAATTTTAAGCCGGCCTTCCTCCAGGCTGGCCAGATTGTCCCCGAGCAGGAAAACCCCTCCCGCCATCACGTTGGCCACGGCGAACATTTTCGCCTCTTCGAGGGTCAGGGGATCCCGCAAAAGGAGCTGGTCGGGATCGTTCAGGAACCAGTTTCCCCCGGTGAAAAAGCGGGAAGCGGTATTCCGGGCTTCGTGGACGAGAAAGTTATAACTCGGGTTTCCCCCGCCGACCGCCTCGTAGGCAATATCGGGGCCGGTCCGGAAAGCATGGGCGTGTCCGAGGGTGGGAAGCATCGGAGCGCCGCAGGCGAGAATGAACATATCCTCCCCCGCCGCCTTCCTGATGATTTCCAGGCCGCGGTGGTAGGCCTGCATGCTGGTGATCTTGGGATCATGATGGACCCCTTCAAAGGCCTCGGCGAAAATGAAATCTATTTTGAGCATCCGGAAACCGGCATCCCGAATCCCGCCGATCACGCCGCTCAGCCAGGTTTCCGCGTCCGGATGCGTCACGTCCAGGATGGCGTGGGTGGCGCGGAGCGGCTGTTGATTGGCAATCAGATCCCCGTTCTGGTCATGAAGAAACCAGTCGGGATGATCATCCACCAGGTCTGAATCCATGCTAACCAGGAAGGGAGCGATCCAGATACCCGGCCAGAGCCCGGCGGATTCGATCTCCCCCGCGACGGCATCAAGCCCGGAGGGGAATTTTTGGTTGTTGGTCCATTCCCCCCAGCGGGGCATATAACCGTCGTCAAGCTGGACCAGGTTGAAGCCATAGGTCGAAAGCTCCTCCCTGACGAAATTGAAATTTTCAAGTATGTCTTCCTCTTTCACCTGCGAATAATAGTAGTACCAACTCGCCCACCCCCAGGGACGGTCCCCCTTCCAGACCAGGGGCGGGGTTATCTCCGCCGCGGCCCGGGCGTAGCGGTTCAGTCCGGCAACCGGGTCCTGGTCCGCGCCCAGGTAAACCGGATCGAACTCCAGCGATTCACCCGGCGCGAGGGTTACCCGGTCTCCGGTCATCCCTTCCACCACCCGAAGGTCCACGAGCTCCGCATCATCCTTGAATTCCACCCCGAGATAGGTTTTAAAAAGATTCGCGGAAAGCGCCCCTATGATCAGGATCAGGGGTGAATGCGGTGACTTAAGGGCCGTCATCCACCAGGAAAGCCCCGGCTGATCCCCGAACCAATCATCATTATCACCGCCGGATTGAAAGGTTCCAGCTTCCCGAGGTAAACCCGGATCACCGAAGCTGATTTTTATCGGACCGGTAAAACTCCAGGATTGATAGCCGTTGTGCAAAATTGATAATTCATTTTCTTCATTTCCGGCAAAATCAATTCCCTCATTCCCACTTGAGGATTCTGATTCAAAAGAAAGAATCTCCGCTCCCGGGATTATCATTTCGCTATTGGTTGAGTTTGTCGCTTTAAAACTGATTTGGAGATATTCACTGTTTGAGCCCTGAATCACCTTAAATTCAAGATCGGGCGCGCCGGATTTCCCTGAAAGTATCCAAGTCGTCCGGTCAGGAATAATATTCGTTACCTGGTTTGGATATTCGTTCGAAGAAAACCAGGCAACCCCGCCGGGTTGTGAGACCGCAATCCGGACATGCCCTACCCCCGCCAAACCTTGATCTTCCGAACCGAAAGCAAAACCACCGTTTTGGGTATCGATAAAGTAATCCAGCGGAACAGCGGTTATCGGGGTTTCCATTTTTTCCGATTCCCCGCCACAACCGAACATCAGATGAAAAACCAGCAAAACAGACAGAGTCAAGAAAAATGGTTTTCTCATTTAAAGTTCCGTTATTTTTTCTTTCGCAGGTTCAATCTGGGTTCTTTAGTTTCTCTGGTTTCTCTGGTCTGTTTGGTTAACTGATCATCTGATGTCCAGATATCCAAATCCTGATTTCCTGATAACCTGATTCCCTGTATTTTTCCGGCCACAATCGTCGAGCAAGCTCGACCACTACATTCGATTACTTGCCACCTGCTACCTGCTACTTGTTTTTCGCTATCCAGTACCCCTTTTCCCCGTGCTGTTTGAGATTGATTTTGCCCTCTTCGAGAAGCCGGTTCAGGGCCTTCTCCGCCTCCTTCATTTCCAATCCCATCCCCGCGGCGATCTCCTCCGCGGTCACCGGCCGCCGGGAGGCGGTCTCCAGGATTCTCTCTTCCACCGGTCCTGATTGAACCTTCGCCGAAGAATGCCTGGACCCGGCGATTACTTCTGCCAGGGGCCCGAAAAATTCCTTGAGCTCCTGCAGATGCTCATCCACCAATGGCAAAGCTGAGCTTTCCGTGCCCGGGCGGGCGACCGTGTTCAATTGGATCCGATCCGGATGCAGGGAAAGGGCCACCTCCCGGAGCAATTCCACTTCTTCAGGTGTATCGTTTATGCCCCTGATCAGCAGGATTTCCAGCCAGATCTCGCCCGAGAATTCCTCCCGGAACTGTTGAAGGCCGGAGATAATCTGGTCAACCCGCAGGGAAGAATGCGGACGATTGACCCGGGCGAAAGCCTCCGGGCTGACCGCGTCCAGGGAAGGGAGAACGATATCCGCTGATTTTAAAGCACCTCTTACTCTGGGATCGGATAGAAGGGTCGAGTTGGTGATCACCGCCAGGGGAATCGAGGTGATCTTTTTCACCTCCTGGATTATTTCTTCCAAATCCAGATGCAAAGTCGGCTCGCCCGAGCCGGAAATAGTTATGTAGTCCGGCCGGTTCCCGGTCCGCAGGAATTGAATCATCTCCCCTATAATTTCCCTGGGCGGAACGAAGGACTGACGCTTCACCACTTTGTCGGTGGTTTTGCCCAGCTCGCAGTAAACGCAGTCCAGGGAGCAGGTCTTGAAGGGAACCGGGTCTATCCCGAGGGAAAGCTTAAGCCGCCGGGAAACCACCGGCCCGAAAAGGTAATGGTGTTTTGAGGACTTGATCATTAAAACTGATTTGTTTTTTATTTATGGCTAATATCTTACGCCCGACCGCAGACCGCCGACCGCAGACCGCCGAAAAAAAATTGTATGATCACTCATTGATTTCGCAGGCTAAAGTTTCTGGTTACCCTCGGACCCTGGAACCCTATTTTTTCTGCTTAAGCAGATTAACCACCGCCCGGGCGAATTCCCCCGCCGCCCCCGGACCGTTGCCGGTGATGATCCGCCCGTCCGTTTCCACGGGGTTACCTGTGTAGCTGGCCCCGGTCTTGGTCAATTCTTCCTTCTCCGATTCGAAAACAGTGGCCCTCTTGCCCTTGAGCAGACCCGCCCGGGCCAGGGTAACGGGGGCGATGCATATGGCCCCGACTACCCCACCCTGCTCCAGAACCTCCTGGGCCAGCACATGGGCGTCGTGATTATGAAAGTATTCCGACGCCCCTACTCCCCCGATAAAAAGGACGGCGGCCAGGCCCTGTGGTTTTAAATCCTGGAGCAAAACATCCGGTTTCACTTTCATCCCCAGCATCCCGGTCGCCTCGGTTAGTTTGGAGGAGACAATTAGTACCATGGCGCCTGCCTGGATTAAAAGATTTCGGGGTTCTTTGAATTCTTCATCCCGGAATTTCTCGCTGGCGATGACCAGGGCAACCTTCTTTCCCGCCAGGGGTTTTCCCTCGCCTCCCAGAACTATTTTCCCCGTGAGAAAACCGGATGCCAGAAAAACCAAGGCCAATGAAACCAGGCCAATTCTTTTCATTTTTGTCTCCTTACTTAATGAATGAATTCGGAAATATTCTAGCTGAATCGATTTTTGTTCTCCACGGAAGGATCCGACCGCTTACCGGATCATCGTGATCAGGTCTTTGATCTCGTGGGCGAACTTGTCCTTGCCTCCATCCGAGGCCCGGAGATCCTCAACCAGGCGGAGGAAGTAGGAAAGCGGGAGACTGAAAATAATATCATCATCCCCGAAACCGCCGAATTCTTTTCCGACCGTTTCGGGATAAGTGACCGTGGGTTTATCCAGGGAGATTGGATTGGCGATCGCGCCCTGGCAGATGGCCGAATAAAAATGCGGGATCATCAGATTACCTTCCCGAAAATTAATGATGGAATGGATCCGGTGCGCTTGGTGGGCGTTGATGAGCAGGAGGACCAGCTCCGGCTCGTCCACCTCTTTTTCCAGCGGCTTTAAAACCAGGTAATCGCGGGGGGCCGGGCGGGGCTTGGGAATGGAATCAAACCACTTTTCCGCCAGTTCCTCGCTGGCGAACAACTTTTCCCCGTGGGTCAGAAACAGGACCAGACCGGGGCGGTAATCGTCAAATCCGAACCAGTGAACCGCCCCGGGGCAGGTGGTGGATTCCCGGTTGAGGCTCATCACCCTTCCCTTGAAAGCCTGGAAGATGGCGTTGCAGCCGAACCGCTTGGAAACGGGCGCGGCCGGGTCCGGTTCAGAGCAGTAGCTGGCCGCGACCGGGGGATACCTCAACCCCAGGTAATCGCTGACTTCCTTTACCGCCCCTTCCCAGCGCGACATTGGCTTACCTGATCAATGAATTGCATAGAGCACGGGGCATAGAGCATGGCGTTAAGAACATTCTCTGTTTTTTTGTTAACTGATACCCTGATGCCCTGATCCCCTTTTGTTGGCTCTTCGTTCTTTGCACTATGCCCTTTACCCTGCCCGGTTTTTCATTCGTCAATTATGAATTACCTTTGACCTTTCACCTTTGACCTATGACCTGTTACTTTCTCCCGACCCACTTCTCCATGGACTTGCTCGTCCCCAGGAGGTGCGCGATCCGGTCAAACTGGTTGACGGGCAGGACCGCCTTGATGAGGGGAACAAACTTGACCATGAGCGGTTCCCGGATCATGGGGGCGTCTTTCTTGAAGGCCGCGTAAATCTTGTCCACCATCTGTTCCGGGGTGAGCCACTTGGTCATCTTGGGAGGCTTGACCCCCGCAAACATCCCGGTGGCGACAAAACTCGGGCAGACCGTCGTGAATTTCACGTCTTTCAAACCCATTTTCTTGGTCTCCTGCCGGATGGCTTCGGTCATCCCGACCACCGCGAACTTGCTGGCGCAGTAGGCCGCCAGGTTTACCACCCCCATCAGCCCGGCCGCGGAGGCCAGGTTGATCACGTGGCCGGCCTTTTTCTCGTACAGATCCGGCAGAAACGCCTTCATCATCCACATCACCGCGTTCACGTTCACGTCGATAGTCTTGAAGAGTCTTTCGTCATCGGCTTCCACGAACGGGGCGCCCCAGACCACCCCGGCGTTGTTGACCAGGACATCGATCTTGCCGATTTTCTTGTGAATATCAGCGGCCATTTCGTAAACCTTTTTCCGGTCGGTGATGTCGCAAATGTATGTGTGTATCTCAGCTCCCATCTTCTTGAACTCGGCGGCGGTTTTGTCCAGCGCTTCCTTGTTCACGTCGATCAGGACCAGCCGCGCCCCGTCCTGGGCGAACTTGATGGACAACAGGCGCCCCATCCCCATCGCCGCCCCGGTGATCACCACGATTTTTCCTTTGACGTCTTTCATCACTCCTCCCTTGGTAAGGATATTTTTTAACCCTGTAAATCCCGCCAGGCGGGAATTATACCAAAACCATCGGCGGCTTTTATCCCCCGGCGGATGGCGTCCGCCAGAAGGACGGATGCGGTATGCCCCAGGGCGTTGAGATCGGCGGACTCGGCGCCGGCTGAAAGGCAGATGACCAGGTCGCCGTCGTAAAGGGTGTGCGCCGGGGAGATCGCCCGGGAGATCCCGTCCTGGGCCATCTGCGCCACCTTGATCGCCTGCATCCGGTCCAGCCGGGCGTTGGTGGCGATTACTCCTAGGGTGGTGCATTCTCCTGTGGCTTCTTTTCCCTTTTCCCCGTGCATCAACCTATGCCCCATCCGAACAAATTCTTTCCCCTCGCGGGTGTTCCGGGCTCCCGCCAGGATTTTCCCATCGGTTTCGACCACGTCCCCGTAGGCATTCACCACGGCCAGTGCCCCGATCACCAATCCGGAGGCCGGGGAAAAACTCGCGGTTCCAATCCCCCCTTTCATCCCGAAGGGAGCCCCAAAAATCTTGCCTACTACCGCCCCGGTCCCCGCTCCCGCGCTCCCCTCTTCCACCGGTCCCGAGGTGGCCGCCTGGCAGGCCCGGTGGGCCATGTCCGCGTCCGGTCTGCGGAGGGAAAGAAACAAATCGAAAATGACCGCCGTGGGAACGGTGGGAATGTAGGTCTGGTAGAGCAGAAGTCCCTGGCCCTTCTCCTCCAGGAATCTCATTACCCCGCCCGCCGCGTCCAGCCCAAAAGCGCTGCCCCCGGTCAAAAGCACCGCCTGGATCTCGGTAACCAGGTGAAAACCGGAAACCGAGTCAAACTGGCGGGTTCCGGTCGCCCCTCCCCCGAGATCGGCCCCGGCCACCGCCCCGGACTCGGTGAGAATCACGGTCAGACCGGTCCGGTTTTCCCGGTCGGTAAAGTGCCCGACTTTTATCCCCGGGACATCGGTGATGGCGTTATGCCAGTCCATAAAAACATCCTAAGTCATCAGTTCTGAAGCTTTACCCGGGGTTAACCCCAGCAGGAACCCATTCTCCCCGCTTGTCATTCCCATCCCGCATCAGAGTGCGGGATAAACTCCAGTGGGAATCAACCCCTTCGTCTGTCATCCCCGTCCCGCATCAGAGTGCGGGATAAACTCCAGCGGGGATCCAGAAAAAATAACTGGATTCCGCATCAAGTGCGGAATGACGGGAATAAATTAACTCAGCAAGATCACGGGAAATAAGTAGTGAAAAACCGGAATACTCTTCTATTGTCTACTCAACTGACCTTGATCGCTCGAACCCTGGAACCCTTGGACCCGTAAACCCTTGATTAGGCTATCTATGGAAGTTTCGTCCGGTAAACCCCATGATACTCGGTGCCGATGTACAACCGATCCAGATTTTTGGGATCCACCGCGATCGATCGAATCGAAATCGAGTCCGGCAACCCATTGTTCTGGGAGGTAAAGGTGGACCCCCCGTCCCGGGATCTCCAGACTCCTTTCTCGGTCAAGCCCACCAGAACCGTGCCCGGGTAATCATGATAAGCGATCGGCAGAATGGCCCGCGGATAGGAGTTGGTGTTGCCGATCTGGATCGGCAACAGCCAGGTATTCCCTCCATCCACGGTCCGATATATCCCTTGATTTTCCACCCCCACGTAAATTTTTTGAGGATCGGCCGGATCAAAGGCGATAACTCGCGAGGTTAAACTTCTAAAAAAACTCATCTCTCCCCAGGTAGTTCCCAAATCCAAAGATTGAATTATTGTTTTATAGAAGCTGATTCCGGATTTCCAGGAGACGCTGGCCAGCATCTGATTGCCTCCGAAAGCAAGATTAAAAACCTGTTGAATATCGGTAATTCCGCTCGGGTACCAGCTTTGTGAATCATCGCTGGAAAAGTACAGGGGACCGTTGAACCAACCCGGCCCGGCCCAGAGTTTTCCCTGGGAATCGAGCCCCAGTGAGAAAATCCGCCGGTATTTGTGCGGGATGCCCGAACTCGCTTCTTGCCAGGAATGCCCGTCATAACGATAAATACCGGCCGTGGTGGCCGTAAAAACATAAAACTGAGTCAATTTTTCACTTAATCTGAGATCGAGAACCCGGAGTTCGGAGAGACCCAGGTTTATTTCCTCCCAGCTGTCCGCCAAGGGGGAATAGGCGTACACTCCATAACCTTGATCTGGAATCGGATTTGAAACCGAAAGCGGGTCAAAGAAACTCGACAACCCCGCATACGCCCTCGACGAATAAGGATCCACCACCAGGGAATTAACCACCGCCTGCGAAACCCAGCTCGGGAATTCCCCCGCCCCCGTCCCCGCCTTTTCCCACAACAAGACATCCTGAACTTCAAGCGGAATCGAGCAAGCAATGGTGTAGGACGGAACGCTCGGATCGGTTACGGAAAATTCCATGACATAACTGCCCCGCGCGCCAAAAATCGGTGAATAGGAAAAATCCACTAAGTTGTCTAAATTGTTAAACACAAAACCGGTAACCCCGCCCGGCATTTGCCCCTGCCATTTAAAGGTATACGCCAGGCGGAGATTATCCTCGATATCCGGGTCGGAAGCCCGAAAGGTGAAAGCCAGGGTGGAAAGCTCATCCACGGTCTGAAGCGGGTTGCCCGGGCACTGCGGGGACCGGTTTACATTATTTACTTTGATCAGGATATCTTTTCTAACCGTGGTGATCTGTTGGTTGGGTTTGCCATCCTTGGTTTTTTCATCTATGGCCGCCACCCAGACCGAATACTCCCCGGCGTCGTCATAGCTGGCGGTATACCTCCAGGTGGGAATGCTTAAATCCTTGGAATAACCCCCGGGGGCCCAACCCCCGAAACTATATGTCAATATATCCCCATCCGGATCGGAAATCTGAGGTTCGATCACGATTTCCTCTCCCTCGTTGACGATCACCTGGGCAACCGGCTGGATCACCGGGGCATTGTTTCCCGGATCCTCGATTTTCTTATCCGGCAGATCCATACAACCGGAGAACAAAATGGCAAAGAGCATGGAGCAAAGAACGGAGGGTAAAATATTTTTAAAATCGACAGCTTTCATTTCTTAGAACCGAACATTGGTGGAAATCCCCATTCCCTCTATCCCCCCGGAGGAACCTGTCTGGGGGAAAGGAGCCAGGCTTACCGGCCGGGAGGGAGCGCTCTTAGACCTCTGGATTATGTAGAGGTATGCCGCTATTCCCGCGAATAATCCGGTCACCCCCAGGGAGGTATAATAACCATCCCGGTAACGGTTGAAATCCGTCCTGGCGCCACTGGCCTGGTTTTTATATTTATCCAGGTCGGGGTTTCCAGAACAGCTCCCCGCCGCCTCGCAGGCGTTCTTGACCCCCGTGTAGTTATCCACCGCCATGGAATAATTGTCACCGGCCCGGCTCCCCAGGGAGTAAAGAATCCCGGCGCTCACCAGGGCCGCCCCGCTTAAGGCCAGGGCCCCCAGCCGGTAGGCGCGTTTCTGGCTGGCCGCCCTCAGGGCCGGGGGGATCTGAACGGAGATAACCAGGGTCGGCTGGGGGGACTCGGTGGAGGTGATTGATTGTAAGTACCCACGGAGGATGATGCTTTTCCCGGCCTCCACCTTTATCCGGGTAGAAAACTCCTGGTAGCCTTCGTAACGAATCCTGAGTTCATGTTCCCCCGCCGGCAACGGCAATGATTCGAGGGGCGAGTTTCCCAGGAGCTTGCCGTCCACCCGGATCTCCGCCCCAAAAGGTTGGATCATCAGGGAGACCTTCCCTTCCGCGGGTTTTTCCTGCGCCCACAAGGGAGAAACCCACCCCTGGATAAAAACCGGGACCAAAAGAAGAGAGATTAAACGCTTAATCATTCAGATTAATAGTAAGGTATTGCTCGATTTTGCTCAAGGATTTCGGCCCGATTCCCCGGACGTCGAGGAGACCGGATAATTCCCGGAAATCCCCGTTTTCTTCCCGGTATTGAAGGATTCTCTCCGAAAGGCTCGGTCCAATCCCCGGGATGGCCTCCAGATCCCGACGGCCGGCCCGGTTAACATCGATTTTCTGCCCGAAGAGCAAAAGATGACTCCCCGGCATTTTCTCCTCGCGGAAGTCCAGGGGTTCCCGGGAAAGAATCCTGACCCGGGTGCCGTTTTCCAGCCGTTTATCCTCTTCCCGCCCGGATCCCGGGATTAGCTCCGCCAGGGTGGGAGAACCGGCAAACCCATAAACGCAGGGGGACCGGTCAGGATACTGCACCTCGATCCAAGAGCGAATATTTTCCTTCAGGGAAACCGGCGAGGCAGAAACCTCCCACCCTCCGGAATACAGCTGCCCGGCAGTCAGGAAAGCGGCAACAAAAATCACCGGCAAGAAATCCAGGTTAAATCGTTTGTTTCCCTGCTCCCGAAGCAAACAATCCTCTGCCTTCATTAATCTTTAATGAAACTCCCCGCGGCAAGACCGCGGGGTATCTAAATCAAAAAGACTCTTATTTTGTCTATTGTCATTCCTGCAGAAGCAGGAATCCAGAAAAACAAAATAACTGGATTCCGCATCAAGTGCGGAATGACAGAAATAAGGTAACCCCGTGGCAAAACCACGGGGAATTACCAGTTAAAGATAGATGGCTTCGCCTTTTCACTTTTC
>Ga0315297_10001326_pt1 | contig 15256 bp, 9 predicted proteins | sample YL17G15_0_MG_FD_203628 | JGI IMG/M metagenome (GOLD analysis project Ga0315297, IMG submission 203628) | Sediment microbial communities from Yellowstone Lake, YNP, Wyoming, USA - YL17G15_0 | ecosystem: Environmental > Aquatic > Freshwater > Lake > Sediment | place: USA: Wyoming | collected... | reverse complement strand
TATTTTTTTTATTTGTCCGCCTTCTATGTTGAATGCTGGTTCTGATAATATTGAGAATTTAGCAGCTTCTCCTGCTTGGTATAATACGTATATGTTGGTTATTTCTCCAGTGTTTCCTATTTCTATAGTGTTTTGTGCATTTCCACATTTACAAATCTCTGTTTGGTAGTTGTTGGTAGCTGCTACAAAGTTTTCTGTAGAATAAACGTTTATTGAGCAAATTATGAGTGTTAAGAAAGTGATTAGTGTTATCTTGATTTTCGCATTCATTTTTAACCCCTTAAAAACGATTGAAAAGTTTAAAAAATAAAATAAAAAAAGAAAAAAATAAATTTTTTTTGTCTTAGTAGTATGTCTGTGCTTTATCCTCTGTCTCGTCTTCGCTTCCTTTCAATCTGTTGAAGCCGATTATCAAGCCAAGGATTACTAGCAAAACAACCAAGATCACTAGGCCTACTTCTAGTCCTTTCTTTACCTTGTCCCAAGTGTTTGATGTTTCACTAACGCTTGCTCTTAAGGTTATGTCTTGTGTGTTGTCTCCAGCTCCTACTTTCAAGGTTATTACTTGTTCTCCTGATGCGTCCTTAGCTGCTCTTGCTTGTACAATTACAACTTTGGTTTCTTCGCCGTTTAGGATAACAACTGGTTCGCTTATTGATACTGTCATTGCGCTTCCAGCTTGTGCAGTAACTGTTACTTGCTTTGAGTCTTTACCCAAGTTTTGTATTGTTATTGGGAACAAGACTTGTTCGCCTGCATTGACTGGTTGTGTGCTTGCTGGAACTGTTACTTTTATTCCTTGTTTAGGACTTATTCCGCATGCATCGCCTTCAGTCACAGTTATTGTTTCTTTTGCTGTTACAGTTTCATATCCTTCATCGAAGCTTGCTTCAACGATTACTTGGTATGTTCCTGCTGTTGCGCATGTTGGTATTCTGATGTACAATTCTTCAGTTGTCTTTGTCTCTTCTGCATCGATTTGGTCAATATAGTCAGTTGCTGCTACTCCCAATTCTGGGATGCTCATCTTGACTTTTATTGATTCCTCATCTTTCTCTCCTGTGTTTTGTAGTCTTACAACACCGATTAGTGCTCTTCCAGCAGCGACGCTGTTCTCTGGGCTTAGCACGACATCTTTTATTGTAATCTGATGTCTTTCAGTGCTGACTTTTAGGTAGTAGTCTGACATTGTTATTGGGTCATCATTGTCTGCAAAGAATAGTCTTAACCTGTACATTTGCTTGTCTAGCCTGTCTGGCAATTTCAAGTTTAGTGTTTCAGTGTAAGTTACTCCTGATTCTATATCAAACACGTGTGTTTGATCAGCTAGTGTCTCTCTGTCGCCATACTCGTATCCAGCTATGAATGCGTGTAGTTCGATGTTAGAGTCATTTCCTGTTGCTTTGAATCTTACTTTTACTTCTACATTTTGACCTCTTTGTATATCAAGAGTGTCTCCTCCATTTGCTGCGACCTTTTCTCCGTTAATTTTGACTTCAACAGAGCTTGGGTCTATGTTTATAGCACTTACAGCTACTGACATTATTCCTAGTAGGAACAAAGCCAAGATGCTGAATGCCTTAAATTTGCTTGCTTTCATTTTATTTCCCTCCAAACAATCTATTCTTAATCTTGATAGTAATTTATACTATCTAACGTGTCCCACTATATAAACCTTTCGATTTTTTAACTATTGTGCAGTAGCAACAAAACAGTTTTACCCGCTTTATTGTTATACTTTTCATCTTCTCGAAAAGCTTTATAGTGCATCACCACTTTTTTGATTTTTGAAAAACCGCGTTTTTTAAGACGCTATTTTTTGAGTTTTAAATTAAATTAAAACAAAAAATTTATTCTATTGTTATTTGTCTATGGACTATCCTTTTCACTCCTGTGTCTGTGTCCATGTACAATCTTAGCCAGTATTCTCCAGGCTGAGCATCTTCTGGTATGTCTAGTGTCAATGTTCTTGATGTTGAGCTTCCTTTGCTTAGCTTTTCTACTATTACTTTGTCTCTTGCATCAAGATCATATATTGCTGCAATCACTGAGACATCTTTGAAGTTTTGGTCTCCGTCAACATTCTTGATTACTGCAGTTATCTTCATTTGGTCTCCTGCTTGTATTATCTCTCCGCCTGTGCTTAGGATATGTTCTATCTTTAGCCATGAGTCTTCAATTTCTTCTTCGCATGGTTTTTGGTCAACAACTACTTGTTTTGTTTTTGTGCTTGTTACTGTTCCGTCAGTTACTGTTAGTGTTATGTTGTAAATTCCATACTTGGTGTATATTGTTGTTGGGTTCTTGACATTGCTTGTCTGTCCATTTCCTAGGTTCCATGAATATGTTAGGTTGCCTGTTCCTGTGTATACTGACATGTCTACAAATCCTACTATCTGGCCTTCTATTGGCCTTGCTGGTCCCCAAGTGAATTCAGCTGTTAGGTTTGCTGAAGGTATTGTCTTTGGTTTTACTGTGATTATTTTGGTCATTGTGTTTGACAACTGTCCATCGCTTACTGCCAAGGTTATTGTGTAGTTTCCTGCTATTGCATAAGCATGTGTTGGGTTCTGTGTTGCTTCTGTTGCTGAACTGTCTCCGAAATTCCACAAGTATACTAGCACATCACCATTTGGGTCTGTGGATAGGTCTGTGAATGTTACTGTTTGTGTTGCTTCTGGCTCTGTTGGTGTCCATGTGAAGTTTGCGACTGGTGCATCGTTTGGTGTTGGTGTTACTGTTATTGTTACTGTGTCTGGTGCGCTGTTTTGCGCTCCGTCATTTACTATCAATTGGAATGTGTATATTCCTATTGTTGTTGCTGTGAATGTTGGTGTTGCACTTGTGGTGCTTGATAGTGTCATTGTTGCACCGCTTGTCTGTGTCCATGAGTAAGTTAATGGATTATTTTCTGGATCGCTTGATGCTGTTCCATCCAGTGTTACTGTTGTGTTTATTGTTACGCTCTGGTCTGGTCCTGCATTTGCTATTGGTGCCAAATTTCCTGATAGGCTGACAACTATTGTTTTTGTTATTGTGTTTGTTAGTGTGCCGTCATTTACTGTTAGTGTTATTGTGTATGTTCCTGCTGTTGTGTAAGTGTGTTTTGGATCTTTCTCTGTTGATGTTGTGCTATCTCCAAAGTTCCAGCTGTATGTCAATGCATCATTTTCTGGGTCTGTTGAGTTATCTGTGAATTGCACTTCTTGGCTGACGTTTGGAGTTATTGGTGTCCATGTGAAGTCTGCCTTTGGTGGCATGTTCTTCAACACTATATTGACATTTTGTGTTGCGTTGTCATTGTCTAAGTCTTTCAACACTAGTGTGACTATGTCTGTTCCAATTATTCCTTTTGGTGTTATTGTTAGCAAGTCTGCTGAGTCTATGTTTGCTGTGTATAATGTGTCGTCAACTCCTAGTATGCTCCACCTCAAGTCTGCTCCAGAGTCTTCCTTGTCTGACTCGTATGGTGTCAGGTTGAAGGTTGTTATTCCTTTGTAGCTTGCTTCGATTGTTGGTATTGTTCCAACTATCTGTGGTGGATTGTTTAGTATTGTTATTGTTGCGTTCTCTTCTCCTCCTGTGTTATCTGTGAAGTTGAAGACGAATGTGTATGCTTTGCTTTCTCCTATGAAATCATGTGTCAATGGTATTTGTGTCAATACGTAATAGTATCTTCCGTTGCTCATTGGTCTGTCTTCTGACAATTGTATTCTTCCGCCTGCTGGGCTTATCAATTGTACTTCTGTGATCAAGTCAGTGTTTACTATTACATGTGTCAAGTCGTCCATGCTGACTACCTTGAATGATAGGTAGACTGGCTCTCCTCTGTAGAAGGTGTCGTTTGCAAGGACATAGCCGTTGTTTTTGAATGTCTCTAATTCTATGATTTTGTATCTTTCATTCCATACTTGGAATGTGAATGTTGGTTGCTTGTCAGTGTCTGGCAAGTATCCTGTTTTTGTTGCTGTTGCATAGACTGTGAATGTTCCGTTTGCAGTCATTGTTCTTGTTATTTCACACTTTCCTGTTAGCTCATTTGTTGTGCAGCTTCCGAATTGTGTGTCGTCACTGAAGAACATCTGTATATCTGCTCCGCCTATTCTTTGTCCATTATTTAGTGTTACTGTGCAGCTTTGTGTTTTTCCAACTATTGTTTTGTTAAAGCATGTTATGTTTGTTATTTCCAGTTGTGTTGTGACTGTTATGATCTTTGTTATTGTACTTGTTAGTCCTGCTCCGCTTACTGTTAGTGTTACTTGTTTGTCTCCTGGTGTGCTGTATGTGTATGTTGGATCTTTCTGTGTTGATATTGTTCCATCTCCAAAGTCCCATTTGTAAGTGACCGCAACTACTCCATGCAGTATTGATGTATCTGTGAATTGTATTGTTTGTCCTGATGTAGGATTTAGTGGTTGCCATGTGAATTCTGCTGTTATGCTTGGTACTATTTCTACACCTATTCCTGCTGTTGCAGCATTTCCGTCTGCTGTTCCGTCATTTGCTGTGAATGTGAAGCTGTCTAATCCATAAAATCCGGCGCTTGGTGTGTATGTTATGTTATTTCCTGTTACAGCGCTTACTGTTCCGTGTGCTGGATTAGTGACTGCTTTGAATGTTAGTGTATCTATTCCTTCGTTAGCATCTTTGTCTGTGCAGCTTAGTGTTATTGTTTTTGCTATGTTTTCTTTTGTTGTTGCTTGAACGTTTGAGCATGTTGGTGCACTATTTGCTATTGTTATTGGGTTTGATGTTTGTGTTATTCCTGCTTCTCTATCATCTGTTGGTGTTGTCTGACATAGTACAACATCTCCTTTTACGAAGTTATTGCTTGTTAGTTTTTTTGTTGTTTGTCCGCTTAGTATTTGTCCATTCTTCATCCATCTGTAGCTTACTGTTACACTGTTTCCGTCTGCATCGCTGGTTGTTCCTGCGTTGCATGTTAGATCTGTATCAGTGTATGCTGTGCTTGGTGTTAGTGTTGGTGCTGTTATTGTTGGTTTAGCGTTTAGTACGATTGTGCTTGCTTGGTCTATGTAAAAGTTTTTGTAATTGTATACTTTACAAGTCCATGTTTCGTCTCTTGTTATTTTTGTTGGCAAGACGTTTGCTGGTTTTCCGTTAATATTTGCTCCAGCTAGTGGGCCGTATGTTGCCACGCTGTTTCCGTTCTTGTACCAATAGAATTTTAATAGTGTGTAAGTGCTTGGGTCTATCCCGCTTATTATTTGTAAGCTGCATGTTAGGCTGTCAGAAGTTGTTGGGCTGTATGGTGTTATCTGTGCGTGTCCTGCTGTTGGTGTTCCTTCTATTGTTATTGGTGTCTCTGTTTTCTTTAATACAACATTTTGATATGATCTTACTTCGCAATATACTTGGTCTCCTGGTTGGTAATAGCTTGATGGTAGTGTTCCTACTGAATACTTTCCGTCTGCTGTTCCTTTTGAGCTATATATTGCTACGCTGTTCTGGTTCTTGTACCAGTACCAGTTCAATAATTCTGGGAACATCGCGACTTCGCCGTATTTGCATACTGCGTCTTGAGTTTCTGGTATTGAATAATCTGGGACTATTAGTTGTGGTGTAGTTGTTTGTGGTTGTGTCTGGTTTGGTTGTGGTGCTGCGACTATTGTTACAGGTGTTGCTAGTTTTTCATATGCTACATTGTAAAAACTTCTTGCTTCACATGCCCACTTGTCTCCTACTGCTGTTTTTTCAGCTGTTAGTGTGGTTTTGCTGTTTGTTCCGTCAGCTACTCCTGGTATTGGACCGTATGCTGCTACGCTGTTTCCGTTCTTGTACCAGTACCAGTTTACTAGTATTGGATTTCCTGATAAACTTCCGTACTTGCATGTTATGTCTTGATTATCTAGTGCTTGCTGTTCTGGCGTTACGCTCAGGGTTGCAGCCATAGCACTGACTGGTAGAATAATTAGTAATAGTGATGCTATGATGAATGCGATCTTGTTTTGTTTCATTTTGGTTTCCCCTCATCAATTATTTTTTTTTTGTCGATTGAAAATTTTTTAAAAAATAAAAAAATAAAAAAGGATTTTAGGTCCTTTTTATTTAATGTCGTACTTGACTTGTATTTGTCCGACTCCTTCATTGTTAAATCCTTGTGGCTTATTGCCCATCCACTGGCTTTCGTTTGCTATTCTTCCACCGATTGAGCCGTCTATGGTTAAAGTTCCTGCTTTTCCCATCTCAATTGGGTATCCGATGTTTAGCAATCCAGTGTGGCTTGTTCCGTTCATGGTTTGTTTTATGTTCGAATTTTCCATGGATTGGTGTGCCATTTGGTATGTTAAAAATATGTGGTCAAGTAATTTGTCAACTACTTTGTTTCCTGTCTGTGCAAATGCTCCGACTGATGGAGTGTTTGCTTCGACATTTATTCCAAATGCTGAAACGTCGTCTCCGAAGGATCTTGTGTTTTCTGCTGGGTTGTAACTTCTTTGTCCTAATCCCATCTTGACATCTGCTGCTACTGAGCCTGCATTTCTTCCAAGTCCTTGGTTTCCTAAGTCGACTCCTAGTCTTGCGTATGCGCCATCTCTTACTTGTTCTATTTTTTGGCCCACTATTTTGTCATCGCATCTTGATGTCTCATTTTCGTAGCCGATTGCTGCGCTTCCGCTTAGCTTGTTGTTCAAGTATCCTCTGATTCCGCCTTCTATCTGGAAGTTTGTGTTTGTGTTTTCTCCGATTGTTATTCCTTGGTATGAGTCAGTGCTTGGGTGTATGTTTTCATTCATCCTTACTTCCAAGTCTGCTCTCTTTCCTGCTTTTGCAGATAGGGCAGCGTTTATGTCGTGCTGGTTTCCGTCTGTGTAGATTCCTTCTTGGTTTGTGGTTTGTTTTGACAAGTTTCCATCATAACCAACTACTGAACCAAATGCTGGTCTTGCACTGTCACTTACGTTTGTGCTGAACAATTCTCCAAAGAATGCTTTTGCTTTTGCACCAATTCCTGCAGGTTTATTCATTGCGTTTTGCAGTGCTTGGTGTATTGCAGCTCTGTTTGGAGTTGTTGGATTTGGTGTGTATTCTGCGATTGTCTTGTCTGCGTCTAGTGCGCCTTTTTCTACTTTGTATTTTGCGATTGCGTCTCTTAGTGATTTGTCATGTGCTAGGTTGTATGCTTTGTCTAGTAATACATCTCTTGCTTTCTCGTTCTTTTCGAACTTTGCTGCTGAGATGTATGTCTTTGACATTTCATCTTCCATTGCTGTTTTTTTCGTTCCTGCTTCTCCTGCTTTTGTTTCAAATGCTTTGTTCATTGCTTCAACTTTTTCTTCAAGTTCTTTTGCAATTATTTTGTTTCTTGTTTTTTCTCCTGCTGAACCGTCTGCGTATGCTACTCCGGTTTTCTTGTTTGTTGATCCAACATCAGCTAGTGTTAGTCCATATTTTGTTGCCAAGTTTTGTTCAACATTTATTGCTGCTTTTGTATCTGCGCCGTATTGGGTTGTTGATGTTACTTTGTTTCCCAAGTATCTTAATACTTCATTTAATACTGTGATGTTTGAAGCAGTTTTCACAAAGGTTGTGTAATTATCTTTTGTTCCTAGTGTTGCTTGCCATCCTTTTATTCCGCCTATGACTTTGTCTAGGCTGTCTCTTTCTGCTTTGAATGGGGCAAGTGCTTTTGCGACTTCTGCATTTCTTGCTGCGAATTTTGTTTTTATTTGTGAATCATATATGTTCACTAGAGAATCAACATTTACTGGTGCTACTGCTGGTGTTGCTGGTTTTTCTGATATCAAGCTCATTTTTGTTGGGCTTGTTATTTTTGTTATTGGACCATCAACTTTACCTGTATGGTATAATGTGTCTGCTCCTAAGAATAGTGTGTCTTTGTCATTAGCAATCATCTTTTTTGGTTCGTTACCTTTTCCAGTTAATGATCTTGCTACGTCCAGTGCAGTAGAGGATATATTTTTCTTTTTTCCTTCATTTTGCATTGCGCTTGTGCCCATAGAATCAACTGTAATTTCACTTTGTCTTTCTGCGCTTAGACTTTGATAAAAATCTTTTCCTGCTTGTGTTTGTGCTGCGTCTGCAACTCCTACACCTGCTGTTGCGACTAGAATTCCTGTTCCAATTATTTTTCCAAATTTCATTTTAAATTACCTCCGATCGATGGTTTTTTAATCATTAAAACCTTTTATTTTATGTTTTATTAGCTAATAGCTACCCTTACACCCCTCTATAAACTGAAAATACGCTTTTTACGAGCTTTTTTGGCCAAAAAGCCAGTTTTTTGCGGTATTTCGTGTTTTTGACCATTAAAAACACATTAAAATATGTTTACTCTTTAGTAGTAATAGTAATATATAAACCTTTCGCTTTTGTTGCTATTGTATAATAGTAAAAACTTGTTTCTAGTGAAAAGTATTGTATTAGGAAACGTCCTTTCTATATATAGTTTGTGTTTTCAAACCCTCAATTTAGAATGATATCATCTTTAAGTTTTTTAGCACTACATATGCCATGCCTAATATGAATACTGTCATTATTAGGACACTTATTATTTTTGCGCCTTTTATGCTGTATTCTGGTGTCCTGTTTCCGTACTTTCTTGCTTTCATCATCATCATGACTATTAATATTCCTTCTATTCCTCCTGCAAACGCTCCTACTATTCCTATTGTGTTTATGAAGCTTTTAATTCCTAGCAGGAATGCAATTAATGGTATTGATAATGTTAGCCATAGGCTGAATTTTCTTTTTAGTTTGTAGTCATAATTCCACACTTCTACTATTGCTAGTGATAATGCTATGAATGCTGTGGTCATTGTTAGCATTGCAAATATGTTGCTTAATATTATCATTCCTTCTCCTAAGTTTTGTCCTAATCCGATTGTTGCTATTTCTGTTGTGTCTTTTCCTGACACTCCCACTACTGCTGCTGCGAATAGTAGGTATACTATTATTGGTATGCAGCTTCCTATGAGTATCGCTTTTTTCATGTCTTTTCTGTGATTGATCAGTTCTTCTCTCATCTCTGGTATTGCTGCGCTTCCTAGGAATGCGAATAATACTACTCCGAATGGTAAGAACATTTGTGTAAAGTCGTACTCTACCCAGTTTGCTGTGTTTGTGTGGAATATTGCTATTGCGCATATTGCTATTATTATTGTCAGGAATATTGTGACGAATAATAGTTCTGCTTTCTCTACCATTTTTATTCCGTTTGCTACTATTATTGATACTATTAGAAAGAATATTAGGCTGTACAGGATTTCTGGTCCTCCGAATATTGCTGATAACACTTTTCCTTCTCCTATCAGGTATGCTGTTAGTGCTCCGTATGTTCCTATGAACATTGCTAGTGTCATGAAGAATTTGCCTTTTTGTCCTAGGTATATTTCCGCATATCCTGTTAGTTGGTGATCTCCTCGTGTTCTTAGGACTATTTCTCCGAGGAATAAGTTCATCATGAGCATTGTTGCTCCTATTATTAGGATGTCTATGATTCCTACTAATAGTCCTGATTTTGCTATGACATAGGGGATTCCTAGAATTCCTGCTCCTATCACAACACCTACTAGTGTTGCTATTGCTTCAAATACCTCTTTTTTCATGATTAACAATTCTTTGTTTATTTAAAATAAAGTGGGGACGGAGGGATTTGAACCCTCATCAATCGCTCTGGAGGCGATTATTCTAGCCAGGTTATACTACGTCCCCATGGGGTTGGTATCGAGCCGTGTGAGATATCACTGTTTTGATGCAACTTTATTAAAAGTTGCGCCGGCTTATACTACGTCCCCGGATGTGATTAACCTTTTTCAGATAAGTTTTATATTCTTTATAAAATTTCTCTTTTATTATGTTAAGTATTGATGGTTCTTTTGGTGAGGCTGGTGGTCAGATTGTTAGGACTGCTTTGGCTCTTTCAACTATTTCTAAGACTCCGTTCTGGGTTAAGGATATTCGTAAGAATCGTTCTCAGCCTGGTTTGAAGCCTCAGCACGTGACTTGTGTTAAAGTTTTGGAGGAGTTGTGTAATGCTAAGCCTAAGATGGCTTTTCTTGGTTCTACTGAGATGTTTTATACTCCTAATAAAATAGTGGGTAAGACTATTGATGTGGATATTGGTACTGCTGGTTCTATTACTTTATTGTTGCAGTCTGTTCTTTTGCCTTCTTTGTTTGCTGATAAAAAGACTATTTTCAATATTGTGGGTGGTACTGATGTGTCTCATAGTCCTAGTTTTGATTTTTTCAATAATGTGTTGCTTCCTCACATAAAGCGTTTTGCGAATGTTGAGGTTAGTTTGGAGAAGCGTGGTTATTATCCTAAGGGTCATGGTAGTGTTCAGGTAAAAGTTAATCCTTTTGTTCACTTGTCAGATTTCCAGAATTTTGAAGATTTCAGGAAGGGTTTGAGGGAGAAAGTTAAACCTATCAATTTGTTAGAGCAGGGTGAGTTGGTGCAGGTTAAGGGTGTGTCTCATGCGTCATTAGATCTTCAGGATGCGCAGGTTGCTGAAAGACAGGCTGAGTCTGCAAAAGTTCATCTTTCTGGTCTTGGTTGTCCTGTTCAGATCAGGACTGAGTACCAAAATACGTCTTCAACTGGTTCTGGTATTACTTTGTGGGCTCAGTTTTCAAGGTCTGGTTTTGAGTATCCTTTGATTATTGGTTCTGATAAGTTAGGGGAGAAGGGTGTGAAGTCAGAGGTTGTTGGTAGTGGGGCAGCTAAGCAGTTGGTTGAGGAGGTTAATTCTGGTGCTTGTGTTGACAAGTTTTTGGCTGATCAGATAATTCCTTTTATTGCTTTGGTTGGTGGTGGTATTCATTCTTCAAGATTGTCTTCTCATGCTTTGACTAATGTTTGGACTATTGAGCATTTCTTGGGTAAAGTTTTTGAGGTTGACGGTGTTAATAATATGGTTAAGGTAGATTATAAAAACCTTTAAAAACTCTTAAAGTATTTTTCTTTCATGTTCAAGATTGGTGTTTCTACTAAGTGTGCTCCTCATAGTGGTTGGTGGGATTTTTTGAGGGAGAAAGGTTTTTTTACTGTTGAGCTTAATCGTGTTTTTAGTAAGTCTTATTTTTCTGACAAGATTATTGGGAAGATTAGGAAGGGTTGTAAGGGTTTGGATTTGAGTGTTCATTCTTGTGTTGCTGGTGTTTTTCTTTGTAAGGGTTTGATGGCTGATGCTGAGTTTGCTATGTTGAAGGGTGAGATTGTTTTTTGTAAGGCTATTGGTGCTAAGGAGTTGGTTTTTCATGTTGAAAAGAAAAGATTAGTTAGTGGTGATTTTAGGAAGTTGAGGTTTTTGGTTTCTTTGGCTAGAAAGAATCGTGTTCAGTTGTTGTTGGAGAATCTTTCTGATTTTGATTTAGTTTTTATGAAGAGGGTTTTGGATGGTGTTCCTGGTTTGTTGATGAATCTTGATATTGGTCATCTTAATAGGCAGTTGTTTAATGGTTCAATTAAGTCTTTTGAGGAGTTCATAATTCCTTTGAGGGATAAGATTGTTTATGTGCATTTGCATAACAATTATGGTAGGAAGGATGATCATGCGGGTTTGGATAAGGGCAGTCTTGATTACAGAAAGGTTTTGTCTTTGCTTGATTTGAGAAGGGTTAAGAAGTTGGTTCTTGAGATTTATGGTATTAGCTCTGTTTTGAGGAGCAGGAAGCTTTTGGAGAAGGCTTTGAAAGATATTAAACGAAAAAGTTTATAAACTACTTCTATTCCCCAAACGAGCATGTCTAGTGGATCAAAGTGTGTTTCGTGTAAGAAGGATTTGATTAATGATAATGGTACTGTTAGGTTTCAGTGTCCTGGTTGTGGTAAGGTTGAGATTTTGAGGTGTAGGCATTGTAGGGAGATTGCTGCTAAGTATGTTTGTTCTAATTGTGGTTTTTCTGGTCCTAACTAGGTTTTGAAATGGCTAAAACGATTGTTTCTTTGAGGGTTATGCCTGAGTCTCCTGATGTTGATTTGAAGCGTATGGAAGTTGAGGTTAAGAAGAAGATTGTTGTTTTTGCTGGTGAGGGTGATATGAGGGTGACTGTTGAGCCTGTTGCTTTTGGTTTGAATTCTGTTAATATTATTTTTGTTATGGAGGAATCTCAGGGTTCTACTGAGCCTTTGGAGATTGCGATTCAGACTGTTGATGGTGTTAATTCTGTTGAGGTTACTGATGTTAGAAGGGCTATTGGTTAATTACAACTTGGATAAGTTGTAATCTCAGAAATGCATTTAAGCATTTCTGTTGATTTGTTTTATTGTTTCCAGTAATTCTTTTTCTTGCATGTTGCTTTTTATTCCGTAATCGTTGAAGTGTGTTCGTGTTGCTTGAAATCCTTTTTTTCTTATTTCTTCTATTAATTTTTCTGTTTGTGGTATTTTTTGTTTGTTTTTTTTGCAGAATTGGTGTGTGTCGTGAAATCCGACAGTTTCTATTTTGCTTTCTTCTTCTATTGTTTTGAGCATCTTATTATCAGTTTTTGTTGCGATTTTGTGTGATAGTTTTTCATCCCATAGTTTGCCTGTCCACATTGGTCCTGCGTCCATGAACATTTCGTGTTTTTTTATTATCTCGTCTACTTTTTTCTTTCCTTTTTCGCATTTAAAGTATATTCTCATATAATGTTCTGTGCTGTGTGAATAGATTGGTGTTAGTGCTTTTTCGTATTGTGCCCCTATTAGTTGTACTTTTCTTGCCAGTATTCTTATTCCTATTTCGTGCATCATGTGGTTGTGTAATGGTTTTGCCCAGTATTTTCTTTGGCACACTTTTGGGTGTGTTCCGCATAGTGCTGATGTGTCTGTTGCAGTTATTGCAAGTATTCCTTCGCGTGCTAGTCTTTTTATTGCGCTATCCAAAAAAGGGTTTGGTGTTCCGAATGGGTCTATGTCTATGTAGTCAAAGCCTGATGATTTTAGCATCATCATGTTTGCGTCTTCGCACGTTACTATTGTTTTTTGTTTTATTCTATTTAGTTTCAGGTTTTCTTTTATTATCTTGACTGCTTCTGTTGAGTAATCATTTATCGATACTTGTTTTATTTTGTTTGCTGGTAATTCTTTTATGAATCTTATTTCTCTTACTCCTGTTCCTGATAGTGGTGAGCACATTTGCATGTTTTTGTTTGGAATATTTGTTAGGACCAGCACGCTTATTGTTCTGTTTAGTTCCATTGCAGGATTATAAAAGACGGGTAGTTCTTTTGATATCTTTGTTTCAACAGGCACTTTTATTTTTGCTTTTCCTTCTGTTATTGTCTTGTACATGTTGTATACGAAAAACATCATAACATTTAAAAAACATTCCTTTCTTCTACCTGTGGAGTTGGTTGTTATGGCTAAGATTAGGTCTCTTATTTGTGCGTGTCTTGGGCACGTTGATCATGGTAAATCTTCTTTGTTAGATAAGATTAGGGACACTGCTATTGTGGATACTGAGCCTGGTAGGATTACTCAGGCTATTGGTGCTTCTATTATTCCGTTGGATTCTATTAAGGAGATTTGTGGTCCTTTGCTTGAAAGATTGAAGATGGAGTTTACTATTCCTGGTTTGTTGATGATTGATACTCCTGGTCACGCTGCTTTCACGTCTTTGAGAAAGCGTGGTGGTAACTTGGCTGATATTGCTATTCTTGTTGTTGATATTAATGAGGGTTTTAAGCCTCAGACTATTGAAGCGATAGAAATCCTTCGTTCTTTCAAGACTCCTTTTGTTATTGCTGCTAATAAGGTTGATTTGATTAATGGTTGGCAGAGGAAGGATGATGATCTTTTGAAAAATATTTCTTTGCAGTCTCCTGATACTTTGAAGTTGTTTGAGACTAAGCTTTACAATGTTGTTGGTCAGTTGTTTGATAAGTTTCAGTTGAATGGTGAGCGTTTTGATAGGATTGAGGATTATACTAAGCAGATTGCTGTGATTCCTACTTCTGCCGTGACTGGGGAAGGAATTCCTGAGTTGTTGATGGTCATTTCTGGTTTGGCTCAAAAATTCCTAGAACAGTGTTTGGAGTGTAATGTTGATGGTCCTGCTAAGGGTACTATTTTGGAAGTTAAGGAAGAGAAGGGTCTTGGTGTCACAATGGATGTTATTTTGTATGATGGCACTTTGAGGGTTAATGATCAGGTTGTTATTGGTGGTGTTGATGGTCCTATTGTTGCTAAGGTTAGGGCTTTGTTCGAGCCTGCTCCTTTGTCTGAGATGAGGGATAAGAAGTCTAAATTCAAATCAGTTAAAGAGGTCAGCGCTGCTGCTGGTGTTAAGATTTCGTGTCCTAATCTTGTTGGTGTTGTTGCTGGCATGCCTTTGAGGTCTGCTACCAAAGATTCTCTTGAGAGGATTAGGGGCGAGGTTGCTCAGGAGGTTCAGGAGTCGTTGATCCAGACTGATTCTGATGGTGTTATTATTAAGGCTGATACTTTGGGTTCTTTGGAGGCGTTGACGAATTTGTTGAGGGCTAAGGGTGTTCTTATTGCTAAGGCTTCTATTGGTAACATTTCTAAGAAGGATGTTTCTGAGGCTGATTCTAAGAGTGCGGGTGATCCTTTGCTTGGTGTTGTTCTTGGTTTCAATATTGTTTTGCCTGCTGATGTTTCTGTTCCTTCTTCTGTTAAGGTTTTGACTGATGAGGTTATTTATTCTTTGATTGATAAGTATGAGTTGTGGAAGGTTGAGAAGAATAAGGAGTTGGAGGCTGGTGAGCTTGATAGGGTTGTTAGGCCTTGTAAGATTGAGTTGTTGAAGGGTTATGTTTTTAGGCAGAATAATCCTGCGATTGTTGGTGTTGAGGTTGTTGCTGGTGTTTTGAAGTCTGGTATTGATTTGATGAAGAAGGATGGTAAATCTATTACTACTGTTAAGACTATTCAGGCTGATAAGGAGTCTGTGAATAAGGCTGAGAAGGGTAAGCAGGTTGCTGTTTCTTTTGAGCACGTGACTGTTGGCAGGCAGATCAATGAGGGTGATGTTTTGTTCTCTGTAATTCCTGAGAGCGATTTTAGGAAGTTTAAGGAGTTTAAGAAGTATCTTTCTGTTGAGGAGATTGATCTTCTTAGGGAGATTGCTGATATTATGAGGAAGGATAATCCGGTTTGGGGTGTTTGATTTTTGGGTAAGTTAAACATTCTTAATAAGAAGGAGATTAAGGTCATTCTTGGATTGTTAGACGAGCAGTGGGGTATTAGGGAGGTTTTGGATTTTGTTTTTTTGATGAATGATGAGGATGGGATTTTTGTTGTTAGTAAGGATTTTTCTTTGATT
>Ga0315297_10001325_pt1 | contig 15261 bp, 12 predicted proteins | sample YL17G15_0_MG_FD_203628 | JGI IMG/M metagenome (GOLD analysis project Ga0315297, IMG submission 203628) | Sediment microbial communities from Yellowstone Lake, YNP, Wyoming, USA - YL17G15_0 | ecosystem: Environmental > Aquatic > Freshwater > Lake > Sediment | place: USA: Wyoming | collected... | reverse complement strand
TGCAGCAAGGGGGGGAATATCTGTTGCGAGCATGGGTATAGGCGTAATTGTTGGTGTTACAGTACACGCCCATAATAAAAAACCAACCATGCTTAGCAACAATACTATTTTTATTCTGATCATTAAAATTGATGCCTAGGTAGTAAAAACTGCCTATCTTTCGTCAAGAAGAAATACAAGGAATAATCGCAAAGGTGTTGTAAAATTGGTATGTTCATTCTAGCATATACTTACATATAATCGCAACCCAATCAAAATCCACATTTCGAAGGAGAAGTTATGCGTAAAAAAGTCTTCCTTATCACTGGTGCCTCGGGTGAAATTGGTCAGGCTCTAGTAAGAAGTCTGGCTGAGCAAAATGAAATGCCCATCATCACGCTCGATATTGCCCCGTTGCCAGATGAAATCAGTAAGATGGTTACTGCTTTCCAGGGGGATATTATGGATAGGGCATTGCTGTCTCGCTTGGTAAGTGAATACGAGGTGGATACGATCTATCATTTAGCAGCCTTACTTTCGACGCGCAGTGAGTTCACGCCTGAAGCAGCTCATAAAGTTAATGTGGAAGGAACGCTGGGATTATTGAACCTCGCTGCTGAACAATCAGAATGGAGGGATGATCCGGTAAAATTCATCTTCCCTAGCTCTATCGCTGCTTATGGTCTGCCTGATTTGGAGACCAAAGCTGCCTATACCCGAGTGAGGGAGTGGGAGTGGAATAATCCACGCACCATGTATGGATGCAATAAGCTATATTGCGAGCAATTAGGCATTTACTACAGCAAATATTATCGGCAATTGGCCGCCGAACTACCGGTGATGTTGGATTTTCGTAGTTTGCGTTTCCCGGGTTTGATAAGCGCATTCACCGTCCCAAGCGGTGGCACCAGTGACTATGGACCCGAGATGTTGCATCATGCTGCCCAAAAGAAACCTTACGCTTGCTTTGTACGCGAAGATGTGCGGATCCCATTCATGGTCATGCCAGACGCGGTCAAATCTCTTCTCTTATTAACATGTGCCCCTAAGGCAGCCTTGAAGCATTCCGTATATAACGTGACCAGTTTCAGCCTTTCAGCAGCAGAGTTCCGTGATTGGGTAATTAAATTCTTCCCCGATGCACAGATTAACTTCCAACCGAATGATAAACGCCAGGCGATTGTCGATACATGGCCGGCTGATTTGGATGACAGCGCTGCCCGGCGCAATTGGTTATGGCAACCTGACTTTGATGTTAACCGTTCATTCGCTGAATACCTGGTACCCAATATTCGCAACATGTACCAAAAGGTTTGAAACTGATTATCCTTCTTCCAATTGAAAGAAGGAAGCAATGATTCCGTTCGAAGGTAGGAATTATGAATGACCAATTCTATCCGGAACCAGGTTTGATTATTCTCTTTGGCTCAGGTGAGACTTCTCCCACTGGTCGAAAAATTTTCGAGCGAGTGTTCCGTTCTCTTCCCAAATCACCCAGGTTAGCCTTATTAGAGACTCCAGCTGGATTTGAGCTAAATTCTGATCAAGTTATTAATCGTGTGGGTGATTTTTTTAGCCACCGGCTACAAAACTATTCCCCGCAAGTCGAGATCATACCCGCTCGCAAGCGTGGCACTAAAAATAGTCCCGATGAGCCAGAGATTGTGGCGCCGTTGCTCAATGCGGATATGATTTTTATGGGTCCTGGCAGTCCTACTTATGCTATCCGTCAGCTGCGAGACAGTTTGGCCTGGTATTATCTGATTGCACGCCATCGCCTTGGAGCTGCAATTGCCCTTGCAAGTGCAGCTACGGTTGCCTTCAGTTCTTATGCTTTACCAGTGTACGAAATTTATAAGGTTGGTGAAGATTTGCATTGGCAAGAGGGTCTGGACTTTTTTAAACTATACGGTTTACAGCTTGTGTTTGTGCCACATTGGAATAACCAGGAAGGGGGTAAGGAATTGGACACCAGCCGCTGTTTTATGGGTCAAGAACGCTTTGCACGGTTGTTGGATATGCTTCCAGATGAAATGACCGTCATCGGATTGGATGAAAAAACCGCTCTAGTAATGGATCCCTCCAAATGTGAATGTTATGTCAGTGGCATGGGTAAAGTCACTTTGCTACATACCGGTCACAAACACACCCAATATGGTCACATGCATCCATCGATAGATATGACGATGAAAATTACGGGAACAGATGATAATATGGCTGAAATTGCTGAACAACATGGTGGTCATGTTCAGCAATACCTGGACGGTCAGCATTTTCCCATGAGTGAAATTGGTGCGTTTCAACCCTACCATCCAGAAGCATGCTTACCACCCTCCATCTGGCAAAAAGCCATACAAGCCAGAGAGCTCTCAAAACGAGAGATCCTTTCGGTACCACCTGAAATAATCTTAATGCTAATAAGTGAACGAGAGGCAGCTCGTAAGCGCAAGGATTGGGCTGCTGCAGACGAATTACGTAAGCAAATTGATAAGCTCGGTTGGGAAGTATCGGATGCGAAAGATGGTCCAGTATTCATGAAAATTCCTATAACAAATATTAATTAATCAATGGATTTAAGGAGCATTTATGTCACCGTCCATGAAAGTTGGCTATATTGGCTTGGGTTTGATGGGAAAAGCTATCGCCCGAAACATCCTTAAAGCAGGGTTTCACCTGGTCGTTCATAATCGAAGCCAGGCTGCGGTGAAAGAGTTGGTGATAGAAGGTGCTATTCCGGCTATATCCCCAGCGGAGGTTGCTTTTCAGGTAGATGTTGTCTTTACCAATCTCCCCGACTCACCCGACGTCGAGCTGGTTGCATTAGGAGAAAATGGAATTATTACTGGCGCTCATGCTGGTTTAATCTATGTGGACAATTCGTCAATTAAACCAGCCACAGCTCGGTATATTGCCACAGTTCTTGGAGAAAAAGGCGTTCAATGCCTGGATGCACCCGTAAGTGGGGGAGATATTGGTGCTAAGCAAGGTACTCTCGCCATTATGGTTGGTGGTCCGGCAGCTGCCTTGGAAGCTGTGCGTCCTGTCTTTGATGCAATAGGAAAGACAGTCACGCATGTCGGTGATTCGGGTGCCGGGCAAATCGCCAAAGCTGCTAACCAGATCATGGTGGCAGCTCAAATGGTGGCCATGGGTGAGTTGTTGATCTTCAGTAAAAAAGCGGGAGCGGATCCACATAAGGTAGTGGACGCTATCAAGGGTGGGGCAGCACAATGCTGGACCCTAGATGTCAAGCCTGCACGCCTTTTTGCGGGTAACCGCACCCCAGGTTTTAAAGCTCATATGCAAGCTAAAGACCTCAACATCATCCTGGAGACTGCCCACCAGTATGGTATACCACTGCCATCAGCAGCTGTGGATGCCCAGCTCTTCAACGCGATGCTTGAAATGGGTCTAGGGGATCTGGATAATTCTGCCGTACTCAGCATCATCGAAACTTTGGCAAATACCAAATTACTTGAATGAGTACACTGGAGGGCTGCAACCAAATGAATAATAATGCGTATACAGGATCAGATAACCATACAGGAGCAACGCAGTGAATAACATGGAGCCTGATTTTCTCAACCAGGTCCGAATAGGAAGCCCGGAAGCATTCACTCAGCTGGTTGATACATACCAGAGACCTGTGTTTAACCTTTGTTATCGAATGTTAGGTGATGCAAATGAAGCTGAGGATGCCTCACAGGAAACATTTCTACGAGTGTATAAGAATATTAAACGCTATGATCACAAGCGTGCATTTTCCACATGGCTGTTATCCATCGCAGCCCATCATTGCATCGACCAATTACGGAAGCGACGCATGATTGTTGTCTCAATGGATGCCCTTCCATATCTCGACCCACCGGACCTCTCCCCTGGACCAGAGGCGTCATTTCACATGCTGGAGGACCAGAAAAGGGTGGAAGAATTATTAAAATTCTTAAACTCACAGGATAGAGCAGCGGTTGTTATGTATTATTGGTATGATTTTTCTTATGAAGAGATAGCACAAAGCCTTTCAATCACGGTCAGCGCAGTCAAGAGCAGGTTACACCGGGCAAGGATTACACTTGCCCAAAACTGGCAAAAACAAGGAACGAATAATTTTTCCACCGAAAGGAAAACCCATGAATCACCAGCATTTTAGAGATTGGTTACTCTCCGAGGAGAAATTATCTGCCGACCAGATTCAACAGATGCAGGAACATTTACAATCTTGTGAATCCTGTAGCCAAACCGAAGTAGCCTGGTTGGAGGTTGAATCAGCATTCCGTAAAGTTTCAAGGGTTCAGCCAGCACCTGGTTTTACCAACCGCTGGCAGACACACTTGGCTGAATACAAAGTACATAAACAAAAGCGCACAGGATGGGTAACGATTGGTTTTATCGTCGTGATCATCATTTCTTTGCTTGGTTTATTGATCACGCAATTATGGTCTCTCCTCCAGGCGCCGGGTCCATATCTGGCGGAATGGTTCACCAGGATTTTTAATCTGGTTGCCATTTATTTAACATTACAAGATATGTTCCGTTCAGTTTCCGGGACCGTTCCTTTGTATATTGGGGGGATGTTTTTCCTGGTAGGGATCGTTAGCTTCATGAGTGTGCTTTGGTTGGCTACATATCGAAAACTTAGTTTGGCAAGGAGGATTGTATGAATCATTCTAGTTGGAAAGTATTTTCAGCGTTTATATTGGCTGTATTAGTCATGGGCCTTCTCCCAATCACAGCCTATGCTGCCACACCAGCCGATGTGGTCATTGGGAATAGTTACACATTGGGCAGTGGCAAAGTATTAAATGATGACCTGTTGATTATCGGTGGTAGTGTTAATTTAATGCAAGGGTCAACCGTAAATGGCAGCGTGATCCTTATCGGAGGCAGTTTGAACGCTGCTGGAACTATCGATGGTGAACTTGCTGTTTTTGGCGGGACGCTGAACCTGGCAAGCACATTTGTATTAAATGGGGATTTAATCACTGCTGGAGCAGCAATGAATCGTGATCCGGGAGCTCAAATCAATGGTCAAATCTACACAGGTGGAGATACGCCAAATTTGGTTCTCCCTGGTGGTGTGCACTTACCCAACCTTGCCAGTAATTTCAATCCATTCTTTCGCGTGGGCGGTTTTTTGGTAAGTATTTTCCTTTGGGCTCTGGTTGCCATGGTTGTGGCTATGTTCATTCCTACACACCTGACCCGCACCTCCCAAACCGCACTATCACAACCTGTCGTTTCCGGAGGTTTGGGATGTTTAACGATCATCGTTGTACCATTTATCCTGATTTTATTGGCAATCACAATCTGTCTAATTCCTGCTGCCTTAATCGGGGCGTTTATTCTGGCTATCGCCTGGGTTTTTGGTATGGTTGCTTTAGGTCTTGAGGTTGGTAAACGGATTAGTGGCATGTTTAACCAGGATTGGCATCCTGCAATTTCAGCAGGGGTGGGCACGCTGGCATTAATGATCGTCCTTAGTGGGCTACAAACCATCATCCCCTGCGTTGGCTGGATACCTCAAACATTGGTTGGCTTGATTGGCTTGGGGGCAGTCTTACTGACCCAATTCGGGAGGAAACCATACGCTCCCACTCCAAGCCTACCTGAAGCGAGTTCTGATGACTCCCTGCCTTCCGGAATCAGTTGAGAGAAAAACTTTCCCTTATGGAAAAATGATCAGATTTCAGAGCTGTGGCTGAATAGGTCCACAGCTCTTTACTTTAATGTGCTAAATAAAATTGCTCCCAGGATGATCCCAAATTGACCTAAGTGATAGGTCATCATTACTTTTAATCGCGCGTGTGATAAGGGTGTAATGAACCTGTCCCATGCCAGCATTGAATCAGATGTGAAAAATAATATCGCCCCCAGGCTGACAGATAACGCTGCGGGAACCGGCCAGTCAGGTCGTGTCCAGGTCATGCATGCAGAGTAAACCATCAAGCTGATCACCAGGGAATAAATCAAGACCGGGATTTTCAATCTGCTTTTGCCCTTCGCAACAAGTCCTTTTACTAATTTTGGATAAAGCCAACCGATAAAGACTCCCAACACAACGATAAAAATAACCCCCCAGAAATTTATAAAAGGTGCCTGATTGTTTAATCCAACCGTGTAGCAGATATGCCCAAGAAGGAATGCCACTAATCCAAATATAAACATATCGCGCGGGATCATCAGAAAAACATCCCCTGCCAAACAAAATACTATCCCAAGCGAGAACCATAATATGGAACCACCCAATCCAACACTCGACCCAACCCACCAGAGCAACGCAAGCATGGTTGCTGGCTTGGTCACATACTCCAAAGGTTTTATCTGTCTATCGGCTGCGATCCAGTTTAAAACAGCCATGATAAAAGCAATGAGAATTGGGATATAGGTCATGAATTCTCTCCTTGATTACGAATTGAACATCTGCTTCACCAGCTTTTCATCATCCCGCCAGTTCTTCCGAACCTTTACTCGTAGCAGAAGATAAACCTTTTTCCCACTCATGGCTTCAATTTCTATCCGTGCGGCAGTACCGATTTTTTTTAACATCTGCCCATTCTGGCCAATCGCTATACCCTTGTGGGATTCCCGCTCTACAAATATCGTCGCTTCGATATATACTCCCTGTTCATTGCGCTCGGTAAACTCATCGATCCGAACCACGATCCCATGTGGTACCTCATAACGAAGGTTATAGAGACATGCTTCACGGATCAAGTCTGCGGTGATATCCCGCTCAAACAGGTCCGTAACCTGCTCTTCTGGGTAAAATGGCTCCCCGGTTGGAAGGTGGGCAACGATCTTGGTAACGAGCGCATCCCGATTATCTCCACGTGTAGCAGAGATCAAAATACAATCATTCGTTGGGATCAAGCCCTGGTAAGCTGCCTGGGCATCGGGGATTTGGCTATCCTGAACCAGATCAATTTTGTTCAATACCAATAAAACCCTCTCGGTTCGGACCGCTGAATGTAATATACTCCCCAACTGCTTATCCTCATCCGAAGGCATCTGGCTGGCATCCACCATGAACAAGACCAGGTCACAGTGTTCGAGTGCAGATCGTGCATCGATGTTCATTCTTTCGCCAAGCTTACTACGTGGTTGGTGAACACCCGGTGTATCAATGAATATGATTTGATAATTCTCGGTGGTATAAATACCCTCCTGCCTCCGCCGTGTGGTCTGTGGACGCGGTGATACGGCTGCCACTTTCTGCCCGATAAGTGCATTGATCAGGGTCGATTTTCCAACATTTGGTCTTCCCATCACCGCCACAAATCCTACTTTATAGTCACTGTTATTTTCCTTCATATATGAATTCTAACAGATATTATTTCTGCATAGCTATATTCTATGAGTATTTGTGCTATTTCTATGATAATTATTCAGCCCAGAAAAATTGCGAATATTTAATCCGTCACCAACATTCATTGTCTACAAAAAAAGAGTAGACTATCCCTTTGCATTGAAAAATGCGGAAAATTCTATTTGCTTATTAACGGGATAAGAACTAAATTGTCGGGGAATTGCTATAAGCAATACCAAGTCATACTCATGACTTTCATCTTCCCCTAATCCTTCACGCCTTGACCTGTATTAGGCCCATGATATAATGAGGGTTTGCTTGTGCGTCCTATAATCATAGTGATAGAGAATGGATAATCATTTAGGGATATAACAACTCGAAGCGTGGTGCATAGATACTCACCACGCCTAATTTGTTTTCCACCAAAGAGAATTTTAGTAAAAACGTTATTCTAGGAGAGAAATATGGCATCGAATCTGCCAACCAAGTCCTACGCACGGATAACCATCGACCTTAAGCTACCGGACTTGATTGAAGTTCAGCTTGAATCGTTTAAACGTTTAAAATCTGAAGGTTTGGCTGATCTCTTCCACGAAATTTCACCCATTGAATCATATAACAAGGGGATGAAATTGTACTTCCCCTCCAGAACACAAGAATCAAGCGAATGGAACCTCAGTTACTGGTTTGGGGAGCCGAAGCACTCGCTTGAGGAATGTGTCGAACGGGATTTAACCTATGCCAACCCACTCTACGTTTCTGTGTTGCTTGCTGGACCTGAAGTCCCGCAGCCCATTAAACAGGATATCTTCCTGGGTGATTTCCCCGAAATGACCGAGAAAGGTACATTTATTGTTAATGGTACGGAGCGTGTTGTGGTTTCGCAATTAATCCGTTCACCAGGCGTGTATTTTGAAGCACCGGTAGACCGCGCCACCGGTCGTCTCTTGGCGGTTGCCAAATTGATCCCAGATCGAGGCGCATGGATGGAGTTCGAAACACGGAAGAGCGACTACCTGACCCTACGTTTTAACCGCAAGCGCACCGTACCCATCACGATATTCCTGCGTGCCCTGGCTGCTGTAAATGATGGGTTGCCCGATTCACCACTCAACACCGGAACGAATGAAGAATTGATTACATTGTTTGATGACGTGGATAACAACCCTGATCGCATGTTCATCGCCTCATCGTTTCAACAGGAACCCCCGTGGGAAGTCAACAGCAAACATACTATTGCTGAAGCTGCATTGCTCGAATTTTTCAAACGTATGCGACCTGGTGACCCAGCCACCCTTGAAAATGCGCGTGGCTTCCTCCAGGAGCAGCTATTTGATCAGCGCCATTATGATCTTGAACGTGTAGGGCGCTATAAACTTAACCAAAAACTCGAGTTGTATGAGCGTGTCCCGATCACACACCGGATGATCACCAAGTGGGATATTGTCCGCTTGGTGCGTCGGATGATCATGATCAATAATGGTACGCAGGCAGCCGATGATATTGACCACCTTGGCAACCGGCGTGCAAAGACTGTAGGCGAACTGATCCAGAACAAGCTGCGCATCGGTCTCCGCCGTATGGAGCGGGTGATCAAGGAACGCATGTCCATCCGTGATCAAGATCAGCTGAGCCCGATCACCCTGATTAATATACGCCCGGTGGTCGCTGCGTTACGTGAGTTCTTCGGTTCAAGCCAATTATCACAGTTCATGGACCAGACCAACCCATTGGCTGAATTGCGCCATAAGCGCACCTTATCTGCTCTTGGTCCTGGTGGTTTACGCCGGGAGCGAGCTGGATTTGACGTCCGGGATGTGCATCACTCGCACTACGGTCGAATATGCCCTATTGAAACGCCTGAAGGTCCGAACATTGGTTTGATAGGTCGTTTGGCATCATTTGCACGTGTCAATGAGTATGGTTTCATTGAGACCCCCTATCGGCGGGTACGGAAAACATTGTCACCAACGGATGAGCGTTTGGTTGGTCGCTCTTTACGTGAAGATGTTAAAAATCCTGATACCGGCAAGGTGATTGCAAAGGTGGGTGACCGTGTAACATTGGACATGGTAGAAAAAATTAAAAAGCTCAAAGTTAATGAAATCCTGGTCACGCCATTTGTTACCAAAGAAACAGAGTATCTCTCAGCTGATGTTGAAGACCGCTTCGTAATTGCCCAAGCAAACACCCCATTGAATGAATATGATGAGTTCATCCGCACCAGCATTTCATCCCGACATTTTTCGAATTTTATCTTTGCCACGAATGACAATATTGATTATATGGACGTCGCCCCACACCAGATCGTTGGGATAAGCGCTGCGCTCATTCCATTCCTGGAGCATGATGACGCCAATCGTGCACTGATGGGTTCGAATATGCAGGCACAAGCAGTACCATTACTCAACCCAGATATACCTGCCGTCTCAACAGGGATGGAATATCATGCCGCTATGGACTCCGGACAGGTGGTGATCGCAGAAGAAGATGGCGAGGTCACTTCCGTGACCGGGAGTAGAATTGTTATTCACAATCCAAAGAGCGACCATATTTACCAACTTCGCAAGTACCAACGATCCAACCAGAGCACTTGTATTGATCAACGCCCTGCAGTGGACAAAGGGCAGCGCGTGCATAAAGGTGAAGTCATCGCAGACTCCTCCTCCACCGAGAATGGTGAATTAGCACTGGGTCAAAATGTGGTTGTGGCGTTCTTATGCTGGGAAGGTGCAAACTTTGAGGATGCTATTGTGATCTCAGAGCGCCTAGTCCAGGAAGATCGATTTACATCTGTGCATATTGAAAAGTATGAAGTCGAATCACGAGATACTCGCTTGGGACCGGAAGAAATAACGCGGGATATTCCCAACGTCGGTGAGGAAGCTATCAAAGACCTTGATGAGACTGGCATCATCCGCCTTGGTGCAGAAGTCGGTCCGAATGATATCCTGGTTGGAAAAATCTCCCCCAAAGGCGAAAAAGAGCTTACTCCCGAGGAACGACTATTAAGGGCAATCTTCGGTGAGAAATCTCGTGACGTAAAAGATACCTCCCTGCGTATGCCTCATGGTGAACGTGGAAAAGTAGTGGATGTTAAAGTTTTCACCCGTGAAGATAATACTGACTTAGCCGCCGGTGTGGATATGATGGTCAGGGTATCCGTGGCACAACGCCGCAAGATTACAGCCGGTGATAAAATGGCTGGGCGTCATGGAAATAAAGGCGTTGTTTCTCGTGTTGTTGCAGAAGAAGATATGCCTTTCCTTGAAGATGGCTCACCTATAGATATCATTCTTAATCCAACAGGTGTCCCTGGTCGTATGAATCTCGGGCAGGTATTGGAGACCCACCTTGGTTGGGCTTCCAGCCGTTTGGGCTTCCGGGCCATCACCCCGGTATTCGACGGCGCAACCGAATATGAGATCGATGCTGAGCTTGCTCGCGCTTGGTTAATTGATGAAGCCTGGAAGGAAGCTGGTCTCAAAGCATGGGAACAGCTGAATCAAACCGAACATGATCCATCCCAATACGAGGATGATAATGAAGTTCGCAATCTCTATCTAGAAGACTGGCTGGGCGAGTTGGGTTATGATGCCTCCATGTTCAAATCTGATTACCACTATGCCCGCCGGTCAGTGCTGCGTGAATGGCTGCGCGTCTACGGTTACGATCCCGACTTGGTAATTTCTTCAGAGGGCATCGCAGTCGATGCCTCTCAACAGGAGAAGATGGATGCGTATTCCAAAATAGTATGTCTCCGCCATTGGCTGGACCAGCAAGGGGTTAATGTATCCGAGGTCACCGATGCTGATATCCCAGGCGAAGCAGAAAAATATACACTGGCAACTGGCGTTCCAATCCCAATCCTTGGAAAACAGAACGTGCGTGACGGAAAAACGGGTATCATGTATGATCGCCCGATAACTGTGGGCGTGATGACGATGTTAAAGCTTCACCATTTGGTGGAAGATAAAGTCCATGCACGGTCAACCGGTCCATATAGCCTGGTCTCTCAACAACCACTGGGTGGTAAAGCTCAATTCGGTGGTCAGCGTTTTGGTGAGATGGAAGTATGGGCATTGGAAGCATATGGAGCTGCATACACTCTCCAGGAAATGTTGACGGTAAAATCTGATGATGTCCAGGGACGTGTGAAAACTTATGAAGCCATCGTTAAAGGTGAAGCCATCGAAGAACCAAGCATTCCAGCTTCGTTCCGGGTTTTGGTAAAAGAGCTCCAAAGTCTTGGGTTGGCAGTTGAAGCTGTCACCGACACAGGAGAAGTGATTAAATTTGGTAAAGACGAAGAGCGGTCCCGACCACCACGGATACAAACCGGATTGTTAGATTTGGGTGAGCATTATTAAATCCTTGACGCTCCTATAAGCGCATGGTAAAATCGCTGTTCGTTGTCCTTAACATACGGAGGTAGAAACCCTACCTGAATCGTATACCAATGCATGCAAGGCGAGGCCATCGGTCGTGTTGATGGCCTCCCTTAATGGATTTTATTAAATACTATCAGATCTTTTGTTCGGAGGCAAAGGTGCCAACCATCAATCAATTGGTCCGTAAAGGACGCAAAATTAAGAAAGAGAAGAGCAAAGCTCCTGCCCTGCTTTATACGCTCAATCTTATGAACCAAAACCGCATACGTCAGAGCAAAGGCTCACCTCAAAAACGAGGCGTTTGCACTGTCGTAAAAACCATGACACCAAAAAAACCAAACTCGGCATTGCGCAAGATTGCCCGTGTGAGGTTAACCAATGGCATCGAGGTCACTGCATACATACCGGGTGAAGGACATGCTTTACAGGAACACTCTGTGGTGCTGGTGCGTGGCGGTCGTGTAAAAGACCTGCCTGGTGTGCGATATCATATCGTACGCGGTTCATTAGACACCGGCGGTGTAAACAACCGTAAACAAAGCCGATCCAAATATGGATCTAAGCGTCCAAAAGAATAATTCTGCTCCTCCGGAGTCATAGTATGTCACGACGTAGCAAACCCGAAAAACATGAGATTCCTGCAGATGTCCGCTATAACAGCGAACATGTGCAAAACTTTATCAATCGTGTCATTCGCAATGGTAAAAGAAGCGTTGCCACGACCATCGTTTACGATGCATTCACCCTGATTGAGGATCGTTCCAAACGGAACCCATTGGAAATCTTTGATCTGGCCATCAAGAATGTCTCTCCATTACTTGAAGTCAAACCACGCCGTGTGGGTGGAGCCACCTACCAGATCCCTATGGAAGTCCCACCTTACCGCCGTTTTGCACTGGCTTCACGATGGATCCTGCAAGGTGCGCTTGCACGTTCAGGCAAGTCTTTTTCCGAAAAGCTGGCTGGTGAATTGATGGATGCATCCAATAATACAGGCTCAGCCATACGTAAGCGTGAGGAGACTCACAAGATGGCTGAAGCTAATCGTGCCTTCTCCCATTTTCGGGCGTAGGCTTGATTTTATTCTTCTTATTCCTATTTTGTGAGATTTAACGCGTGATAGCAGGATTCTTGAATGACTCGCCGATACTCTCTCGACCTTTACCGCAATATTGGAATTATTGCACATATCGATGCGGGCAAGACTACTACCACCGAGCGCATCCTTTTCTACACAGGTAAAACCCATCGCCTCGGTTCTGTTGACGATGGAACAACCGTCACAGATTGGATGGAACAGGAACGCGAGCGAGGCATCACGATAGTCTCTGCAGCAGTTTCCGCTGAGTGGAAAGGTTACCAAGTAAATATTATTGACACCCCGGGGCATATAGATTTCACAGCAGAGGTGCAACGTTCACTGCGAGTCCTGGATGGTGGAATTGTCGTCTTCGATGCCGTTCAAGGCGTTGAGCCTCAAAGCGAAACCGTTTGGCGCCAGGCTGATCGCTATCACGTCCCACGGATATGCTTTGTCAACAAGATGGATCGCGTCGGTGCTTCATTCGAGCGGTCTATTGAAAGTATGCAACGCCGTTTGGGTGCCAACCCGGCGGCGATGCAGGTGCCGGTTGGTGTAGAGGCAAACTTCTGTGGTGTCGTTGATCTGCTCACCGAGCAAGCCATCCTTTGGGATGACTCCCTTGGAACAGATGCTATCGAGAGCGCCATCCCGGCTGATTTAGCCAATTATGTCAAGGAAATGCGTGCCCGCCTGATTGAACAGATCGCAGAGACGGATGATACACTGACCTTGCGTTACTTGGAAGGCGACGATATATCAGTATCTGAACTGAAAGTTGCTTTGCGGAAAGCAACCCTAACTGGAATAGTTACCCCGGTTTTCTGCGGTAGTTCTTTAAGAAATAAAGGAGTACAGCTCTTATTGGATGGAGTGATAGATTATTTGCCCTCACCGGCGGATATTCCTCCAGTAGTAGGCATTCATCCTCACACTGGTCATGAAGTACAAAAACCTGCTCAAGATGATGCTTCAATGAGTGCTTTGGTATTTAAAATCGTATCAGACCCCTATGTAGGGCGTCTGGCATATATCAGAGTGTATTCAGGCAAACTCACTCAAGGTTCGATGGTGTTCAACCCTACCAAAGACCGTAAGGAACGCATTGGAAGGCTGTTGCGTATGTATGCTGACCGGCGGGAGGATCTTGATGAAATCCTTGCTGGAGACATCGGAGCAGTTCTGGGTCTCAAAGATTCTTTTACGGGTGACACTCTGTGTGATGCGTCAAATCAGATCGTCCTGGAAAACATTTCTTTCCCAGAACCAGTCATATCCGTTGCCATTGAACCACGCACGGCGGCTGACCAGGACAAGATGGCGGAGGCACTGCACAAGCTGTCTGAGGAAGATCCCACATTCAAGGTGCGGGTGGATGTGGAAACCGGACAGACAATTATTTCTGGTATGGGTGAGTTGCATCTGGAAATTCTCATCGACCGGATGCTGCGCGAATTCAGGGTTCATGCCCGGGTTGGCAGACCGCAGGTAGCCTATCGGGAAACGATAACTCGACCTGTTGAAAAAGCCGAATACCGCTACGTAAAACAATCGGGCGGTCGAGGGCAATATGGACATGTTATCCTCTCATTGGAACCCGGAGAGACAGGCAGCGGGATCGTGTATGAGAATAAAATTGTTGGTGGAGCTATTCCCAAGGAGTATCTGCCAGCAGTTGAAAAAGGCGTGCGTGAATCGGCTGAGGCAGGAGTTCTGGCAGGATACCCCGTCGTGGATGTCAAGATCTTGTTGATCGATGGGACTTACCACGAGGTTGATTCCAGTGATATGGCTTTCAAAATGGCTGCTTCTATGGCCTTCAAGGAAGGTATTCACAGAGCTGAACCTGTGCTCCAAGAGCCGATTATGAAAGTTGAAGTTGTTTTACCCGAAGAATTTCTTGGTGAGATCATGGGACAGCTAAATGCACGCCGAGGTAATATCATCGGCACAGAAATGCGCCCAGGTACCACCCAGATGGTCACAGCCATGGTACCTCTGGCAGAAATGTTTGGTTACGCCACCGATCTTAGGTCCGCTACTCAGGGACGAGGCGTTTTTGTAATGGAATTCAACCACTATGCTCAGGTATCTGAGAACGTGGCAAAATCAATATTGGCATAAATCTACATCATTGCTTCTGGGTTATTAAGGAGAACGTTTATGGCAAAGAAAAAATTTGAGCGAAACAAGCCACACATGAACGTAGGGACGATGGGGCACATCGACCACGGGAAGACAACGTTGACGGCAGCGATCACGAAATACTGCTCGTTTTTAGGGCAGGCAGAGTATCGGTCGTTCTACACGATCGATAATGCGCCGGAAGAGAAAGAGCGCGGCATCACGATCAACATTGCCCACGTGGAATACCAGACAGCCAAGCGGCACTATGCGCACGTGGACATGCCTGGGCACCGTGACTACATCAAGAACATGATCACGGGAGCAGCGCAGGTAGATGGAGCGATCCTGGTGGTGGCGGCTCCTGATGGGCCGATGCC
>Ga0315297_10001323_pt1 | contig 15281 bp, 12 predicted proteins | sample YL17G15_0_MG_FD_203628 | JGI IMG/M metagenome (GOLD analysis project Ga0315297, IMG submission 203628) | Sediment microbial communities from Yellowstone Lake, YNP, Wyoming, USA - YL17G15_0 | ecosystem: Environmental > Aquatic > Freshwater > Lake > Sediment | place: USA: Wyoming | collected... | reverse complement strand
GCTCCCGCGCGCGTGGCGCTGTCGAAGGCGACGGCGTACTCCCCGGGCAAGGGGCTGAGCGCTCCGGCTGCCGGAACCGACGAACGAAACTCCTCGAGGTACGGGTTGTGCGCGACGGGAAGACCCGCATACCCGGTCAGCCGATTCTCGTCGACTTGCGCCACCATCCGAGGCTCCACGCGGCTCTTCCTTCCGCGCTCGGTGATGACGACGCCGAAGTTGGCGACGCGTTTCGCGAGCCGGATGCGGTACACGCGCTCGGGTCCGGCGAGGACGGTGGTCACTCCGATGCCGCGCGGGTTCTCCGGATAGCGGTAACGAGACACCAGCGCGGGGCGTCCTGTAGTCGAGCTCCTGTAGACACCCGGCCGAGTGAGCTCGAGCGCTGTATGACGCTGGAGTGCAGCGACCGCTACGCGCCCCCAGAACGGGACCCGCCGAAGGTCGGCTCCACGCCGAAGCTCGATGTAGCCGGTGAGATTGCCGGGTCGCGCCCCAGCAGGGACGGCCACTTCGTACGAGACGGTTCCGGGGACGTCGATCGAGGCGGGGAGGATGAGCTTGCCTCCGGCGGTCGACGATGACGATCGCACGCCCGCGACCTGCCATATCCCTGCGCCGCCGCCGGCGTCGTCGAGGCGGATGGCTCCGGTCGAGCTGCTTCGTCGGGCGAGGAGGCCGAACGAGATCCCAGTCGGCTCGGCGAAGACGAGCGGTCGGTCGGCCCTGGCCAGCGCGATGACCCCGCCGCCCTGAAACTGCGGTGCGGCGAGGTTGCCGCGCTCGTCCAGGGCGTCGACTCCCGTCTGTACCAGCGCGGACTTGAGCTGGGCGACGGTCCACTCCGGGTGGCGTTGCGCAAGGAGCGCCGCCGCCCCCGCGACGTGCGGCGCGGCCATGCTCGTTCCGGAGAACGAGGCCCAGCCACCTGGGACCGACGAGAGCACGTCGACCCCGGGTGCGGCCACGTCGGGCTTGAGCCGAAGCGAGATGGTCGTCGGCCCGACCGAGGAGAAGTCTGCATGCACTCGCTTCGAAGGGTTGCCGCTGATCTCCACCGCACCCACGGCGAGCGAGCGCTCCGAGTTTGCCGGTGAGGACACGGAGCCGGCACCGACGTCGTTGTAGTCGTTTCCGGCCGCGACCACGGGTACGACGCCTGCAGCGGCCGCGGCGTCGAGTGCGAGCGCGACGATGTCGCGGCTCGGCTCGATCTCGGGCTCGCCGCCCGAAAAGTTGATGACGTCCATGCCGTCCGCGACCGCTGCCTCGATGGCGGCGACGATCGCGGGCGAGTTGGCGTTCGGCGTGAGGCCCGAGTCCGTCTCGACAAAGACCTTGTAGTTGCCGATATACGCGCGCGGTGCCACACCGGAGACGACGCGACCGCCTGTGGCCGTTGTCTGCGCATTCCCCGCAGCGATTCCAGCGACGTGCGTTCCGTGGCTCGAGTCGTCCGGGTCGAACGCAAGCTGCGCGGTCGGCGCCCGGGCGCCCTTCGGCGCGAACACCCGCGCGACGATTACCTTCGCGGTCGTGAACCTTCGCTGCCCTCTCGGAAAACCCGGCGGCGGCGTGTAGCCCGCGGGATCGAAGAACGGATGGCCCGCGTCGACCCCGCTGTCGATGATCCCGATCTTCATGCCCTGTCCGGCCGTGTCCAGCGTGGGCCCCCAGAGGGCCGGAGCGCCTATCTGTTGCGGCGTCCGGTCGAGTTGCGGACCGTACGTGGCCGACGGGAGGACATCGCGCACACCTGGAAGCGCTGTGAGCCTGGGCACCTGTGAGCTCGGCAGCGAGACCGAGAACCCATTTGCCACTAACCGATACCGCCAGCCGACGCGCGCTGCGGGTACTCGCACGGCAAGCGCGCGTCGAAATGCCTGTTGCTCGGCGTCAATCTCCGATTTCATCCCCGGAGCCTCCGCGAGCGGAGGAGAGTCGAGGAGGACGATGATTTCGGTCGTGCCGGTGCCCACGGCGCTGGTGTGTGGACGTTCGCCCGCCACGACGATGAGCACCGCGAAAGCGACGACGGTGAGGGAGACGAGCCGGGTCATCGAAGAGTGAGACGACCCGAAGCTAGAATCGTTCGGCCGCGCGGATGTGGCGGAATTGGTAGACGCGCACGGTTCAGGTCCGTGTGCCCGTAAGGGCGTGGAGGTTCAAGTCCTCTCATCCGCATGAATTCCTGATTGTGGCGGCATTACCGCTCTTGCCGCGGATCCCTCGATCGAGGGACGGCATGCGCGCATCGAGCGACGACGACGAGAGGGTGAACGCGCTTGTCCTCCGCGTGGCTGTCGTCGTGCTCGCACTCGCGCTTCCGGCGTGGATCCTGCTTTCGCTGATCGTGGTGCTGGGCCGCGCTCGTTACGAGCGCGCGAGGCGGCAGTCGGCTGAGAAGGCACTCCGCCCGCGGGAGTCCGAGCGGCTGATCCGAAGAGTAAGCCGTAACCCGCGTACGGAGTGGGGCAGATGGCGTCGTGTCGCCGCACTCACCCGTCTCGAGCAAGCGCACCACCCGTCGGTTTCAGGCCTCATCAGGCCCGTACTTAACGATGCGGACCCCCGAATTGCCGCTGCCGCCATTAGAACGCTTGGCGACATCGGCGACGAGTGGGCGATTGATCTGCTCATCTCGGCGCTGCGCGTGGGAAGTAGCCCGCGATCGCGAGTTGCCGCGGAACTCGAGCGACTCGCACCGTCGCCTGGACCGAAGCTCCCGCAGCTGCTGCGTGACTTGGATCCAGCAGTCCGTTTCTGGGGCGCCACCCTCCTCGGGCCCTACCCGGATCTCGGCGAGCCAAGTCTCATCGCTCTGACCTGGGACCCGGATCCGAACGTCCGTGCCGCTGCCGTCGAGACCCTCGGGAGCCGAAGCGGCGACGCCGTCGGCACGGCGATACGGGCGAGCCTCGAAGACTCTGAATGGTTCGTTCGCGTGCACGCCGCACGGGCCGCCGGTCGGGTACTCGGTGCGGACGCTGCACCTACGATCACGCGCTTGCTGGCCGACGAGCGATGGTGGGTGCGAACCGCGGCGAAGGACGCACTTCGCGGCCTCGGCACGGAAGCAGTGCCCTCGCTTTTGTCGGTGCTCGCGCATGACGACACGTTCGCGCGAAACGGCGCGGCCGAGGTCCTCCAGGATGTGGGCTTCGTCGACTTCCTCGCACTCGACGATCCGTCGAGCCCGCTTCTCGCGCGGATCTACGCCGCGGGTGGCGAGAAGCTCCGCGAGGCCGCGGAGGTGCGTGTCGACGGCATCGTGGTCGAAGGAGTGCGCGCAGCATGATCCTCGATGTCCTCGGCGTGATCGTGCTGGTCTGTCTCGGCTACTTGCTGCTGACAAACGTCGTCTACGTCGCGCTCGTTGCAGTCGCTGCCGTCGAGAACGGCGTCCGGCGCCACGAGACAGCCAGCCAGGACTACGACGTGCTCGCGAAGTCGCGCTTCACGATCCCGGTGAGCGTCATCGTTGCCGCCTACGACGAGGAGCCGGCAATCGTCTCCACGGTCGAATCGTTGCTCGCGCTCGACTACCCCGAGCACGAGGTCATCGTGGTCAACGACGGATCGAACGATGGCACGATGGATCGGCTTCGCGACGCGTTCGATCTCGAGCCGTACGAGGTCTTCGTTCGGCACGTGTTCACGACAGAGTCCGTGCGCGCCATCTATCGCAGTTCGGAGCACCCGAACCTCGTGGTCATCGACAAGGTGAACGGTGGGAAGGCGGATGCCCTCAACGCGGGACTCAACGTCGCGCGTTTCCGGTACATCTGCGGCGTCGACGCCGACACCGTGTTCGACCGGAAGGCACTGCTGAAGGGAATGCGCCTCGTCGTCCAGGACCCGACTCGGATCATCGGGGTGACCAGCCACCTGACGATCGCGGAGGACCCGGAGCGGTCGATGGCAGCGCCCCAGGGGAAACGTCCGATCGACCGGAGCCCATTCATGGCGTACCAACATCTCGACTACCTGCGGGCGTTCTTCAACAACCGCCTTGCTTGGTCGAAACTCGGGTTCATGCTGTGTTCTGTCGGCGCTTTCCAGATCTGGAGGCGCGACGTGCTCGAAGAGGTTGGCGGCTACTCGCGTACTTTCACGTGTGAGGACATCGAGCTCACGTTTCGTGTGCACGAGCGGTTCCTGCGAGACGGCCGCGACTACGAGATCCACTGTTTGCCCGACAACGTGGGCACGACGGAGGGGCCTGACACGATCCCCAAGCTCGTCGCACAGCGGGAACGCTGGCAGCGCGTGATCGACGAGACCGTCTGGCACTACCGCGGGATGTGGTTCAACCCGCGGTATCGAAATGTCGGCCTGCTCGGCGTGCCCTTCTATCTGGTGACCGAGGTCCTGGCTCCGGCAGTCGAGGTGCTCGCGATCGTGTCGCTTCCAATTGCGATCGCGCTCGGCGTGTTCGATCCGATGGTGTTCGGCGTCATGATCGCGGCGATCGCGTTTCTGAATGCGGCGCTCACGGCCTGCGCGATCCTGCTCGACGACCTGCAGTCGCGGACGTATCGCCCGCGCGACTTGCTGCGCCTGCTGCTCTTGGCGCCGCTCGACCTCGTGCTCTACCGGCCGATCATCGTCTGGGCGCGTCTCAAAGGATCCTGGCGCTTCCTGCGGGGCGACAAGGCGTGGCACAAGTTCGAGCGCAACGTTCGCGCTGAGGCCTAATTACGCGAGAGCGGCAAGGACATCGTCGGCGTGCTCGGATGGCTTTACCCGGCGCATGATCTTGGCGACGTTCCCCGCCGCGTCGATCACGAACGTTGAACGCTCGATCCCCATGTACTTCTTGCCGTACATGCTCTTTTCGACCCAGGTTCCGTAGAGCTCGGCTACCGAGTGGTCCTCATCCGCGAGGAGTGGGAACGGGAGGCCGTACTTCTCTCGGAACTTCGTCTGCTTCTTCGGGCTATCGGGGCTGACGCCGAGTACCACCGCGCCACGGCTCTCGAACTCGCCCCACGCATCGCGGATCCCGCACGCCTGTTTCGTGCACCCCGGCGTGTCGGCCCTGGGATAGAAGTAGAGCACGACGGGCTTCCCGCGTAGGGACTCGAGCGAGACGTCTTCGCCGGTGTCGCTCGGAAGCGTGAACATCGGCGCGGGCTTACCTTCATCGATCATGTGAGTCGTCTGCCTCCTAACCGTGTCTGTCTGAGATACGCCGCGACCGCGACGCGGTCGCCTTCAGGGATCTTCACGCGGACGGGAGACTGCGTTAGCGGTCTCCCGGCCATGCGCAAGGATAGGGTGCGCGCGATGGTAGCCGTGCATGTCGCCCTCGGCGTTGCGGTGATCGCGGTGTGCATCGGTGGAGCCGTGCTCGGGTTTGTGTCGTATCGCCGCGGAGCCGGCGCGGGCGCGTTCATCTCGCACGGCCTCGTGCTGGCCCAGACGCTGCTCATTGCTCAGGCAGCCGTAGGGTTGCTCTTGCTTTCGGACGGCTTGCGCGCGCCTGACCGCCTCCACTACACCTACGGCGGGCTCGCGCTTGGACTCGCGCTCACGCCTTGGTTCTACGCGCCGCGCCTGGGGCAGAAGCGCATCCTGTGGTTTGCCGTGACGACTCTGGTGGCGGGGGCGCTCGCCGTGCGGGCGTTCATGACCGGATCGTGAGGAAGCTCTGGGATCGAGTTCCGGCGCTCGTTCGAGCGTTCGGGATCGTGGCGTTGATCGCGCTGGTCGTGGTTGTGCTGTCGCTGGAACCGGTGGTGGCGACGGTTGGCGGGCTGCTGCAGATCGCGTTCTTTCTCGCGATCGCCTTCTTTCTCTTCCTCCTCTGGCGCGAGCGACGGGGAGACCTCGAGGCGTGGTCGGACTGGAATCGCAAGCTGTTCTACGCGGCAATCGTGCTCGCGGTGGTGGACATCGGGCTGGCGATCGGCTTCGGGTTCCCCGCTGGCGTGGGTGCGTTTGCGTTTCTGGGGGTACTCGCCGGATGTGTATACGTCGTCGTCCGCGTCTGGCGTCTCGAGCACAGCTACTGAGCGCAAGAGGCTCGGCGGCGATTCCGTTTCGAAGTTGTTGCTATATCGGCCCGATCCGCGTACCACCCGTGAGCTCATCCTCGTTACGCTGGAGGCGGGTGGTGGGTTGGGGTGCCCCGGACTAGGGCAGCGTGAACGACGGGCTCTGGCGGAGGGTCGGAGGCGCAGGATTGACGGGGTGCACGAGCCGGAGGGTGTAGCGGTAGCTTCCCGGCGAGAGTGACCTCGTACCGAGATCGATCTGCACGAGCTCACCGACCTCGGCTCGGCCGCGAGCGACGAGCTTCGTCGAGTGAGTCGTCGCTCTCTCGAGGCGGACCTGGTACGAGCAGTCGAGATCACACTCGAGAGTTGCCCTGAACAGACCCCGCTTCGCAGCAGACCGCGTTCCGAAACGGAGGAAGGTCGGACGAACGACGAGCTGGACGCCCGGGCAGCGTGTGATGGAGCCGCCGGTTGTGCGATCGAGCGCCTCGCGCACGCGGGGCAAGCTCTTCTTCGGGGTGCCATCGGTGTAGAAGACGCCCGATTGCCAGGCCCCGCGGGCCCGCTCGTCCCGCGAGAGGAAGATCAACATGCCCTCGACGGTTGGCTGGCAGAAGGCGAGAGCGAGCGCCTGCTCGTAGTAAGCAGCCTGAGTTTCCTCCGCGACAGGCTTGGTCGTCGTCGGCTCACTACCGGTGTAGAGCGATGCTTTGGCGGCGGGGATCTCCGACTCCACGCCGAACTCCCCGTAGAAGATCGGGAGATCCGACCCCCGCTGGGCGGTGTCGTCGAACGCTTCCCCCAACAAGGCGACGAGCTTCGGGTAGTCGGCGATGCCGATAGTCGTCGTCAGGGGATGTGCCACCGTGGGCGGCTGGCTCGAGTTGTCCGGGTAGGGATGGATCGCGAAGGCGTCCATCACGGGGCGGTCGCGCCCACTCGACCGGTAGGCGATTCCGAGATCACGGATGAACGCGGTCGGCGAGTGAGTCGGGCGAGAGCCTGCCGGATTGTCGGCGCCCCGCGGAGAAAGAGCGCCGCCGTAGACGCGGGCGTCCGGCGCCGCGGCCTTGACGGCGTCGTAGGTCTGCGCGAGAAGGGCGAGGTAGGCCGGGGCCGCGGCATTCGACCCGTCGAGCGCGAACTGAGGAAGCCAGAAGCGGTTCAGGTTGGGCTCGTTCGCGACGATGATGTGGCGCAACGACGGCGCTCTCCGAACGATCGCGGTCGCAAATGAGGCGAAGTCGGCCCTCGCCTCGTCGGTGAGCGGGGTGGTCTTCGAGCCCGGATGCATGACGGTCACGTAGACCCGCACGCCGTTGCGCTCCGCCGCCGCTCCCACGTTCTCGAGAACCTCGAGCTCGCCCTCCGTCGGCCTCGTCAGACCGGGTGTCCAGTAGCTCGTGACCCGCACCGCACGAAAGCCGGCGACGCGCAAGATGGTCATCTTCGTCTCGGCCTCGACGAGCGTGGAAGCGCGTACGTCGTCCTCGACGGCGCCCGCGATGAGGCCGGGACCGGCGGTCGCAATGCTCGGCGCGGCCAAGCCGAGAACGGCCCCGAGTGCCGCCAGGATGCCCAGACGCATGGGGATACGCTAGCGACGGAATGCGTGAAAACCTTGAAGAGAAGGTTCGTTCGCTCCCGCGCGGGCCCGGTGTCTACCTCTTCCGCGACGCGCCCGGTGAGGTGCTGTACGTCGGCAAGGCCAAATCGCTTCGCTCGCGCGTCCGCAGCTACTTCCAGCGAGGCGACGGGAGAATTGGAACGGCGCAGCTCGTCGAGCGCATCGCCGATGTCGAGGTGATCGTCACACGAACCGAGGCAGAGGCGCTCCACCTCGAGCAGAACCTGGTCAAGCGGCACCGCCCGCCGTTCAACATCCGGCTCCGAGACGACAAGTCGTTCCCCTACATCGCGGTGACCCTTGCGGACGAGTTCCCGCGCGTCATGTTCACGCGCGAGCGCCATCGCCGCGGGACCGTCTACTTCGGCCCGTACGCAAACGCGAAGAAAGTGCGGGAGACCCTCGACGTCCTCAACCGCGTTTTTCGGTTTCGGCCCTGCGAGGGACCGCGGCCCGGCCGTCATTCCGGGATCCCGTGCCTCGACTTCCACATCGATCGCTGCTTCGCCCCGTGCATCGGTGCGGTCACGCAGGAGGACTACGCCCAGATCATCGACGGGGTCACGGCGTTCCTCTCTGGTGACACGGACACGATCCAGGCCGAGCTCGAGGAGCGCATGCGCGAGGCTGCCGCGGCGGAGCGGTTCGAGGAGGCCGCTCGATATCGCAACCGCCTGTTCTCGATCCGGCATCTCGCTGAGCGCCAGGCGTCCGACAGGCGAGCCGTCGGAACCGTCGATGTGATCGGGCTCGCGGTCGCGGCCGACCGGGCCGCCGTCCAGGTATTTCCGCTCCGCGACGGGAAGATGATCGACCGCTACGCCTTCCACCTCGAGAACATCGCGGGCGCCGACGCGCAAACGGTGCTGGAGGCGTTCGTGATCGAGTACTACGGGTCGGCGCCGAGCACGCCGCCCGAGGTGCTGGTTCCGGCCGATGTCGCCGACACGAGCGCGCTCGCCGAGTTCCTCACCTCGCGGCGAGGGTCCCGGGTCGAGGTGCGAGCGCCGAAGCGGGGCGAGAAGCGGCGCCTCGTGGAGCTTGCCGTCCAGAACGCGCACCTCGCGCTCGAAGCCGACACGGCACAGCGGGAGTCGACGAGGCTACGCAGAGTCGCGGCGCTGGAGGAGCTCCGCGAGGCCCTCAACCTCGAGAGCCTCCCGCTGCGCATCGAGTGTTTCGACGTCTCGAACATTCAGGGCGAGTCGATCGTTGCGTCCATGGTGGTGTTCGTCGACGGACGGCCGAAAAGCGCGCATTACCGAACCTTCGCAATCCGTGGTCTCGACGGTCAGGACGACGTTGGCGCGATACGCGAGGCGGTCGGCCGCCGCTTCGCGCATGTCCGCGACGGCGAGCGTGACGAGAGCTTCTCGCAGACCCCGAATCTCGTCGTCGTCGACGGGGGGAAGGGGCAACTGGCAGCGGCACTGGCTGCCATGGAGGAGCTCGATCTGACGCGCGTCGCCGTCATTGCACTCGCGAAGCGCGAGGAGGAGGTCTTCGTTCCCGGTGTACCTGTGCCGATCGCTCTCGGGCGCTCGAGCCCTGCGCTCCAGCTCCTCCAGCAGATACGCGACGAAGCTCACCGCGTCGCGCTTCGCTACCACCGGCAAAGACGAGGAGCGCGGTCGATGGAGACGATCTTCGAGACACTCCCGGGTGTCGGTCCGGTGCGCCGGCGAGCGCTCCTGCGTCACTTCGGATCGGTCGAGCGGTTCCTCGAGGCCTCGCAAGATGAGCTGGAGGGCGTTCCCGGGCTGCCACAGAAGACCGCGCGGGCGCTCTACGCCCAGCTCCACAAAGCCGGACCTTCGTAGGGGCGAGGCATGCGTCGCCCGGGCCGCGCATGCCCGGCCCCTACGATCCGGGCGCGTCCTCGGGTGTCTCGAGCGCCTTCGAGTAGCGGAGCGTCCGGAGTGTCACCGCGATCGCGGTGAAGCCCGCCACGACGTTCGTCCCCACGGTCATGAACTTCAAGCCGACACTGAACGCGAGTAGCTGCGAGCTCGGGACGGCGCCCTGGAAGACGTAGAGGAGGAACGCTTGCTCGGTGCCGATTCCTGCGGGAGTCAGGGGTAGCAGGGTCGCGATGCTCGCCGAGACCTGAACGAGCAAGACGTTCTGGGGCGATTGCGGAATGTCGAAGGCATCGAGCAGGAACCAGATCGCGACGAGGCGGAAGACCCAGTCCCCGGCCTGCCAGAACGCCACCGTGCGCAGGTAGAGACCCGGACGTCGGACAACGGCGAACGCCTGCTTGACTCGCTCCCAGAAGTCGACTACGTGCCCGTGGATCCAGATGCCGACGACGACGGCCGCGATGATGAGCGCTGACAGCAGGAGTTCGGCCGCGAGCGGGTTGTCGAGGAGCCACGCGAAGTCGAAGCTCGGCAGTTCGGGCAGGTCACTGAGGCCTGGCAGGGCGTCCTGCGTCAATGCAGCCCAGGCGAGTAACGTCGACGCGGCGGCGATGTCGAAGATCGAGAGGACGAGGGTGCTCGAGACGATGGTCGTATAGGTGCTCCCTGCGACAGCTCGATGTGCGAGGAGTACGCGCACCGCGTCTCCGGCCCGAAGCGGGATGATCGCGTTGATGCCCACCCCGGCGAGATAGGCGCCGACGATGGACCGGCGCCGGACAACATCATCCGGGTAGGCGGCAGCGAGCACGTTCCGCCAGGCCATGCTCGTGCACGTGAGCTTCGCGAGTTGCGCGAGGACCGCGAAGAGCATGGGGAGTGGGTCGACCGACGTGAGTTGGTCGAGGAAGGCGTCGATCCCGTCGAGGACTCGGACGATCACCTAGCGGGTGACAAGCGGAGCAAGCAAGCGGCTGTCTTGTCGCGAGCACCGCGGCTGCATTCGCGGCCGCGCTTCAGGGATCTTCACGCGACCGGAAAGTCCGCGCTCGCGGATTTCCGGTCTTGCGTCAGATCGGAACCGAGGAATGGGTACCGATAGTCCGTTGCCGGGACGAACGTCTCCTTGATCGTTCTTGGCGAAACCCAGCGGATCAGGTTCCACATCGAGCCGGCCTTGTCGTTCGTGCCGCTGGCGCGGGAGCCCCCGAACGGCTGCTGCCCCACGACTGCGCCGGTCGGCTTGTCGTTGACGTAGAAGTTGCCGGCGGTGTAGCGAAGGGCGTCCTGCGCCTCGTCAATGGCGCCGCGGTCTGTGGCGAAGACGGCTCCGGTAAGCCCATAAGGTGCGGTCTCGTCTACGAGCTGAAGGGTTTCGCTCCAGCGCTTCTCGTCGTACACGTAGGTGGTCAGGATCGGCCCGAACAACTCGTCGCGGAGCAGTCGGAATCCTTTGTCCGTCGTTGCGATCACGGTCGGTTGGACGAAGTAGCCCTCCGAATCGTCGGTCGAGCCGCCTGTCAGGATCTCGGCTCCTGCTGCACGCGCCTCAGCGATGGCCTCGCGGTGCATCTCGAACGCGCTCGAGTCGATGACGGCGCCCATGAAGTTCTCGAAGTCCGATACGTCACCCATCTTGATCGTCGCCACGTCCGCGACGAGGCGTTCCCGCACTTCGGGCCAGATGTTCGAGGGCACGTACAGCCGCGAAGCGGCCGAGCACTTCTGTCCCTGGTACTCGAAGGCACCGCGAACGACTGCTGTCGCGACAGCCTCGGCCTCGGCGGAGGGGTGCGCGAGGATGAAGTCCTTGCCACCCGTCTCACCGACGATGCGCGGGTAGTTCCGGTACGAGCCGATGTTCGTGCCCACGGTTTCCCACATGCCGTTGAAGACCTCGGTGGAGCCCGTGAAGTGGATGCCGGCGAGATCAGGGCTCGCGAGGGCCGCGTTCCCGATCGTCGCGCCCGAGCCGTAGACGAGATTGATCACGCCGTCGGGCAACCCTGCCGCTTGCAGAATTCGCATGAGGTAGTAAGCGGACAGCGTGGCTGTCGAGGCGGGCTTCCAGAGGATCGTGCACCCCATGAGCGCCGGAGTCGACGAGAGATTCCCGCCAATGCACGTGAAGTTGAACGGGCTGACCGCGAACACGAAGCCCTCGAGCGGCCGATACTCCATCCGGTTCCAGGTCCCGGTCGGCGAGTATGGCTGCTCGGAGTACACGCGGACGAGGAACTCGGTGTTGTAGCGCCAGAAGTCGACCATCTCGCACACGGCATCGATCTCCGCCTGGTGCGCTGTCTTCGACTGGTTGAGCATCGTTGCGGCGTTCACGGTCGCGCGCCAGGGGCCTGCGAGGAGCTCGGATGCGCGAAGGAAGACAGCCGCGCGCTCGTTCCACGGCATCCGCGACCACTCCCCGTGCGCTGCCTTGGCGGCATCGATCGCCTGCTGTACGTGCTGGGGTCCGCCCTTGCTCACGTCCGCAAGCACGTGGGCCTTGCGGTGCGGCATGACCGACTCGAACGTCTCGTCCGTGTACACGTCCTTGCCGCCGATGATCAGCGGGATTCGGATGCGCTCGCCTTCCATCGTGCGAAGACGGGCCTGGAGCTCTGCTCGCTCGGGGGTGCCGGGGGCGTACGACTTGATCGGCTCGTTGACCGGCTTGGGCGGCGTGAAGATTCCGGGTGCGCTCATGGGCGCGATTGTAGAGTCGTAGGCAGTGCGTGCGATGCGAACGCGCTACTCGGTAGCGGCCTGGGGTGTCGGCGAGTTGTGGACGCTCGGCGACGTCGTCCTGGCGCACGACTTCCGCTTCCTCGTCGACGGAGAGCTCGAAGAGCACGCCGAAGGAGTCGCGGGCGCTCTCGGCGCACGCCCCCCCGAGGGGGCGCAAGGCCCCCCAAACGGCACCGTAGCCACGATCTCGTCACGGATGGGACACGACATCGTGTCGAGTCAGCATCGAGGAAACGGAACATCCCAGAGCGCCACTCCAGATGAGCTCGGCGCGCGCGTGAACCACTACCTCGCGGGCTCCAATGTGTCCTTCCGCGACGTCGAGCTCGACCTGTCCTGGGCGACCCCATTTCAGCGCGCGGTCGCGGACGCGCTTCGCGGGGTGCCTCGCGGAGAGGTCGTGACGTACGGCGAGCTTGCCGCGCTCGCCGGATTCCCCGGCGCGGCTCGGGCGACCGGCTCCTTCTGTGCCCGAAACCGATTCGAGCTCCTCGTGCCGTGCCACCGTGTCGTCGCTGCCGCCGGGATCGGCGGCTATGGCACCACCGGAACGTGCGTAAAGCGGCGGTTGCTGGCGCTCGAGGGTGTCGTAGCGTGATCGCGTCCGAGGACGTCCGCGAGGAGCTCGCTCGAATCGTGCCGCACCGCGCATGCGATCAGCGCGCGGAGCTCTCGGCGCTCTTCCACTCGGCAGGCAGCTTGCACCTTCGAGCAGGAGGAGACTGGGCTCTGCACCTCGATCTCGGCAGCGGCGCCGCAGCTCGGCGGGCGTTCACGCTGCTTCGCCAGAACGGAATCCGCTCGGAGATCCGCACGTACCACCGCCGAGCGTTCGATCGTGCAACGCGCTATCAGCTGCACGTGGCAGGCGACACGCACGCCCTGCGCATCCTCGGCACCGCTGGTGTCATCGACAAGCGGCATGCGCCACTCGAGCGGCCGCCGCGTCGGGTCGTCGGCAGGGCGTGCTGTCGGGCTGCGTACCTACGCGGTGCTTTCCTCGGGGGCGGCTCCCTCTCGGTCGCACGCTCCCCTCACCTCGAGCTTCGCACAGCATCGCGCGGCTCAGCAACGTTCTTGCGCGAGGTCGCCGGCGCGGACGGCGCCGAGCTCGCGGTTGCCGAGCGTTCGACGCACGCCATCGCCTACGCGAAGAGCTGGGAGGCCATCGAGTCGGTACTCGCCCTCATGGGCGCGTCGGAGACGGTGCTCGCGCTCGAGGAGCGAGCCGTTGTCGCAGAAACGAGCGCGCGGGCCAATCGCCTCGCAAATGCGGATCACGCCAACCTCGTCCGGACGAGCCGCTCGGCGCAGCACCAGCTCGAGGCCGTGGAGCAGCTTCGTGCCGACGATCGCCTCGCGCAGCTCCCGCATGCCCTTCGCGAGGCGGCCGAGCTCAGGCTCCGTCACCCTGGCGACTCCCTTCGAGAGCTCGCGGCCAGAACCGACCCACCGGCCACGAAGGCAGCCGTTCACCGGCGGCTCCGCAGACTCGAGGAGCTCGCCGGCCGCCTGCGGTGACTGACTCGCCGGAAGGCATCGCTAGACTCGGCTTCAGGACACGCAGTTACTACGAGGGAGGAGAGGATGGGCATTCGCGTCGGCATCAACGGGTTCGGCAGAATCGGGCGAAACTTCTTCCGTGCGCAGCACGCGCTCGGGTCGGACATCGAAATTGTCGCGTTCAACGACCTCGGCGACGCCAAGACCATGGCCCACCTGCTCCGCTACGACTCCAACCTGGGGCCGTTCCCGGGAGAGGTCGAGCTTGCAGACGGAGTCCTGCGCGCAGCGGGAGAAGAGCTGCGCATGCTCTCGGAGCGCGATCCGGCTGCGCTTCCGTGGGGTGAGCTCGGCGTCGACGTCGTCCTCGAGTCGACCGGATTTTTCACCGACCGCGCCGGAGCGCAGAAGCACCTCGACGCGGGTGCGAAGAAGGTCGTCATCTCAGCGCCTGCGACCGACCCGGACTTCACGGTCGTGCTGGGCGTCAATGACGACGCGTACGACCCGGAAGCCCACCACATCGTCTCGAACGCCTCCTGCACGACGAACTGTGTCGCGCCGATGGCCAAGGTTCTCCACGAGCTCGGTGAGATCGAGTCGGGCTTCATGACGACGATCCACGCGTACACGAACGACCAGGTGATCCTCGACTTCCCGCACAAGGACCTCCGGCGCGCCCGTGCGGCCGCCGTGAACCTGATCCCGACGTCGACTGGGGCCGCGAAGGCGATCGGGGTCGTCCTCCCGGAGCTCCAAGGGAAGGTCGACGGCATCTCGGTACGCGCGCCGGTAGCGACGGGCTCGATCACCGATCTCGTCGTCCAGCTCGGCCGCGAGACGACCGTCGACGAGGTGAAGGGGGCGTTCCGCGCCGCATCCAACGCGGGGCTCGCCGGGATCCTGCAGTACTCGGAGGATCCCCTTGTGTCGACCGATATCAAGGGCAGCGCGTACTCATGCGTCTTCGACAGCGAGCTCGCGATGGTGCACGGGAGCAACGTGAAGGTCTTCGGCTGGTACGACAACGAGTGGGGGTACTCGTGTCGGCTGGTCGACGTGATCGGCAAGCTGCTCGGCTAGCGATGGGTCCGAGACAGCTGCCGCGCTCCGTACGCGAGGCGGACGTCTCGGGAAGGAGCGTCCTCGTCCGAGCCGACCTCAACGTTCCTCTCGAGGACGGACGGGTCGCCGACGACACGCGCATCCGCGCCTCGCTCCCGACACTCCGCTACCTCCTCGACCACGGCGCGGCGAGGGTCATCGTGTGCTCACACCTCGGCCGTCCGAAGGGGCCGGATCCCGCCTTCGCGATAGCTCCGGTCGCGGACCGGCTCCGCGAGCTCCTCCCCGACGAGCGGATACACGTGCTCGAGAACACGCGCTTCGACCCCGGCGAGACGAAGAACGATCCCGAGTCGGCGGAGCGCCTCGCGGACGGGATGGATCTCTTCGTGAACGATGCTTTCGGCTCCGCGCATCGGGCTCACGCTTCGACCGAGGGCGTTGCGGGGCTTCTGCCAGCATACGCCGGCCTTCTGC
>Ga0315297_10001322_pt1 | contig 15281 bp, 7 predicted proteins | sample YL17G15_0_MG_FD_203628 | JGI IMG/M metagenome (GOLD analysis project Ga0315297, IMG submission 203628) | Sediment microbial communities from Yellowstone Lake, YNP, Wyoming, USA - YL17G15_0 | ecosystem: Environmental > Aquatic > Freshwater > Lake > Sediment | place: USA: Wyoming | collected... | reverse complement strand
CTACGGCGTTACCAAGGATGCCTCAGTGCATCGCACATGACACCTATCTCGCCCACACGCAGGCTACCGGGCAGTTCCTCGGCTGCCACACCGGAGTCCGGGTGCCACGGGCCTCTCGCCATCGCGAGACGCGCATCAGGCAGGATGTACCAGACTCCACTCCTGGAAGGAGAGACCGCCATGATGCCGCGCTCGTTGTCTAAGAGGACCCTGGTCCCTCGGAAGGCGCTCCGAATCTGGGACAGCGTGCTACCGACCCCAAGGCCTTCGGGCGTTCGCAGCACCGGACTTCTGATCCAGATCAGTGCGACACGGCCGGAGGGCCTTGGCAGCGTTTCCGTCGGCAGCGCATCTACCCACAGTGGTGGCACGAACTGCGGCACTCGGAACCCCACGTACATGTCCGGCTCGATGAAACTGTCTCGCCCTTCGGGGCAGAGGCGCCGCAGCCTCTCGAACGTCACACCCGTTGAGATCGGCCCGACGGAGTCCTGAGTAATCAGCCAGCCTGATTCGTCTCTCCCGCAGATCAGTCGGGGCGGGCTCTTGGGTAAGGAGGAGTCGCGTTGCACTGAGGCGGTGGAAGACCCGCTCTCAGACCGCTGGGTCTTAGGTCGGTCAGCGCAGTCGAGCATCGTGATACCAAGGACGACGGCGCACACGGGCCATACCACACGACCTGTATGCCTGCCGCGGAGTGAATTCGGTGCGCAAGTACTCACGCTGACCTCCTTTCGCGCGGACCCTGGGACTGCCACGATACAGGCTCTTGGGACGTCACCTGTACCGTATTGCCCATAGGTCGACCCAGTGCTGAATCCGCACCATGAGCCCGCTCCCGTCACTAGCTCTCCCGGCGAACGTTACGAGCCCATCCGATGCCGCGTACACCGGCGTTCCCATCCTGGTTGGGAAGTCAAGCGCCCTGTGATACCCGAGTTCGTGTGTGTACGGATGCTCCACCAGCTCCTCTGTGTAGCAGCCCCGGGGGCCGCTGCAGCCTGGCATGGGCCTGAGCGGGTCACCGAACCCGAACATGCCGCCGTACAGGTTCCCGTTGACCGCGCGTCCGTTCACCTCCATGACGTAGTGGAGATGAGGATGTTCAGGAAACCCGCTAAGGCCGATTTGCTGGCCCTTGGCGACCATCACGCCTGCCTTGATGCCCTGAGACAGTGAAGAAAGGTGCAAGTACTTGGTAACGACGCTAAGTACGCCTGCCTCAGCCCAAGTCTGGATCCATTGCCAGTCCAGCTGGTCGAACATCGTCCACCCGCCGCCCCCGCCCCCTCCCCCGCCCCCAGGGCCCCCCAAGAACCTGTCGCCTGAGGTATCACCGCACCCGCGAATCGTCCCCAGGCACGCATACGGCGAGCGGTCCTCCGGCTCCGGCTCGGCGCCCATGCCGCTCGGGTCCCGCGCGCTGGTCGGGTCGCCGTCCGCATAGGCGTACAAGTTCACGCCGCCCGCCAGCCCGATCGGATCCTCCTGGATGAACCGCCCGTGCACCGGGTCGTGGTAGCGGCTGCGCAGGTAGTAGAAGCCGGTCTCCTCGTCGTACTGCGCGCCCGCCCAGCGGAAGCGCACGGTGAAGGGCACTTGACCCGACTCGTACAGCGTCGCCCCGAACAGCTCGTACCGCCAACTCGCCTGCCAGGCCCCCGCGTCGTCCAGCAGCGCGCGCACCGAGCGCAGCCGGTCCTGCACGATGTAGTAGTGCCCGCCGCCTTCGTGATCGTGGATCGCCACCAGGTCGTCCGTGCTCGTGCCCCAGGTGTAGCTGCGCGTGAGGGTGCCGCCCTCTGTGGTCTCGTACGCCACGTGCCCGCCGCGCCAGACGAACCGCGTCACCATGCCGTTGACCTTCTTCGCAATGCGCTGCCCCGTGGCATCGTACGTGTGCGCCGCGCTCGGCGCGCCGGTCCGCGTCACCCCCACCAGCCGCTCTAGGGCGTCGTAAGTGTAGATCGTCGTGATGCCGGCGCACGTCCTGCCGTCATGTTGCCCGAGTCGTCGTAGCCGAAGGTGCAAACGCCATCGGATAGCAGATGATCGCCGGGGGAGCTAGACGTCCACACCGGGTCGCGCGCGGCCCAATAGCGGAGAGCACAGGCGAATAGGCGGATACACACACAGACGGAGAGGGCTGCGGGGGCTCAAGCGCGGCAGCCGTCAGGGCAGGCGACGGCCGCTCATCTCGAGCCCGGCGAACTGTAGCCGCAGCCCTTCGTTCATCCCAGCGTCCTGACCTCACGATAGGGGACGGGACCCTGCGCGAGGCGAGGCTTCCGGGAGGCCACGGAGCCGGCAGAGTGGCACCCGAGAGCGTCGAGTGCCAGCGCTCCGGCAGCGCGCAGCACTGCTACCTCTCGACGTAGACCTCGACCGCTGTCACACGCGTGCTGTCCGGAACGGGCGCGTCCGGCGGCGTCTCGCGCCGCTCCGGGCAGGAGGCGACGGGGGAGAACAGGTAGTTGAAGCCCGGCCGCGAATGGAACCGCACCAACAGAGGCCGTGCGCCGCACATCACGAAGTTGGGCCTTCCCAAGACGCGCCTGAGCCGGCCGAGCGTCGAGCCGGGACCGACACGCTCACGCGTCGCCAGGCTCCCTCCCTCAATCCGTATGGCGACAATCGGGCCGCTCGGCGGCCTTCTCCCGGCTGCTCCGATGTCGTCTGTAGCCAGAAGGATGAGCGATCCGAAGGCGCGGAGACGGAGTGCAGGGGACGACTCCGTCTCGTCGATCGTGTCGACCGCCTCGGGACAGAGCCTCCTTACGTCCTCAACGGTCATATCCAGGCGAATGGGACCCACCCCAGAGGCAGTGATGACAGGCGGTCGTGCCAGCACCCGCCCACAGAGGGTATCCTGCGAAGGCTTTCCGCCAACGGCCGACGGCCAGACGCCCTCGCGCGCAGCCTGCTGGCGGCGGCTCCATTTCCACTGGGGAGGCTCAGCGCGGAGCCCGACCGAAAGCAGCCCGAGACCGACGCAACAGGCAATGACTGCAACTGAGAGGCGAGTCATCGTCCCCCCTAGATAGGCCAATGGCGAATAATGACCAAGTTCCCATACCCACGCAGGCCGTTGCCAGCGTATTCAACTCTCCCCCTTGCCACCGCGTAGACAGGTACCCCCAGCTCGCCGCGGACCGCCAAGTCGACTCCCTCGTGGTGGCGCCATCCTCTGCCTCGATCGTAGGGGCGGAGAGTACCGAAGTCTCCCCCGTAGGGGACTTCCATCGAATTCCTCAATGGCGAGCCCCAGCCGAAGTAGGCCGATCCGTTAATGGGTTCTATTGGCACCCCGTTGACGCGCATTTCGAAGTGAAGGTGAACGCCGCACTTCCCGCACCCACTCCACCCGACGTAGCCGATGATCTGGCCCTCATTCACCGGATCACCCGTCGAGACAGTCATCCGGTCGAGATGTGCGTATCGCGTGGTGATCTCGTTGTACCTCTCCAAGCTACACCCGCCACCGCACTCCTTGACGAGTTCCTGCATCATGCGCGTTCTCTCGAGCCACGCATCGTTCTCAGCCGACCATGCGTCGAGTTCATCGAACCAGGAGCCCCCTCCTCCCCCGCCCCCACCACCCCAGAAGAACGTGTCGGATGAGGTATCGCCGCACCCGCGAATTGTCCCCAGGCACGCATACGGCGAGGGGTCCTCGGGCTCCGGCTCGGCGCCCATCCCGCTCGGGTCCCTGGCCACGGTCGGGTTCCCATCCGCATACGCGTACAGGTTCAACCCGCCCTCGTGCCCGATCGGATCCTCCTGGATGAACCGCCCCAGCGCCGGGTCGTAGAAGCGGCTCCTGAGGTAGTAGAAGCCCGTCTCCTCGTCGTACTGCGCTCCCGCCCACCGGAACCGCACCGCGAACGGCGCGCTCCCCTCGGCGCTCAGCACCTGGCCATAGATACCGTAGCGCCAGGCGACCTGCCAGGCCCCACCGCGATCCACGAGCCCGCGCACCGAGCGCAGCCGATCCTGCACGATGTAGTAGTGCCCGCCGCCTTCGTGATCGTGGATCGCCACCAGGTCGTCCGTGCTCGTGCCCCAGGTGTAGCTGCGCGTGAGGGTGCCGCCGCCGCTCGTTTCGTACACGACGTGCCCACCGCGCCAGACGAAGCGGGTCGCCACGCCGCCCACCTTCTTCGCGATCCGCTGCCCCGAGGCGTCGTAGCTGTAGGCCACGCTCACGCCGCCGGGCAGCGACACGCCGGTCAGGCGCTCCAGCGCATCGTAGGTGTAGATCGTGACCGCAGAGCCGCACGTCCGGGTCGTGACGTTCCCTGCCTCGTCGTATCCGTAGGCGCAGCTTCCGGTTCCCAAGAGCCGGTTCCCGATCAAGCTGAAGGTCCACCACACGTAGGGATCGGAACCGATGCTCATGTTGCCCGACGGGTCGTACCTCAGGTACTGGAGCGAGACGCTCTGGTTGTCGGCCACGTGGTTGACCTGGGTGACCCGCTCCCAACCGTCGAGGCTGAGCGAGTCGACGTAGGTGTGCGTCGGACCGCCCAGACCGTGCTGCTCATCCCACCGTGGCGACAGGGAGTCGTACGCGGCATCCGGTTCATCGTCCGCCACAGTGAGGTGGCCGACCTCGTAGCCTTGCGAGTTGACCAGTTCCCTCAGCCCGCCCTGGTCCCGCCACACCTGCGTCCGGCTGAAGTCCGTCCCGCTCCCATCAACCCACGGGCCGTTGAGGCGGCCCCGGCCGTCAAGCGCGTAGCCGACCCGGTCGCCGTGCGGCGTGATCAACGTGTCCGGTGTCCCGCGCTGCGCGTGGAACGCCACCTGCCAGGGGCCCACCGCGTCGGTATACGAGGACGTCCGGTAGTAGCTGTCGTAGACATACGTCGTGGTCCGGTTGCCCTGCGTCGTTTCCGAGACGAGCTGGCCGGACTGGTTGTAGGTCCACGCCAGATTCGGATTGCTCCCGCCCACGGGGTCGGCGTAGCCGGCATCCGCTGTGATGGCGGTCAGCTCGTCGTTCGGCCCCCCGTAGGTGTAGGTGAAGGTTCCCACCGCGGGGACCAGCCGCCGGCTCACGCGACCCAGCGAATCGTACTGGGCCTCGAGCTGATACCCTCGCCGCGTGACGTGGAAGCGCAGGTTGCCCGCCGCATCGTAGCGGAAGGTCTCGGCAGGGGAGGCGGCAACCGTTCGGCTCACCAGGCGGCCGAGGGCATCGTGGACCCGCGTCTCCTCCGCCCACCCCGTCGGGCCGACCAAGACACTGTCGCTGCCGACGTAGCTGTAGACGCGCCGGGTCGTGCGCGTGCGCTCCCAGTCCGTCGGGTTGGGCCACGACGGCACGTTGCAGGGCGCGGTGCAGTTGTTCGTCCGCTCCACGCGCACGCTGTCCGTCTGGTTGGCGGTGTTGAGGAAGACGAGGCGCCGGCGCCATTGGAGCTGGGTCGTGGCAGAGGTCGCTTGTACCACGATCTTGCTCTCGGCGCTGCTCAGGCGGCCGAAGCCGTCGTACGTGTTGCGCGAGCGCACCGTGCCGTCCGGAGTGCGGACCGAGTCCGTGTTGCCCCAGGTTCCCGCGTGGAAGTACCGCGTGTAGCCGGCGACGCCGCCCGTGTGCGTCGAGTCCAGGCGCCCGCTGTACACGTTGTAGAAGTTGACCGTCGTATCGCCGACCGACGAGATCGCCGACGTCACACTGCCCCATCCGTTGTACGCATAGGAGGTCCAGTTCCCGAAGACGTCAACCTGTCTGATCATCCGGTGCTCGGCGTTCCAGACCAGGCTATCGAGCAGCAGCGAGCCGCCGCTGCGCAGGCGGTAGGTGCGCACCAGGTGGCCGAGATTGTCGTAGGTGCGATAGACGCGGGTCGAGTCGCCGGTCTTTCCCTCACTGGTGAGGACAAGCCCTTCGGGTGAGTAGGTGCGCAGCCCGAGCGTTCCCCGCGCATCCCAGGCCCGGAGCGTCTGGCCCCAACGGTTCAGCGTCCACGCCGACCAGTCGCCCCGTGGGTTAAGAAGTGTGGCCTGGACCGTATCGAGCGAGGCCGTCGCCCCGAGTCCCTTCAGTTCCTGCGGATAGTAGGTGAGTTGCGGCTGGATGCTCGCCCCATTCTCGTCCTGCACCCAGGGCAGCGTGACGCGGTAGGGACGCCAGGAACCGTCGTACTGGATGGTGGTGCGGTGCGCCTGAGCGTTCTGCTGGTAGTTGGGCAGCACCGCGCTGCCGCTGAACCCGTGCCAGGCGAAGGACTGCGTGTAGTTGTGTCCGGCAGGAGTTGGCGGCGTGGACGAAAGCAGCTGACCGCCGGAGATGTTCACGGTGCTCTGCCGGCCGCCTGGATCGGAGATGGTGGAGAGCACGCCGCCGCTGTAGTTGAACTGGAAGTACTTGCCCACCGGATCCGTGATACGGTTCACCTGGTCGGTGGTGTTGTAGCTGATCGTGGTCTGCCACAGCGCATTCGCGCCTTGGACGGCGGTTTGGCGACCCTGGGCATCGAAGATGAGCTTGCCGCCCTCCCGGAAGCCCAGCTCCCAGCCCAAGCCGGTCTTGACCAACGTGGAGTAGTCGCCGGGGTGAGAGACGTAGCTCTCCTGGTGGCCACGGTAGATGGTGGCGGAGCCGTCACTTCCGACGATGATGGCGTCCGAGCCGGCCGTGACCAAACGCAGGACGGCGGATGGCCACCAGCCCGACCCGTACGGCGTGGTCCGGCGATCCACCAGCACCACCTCCACCGAGTCCACGGTGCTGTAGGGCGTGCCGCCGATCGTCGCCACCGCCTCCACCTTGAGCCACTTGTGTACGGCCGGATAGCTGCTGGTCGAAAGGAAGTCGGCCTGCAGCGCCACGCGGCAACGCGGCTGGCCACCCGAGCTGCACGAGGGCGAGGTCTGCGTGAACTGCTGTACCACGACGCCCGCGTCCCAGAGCTTCATCGTCAGGGCACTCGGCATCGAGCCGGGGAACTCCAAATCCACATTCACCAGGGCGCGTGGATACGACTGCCGCGACGAGTAGGTGAGGCCGGCGCTGCGCGGCGTGTCCCACGAGTAGTAGGCGGGCGTTGACACCCCGCTCACCACGTCTACGCCGCTGAGCCCGAAGCCGGGCCCAAAGGCGAGCGCGGATTGACGGCCGAGGGCTTCGAGCGGCATCGGGGTGACGGAGAGGATCGCCGCGTCCCCGGGTGACAGCTTCGTCTTCCCCGTCTGCGTGGTACACAGGCCCGCCTGACTGCACGTGGTGACGCTGAACGTCCGCCACACGCCCCTGGTTACGATCTGGTACTGCGGCGTTACCTCCCACTCGAAGAGCCGCTGGTTGTAGCGGCCGAGCGCGGTGACGTTCACGCCACCCCAGGTGACCGACACGGAACCCGGGTTGACCTCGTCCCCGGGAGCGGTGCCGCCTGGCTCATACGTTACCCTGAACACCGGCGTGCGGGTCCCGGTGACTGTGCCCGGCGTCACGATCGTCACGAAGGGAGGGCTGTTTTCCGGCGGCGGGTCGCAGGGCGGGTCCTCGCACGGCGGCTGCTGCGCCAGCGGAACGACCGTACCAAGGGTCTGCGCCGTGGGCTGGATCGGCGTGCCGCTGGTGCTCTGCGCGCTCGCGAGCCGGGGCGCAGCGAGCGCCAGAAGCGTGACGGCGAGGCTCGCGGCGAGGATTAGCGACGTGCGGACCGCCATCAGGAGTGAACGGTGGGACGCCGAGCGGGCCAGGCGATGCGGGGACGATGCGGACATTGGCGCTCTCCTCGGGACGGCGGGCGGCGGGGCGCGCGCCCGCGACGCGCTCCCAAGAAGCATCGGCCGTGCCCAATCGGTCGCGGACGGGAGAGCGTGCAACGCCAACGAGTTGCGTTGGGAGAGCCGGCGCGCGAGGCGCTCGGAGTCGCACGGAGTCGCGCGACTGTCGCACCGGAACTGCGACTCCGTGCGACTCCGGGTTCCGGGGTCGGGATTCCAAGTGCTGTGCTCACGGGACGTTGGCGTGGCAGGCCCCGGCGGCACAGCCCGTGTACTGAGTGGCTGCGGAAGGCGGTTCGTCCGTCCACCACCCGCGCCGGAGTCGCCGTATGCGTCGCCTGGGATTCGTCGTGCTCGCGCTCGGGCTGCTCGCGTCCGCCACCGTCACCGCACGCGCCCAAGTCGGTCGGCCACCGCAGGGCGGCGTGGGCACGCTGGCCGCCGGAGGCGGGGGCGGCGGCTATACCGGCCCCTGGACGGAGTGGTCGGCCCCCGCCGGTCCCTACCCCACGACATTGGAGCAGTACCCGCTCTTGCGGTTCTACTGGTGCGACAACGAGTCGCTCGTGCCGGGCACGCGCTGGATCAAGGTCAACGGCGTCACACGGACCTCCAGCTTCGACTACACCACCGAAGACCCGAGCGGCAACTGCGCGGTGCGTGCCAGCTCGCAGACGACTTCGGTGGCACTGAACGTCGGCTCTAACCTGATCGAGATGTACATTTGCGATGACGACGACTTGGGGCCGTACTGCTGGTACGGCACGCAGTACGTCACCCGACTCGCCGGGCCGGTCCCAGTCGTGAGCCTCGCGCCCTATAGCGCCGCAGTCCAGGACATGGCGCGCTGCGCGTTTGACTGCTTCGCCGCGACCTATGCCCAATCCACAGTGCCGTACTACAGCCTGGAGACGCCACGAAGCGTCACCCTGGCCTACCACGGCGACCGGGTGAACCCGAAGCCCTTCGTCCACGTTGACGTGACGCACGGCGGCGACGCGTCGAACCTCCCAACCGCCTATCGTCTTCGCATCAAGCGGACCGACACCGGGCAATTCATGCGGTTCCTCGTTCCCCAACAGGACAGCACGACGCTGCGTTTCACGACGTCCACCGCCACCCTGCGGCTGGGTGGCCAGTTCGACGCAGCGGCGAATGGAATGGGCAGCACCGGCGTGTACAGCATCACGATCGTCGTGGGGGCGGAGTACGCCGCGGGCGTGGAGGAGATGACCACCGGCACCACCCTGATCGTCGTCAACGAGAACGACTCCCCCATCGCGCGGGGCTGGACGCTGGCGGGCGTGCAGCGCCTGTACGCCGCCGGTGGTGCCCTCATCACCGAGGGCGACGGCTCGGCGGTCTACTTCTCCTGGAACGGCTCCGGCTACAGCGCGCCGGCGGGGGAGTTCTCGCGGCTCACCGTGGCCGGTGGCGTGTACACGCGCGCCTATCCCGACTCCACCAAGGTGACGTTCAACTCGGCCGGCCGGATGACCGAGATCCGCGACCGGTTGAACAACGCGACCAGCTTCGGATACGATGGGAGCAACCGCCTCTCACAAGTCACCGACCCCGCGGGCAAGGCCACCTACCTGACGTACGGCACGTATGGCCTGGCCTCGGTGTCGGGCTTCGGACCCACCACGGCCGTCACGGTGGACGCCAGCCGCCGCCTGACGGCCATCACCGATCCGGACGCTGTGAGCACGCAGTTCGGCTACGACGGGTCGCTCCGGCTCGCGACGATCACGAACCGCGGTGGCGCCACGACCACGCTTGGCTATCACGCGACGTCGGGGAAGCTCACGAGCATCACGGCGCCGACGGTGACGCTCTACACCGGACAGCAAGCGCAGCCGGCGACCGCATTGGCCCCCTGGCAGCACGTGAGCGTGCCCTACGTCTCCACCAGCGGCACGCCGTTCACAGCAGCGCGGGCGGACACCGTGCGGGCCGGAGTCACCGATCCCGGTGACCACACCGTGCGCTTCACCGTCAACGGCTTCGGCCAACCGCTCCGGACCACCGGCCCCCTCGGCGACACGGTCACGGTGGCGTACAACGCGAGCGGGCAGCCGCTGACGGCGACCGACCGCCTGGGCGTGAATGCGTCGTACGCTTACGACGGGACAGGATTCCAGACGGCCGCGACCGTCGGCGGGCTCAGCACCTACTACCACAACGGCGGGTGGGGCCTGCCCGACTCGATCTGGGGCGCCGTGCCGCGGCAGCGCATCTCGATCGGGGCGAACGGCCGCATCAACTGGACCCAGTTGGACGGCACCTACACCACGTCGTACGGCTACAACAGCCGCGGCCAAGTCACCTCGGTCACGAGTCCGGCCGGGCAGCTGGAGGTGATGCACTGGTACGGTGGGACCCGCGAGAACCTCACGAGGGACTCGGTGCCCGGCGGCCGGGCGACGACGTACGAGGAGGACGCGTGGGGCCGGGACACGCTGGTCCAGCACCCCGGGCTGCCGCCGCGCACCACGACCCTGGACCCGCTGGGCCGGCCCACTGCGGTCCGCGACGGCGTGAACCCGAACGCCACCGTCTACGGCTACGACGCGCTCCATCTCCGGACCGTCACCGACCCGAAGGGTCAAGTATGGAGCTACAACTACAACTCCCTGGGCTGGCTCACCTCGCGCGTCGACCCCACGGGCCAGCGCGACTCGTTCGCATATGACGTCGAGGGGCAGCTCCGCCGCGTCATCAACCGGCGGGGGCAGGCCACCGAGTTCACATTCGACGCGCTGCATCGCCGGCTGACGCGCACGGGGGGATCGATCGCGTCCGACACGATGAGCTATTCCGGCGATAGCCGGGTGGTCACGGCGTCGAATGGCGTGGCCCAGGAGGTTGCCTACCTCAACAGCCGGCTGGTGCCCGACTCGGTGCGAACCGTCTTCCGAGCCCCTGGTGACCCGAGCCGCACCTACCGGCGCCGGTACTGGTATCAGGCGACGAACGGTCTCCTGGACTCGGTCACGGCGACGGGACCGTACCTCACGCTCCTGAGCCAAGGCTACGGGTATCGGCCCAGCCGCGGGACGCTGGACAGCCTGCGCTTCGGCTCCGGGGCGTGGACGCGGCTCCACCGCAACTCCGAGTTGGCGGTGGACACCACTCGCTTTCCCAACAACGACGTGCTGGCGCTGGGCTACGTGACAGCGGATGATCTCGACCGAATCAGCTCGCCGCTGATGGACGACCGCTACAACCGCGACGCCCGCGGCCGCATCCGACAGGTGTTCCCGCAGCCCAACGTGGGGCGCCAGTTCAACTACGACAGCCTCGGGCAGCTGCGGCGCGTGATGTACGGGGTGCCGGACGGGATGAGCTGCTACGACGATCCCGACCTGGGGTGGATCTGTGACCTGCTCCAGGATTCCACGATCTACTTCCAGCACGACCCGGTGGGCAACCGCACGTTGCGGAGCGCGCCTGGGGGCGACGCGGTCGGCACCTACGCGACGGGTGACCGGATCCTGACCTACGGCGGCTGCAGCTACGGCACCGACTTCGACGGGAACGTCACCTCGCGCACGTGCGGCGGGGAGAGCGTGACGTTCGGCTGGAGCGGCGACGGGCGGCTCACCGGCTACACGATCGCCGGCGGCCCGACGGTGGGGCTCTTCTACGACGCGGCGGGGCGGCTGGTGCGCCGTGACGTGAACGGCTCGCCGGCGAGCTACTTCGTGTGGGACGGAGACAACCTCCTGGCGGAGCTGGACGGGGGGCAGTACCTGGTGGCGCAGTACTCCTACTACCCGGGGCTGGACCGGCTGCACGCGTTCAACCGGGGCGGGGCGGTGAGCTACGCGCAGGCGGACGCCGAGGGGAACGTGCGCTACCTGGGGACGAACGTGTACAACCAAGTGCGCTCGTATGCGTACGACGAGTCGGGGAACCTGGTGGGCGGGACGGACTGGGGCGGGCTCAACGGGATCGACCGGGCGCGCTGGAAGGGGGCGCTCTACCTGGCGCCGGAGGCGGGGCTGTACTATATGCGAGCGCGGTGGTACGAGCCGCGGACGGGCCGGTTCCTGTCGGAGGATCCCATCGGCCTGGCGGGCGGGCTGAACCCGTACATCTTCGGAGGGGGCGATCCGGTCAACAACGCGGATCCGGAGGGCGCGGACAAGTGCCGGGTGAAGGCGGGCAACGTCACGACCAGCCAGGGAGGTGGGGCGATCAATGTCGACGCCGACGACGTGTGGGGGGAATGCGGCGAGACCGGCGAGAGCTTTGACGATCGGTTCTGGGGATTGACTGCCGAGAGACTGTGCGGCTACAACGCGTCTCCGAACTGCGTGCCGTGGGAGTATCCATCGCTGCAACAGGCGCCACCTCGGAAGGCGGGCGCAAATCCATCGCGTCTTCGAGCGTGCGCCGCCTCGCACTTCCAGCTCGGCGACCTCAGGAGCACCCTTGGCGACGTTGCCAACGCGGTCCGTCTGCTGTCGTACTCGGGTGCGCTCCCGATTCCGAAGGCACCGTTCGGAGGCGTGTTTCCGGGCACGAGTCCTGTGACGAACCCGATAAGTGCGGTTCGATTCCTGAGCCCTACCGCGAGATCCAGTGTGAGGGTCTTCGGCACACGAAGCCTATTCGGCATGGTCGGCAGGGCCAACGTGCTCCTTGCAGCCGGGCTACTTGCCTACGATGCGACCAGCATCGCGCTCTGTACCTTCTCGGAGAACCCCGTCTATGCGCCATGACAGTGTCGTTCTGGACCTACTCGAACAATGGGGTGACCTGCCGAGACAGGCGATCACCCCCGAGTCTCGCCTTGTTGCCGACCTGAAGATGGATGGCGACGACCTCACGTTCAGTTTCGTGCCAGTTCTGCAGAAGAGACTGGGGTTCAAAGCACCACGAAAGGAGTGGGGCCAGGTGGTGACCGTCCAGGACGTGTTCGTGCTGGTCGAGCGCAATCTGGCACTTGGAAAGCGTCAAACGGACAGCGTGTAGGCTCGCGCTCCTGGCTCGAAGACGTTGGATGGGGGAGCGCCGGTCCATTCCAGCAGACATCGCCACAGGCCTCAGAACCGGCATGTACCTCGCCGTGGTGTGGTGCGTGGTGGCTGTGCTCGCGTATTTCGCGAGCGGTGGGACGCGCTTCGAGCAGCTCGGGATCTCGCTTCCGGCAGCCCTCGCGGGGTACGCTGTGGCCGGACTCGTGTGTGGCGCTGTCTGGGCTGCGGGACGGCCTCTGGCCCGGTCGTGGTGGGGGGCTGCCGTTCTTGGCTTCCTCGTTGCGATCCCTGGCTGCGTCGTTCTCTTTTCAGTGGTCGCGCCGGGGGCAGACTGGGCCGATCTCGCCAAGCTCTCCCTTCTGACGTCGGCGGCCTTCGGTCCGGCGACAGGTATCATTCTGCGTTGGGACTCGCGAGAACCCCGGTAATAACGCTACAGATGCCAGCCGGCTGACTGTCGGGGAACAAGCGGCGGCAATCCCTCGCAGAGCTGACGCAGGGTGGCAGCGTTGGGGGTAGCCGGTAGGGACCGGCTACTCCCCTCCCACACCACCGGACATGCGGGTCCGCATCCGGCGGTTCGGAGAGTTGAGGATGTCTCCTGAGCGTCCGGTGCTGCACCTCGCCGGGCCGGCTTCACCGCTTCGCCTTCCTCTCGGGGCTTCACCCCTACCCTCCGGCGGGAGTTCCGCGTGGTCCGTGGACGTCTGGTGCATGGCCTGCCCGAGATGCACGGTCGTCGCGCTCTCCTCTCCGTTTGGCCCTTCGCGAGTGGAGCGGACTGTCCGAGGTCCCCTCGCTACTACCGCCGCTGCTGACTTCTCGCACCGCCGTCTACGCTTCCCTTCGGCGTCGCCCCGTCAGGCGTGAGGCGAGGTCTCCCCGCATAAGAACGGTGGCCTTCGTCGCACAACCGCCGGATCTACGCAGCTTCCCTTTGGTCGCAGGAGCTTTGCGGTTCGATGCCCGCTCGCCCCGGTCGGCAACGCCTCACATCCGGTTTCTGTTCGTCGGCTCGCGACTTCGCTACCCCGCTTCCTTCAGCGCTCCCCTCACGGTCGGCACCTTGCGGATCGCTTCGGTCCCTGCGACCGGGTCCCGGGAGGACTTACACCTCCGGACTACCGGCCATGTCGGGCGTACATCGACGAGCCCCGGCCAATCGCTGGCCGGGGCTCCGTCGCTCTGGCACGCTCATTGGCGCAGGTCGGCCATCGTGAGGGAGCGCGATATGGGGGGTCTCGAGCGGAATCTCCGGACCGGAATGGGCTACGGTGTTGCCTACGCGGCCGTCTACTCTGCCTTCGTTCTGGTCCTCGCGTTGGTCGTAGGCGAGCGGCTGTTCGCCGGCAGTGGCACATCCCTGGTGAGAGTGGTGTTTGGGTACGTGGCTGCTGGTGTGGGTGGGGGCCTCGTGGTTGGGCTGTTGTTGCCGCTCGGCGGGACCAAGCTCGGGGCCGCGCTGGTCGGGTTTGTCGCCGCCATTCCGGTCTTCTTTGCCTTCGGGATGGGGGGGGAACCGCAGCCGCCTCTGGAGGTACTGTTGCTGGACGCTCTGCCTCTCGCTGCCATCATGGGAGCGCCGGCGGGGCTCATCATTCGGTCGCAGTTCGGAGGTGGGACTGGGGGGTTGCGCAGAGGCGGGCGCACGGGCCGACACCCCTAGCAAGGCTGGGCGCGTATAGGAGCGCACGTCAGCCATGACGCGCGCGCATGGTCCTTCGTCGAAGAGGCGCTCTGGCGAGGCCGCAGGGCCATACGCGGATTCGCAAAGGAAGTGGGGGGCGGCATGGTCAACGCGCTGGCTCTCATCGCCAGGCTCGGACGCGGAATGGCGAGCGCTCCGATTCAGCGCGTCGTCGACTCCGGATCGCCCCGCGGGCTGCACTTGGCGAGTTCTTGGAGCTGCCGTATGGAACTCCGCGCCGCCTTGAGCCGCCGGAACAGCGTCGCGCGGTTGATGTCGAGGGCCACTGCCATCCGGCCCGCGTGCCACTCGTGGCGGCGTCCCGCCGCGATGACGCGCGCGAGCCACGGCCCGCACGGGAGCCCCGAGAGGGTCGTTTCGAGCCCTGACCCGTTCGCTCGCCCCAAGGCGATGCCCCGCGTGACGGCCTCCGCATCGAGGGCGCCGTCGCGAGCCAGGCACGCAGCCCGCTCGATCACTCTCCGCAGCTCGCGCACGTTCCCTGGCCACCGGTAGTCGCAGAGTACGTCCAGCGCCGACGGCTCGAGCGCCTTCCCTGCGGCGCCCGCGAAGTGCTCCGCCAGCGCGATCACGTCCTCCAGCCGCTCGGTCAGCGGCAGCAACTCCACGATCACTCCGGCGAGCCGCTGAAACAGGTCTGCCCGTAGCGCCCGCACCTCCACGCCGGCGACGTCGAGCGGCTGGGTGGCTGCCAGCAGCCTGAAGTCCGCGCGGCGCTTCGCCGTCTCGCCAAGCCGCCGGAACTCGCCCGTCTCCACCACCCGCAGCAGCTTCGCCTGCACCTCTTGCGGCAGGCTGCACAGCTCGTCGAGGAACAGCGTGCCCCCGTCCGCCGCCTCGATCAGGCC
>Ga0315297_10001321_pt1 | contig 15282 bp, 9 predicted proteins | sample YL17G15_0_MG_FD_203628 | JGI IMG/M metagenome (GOLD analysis project Ga0315297, IMG submission 203628) | Sediment microbial communities from Yellowstone Lake, YNP, Wyoming, USA - YL17G15_0 | ecosystem: Environmental > Aquatic > Freshwater > Lake > Sediment | place: USA: Wyoming | collected... | reverse complement strand
CGGAGCCGGTTGGTCCCGGAAGGAGTGATGGCGCTCGACTGGGTCCAGAAGACGATCATCGAGTGTTCGCCCGCAGCCACCTCCTCAACGGAGTACCAGCCCAGCGCGTTGATCTGGAACACCCAGTAGTTGTCGGGATCCACTTCGTAGAAGACCAATCCCCAGGTCGCCTCCCCGGGGCTGCCGACAGGCCGCGTGTCGACCGCGGCATCGAGCCTGGAGAAATGGCACGGCAGGGCCTGGTTGACGATGAGATTCGCGGCCAGCGTTCTCAACATGTACGCACCCTCGCCATACCCCACCTCCACCTCGGAAGTGGCGTAGCGCTGCGCCCATCCGCTGTAGATATCCGAGAAGTCATCGCTGAGCGAGACGTCCTCATTGCAGGGACTGGAGCTCGCAACCGAGGCCTGGGTTCCCGTCCCATCGATCACAACCACGATGCGGTCGGTACCGATGTCGATCGAACGGATCGAGGAGCCTGCTTGATCCAGCGCCTGTGCAAAGCCTCGGTTCACTCCCCGGGCAATCAGCCCCCCAATGATGGGAAGCGGCAGCCCATTCACCCGGTCCAGTGAGAATGTCGGGTGGCCCTCGGACACCTTGACGCCGATATCGAAAAGGAACGCTGCCCCCTGCACCGTGCCGCCGACCGTTAAAGCGGTCGAGGCCCGTGGAATGACCTGGACGTCGGTGAGGGTACCCGGAAGGATGCTGGCTGCGCCCGCCTCGATCGCTCGCGCCGCCGCCTCTGGAAGGATCTCTCTCTGGAACCCTGGTCCAATGTCGTCGAACCGCCAGTTGGCCTCCTGTATCGCTCGTCCCAGACTTCCGCCCACCAACAGTGATGCCCCGATCAAGAGTGATAGCACGACGATCGCGGTGCCAGCCACGATCGAGAGCAGACCCCGGGCAACGAAGCCGACAACCCCGAAGGTTGTCCCCCGGAAGAAACGGCCGGCCCGCGACACCGCGCCCCACACCCGGCCTTCCCGGAACCGTTCCCAGCGCGAGCCGGTCGCGATGGCGATCTCCCCGGTCCCCGTGATCGTGGCCAGGAAGGCGGAGGCCAGATCGCCCGCACGCTGGAACCGCTCGGCAGCGTCTTTCTCGAGTGCCTTGAGAACAATCGTCTCCTGGCGGCGCGTCAGATTGGGATTGAGATCGCGCGGAGAGGCCGGCGCCCGTGAGACGTGCTGACTGAGGATCTCCATGGAGCTGCCGGTAAAGGGAGGCTTTCCGGTGACCATCTCGTAGAGCAGAACCCCAAGCGAGTAGACGTCACTTCGCCCGTCAACCGGCTTGCCCGAGGCCTGCTCGGGTGACATGTACGTCGGGGTGCCCACGGTGGCACCATCGCGGGTCAGATCAAGGGTAGTGCCCTCCGTGAGCTTGGCGATCCCGAAGTCCGAGAGAACCACGCGCCCGTCTTCGCGCGCGATGAGCACGTTCTGCGGCTTCACATCCCGGTGGACCACGCCGCGGTTGTGGGCGTAGTCCAGGGCCCGGGCCACGAAAGACAGGATCGCGGCCACGCGAGGCAGCGGGAGCGGCACCCCCGGCTCAGACATGAGCTTGTCGAGTGACTGACCCTCGACCAACTCCATCAGCATGTAGTAGATGCCATCCTGGATGATGAAGTCATAGACCTTCACGATGTTCGTGTGACTCAGAGCGGCGGTGGTCTTGGCTTCCGTCAGGAAACGAGCCTGGTCCTTCTCCGATGTCTCCCTTCCCAGGCCGAGCACCTTGATGGCGACCTCATTGCCGATCTGCTGATGGACGGCCTTGTAGACCGCGCCCATCCCGCCTTCCCCGATGGGCGCCTCGATCCGGTAGCTGCCGACCGTTCGGCCGATGAGCGGGTCTGTCATCGCTCCTCTCCTCGTCCCCCCCAACAAGGCGTAGCTCGACCGGGCCCCCCCAACTCAGCCATCCTGCTCCCCCTCTGCATCCCCGGTCGGCAGTGGCAGCGTCGGCCTCTCGGCCGCCTCTGAGGCCTCCGAGTCAAGCGAGCGCAGCTCCTCCGTTTCAAAGCCGCTCGTTCCCATGTCTGGCCGCGCACGCCCTTCCTCCACCGACACCGCCTCGCCTGGCTTGTCTTGCTCGAGGGCGATTTCGTCGCGCGTCAAGCCGGCCTCCACCGGTCCGCCGGGCGATGGGCGCAGGTCCTGAAACCTGAGGATCACGGGCATCACGCGGCCCTCGGACAGTGGCCGCCCGAGGCGAATGCGGCAGCCATCCCGCAAGGGAAGGCCAAGCCCGGGGAGGACGCGAACATTGTCCACATAGGTGCCAAAAGTGCTGCCCGTGCGAATGGCGGGATCACCATCGAAGATCCAGAAGCGTACGTCGGCGCCATCCGGGGTGGCCTCCGCCTTGGCCAGATCATCGACGGTGAGTGAGGAAACCTGTCCGCCCTTGAGCCGGAGCACCGCGTGCACACGTGACACCGGCTGCACTGGAATGCCCACGGTGCACTGCTCTGAGCGCCCGATAAGGGCCTGCTCTTCCCGGATCTCGAAGCGCCTGCCCACCAGCGACTCGTCCTGGCACGCCTCCACGGTCAACTGAGCCAGGGACTGCTCACCGGGCAGTTCCGCTAGAACCGTACTGGCCGCGATCCGGGGATGGTCACCCGGCACACGCACTCCGTGGGTTGGAGCTTCTCGCCCCCGCCGCGCCACGCGGCGGTACGCAAGGTAACCTACGGCCGCCAGGGTCAAGACGCCAATCGCCGCGCCGAGAAGCAGCGGCAAGGAGCTGCGCCGCGCGAAGACGATCGTGATCTCGTCTCGCGCCAGCACGCGGTTCGCCTCACCATAGGCAACCGCGCTCAACGTGTGCTCGCCGGTCTCAACGTACTCCGGCACCCAGGTAACGGCAAACGGAGCCTCCGCGTCCTCGCCGATCAGGAAGGCGTCCACGTAGAATGCCACCCGCCTGACGTCCGTCTCGCCCTCCTGCACAAGGACCCCCAGCTGCGCTCGATCCCGGATGGTCTGCCCGGACTGCAGACCGCTGAACGCGATTGAGACCGCGGGCGCAGACGGCGCTTCAGTGGGCACTGCCCCAAGACAGCGCAGACTCACCTGCGCCTCTCCAATGACCTCCCCTGTGTCATCGAAGGCAACTGCCCGCAGGACATGGGCTCCTGCGTCAAGACCCTCACACGCCACTTCCGCGTCAAAGGGGGCCGCGTTGTCCTCATGAGTCAGCGCACCATCAAGATAGATCGCCACCCGGGCTGGAGACCCCTCGCCGCTGACTGCGGCCGAGAAAGCGGTTTCACCTTGTATGGTTTGACCGTCCTCCACGCCGACGAGCGCCAGCCGGGCCGGGAGCTCCGGAGTGCGGAAGTTGCGGACATCCTGATCTCGCATTCCCTGATTCTCGACCTGGACGAACAGGCTGTGCTCGCCGCTTGCCGCGCCTGTCCTGTACCTGAGGGTGTAACCTCCCCGCAGCTGAACACCAAGCCTCCCGAACAGCTCGGCGATCTCGGCCGCATCTTCCGCCAACGCGGCCCGGCCCCCCGTCAGATCCGCCAGGCGGGCAAGGTCCGGCCCGTTGATCCTGTTGCCGACGCCGACCGTGTACACGGGCACCCGAACGGTGCGATCCGTGGCCAGGCCCACAACATCCTCGAGTGTCTTCTCCGAGCAGACGCCGCCACCGCTTCGCTCGTCAATGCCGTCGGTCAGCAGGACGACGGCCCTCCGACCTTGTTGAGCGGCGGAGGCGAGCTCCACTGCCTCATAGGCCGCGTCCCACAAGCAGGTACCAGCCTCGGGGACCGGCTCCAGCAGGGTGACAAAGTTCTGGACGGCTGCCGTATCGGCGGTTACATTGATTTCCACTCGATACTGGTCATTGAAGCTGATCAGGCCGACCTGATCCTCGTCTCCAAGACTCCGGATCAGGGCTTCCACGGCGAGCTTCACCGCCTGCATCTTGCTCTCGGCGCCCATGCTCCCGCTCGTGTCAACAGCCAGGACCAGGCTGATGCCGGCAACCGATGGCGAGAGCTCGTAATCGGCGATCTCGGTGCCATCCTGCCTGAGCATGAAGTTGGCCGCCGTCAGTCCCTGGATCGGGGTGCCGTCGCTGCCCGTGACAGACACGTGAGCGATCACGTCCGTCCCGCCTATCTCAGCGTTGGGATGGACCTCGAGGTTCTCGATGACAATCGACAGGGCGTCCTGAGCGAGCGCCGGCGGCCTGCCCCGGCCGAGGAATGCTGCCGCGCAGACCGCGCACAGCCAGACAAGGCCTCTCAATCCCCACCGTTGGCACGTCCGCCTCCGTGAGGCTTTCATGCGAGCCTCCTAGCAGGGTGATGAAGAGGACCTTGCCCGGAGAAGAGAGCCGCATATGTGGTGGTTGGGGCTTTGCCCCAATCACCACATATGCGGAGTCCTCTCAGGAACCAAGGCCTTTTCATCACGCTCCTAGCAAGAGCCAAGGGGAATCACTTGGCGGTCGCCTGCGCGTTCGCCGTTTAGAGCCGGCATACCAGGACCACGGACCCGAACCTGAGCTCGTCACCTGTGTGAAGCTGGTGCCGGATGCCTGCCTCCAACCCCCTGCCGTTCAGCCGGGCCCGATCTTCCTTGCCCGGGACCACCTCGATGTACCAGCCTTCGGCAGACCTGCCAACCCAGGCCTGTTCGCGATGCACCGTCCGGCGACGCTTTCCCGAACGGTCGTCCACAGGCTCCGCCTCCGTCAGGTCGATGTCCGGGGATCGACCATGGCGCGGATCCTCGCGCCCGATTAGCAAACGTTCACCGCTGAGGCGGTAGAGCCTTCCGCTCTCGGTCACCAGAGCGCACTGATCACCAACCGTTTCCCTGGCTGAGGCCGGGGAACCCGGCCATGGCGCGCCCGCTCTTCCCCGGTCAGGCATCACACCCAGGGGCCCTTCCGCCTCGCCTGCCAACAGGGCCTCGAGCATTTCCTCCATCGAGGCGAATCGCTCCTCACGATCCTTCGCCAAGCTCCGCAAGATCACGCGCTCCATGGACTCGGGCACGTTGGGTACAAGAGTGCTGGGAGGCGGAGGAGGCGTATACAGGTGATCGTGGATGATCGACAGTGGCGTGTCAGCGTCAAAGGGGACCCGTCCGGCAACAAGCTCGTAGAACACGATCCCCAGCGAGTAGATGTCTGCCCGCCCGTCCAAGTCTGGCAGACTGCGCGCCTGCTCGGGCGAGATGTACTGGGGCGTGCCGATCATCATCTCGCTCGAGAGCGTCGACTCCCCTGCCGAGGCAATGCGGGCCAGGCCAAAGTCGGCCAGGAGGACGGACCCATCGTCGCCGAGCAGGATGTTGGAGGGTTTGACGTCGCGGTGCAGGACCTGCTGCTTGTGGGCGTAGGCCAATGCCCGACCCACAGCCTCCACGATGGCGCACCCGTCCTGCTTCGAGACCGGTCCCCGGCTCAGCCTCGCCTTGAGCGTCTCCCCCTCGATGAACTTCATCACCAAATAGGGCAGCCCGTTGTGCTCGGAGAAATCGTACAGGGGGATGATGTTCGGATGTTCGAGCCCTGCCACCACCCGCGCCTCGAGCTGGAAGCGCTTGCGGAACCCCGGGTCCTCCAGGAAGGCCGGATTCATCGCCTTGATGGCTACGAAGCGATCGAGGACGCTGTGGTGGGCCTTGAAGACGGTCGCCATGCCGCCCTGGCCAAGCTGCTCGACGATCCGATAGAGGCCGATGTCCTCACCGATGGCGAAAGGCATCTGATGGACTCTCGTGGCCTGCCAGGAAGCTGCGAGTGTTCAAGAGGCTTGAGCCGCCGTGGCTCGCGGCACACCGCCCAAGGTCACTGGGGCGCAGTCTCTCTGGTAGTCACGCGTTTCTGAGGGTAGGCACCAGCGAGGGCAGGCTTGAGGACCCCCAAAGACACGCTCCCCCCCGCCTCCGGCATGATCAGGCGATCCTGATCGACTTGTATCCGGCTTCGCCGTGGAAGCATGCCGTCCCCTGGCCACGCGCTGCCGGTGTCAAGAGTGTACAGCAGAACCCTGGCCGCTACAACACGTTGTATGGGTTCAGGACATGTGAGACAACCGTCCGAGACGTCTGGCCCCAATGACCGCAGACGATACCCGCCACGGCCGGATGGCCCAGTGTCCCTTGCGCCTCACCCCTCTCCCGCGCGAAGCGCCCCGACCCCAGAGGGGCGCTCCCGACAAGAGCCCGGGACCATGTGCGCGGGGCGCAGCCGAGCGGCCTTCTACGCGATTCCCCTCGCGGTCGGCAGGCCTTCCCATGCAGGGGGCTCCTCCGCTCCGCTGCGGAGTGCGCCGCGAAGGGGGGCTTCGCGCGGGTCGGGGTTCGAAGGCGCGTTGAGACGGACTGCCAGGTCCCCTGTGGTGGCTCGGACCGTCTCACATGGTTCTGAACCCTTGCACACGTCAACCACAAGAACAAGGGTGGAGTACCAACGGACCCCTCTCGGCCACCGCCGCGGTAACGCGTTTCGCCGGCAGTCAGACCTGTTCCGATCGGAGCGCCCCGACCCTCACAATCGCCCAACCCGATCCTCCTGGAGCGCCTCCCCATGGGCTCGGCCCGCGGCCAGAGAGCGCCAGCTCTGGATCCGGGCCGACCGCCACCGTGGGTCCGATCCGCCCCCCGCTCCACTTCTGGACCCGTCCGTCCCCGCCGTCAACATCCGAATCCGGGCCCGGTTGCCGCAGCACCGGCAAGGACCTATACTTCCCTGTGGATGAGAGACCTGCTAACGGCCCATCGGATTCTCTGGGGGATCAGCGCTCTGGCGCTGGCATTGCTTTCGCCTACGCCTCTGAGCCTCGTGAGCCTGCATGACTCGGGCCTTCTTCCCGCCTCCTACCCCTCCGCGGCCCGGCCTCTCCCCCCCCTCCACCAAGCCGATCTGGACGGCGATGGTCAGGCCGAACAGATCGTCCTCCGCGACGGGCGGGCCAGCATCGTGCACCAAGGCCGGACCCTGTGGACCAGCAGCGCCCAGTGGCAGGTCGCTCAGGCGCAGGCCTCGGATCTAGACCGGGACGGGCAGCTTGAACTCGCATTGCTGGTCTGGCGTCCCTTCGCTCCCTGGCCCATCGACGCGTACATTCCCCACCCCGGCCGGATCGCCTCCTTCCACGACGGGCAAGGCGGGTCCTGCCACCTCATCCTGATTGGCTGGCGTCGCCAGGCCTTCCGGGAGCTCTGGGCGGGCTCGGCACTGGCTGATCCCCTCATCTCATTCTCTGCCGCAGATCTCGATGACGACGGCTACCAGGAGCTCATCGCCCTCGAGGGCCGCTATGATGCGCCTTCTGCTGCTGCCGGAGCCGTGACCTTGTGGGCCTGGAACGGGTTCGGCTTCACCCTTCAAGCACGTAGCGCTCCAGGCCGCTACCGCGGCTTCGCGGCCCTGCATTCCGACCACGGTCCCGATCTCTTGCTCGTCGATGGCACGATATGGAGGTAGCCATGCGATCCACGAACCGTACGAACGCCATTCTGGCCGCCCTGATCCTTGCGGCGCTCTCCTGCAGCCTTCCCTTGCCCTCCGTTGGGACGACGGTCCCGCCCTCGCCAACACCGCAGCCCGGCTTCTCCCCCACACCTCCGCCAGGGGCCTACGCGCCCGCCTTCGCTTCCTACACCCTGCAACCGGTTAGCCTGCCGTCCTCGTTCCACGGCTACGATCTCCCGCTTGACCTCGGTGCGGTTCAGGGCGTCGGCGACTTCGATCTGAGTCCAGCGCAGCAGGCCCTCCTCGCCCAGAACGGCTTCGTTGTGGCCGAGCCCGTTCCTGGGGAGTATCAGGAGTTCTACCAGGTCTACGAGGACTTCCGCTATCAATTGCAGCCTCTGTTCATCACGACCGACAGTGTGCTGCACGTCTACCACTTGCTCTTCGACAAGACCCTCCGCGACCTGGAAACGGGCGCGTTCATTCCGATCCTGGAGGACCTGACCCGCACGATGATGGCCGCCTCTCAGGAACAGCTATCCCAGCTGGCTGGCACACCGCTCGAGGAGCCTGCCCGGCGCAACCTGGCCTTCTTCGCTGTGGCCGCCCGGCTGTTGGAGCTCGACGTCACCGCGCCCGCGGAGGTCAACGATCTGGTCGAAGCCGAGGTGGCGCTGATCATGGCACACTCGGGCGCCAGCATCTCGCCGATCTGGGACCGGGAGGACCTGCCCGAGGACAAGAAGCTGATCGAGGACTACTCCCAGTACATCCCGCGCGGCCACTACACGCGCAGTCCAGCTCTCGAGCGCTACTTCCGCACCATGATGTGGTACGGCCGTCTCACCTTCCGGCTGCGCGACCCCTTCGAAACCCAGCGCGCCCTCCTGGTCACCCGAGCCCTGCGGTCAGCCAGCGCCTCGGATGGGACACCTGCCCTCACCCTCTGGCAACGGATCTATGAACCCACGACCTTCCTGGTGGGGAAAGCCGACGACCTCTCTTACTTTGAGTACGGAGCGCTCTCCGACACGGTCTTCGGCGCGGAGGCGCCTCTGACCGCTTTCAGCGACCCGGTTCTGTTCCAGGCCTTTCTGGATGCCGCCCAGACTCTGCCCCCGCCCCAGATCAACTCGATGTGGGTCTGGATCACGGAAGACGAGGATCAGGCGACCAAGGGATTCCGCTTCATGGGCCAGCGGTTCACCATCGATGCCTACGTCTTCGAGCAGATGATCTGGCGCAATGTGGGCACGATCGACGACCCGCGAGGCCTGCCGAGGGCGCTCGACTTCTTCGCCGCCATGGGCTCCGACGAGGCGCTTGGCATCCTCGACTCGATGGGTGAAAGGCATTATGCCAACTTCGACACGCAGATGACCATGGTTCGCGAGCAGCTGGCGGCGCTCGAGACGGACTCCTGGACCCAGAACGTCTACTGGGCCTGGCTGTACGCTCTCCAGCCCATCATTGAGGTGAAAGACCAGCGTTTCCCCGAGTTCATGCGGACGCAAGCCTGGCAGCGCAGAGAGCTGAACACCGCCCTGGGCTCTTACACCGAGCTCAAACACGACACCATCCTGTACGCCAAACAGGTGATGGCCGAGATGGGTGGAGGACCGATGGAGCTGCCCAGGGGCTACGTCGAGCCCAATCCGGAGGCCTTCGCCCGCCTCCAGGCCCTGGCCGAGATGACCCGTCAGGGTTTAGCGGACCGCGGCTTGCTCAACGAGACCATGGCCGGTAACCTCGACAACCTGATTGACCTGGTGGCCTTTCTCAGGACGACCGCCGAAGCGGAGCTTGCCGCGCAGCCCCTGTCCGATGACACCTACAGCCGGATCCAGTTCGTCGGTGGCGAGCTCGAGGCTATGACGCTGGCTGCGGCCGACTGCGATGAGCCGGGGCCGGCCTGCCGTGATCTCCAGGACCAGCACGCGGCGTTGATCGCCGACATCGCCACCGGCCTCTCGCCGGACTTCCCGGGCCTGGCGGCACTCGAGGAGGCGATCGGCCAGCCCACCCGCATCTTCGTCGTCCTGCCGGATGCGCCTTTCCGCCTAGCCGTCGGCGCGGTCTACTCTTACTACGAGTTTCCGGTCGCGGCAGAGAACCGCATGACCGACGAAGCCTGGCAGGCCCTGGTCGCCTCGGGAGACACCCCGGCTCTACCCGCATGGACCTCTCTGTTCATGGCGCCTTGAGGGCTCGCCTCGCGTCGGCGCTGCTCGTGCTCGGGACGGGCTTTCTGGCAATCGCAGCTCCCCGTCCCGAGCTCCGTACCGTCTCGCTGACCTTCGCCGGCGACGTCATGCTCGGCAGGAGTGTCGGGACGGCCCACGCCTCCGACGGATGGGCGCCGGCTTTGCGACAGCTCGCCCCCTACGCGGCTTCCACGGATCTCGCCTTCGCGAATCTCGAGTCTCCGCTCAGCGACTCCCCTTTGCTCCATCCAGGCCTCGACCTCCGCGCCTCTCCGGAAGCCGCAGACGCCCTCTCCGCCGCCGGCTTCTCGCTCGTCTCCCTGGCCAACAACCACGCGTTGGATGCGGGGGCCGAAGGCCTCGCGGAGACACGCCAGGCTTTGACCGCCGCCGGTCTCCTGTCGGTGGGTCCCGACTCGCAGCCCGTGCACCTCCTCCGCAACGGGCTGAGGCTCACCTGGATTGCCCTCGATGACACGACCAATCCTCTGGATCTGAGCCTGGTTCGGACAGCGGTTGCGGCCGCGCACGCGAGCTCGAACCTGATCGTCGTCTCGGTTCACTGGGGCAGCGAATGGGATGTGGCGGCCAGTCCTCGGCAGCGGCTCGTGGCAGGCACGCTTGCCTCGGCCGGCGCAGACATCGTCGTTGGGCATCACCCCCATGTTCTGCAGCCAATCGAATGGATCTGGGGCGACGGCCGAGGCAGACCGACCCTCGTCGCTTACAGCCTGGGCAATACCCTCTTCGACCAGGCCTCTCCTCCCGCCACGCGCCAGGGGGCGCTGCTCCTCGTCGCCGCGGATGCAGCCGGCGTGCGCCGCGCCTGCGCTCTTCCCTTCGAAGTCGATCCACACACGTGGACGGTCGTCCCGGCACGAGCATCCACCACAGCCTCCGTAGAACGCAGGCTCAGCCCGGGAGGCGGTGTGGGTGCCCTCCCGGTGGGGCTCTGCCCCACCGGGAGGGCAATCCTCATGCGCTGACCGACAACGATTGCCGCCCGCCCGTGGCCTGATCCGCGAGCGCGAAGAAGATGCGGCGCCGATTGAAGTCGCCGCATCTTCTTCGCGCAAGGCTTGAAAGTGCGAGTCAGATCTCGTTGTGGAGGATGCGCAGGAACTTCCCGCGAACCCAGCAGGCGGCAAAGGCCTCAACCATTTCGGGGTCAAACTGACGCCCCGCCTGGCTCATGATCTCCTGATGGGCTTGCTCGGCGGGGTAAGCCGGGTGGTAGGGCCGATCGGATGTCATGGCGTCGAAGGTGTCGACGACCGCCAGCAGCCGCGCCTCTTCGGGGATCGAATCCCCTTTCAGGCCGGCGGAGTAGCCAGTGCCATCCCAGCGCTCGTGGTGATAGAGGACAATCGGCATAGCCGCCACGAGGTAGGGGATTCCCTCGATCATCCGTCCTCCCACCTGTGGATGCTGGCGCATCTCCTCCGTCTCTTCTCTTGTGAGCGGCCCCGGCTTGGAGAGGATGAACTCACGCACGGCGATCTTGCCGATGTCGTGCAGGATGGCCCCGAACTCCAGACTGTCGCACCGGGCGTCATCCCATACGAGGGCCCTTGCCATGGCCTGGGCATAGGCGTTGACGCGCTCGACGTGGTCGCGGGTGGAGTGATCCCGGGCCTCGATCGCGTTGGCCAGAGTCGTCAGGCTGGCCTTGTAGGCAGCCTTGAGCTGAGCCACCATCAGCTCGCCGGTCCGCTGCAGTCTGGCGTGCACCGCGGCCAGCAGCTCGTGGCTGGTCACCGGCTTAGTGATGTAGTCATCCGCGCCCAGTGACTTGCCGGCGAAGATATCATCTCGGGCCCCACGGGCTGTGAGAAAGACAAAGGGAATCGCCGTCCCGCCAGGCAGCTTGCGGACCGCCCCGAAGAGGCCGATCCCGTCCATGATCGGCATCGAGATGTCGGAGAGAATGAGGGCCGGCTTCTCCACCGCCAGCACCTCCAGCGCCGCCCGCCCGTTGGCCGCGGTGCATACCCGGTAGCCGGCGCCCTCTAGGATGTCTCGGAGGGCGATCAGCATGGCAGGATCGTCCTCAACAACAAGCAGAGTCTGGCCGTCGAAGCTCCTGGCCCGCAGACCCGCCTGCAGGACATTCCTAACGTCCCCTTCCGTCAGCCCATCACCAATGGTCATACAGCTATTATGTCCCCGCTCGATGTCCTGCGCAACATGCCCAAGGTCATGAGGGGCTGCCGGGCAACGCCTCCGGAAGCCAGACCGCTACCTTGGTGCCTTTCCCGCCCTCGGTCGAGAGCAGGAGGCGGCCGCCGTGCCGTTCGACAATCTCCTTGCAGATGGCCAGTCCGAGCCCCGTCCCTGGGATGCCGCTGGCCCGGCCAACGATCCCCCGGAAGAAGCGGTCAAACATGCGGCGCCGTTCGTCTTCCGGGATGCCAGGGCCGGTGTCGGCGATGGAGAAGATCACATGGGGGAGCCCCTGCCACATGTCGGACGTCGTCTGCAAGGTGATCACGCCCCCCGAGGGTGTGTAGTTCATCGCATTCGTCAGCAAGTTGGTCATCACCTGCATGATCTCCTGCTGGTCGGCAGGCACCAACGCAAGATCCTCGGCTGCGTCCACAACCAGTCTCAGTCCTCGGTTGCCGATCAACCGTTCCCTGTCGCCAACCAGCATTCGGATCAGCAAGTTGATGTCCGTGGCCTCGCGGCGTATCTCCGTCTGGCCGGTGTCGTATTCGGAGATGGCCAACAGCTGCTCAATCAAGGCCCCCAGACGCTCGGTCTCGTGGCGCAGGATGGACATGTATTCCGACCTGCGCCCCTCCTTGCCCATCTCGAGCAAGTCGAGGTACAGGCCGATATTGGTCAGAGGGGTTCGCAGCTCGTGGGAGATATCGGCGACAAACATCGCCTTGCTCCGCTCCGCCGAGCGCACCTGCTCCAGCGCCTCCTCCAGCCGCGCCGTGCGTTCCTTCACGCGCTCGCCGAGCAAGGTGACGTTCTTGCTCACCTCCTCGTACAGGGCGGCATTCTGCAGCGCCACAGACACCTGGTCTGCCAGGACCATCAGAAGCTCCAGGTTCTCGGGTTGAACCTGGCCGGGATCGGAGGTCTCGATGTTGATCACCCCGGTGACCTGATCCTGGATTCGGATGGGGACTGCCATCTCCGCCCTCGTGCCCACCAAGGCCGCCACGTAGTCCGGATCGGAACGAACGTCTTCTACGCAGGCCGGCACACCGGTTCGGGCCACCCGCCCGAGGATTCCCCGTGTGATCGGCAGGCGGTCCAGGACGGGGCGAGGGCCGCTGATCTCGCGCTGGACCAGCTCATCCCCCTCCCGAAGGAAAACCTGGACGGCCGGGTAGCCGAGGCTGGTGTGCAGCCGCTCCGTGACGGTGTGGACGATCGCATTGGAGTCCAGGCGCTGGGCAATCGCGCTGGCAACTCCCTGGAGCAGGGTCATCTCGGCCAGCCGGCGCTGAACCCGAATGTGCTGCTCGGCGTTGAGAAGCGCAAGCCCCGCCTGTTGTCCGGCTGCGGCCAAGATGCCGAGGGCCGGCGCCTCGCCGCCCTGTCGCCAGGCCGCCCACACCAGGGCCACGCCCCACACCCGATCCCCCACGAATAGCGGCACGCCCGAGACCCAGTAGGTGCCTGCCGGGTAGGTCTTCACTTCCTGCAGCGGCGCCTGCGCAAGCGCGATCTGCTCGGCGAGGCTCTCCGGCGAGGGATGCGACTGTCGGAGCCGCTCCTCGATCCCTCGGCCCACTACCCCGATCACTCGGAGGGCCCCGTCCTCCGGCTCTCGCTCGATGCGGTAGACCCCGCCGTAGACGCCTCCTATGGCCCGCTGGACGCCATCCAGCATGTTGCCCAGAATCTCCTCCGAAACCAGGGACCCGGAGATCTGCTGTCCGATCTCATACACCTGGAGAAGCTTCATGTGCTCGTCGGTCAGCTTCTGATACAGTCGGGCGTTGTGCATAGCGATGGCCGCGTGTGCCGCGAACGCGGTCAGCCAGCGGGCAGTCGAGATGTTGAACGCGCCGGGCGTGGCACAATCGAGGTGGAGAAAGCCGAGGATCTCGCCCCCAAACTGTATCGGCACTCCAGCCCACGACCGAATCCACTCGAACCCGGGCAGCACGATCCAGGTCGGCTCGCCTTCGGTGTCCGCCAGGATGACCGCCTCGCCCTTGACCATGCGATAGAAGTTGAAATGCTCGTCCACCGAGAACGAGAGGGCCGCCATGTCCTCGCTCGAAAGGCCGAAGCGCTCGTATCCCCGGCTGCGAATCACTCGAGCCTGCTCCTCCTCGTAGCTCTGGAAGTTGGCGCAGTCGCAGGCGAACGCCCGGATCACTTGTTCCAGGATGCTCTCCAACACCTCATCCAATCCGGTTGCCCGGTTGATCGCCAGCGCGGCCTCCTGCAGGGCCTCGGCCATCCGCCGCTGCTCTCGCTCGATCTCGACCAGACGCGCCACGCCGAGAGCATTGGCGGCCTGGTGGGCAATGATCTGTGCCAGCCGCAGGTCGGTCTCTGAATACGCCAGCCGGCCGGCATCCGCCCTCATCTCCAGCACGCCGATCAAGCTTTGTCGCCAGATCAAGGGCACGGAGAGGACCCGCACCCGATCAGCGGACTCCGCGCCGGGCCGGGAAGGAGCCTCTGGGGGCCACGAGTTCACGTCCTCGACCATGATCGGGCGACGGCTCTCGGCAACCCTGCCGGTGACTCCTTCGCCGTATTGGAGCACCTGCCCCGAGGGCTCTGCCGGCAACCCCGCGGCGGCGACACTCCGCAGGCTCCTGCGATCCTCATCCACCAGGAAGATCGTCCCCCCATGACTCTCCAGCAGCCTGGCAGCTTGCTCGATGACCCCCTCCAGCATCGGCTGGACCTCGCGGCCCTCAACGGTAGCCGTGACCGTGTCATACACCGCGCCAAGCTCAACCGCCTGGCGCAGGGCCGCCTCGAAGAGACGCGCGTTCTCAAGGGCCAGCGTGGCATGCGACGCAAGCACGGCCGTCCACTTCAACTCGGAAACAGATGGAACTGAGGGGTTGTCAAACAGGAAGAAGAGGACGCCGAGAAGCGCTCCCCGCCGCGACAGCGGGACTGCCGTGCACGCCCTCGCCCATGGCGTCTTCTTGGTTGTGAGGCGCGGTGCACCCTCCGCCGAGAGGTCCGGCCAGACCCGGGGCCCCTGGCCAGCGGAGATCTCCCCGCGTTCGATGAGCGAACGGCATGCGCTTCCCAGCTTGCTCAGCTGGTCAGGGGAAAGTCCGGCACCGACGCGCTGCTGCTCCCGGCCGGCTTCGTCCAGGACAATCGCCGCCGCCGCATGCGCCCCGAGCAGCAGGCTGCCCTGCCGCAAAACGCTGCCCATCGCCAGGTCGACATCTTGAGTCTGGCCAAGCTCGGCGGCCAGACGCTCGAAGATGGCGATGGTCTTCCGCCCTTCCGTGGGCTTAGACACGACCCGGCTCCTTGTCTTGGCCATCTCTGGATCAGCCTGTGGACTCCGCCCTCGACGCTTCCCGGATGATTATACAGCCGGCAGTCCGTACAAGGTCCCGGAGCCTGGCCATCGTTCTCCGGGAGCGTGATGAAAAACAGGTCCTGGTTCCTG
>Ga0315297_10001320_pt1 | contig 15284 bp, 10 predicted proteins | sample YL17G15_0_MG_FD_203628 | JGI IMG/M metagenome (GOLD analysis project Ga0315297, IMG submission 203628) | Sediment microbial communities from Yellowstone Lake, YNP, Wyoming, USA - YL17G15_0 | ecosystem: Environmental > Aquatic > Freshwater > Lake > Sediment | place: USA: Wyoming | collected... | reverse complement strand
ATTTACCGGCTAAGAAGGCCAAAAAACCTGTCTTGGGTTCCCCTTATCCCACTACAAAAGCTTCCTGTCAGGTTCTCCCCCAAAGGGCTTGAGAAAACCCCCCATATCTTGTGGTTTTTTTTCTTGACATACTACTCCGTTTTTCGTATATTCAACTCATCCAAAAGCGAGTTCTTATCATTTCATTTCATTATTTAATGATTATTTTAACTTTTAATTTATTTTTAGATGTTTTTAAAATGCCAATTTTGAATTAAAAGAAAGGTAACTTGTATGATTAATTTAGTATTAGTTGTTCCCTTTTCATTAAGGCCAACTATATTTCCTTGGAGTGTTGAGTTTTTGAAAAAAGCGGTTGAAATTAAATGCCCAGAAGATAAAGTATCTATTATGGATTTTCGTTATGATGAAGCATTTAAAGAGATTTTTGATGAAATTCGAATTTCTTATTTTCCTTTATTATATCCAATATGGAATCAGTTAAATAATTATTCAGCTTTACAAGTTTTATCAGAAGAAGAATATATATATTTGATAACAGCATTACTCAGCATTGGTTCAGAGCTTTTTTCAATTGCACGAATGAAAGGAATTCGGACAAATTCAATAACAAAAACTACAATGGAAGCTATTGATCGGCTTAAAAAACTATTTAATGAAAAGTTAAATGACCGTGTTAAATATTTTTTTTCGCAAGAAATGAAGACTATTTTTGGAATCTCCTCCCAACACATGGATCTTTTAACAGCTCTTTTTATAGGTGAGCGGTTACATTCCGCTTATGAAGAAGCCTCAATAATAATAGGAGGAGAATCTATTGATGAAATTATTGGAAAAGAGATTATTCAAAAGTTAAAATGGGTAGATGGTGTTGTTCTTGGACAAGGTGAAAATGTATTAATTGAAATTTTAAAAAAGGTTCATGATAATAATGAAATCCGGGACCTTTTTTTACCTCGTTTACTTAATATGGCCTTTATTTCTTCAGGAAAGTCTGTAAAAGATTGGTGTTCTCTTCTTGATGCTCAAAAGGAATATAATTTTACATATTATGATTCTGGTGTTCGCTGGGATGAAAAAAACAAAATTTTACGAGTTTTTCCTAGGCGAGGATGTTCATGGTCAAACTGTACATTTTGTTATAATAGATATTATTTTTCTGGAGAGGTCCCTCAAAATAATTTTAGTGATATAGCTTTTAGAGTTATCTCAGATGAGATTATAAAGGTTATAGATACAATAGTGAAACACAAAATAAAGGAGGAAGAAAGGATATTCATAAATTTTGATTCTGACGATAATGATCTTATTTTTATTTCTAATTTATTAAAATTATTAAGTAGTGATGAAAAATTGAAAATTCTAAAATTTCGTATTTTGGCCTATACTCAAGTAAAATATTTAAGTAAAGAGGAATATCAAATTCTAGATTGTTTTAAAAAATCACCTAATCTGATAGTTGATTTTATTACTCCCATTGAAAGTCTAAATCCTTCCACATTACAAAACATGAGAAAGGGACATCATCCCCTACAGATTTTAAAAGCCATCAAATTGGTTGGGGATTATGGTTATAATTATGGTGGGTTTTATTTTGGTTATTTCCCTCTAGAAAATAGAAAAACAATTAAGGAAGAGATATTTTTTGTTAAAAATTTATTACATCTATTAGTTAATCCAAATTGTTATTATATAGTGATTTCATACATGGCATCAACTCGAGATTATATTTCAAAACATCAGGAAAAGTTTTGCATCGAGCATCATTTAAAAGATAATTTTTGGATGAAAAAATTATTTGGTTTAGATTTACCTTTGTCTATTTGGACTGGTTACCAGATTAAAATACCTGATAAAATCGAAGCAGCAGTCATCCGAAATTATTTAGATTTTATTGAGACTGGTTCCTTCTTAGGTTCAGTAGAAAAAAAACAAATTATAAAAGATTTTTTTCTATTGTCTTTCCTTATTTTAAGGTTTATCTGGATAACATTTAAATTTCTTTTTTTTCAAGTTATTTCAAGAGATTTATCTTATTTTAAGAAAGTAGTATTACTCTTTTATTTATTTATTTCGCAAACAATCATCAAATAATTTAAAGTATGGCCAAAGTTTTTTCTTAAAGGTTCTATTTTAACAAAGGATTACCCTTGGCCTTTTTCTGAGAAGTGGTCAATTCAATTGACGGATGAAGAAAAGAATGTCTTAAGATATCTTTATCATCCAAGAACTTATAATGAGATTTTTGAAAAATTTGAGGTTAAGGGTATATATTCAAAAGATTTTATTGATCAGTTATTAAAGAAACATTTAAAATTGAAATCATTATTACAATATAAAACATGGATTTGTAGTGTTTTTAATGATCCAGAATATCTGAACAGTTAAAAAAAATAGAAAAAATCCTGTCTGAAAGTGAAGTACCCCGCAGCAAAGCTGCGGGGCATCTAATTCTCTAAAAAACTTTCCTCCCCCTTGCCGCCAGCCCGGAAGGGCCTATCTCCGAGCCGGAAGCTGGCCCGGAGGGATGGGGGAGGATTAAGGTGGCTGCCGGCTCAGAGAGGGGTGGAAAAACATGTTCCCCCTCACCCTAACCCTCTCCCCCAAGGGAGAGGGGAGGCCATTCATCCTCCCAGCAAAGCTGGGGGGTATTCTGGCATATTTTGATAAAACGGGTGATTATTCCCATGGCTATTATGATATCGCCGGTAGCGATAGCATTGAAACGGATGAGGATGTCAGTGATCAGGACCCCTCATTTACATGGTCTTCGGGAAATATAATTTCCATTGACGGAGAAATCTGTATGAAAACAGAATGCAGTAAAACCTTTCGGGTATCCTTGGTTTGCATGCCGTTTGCCGATCCATTTATCCCATCACTTGCCCTGACTCAGTTAAAAGCCACCTTGGATAAAGAATTGGATAATCGCTTCTCTGCCGAAATATTATATCTCAACCATGAGTTTACTCATTACCTGGGAGAAGATTTCTACATCCACGCGATTTCTTTCAAAGGCATTCAATCCGGTATTGGCGACTGGATTTTCCGACCCATCGTATTTCCCAATCTCCCTGACAACACAGAAGAGTATTTCAAAACCTATTATCCTCAAAAAGATGCAAACACCAAACGACTCCGGCAATATATTCATGAAAAGCGACAGGGTCTGGAGGTTTTTCTGGAGGAGTTAATAGAAAAGCATGATTTAGATCGAGCAGATATCGTCGGTTTTACAGCTACATTCAATCAGAATATGGCCTGTTTTGCCATGGCCAAAAAGCTGAAACACCTGAATCCCGAGATCGTGACGGTCATGGGTGGCTCTAACTGCATGCCCCCCATGGGACAGGAGATAGTCAAACAGATGGATCAGATCGATTTTGTCTTTTCAGGCCCGGCTTTAAAAAATTTTCCCAGCTTTGTATCCATTTGTCTCGATCAAGGCATCGATAATTGCAATAGCATCAAAGGGATTTCTTCGAAAACGAACATCATCACCCCCTTGCCAGAAACGAAAATAGCCCCATTGGCAAGCCCAAAAAACGGTCTCTGTGATGTGATGGGCGAAGAAGTTGATATCAACAATCTCATCGAACTTGACTATGGGCCGTTTCTGGATGCTGTAGAGGAAAACTTTGGACACATGGGATATCCTCCCATCCTTATTTTCGAAACTTCCCGCGGTTGTTGGTGGGCCGATCACGTCCGATGCACCTTCTGTTCTTGCACAGATCAGGCGAAATACAGAGCCATGCGTCCTGAAAACGCTGTCAAACAGTTTCAATCTTTATTCAAATTTTCATCCAAATGCCTTCACTTCAGGGCCTCTGACGCTGTTTTGCCAAAAACCTATCCGAAAGAAGTGTTCCCATTCATCAAAACCCCAAAAGGTGTTAAAATTTCCTATGAAGTAAGGCCCACCTTTGGTGTAGAGGATATGAAAGCGCTTACCAGTGCCGGAGTGAAGGAGGTTCAGGCGGGAATCGAATCACTTTCCACACCATCCCTAAAGTTGATGAGAAAAGGCACGACTTCACATCAAAACCTGAATTTCCTAAAGCTCAGTAGGATGTATGATATTTATCCATACTGGAACCTATTGCTCGGCTTTCCCGGCGAGGATGAGGAAACTTATAAAAAGTTTATTCTTGACATCCCTTTATTAACTCATCTGCCCCCGCCCACAGGGGCCTATGCCGTCCAGATTCACCGAGGGAATCATTATTTTAATCATCCTGAAAAGTATGGCATAGATTTGCGTCCCAGTGATTTCTATAGATTGACCTATCCCTTTGATGAAGAAGCCCTGTCAAATCTTGCCTTTTACTTTGATAATTCAAATGAAGCCAGAGACCAGAACTCCATTTTGATGTGCAGGTGGATAGACAAAATCCAAGAAAAAATAATTTACTGGCAGACACAGTGGTATGGTGAATCTCAAGGCCGTTCTCGTTCTCCTGAGCTTTTCTTTAAAAGGAAAGAAGGCCCTGCCATTATTTATGACTCGCGCCGGGGCAAGGCTTCTGAATATCAAATCGATGATATTTCAAGAATCGTGCTGGAACGTCTTACGAGACCGACCAAAATGGAAGAACTTGCCTCCCTCCTGGGCCACATTCAAGAATTCGATATCCAAAAAACAATATCCTTTTTAAATGAGAACGGGTTGGTATTCCAGGAGGATAATTATTTATTAAGCCTCGTCCTTCCTGAAAAACCGCCAGAGATGACATGCAGCCCAAAGGACTATGGTTTAAAAGGCATCTCGCAACAAGGACCTCCATAGCGCATTTTGGCTGGATAATAGAAGTTTTTCCACCATCCCCGCCAGATCTCCAAGAACTCCTGAGACTGAGGGATTACTCAGAGGGATTACTCAGAGGGATTACTCAGAGGGTTTATTCAGGGCAATACAGAAATTTCTCGAGGGAAGAGTAAAGAAGGGCGCGTTATTAGAAATTGACATTCCCTCACAAAGAACCTTGGAGAAAGAAAGTTTGAAGCCACATGGCATACGTAACTGGGGTTAATGTTTATCTCATTCAGAAACCAAATTTGGCCATCCCATACTGCTTTTTTGCCTTCAATATCGACATCAAGCAAGGAGGCCGAGAGACCTCTTCCATCGGCCTTTAATACACTTTCCTTGATTGTCCATATTTTATAAAAATCCCTGTATGGGTCCTCCGATTGAGCTATGATTTCCCTCTCCTTAGGGGTTAAATAATTTCTAAAATCCGATAGATCTACCTCTTTGATCCTCTCAATGTCTATGCCTACCTTCCCTCTGTCGCTTAACGTGCAAACAGTATACTCGTCCGAATGAGAAATATTGAAGTCAATTCTATCATCGAGAAACGGTCTACCGTTTTCATCAGACAAAACATGGTTCAAACAGTCACAGCGATAGCCATATCCCTTCAAACCTTCCAAAAGCAATAATTTACCGAGCAACACCCCCTGTCTGTCCTGCCATCTTTTGTAACGATTGATTCTATCTCGGATGGATCCAGGCATGTTGGAAAGGTATTCGTTCCATCTCTCATCAGGAAATCTTGAGCTAAAATGCGTGTAAAATATCTCGATCATCCTCTCCCTCATGAGTTCCTGAATGAAAGCAGCATTCCGAGAATATCTTGCCCAACTTAGGTAAGTGGTTGAAGAGGAAAAAATGTCCCCCTGGGAACTCCTTGACGGATATTTTTCTTGTCGTAATATCCTGCCATTTCATGACTCCTTCGGGCGTGAACCTTTCATTTTTACCAATCATTACCGTCACAGGGATATCGAAGGGCTTGCTTTGGTTGTAAACATATGTATCAACCGCCTGAAAGTCTGCCCTTATGACGGGCTCAAAGAAATCCATCAGTTCACGGTTTTCCAAAACCTCTACTGGAGTTCCTTCAAATCGGTTTAACATTTCCATAAATTCTTTTCTGGGAAGTAAATGCCGGTTCCTCTCTTTGGGTTCAATGGAAGGTCCCTCACACCCTGATAGGAACAGATGTAATGGCTCAGGCAGGTTTCCATTGATGATCCGCTTTGTTAGTAAATATCCCAATTTCGCACCAAGGCTGTGGCCGTAGATGGCATAAGGTTTATCTAATTCAGGCCTTATTTGAATGAGCACATCTTCAACCATTTCGTGAATATCCGTCAATAGAGGTTCAGAAAACCTTTGTCCCCTTCCAGGTAGCTCAATGGGGATAATATGAATGAAACTTGCCGTGAATTTCTGGAACTCTCGATAGTGGTAGGAACTCCCGCCTGCAAAGGGGAGGCAAAAGAGATTCATCCTTCCATCTTTTGACCCAAGAGTATCCATCCTTATTCTCCTCTCCCTGATAGACCTTATCAGGATGCCGGCTTCTTCTTTTTATCGGAAGCGACCAGGAGAATGAGGCCCACAAAAGGGGTCAGAAAGAGAGAACCGAAGAAGTAACCCCAGAAACCCAGTTTCCGATTGACACCGATCACGGCGATCACCAGACTCGCCAGAACATAGATCAAAAAGATCATCGTCATCTCTTCCTTTCGTCTAATCTTTGAAACCTTTCGATTCTTCCAGAAATTCGAACTTCCCCTGGCGGAGAATCTTGAAGTAGATGGGCATCCCCTTCTCATCTCCGGTCTGGGTCAGAGAGTAGGTCCCTCTGACGTTATGCCAATTTTCAAGAAAATGCATTGTTGAGCTCACAGAAAGAGGAACGATGGACTGGCTCTTCTCGAAAGAGAAGGCGAGAAGATGCATCGAATCGTACCCTTGAGCCGCATCGACCCCGGGGTAGCGCTTGTTCTTTTCAAAAAACCTGCTTTTGAAAAAGTCGATCACAGGGTCCGGCAGATGTGGGTTGTAAGTCGTTGGGATAACCGTCCCTTCTGCAGCAGGGCCGGCAATGCCCCAGAGCTCGCTGGATTCGAGTGCATCCCCTCCGAAAACGGGTGTTCTTAACCCCATCTGGAACGCCGTCTTGATGAGCTTGGCTGCAAGAGGCATGTTTGCAGCCAAGAAGATGGTATCGAATTGAAGCTCCTTTAACGCCGCAATGAAAGGCCTGAAATCCTGATCAATGGATCTGTAGGAGTAGGACCTGTGATTTGCAATCTTCAGACCCTGCCGGTTAGCCTCCGAGTAGAGTAATTTGCTGAGCGCCCGGCCGTAGAGGGTATTGTCGTCAATGATCAGGACCCTTTCGTGGCCCCGGCTCTTCATGACCTTCGCGATTTCCCGGGCATAATCGGTATCTGTAGGGTTGTTCCTGAACACATACTTGAGTCCGCATCCCGTCAGGTCCGGAATGGTTGCAAAGGGGGCGAGGAAGACCATTTGGTTTCTCTCAAAAACGACCGAAGCCGCCGTGGCATTATCATCGTACATGTGTCCGATCACTGCAACCATGTCCGGGTTCCTTGCGAATCTTCTCGCCACCTGCCCGCCGGTAAAAAGAGACTCTTCATCGTACTTGACCATCCTGATCTTCCTTCCCAGAACGCCTCCCTTCCCATTCAATTCCTCGACGGCCACATCGGCTCCTTCGTCGAAATCGGAATGCTCCGAGTAGTCGTCCCAGATAAGCCCAACCACGATATTCCCTTTCCCCTTCTCTGCTCGAGAAAACCTTTCCTCGGAAGGATGGTAAAAACATTTGCGCAAAGAGAAAAAAAGAATGATGAACACCAGAACGATCAGTATCTTCTTTATCATCTCCCCTTTCCCGGGTTCAATGGAATCAAAGCATGCCCCGTTTTGTATCCCATGAGCCTTAATCTCAAGGTTGCGTTAAATCGGCAGGTCGATCTACCGGTTCGTATCGAGGATCACGGGCAACCCGTCTTTTCCACCGCCGATGATGATCACCTTTGTGTTCGGCGACTTGGCAATCTCCTGCGTCGCCTGCACCCCCTGCCATTTAAGAACCTTTTCCGTCAGAGAGGACCCCACCATGGCATTGTAATCCTTGATCCCCCCCGCCTCGATCCGCTTACGCTCGGCCTCCTGTTTTTCCCTGTCCAGCTTGAAGACATAGGCCTCCGCGATCTGCTGTTCCTTCAGCTTCGTCTCAATGGCCTCCTGGATCCTGAGGGGGAGTCTGATCTCGGTAATGTTCACATCGTCAATCCGGACGTATCGCTGGGCAACCTGGACAATGGCCTCATTCACAAGCGTCTGGATAACCCCCCGTTGGGTCGTATAGACTTCATCGGCATCGAGGCTTCCCACGATCTTCCGGAGGGTTCCCTCCACTTCAGGGATGACGACCGTGTTGAGATAATTCGGACCCACCGCCTGATGCAAAACACCCAGAAGGTAATAGTGCGGAATATATCGGATGTTCAGCCTGATGGTGATATTCAACCCTTTCTTGGTCAGGGCCGGCATCTCATGAAAAATGGCCTGGAATCGCACGTTGTAGATGGTCATCGTGTCCCAGGGGGAAATGACATAGAACCCTTCAGGGTAGACCCTGTCGACCTCCGTTCCACCCCGGAATCTCCTGTAAAAAACCCCTGCCTCTCCAGACTTGATCGTGATGAAGATAGAGTGCCAGAAGTAAACCAGCAGGAATGCCAGAATAAGAACCGTCACCAGGATCTGCGGCAGATTGGCCCATACCCAGGCTTTGAGCCGCTTCTTCGCTTCTCCTAATCGGACAGACCCCTTTCCGGCAAGTACTTTCACCCTCCTGATCCCCTTTGCCAACTTTCCTCCCTGGTTCTCGGTATTCATGGTCGTTTCTCTTCCTCGGTCAACATTTTCCCGTACTCCATTTTCAAAACCCGATCGGCGACGTGAAAGTATCGGTCGTCGTGGGAGATGACGATGAGGGTTTTTCCCTGCTCCTTCAGTTCCTTCAACAGCTTCTCGTAAAAATATTTCCTGAATATCGGGTCCTGATCGGCGGCAACCTCATCCAGGACATAGATAGGCCTGTCTTCCATGAGGGCGACCACGAGGGCCAACCGTTTCCTCTGACCGGTAGAGAGCTTCATCTGGGTGAATCTGCCCTGGATGTAGTCCGTCTTTTCACTCAATTCCATCTTCTGGAGCAGCCTGTGGAGCCTCGCCTCATCCACATCCTTCAAGCCATACAACCGGTCGAAGAGGTGGAAGTCCGAGAAAATGGCCGAGAAGAACCCCCTGTAGTGCTCGTAGTTCGACAAGTTGACCGGCCTACCCCCAAGGGAGACCACCCCGCCCTGGGGATAGTAAAGGCCGGCGATCACCTTAATGAGGGTCGTCTTACCGCTGCCGTTTCCGCCGGTGATGAAGAGGATCTCTCCCGGATGGATCGTCAGATCCACAGGACCCACTGAAAAAAGTTTCTTATTTTCAACATCCTGATATTGAAAGAATACCCGGTTCAGCGTGATCGGGACCCTTTTGCTTTCTCCGAAAGGGTTTTCAGGGACGGTCAACCGGCTGTCATCCCACGCATCCAGCTCGGTCTCCAGTTTCTGAATCTTCTCCACCGCCACACTGGCCTTCGAGATGATCGGCACGCCGTCTATGAGGATGCCCATAGGGCCCGTGGTGAAAAGGATCACCGACATGATCTGAACGATCACCTCGGGCGGCGTGGAACTGATCTGAGGGAGAACAAAGATGATAAAAGCAATCAAAATATAGAAGATCAACTGGGTAAAGATGTGGCTGGAAATGAACCGGGAATCCGTTCTGATCTTCATCTGACGGGTGGCAACCGAGATCTTCTCCAGGTAATTCGTGAAGAGATCGTCACTCCGTTCCCGGTTCATCTTCACCTCTTTGAATCCGTCAAGGAAGTGGTTGAGGCATTCGAGGAATTCATTCTCCTTCTGGAGCGTGACGCGCAATTCCTCCATGATCGCTCTCTGGTTATGGACATAAACAGCGATCGCGCATACCATCAAACCCACGGTAAGCCAGAGGGCTGCTGCCGACAGAAAGGCGATGTAGGTAAAGGAGAGGAGAAGCATGATCGCCGCGGAACTGCAGCTGACCAGGAGCCTGGAAGCTTCGAAAATGATCTCCGTGTTTTCGGAGAGGGTGCCATAGATGCTCGATTTTCCCGCAGCCTCAAAAGGCACAAGGCTCGACCGCCTGATCTTGTCGGCCATCCTCGTGTGGGCCTTGAAGATCGCATTTCTCGAAATGACTGCCGTCTTGGCCAGGGCATATCTCTTGCTGACAATATATAGGGCAATGCAGATGACGAAGAGGAACATGTATCGAAAGTTGAGCTCTGCATAGTTCTGGGCCGCGGCGTTGATAACGATCACCATCACGCCGTTGGCAAGACCCGAGAGGACGGCACCTGCCATGATCTGGATATTGGTATCTTTCGATTCCTGCCTCAGCAACTTGATGAGCCCAATCTTCATCGATTCTTTCCTTCTATCCCTGGGAGATCAAACGCGCAGGAGGAGCACTCCATGGCCTTTCCTGGAAAGGCCATGGAGAGAGACTCCGGATTTCAGACGATGTCATCCCCCTTTCGAAATCAGTACTCGTTCAACAACCCCGGTCTCCACTTTCGCTCGACCCCCTCCGCCGCCACTGTTGCCTTTGACGGCCACCGCCTATGCGGAAAAAGGATAGGCAGAACATCATAGGTCATGACCACGCTGAAATCCTTGACCGTGTTAGGAAAAGTTATGTTGTAGAGAAACACGAGCGCCGTATCCTCGCTCTCCAGGTAATACATCTGAGTGCTGTACCCGACGATGCCTCCCTGGTGGCCGATGAGTCCGTAAGCGTCGTCATGGATGACCCCGAGGCCATAGTAGAGGCTCGTATACCCCGGCATCTTCACCCACTGCCTCTGCTGGTCATTGTACGCTCTGTTGAGCAGGTCGCCCCTGCCGAGGGCCATGATCCACTTCGCCAGGTCTGCGGCCGTGGAGACCATGTTCCCCGAACACCAGGTTGAAGAGGGGTCCATCATCGTGTAGTCGAACCAGTATCCATCCATAATGTCATGGCCGTTGGAGCTGCTTCCGGGAATGCTCGGTAGTCCCATCAGGGGGACAAGGGTATTGGAGAGGCCCAGGGGTTCAATAAACCGCTTCCGAATCTCCGTTTCAAGTTTTTGGCCCGTCACCTCCTGAATGATCAGGCCGAGGAGGACGTAATTCGTGTTGGAATAGTGAAAACAGCCTCCGGGAGAGCAATACGGGGCATGGCTATTGGCAATGCTGACAAGCATGTCCGGTTCATAACGGTAGTAGGTGTTCGTGAGGAAATTATTGACCCAGTTATCATCCTCGGTGAAACTGAAGATGCCGCTGGTATGCTGGAGCATCTGTCGGATGGTGATATTCGAAACGTCAAAGTTTGACATCTTCTTTTTGATCCCGATCCCTTGGGGCCAGTTAACGAGCGCGTCACCGAGCTTGGCATCGAGGCTGAGCTTGCCCTCCTGGGCGAGCTGGAGGATCGTCATGGCGGCAAAAGTCTTTGTGTTGCTTCCGACCCGGAATCTGTCTTTCCCGGTGATGGGTCTGTTGTCAGAGAGACTTGCCACGCCGCTCACAAAGATCTGGGCCTTTCTCCCCCCCTTCATGACCGCCATCACCGCGCCGGGAATGCCATACTCTGCCACCTTCTGGTCCAAAAGCTGCTGAACCTCGTGGGCTGTGGAATGTCTTATTGATTCGGCTTGTTGAATTTCCTGGCTCCCGGACTCGGCTGCGGAGCTCCCCCCTTGGAACAGGGTTAAAACGAACAATAATCCGATGGCATACACGAACCGACGTAACTGAACCTTTTCCATGATTGACTCTCCTTTCTTGTTTGATCGTTTGATGATTCTTGCCTTATTCAATTAAGGCTCCCATTCCCGCAAGACCCCCGCATGGAGTGACGCTATCCCTGGTTCTCACCCATCGTCTTTGAATATCTGATCCAAGATCCCTCGTATAACGTCGACGTTCCTTCTGAGCTTCTCTCCCCGAAGCATCTCCATGTGGAATCCCCATCCTCTGTAAACAGAAAACACGCCTCTTGTCAACTCCTCCCAGTTCTGAGTCACCTCCTGATGTCCGCTTGCTGCTCCGCCTTCAGGCTGCTCCGCCTGGAGGAGATGAATGTTGGCAGCTATCTCCCCCGATGGAAGGGTGTTCTCCTCATGTTCGAGATAACGCATGATCTTTCTCGCCATGTGATCCTTGATGGAGGGGGTTTGAATGTAATCGCCGAGGTCTCCCGAACTTTCGCCGCAGGCCAGAAAATCCCTGAAGTACCTGCCCCTGATCTCCATCAACTCCCCGGCTGACCGTTTCCCCCTTCTCTCCCTTCTCCAGGAATCTAAGAAGAGAAGATCTGAAACACAGGCTCCCTGACGTTCCAGTTCCCTGCAGAGCTCAAAGGAGAGCGTGCCCCCGCTCGAGTGGCCGAGTAAGACGTAGGGCCCCTCTTCCTGTACTGTTCGGATCAGGCTGACGTACCGTTCGAGCCGGTTCTCTTCCTCGATGAAATTTAGACCGTAAAAGGAATAATCGGAGAGCAGATCGGCCAGCCCCTTGTACGTTGCAGCGTATCCGGCCAGGGGAGGGAGACAAAAGATGTTTCTTTCTGTTTTCCGGTTGAGCAGCACGATCGACTCGTCCCCATACCGTGCGCTGAAGGCCTCGACATTCAGGAGGCTCTTCACAAATTCCCGGAGGGTCGGAGAATGGTATAAGGGCATCAACGTCAGGTCGTAGCCGAGCTCCTTCTGGATGCGGCCCACCATCTGAACGGCCTTTATGCTGTTTCCGCCCCGTTCAAAGAAATTGTCCCGGCAGCCGATCCCCTGTGTGTCCAGAGTCTCCTCCCATATCCTGGCCACCCTTTCCTCCAGATCACCTGCGGGAGGCTCATAGGGGGCAGTCTGACGAAGGGCCGCTGCCCCCGGGCCAGGAAGCGCCCTCTTGTCCACCTTGCCGCTGGCCGTCAGCGGCAGTTCATCCAGGGGGACAAAATAGCGGGGAACCATGTATTCGGGAAGCGTTCCGAAGAGATGATTTCTAAGGTCTCCCGGATAGACCTCCTTCCTCGTAACAACGTAGGCCACCAGATCCCTGGAACCATTTACGTCTGTGGGCAATACAGCGGCCTCTTTCACGTCGGGATGTTCAAGCAGGGCATGCTGGACCTCGCCTAACTCGATCCGAAATCCCCTCACCTTGACCTGTTCGTCTCTTCTCCCTGCGAACTCCAGGTTCCCGTCAGGGAGCCACCGGCCTATGTCACCCGTTCTGTAGAGTCGTTCTCCCTTCCTCAATGGATTCCCGACAAATTTTTCACGGTTCATTTCCGGCCTGTTCAAATAGCCCCTTGCAAGGCCTGCTCCCGAGAGACAGATCTCGCCAAACACGCCCATGGGCACAAGGTCGAGAGAATCGTCCATGACAAAGATCGACGTGTTTGCAACGGGTCTGCCGATGGGAATTCCAAAGGGGTAGGCCGCGTCAGGGTTCACCTGGTGCATGGCTGCGCAGACAGAGGCCTCGGTCGGGCCGTAGGCATTAAAGTAACGCATCTTCCGGCTGTAGCGGAGGGCATCCCTGACGATGGCCGGTTCCCCTGCCGTAACGAGCGATTTCACCGTCCCAAGGCCTTCCCCGGGAAGGCTTGGAAGGTAGGCAGGGGGCAAGGTCATCATTGTCACTTCATTCTCTTTCAGGTACGTTTCGAAAGCAACCGGATTCCCGATCATTCTCTTGCTCACCGTCACCAGGGCGGCTCCCGAAAGGAGCGTATGGAAGATCTCGGCAAGCGAGGCGTCGAAGGAAGGAGAGGCAAAGAGGAGCACCCGGTCTTTTTCAGTAACACCAAAGGTCCTGATCTGGTCGAGGACCATATTGACAAAACCCCCGTGCTCGATCATCACCCCCTTGGGGGCACCCGTCGACCCGGAGGTATAGATGACATAGGCCAGATCCCTGCTGGACACGGAGACGTGGGGAAGCCCCCCTTTCTCTTCAGCGGCTTCGCCGATGTCTAACTCCGTCCATTCCTTTTTACCTGATCTCCCCTCCCCGTCATCTCCATAATCTCCACCGCGGTTGACCAGGATTACCCTGACGCCGCTGTCCTTGAGGATATAGTCCACCCTGTTCTGAGGGTAATCCGCATCAATAGGTAAATAGGCCCCTCCTGCCTTGAGTATTCCCAGAAGCCCGACGATCATCCATTGGGACCGGTCCGCCCTGAGGGCCACCCGCTCCTCCTGACCGACTCCAAAACGCCTCTTCAGGCAGAGGGCCACGCCGTCTGCCTGTTCATTCAGGTCCCGGTAGCTGAGGGTCCCGCCTTCAAAGATCACTGCAGGGCGGTCCGGGTTCTTCTCCGCCTGCTTCTGAAAGAGGTCGACAATCGTATTCTTCCCGGGGAGGTCGATTCTCGGGCCATCGGAGAGAAGAAGGAGATCGCTTCTTTCACTCTCTGTCAGAATCCTCAGCTTCTCGATCTCTGTCTCCGGGTCCTCGATCGCGGCCCTTGCAAGTTCTGAAAGATGATTTCCCATCCGGAGGACCGTCTCCTTTTCGAAGAGGGCCGTGCTGTAATTCAGCTCGAGCCTGATGACCCCGTCCGTTTCGATGAAGTTGAAGGTGAGATCGAACTGGCTTATCCCTGTTTCGATATCGATCCCCGTAAACCGGAGTCGATCGAGCCGGACGTCGACCCTCTCATTATTCTGAAGAACGACCATGACATCAAAGAGGACAGGCCGACTCGCATCGATCCGGGGGGAAAGCTCGTCAACCAGCCTGTCGAAGGGATAGGACTGGTGGTCAAAGGCCTCAAGGGCTGTCTGCCTCACCTTCCTGAGAAGGCCTGAGAAGGTCTCTTTTGCCTGGACAAGGTCCCGGAGAACGACGGTGTTGACGTAAAAACCGATCTGGGCCTCCAGGTCAGGGTGGCTTCTCGCGGAGACTGGTGAGCCCACGAGGATCTCCTCCTGGGACGTGTACCGGTGAAGCAGAACCTTGACCAGGGTGACAAGGACCGTGAAGAGGCTAACCTTCTCCCTCCTGCCCAGCGAGAGAAGGCCATTCGTTATTGTCTCGTCCAGATGAAAAACGAGGGTCTGCCCGTCAAATTCCATAACCGAAGGCCGCGGATGATCGAGGGGAAGATTGAGCACGGGGAGTTCTCCCGACAACCGGGTCTGCCAGTAGGCCTTCATCTCTCTCATCCTCTCGCTCTGGAGGAGGCGGTTCTGCCAGGCCGAGAAATCCCTGTACTGGAGGGGAAGGGAAGGAAGATGAATCTCCTTCCCTTCGGAGAGGGCCTTATACAGGGTAAGCAGCTCTTT
>Ga0315297_10001319_pt1 | contig 15285 bp, 19 predicted proteins | sample YL17G15_0_MG_FD_203628 | JGI IMG/M metagenome (GOLD analysis project Ga0315297, IMG submission 203628) | Sediment microbial communities from Yellowstone Lake, YNP, Wyoming, USA - YL17G15_0 | ecosystem: Environmental > Aquatic > Freshwater > Lake > Sediment | place: USA: Wyoming | collected... | reverse complement strand
CTTAGCTGCGATTGCTATGACCAGTTTATTGCCTTCCTGCGAGAGAATTTCGCTTTTTCTTGCGTTTGGCTTAACCTTCACTTGTAGTCGCGCCATGTGTGCTTGCATTTTGTGCATTTTAAGAACTTGGTTGGAGGCTCGTCGCCTGCGCGTGTCTGGACTTCCCAGGTGTATGCCTCCTTGTTTCCGCATTTGGAGCAGTCAGCGTCAACCTTTGCGTGCACTTCAATGTCCTTTTCAACAACTGCTATTTCGCGATGTTCTTCCACTCTCTTTCCCTCTGTGAGCTTTACTTCCTCTGCCTCCTGCTTGTAGCCGCACGAGCAGGCGAGAATTGTCTTTCCCTTGTCTTTCTTTGGCATCATTATTGACTTGCACTTTGGGCAGAAAAGCATTATTGCGCCACCCCTATCAGCTTAAGGAATTCCACAAAGCCAATCTTAATCCAGCCAAGGAACGGAATTCTTAGCGCGGCTTTTCCAATCCTGCGCTCCTTTCCAATTGACTGCTCAAACGCGCCTGAAGCGCAGTTGTGGTCGCCCTTTGTCTTGTAAACCTGGTCATTGGCAACGCCTTTCACCTGGACAATGCGGTGGATAATAGGCTCAGTTCGTGCATCAGTCCAGAAGACAAGCACTTCTCCAATGGCAAGCTCAGTCGGGCCTGTGAGAATCATTATGTCTCCCTTGTTGAAGCCGTTTTTGAACGGCAAATTCTTGAACTGGTCATAAGTCAGCCCGTAAGTGGCATATATTTCAGACGGCGCCATCCTTTTTGTGCAGGAAGAGTCAATGCAGCAGTTTGCATTGTTCCACCACTGGTCAAATGAGCCGTCGTGCTCCATGCTGCTTGAGACCACAGCGACAATCGGATAGCCTGTGCCGAGCAAAAAGCCAAGCCCGGGATAGATTACGAATTTGATAAGGACAAACGCGAGGATTATGTTCGCAATCCAGCTCCAGACGCTGTTGTCCTCCCACAAGAACCACCAGAGTTTCCTCCAGAAGCTCCTTTGTTTCTTCCCTTCCATTGGCAGAATCCATCTGGACAGGGTTTAAAAGCTTTTAGTTTTCACCACATTTAAATACGGCACTTCAGGGGCTAATGTTATGGAAGAAAAGCACATATCATATTTTGAAGGGGTATTGCAGCTTCGCGGATGTACTGATGAGGTGCTGGACTGGGCGCACGATGAGATAATCAGGGCGGGCAGGGCAAGGATAGCGAAAGCAAATCAGGTCGCGGGCGGAGTTGACGTTTACCTTTCCTCACAGCATTACATGCAGTCTCTCGGAAGGCAGCTGCAGCATCGCTTTGGCGGAATTGTGAAAATAACAGGCAGGCTTTTCACAACCAACCACGTAACAAGCAAGACTGTCCACAGGATGACTGTTCTTTTCAAGCAGTTTCCTTTCAAGCTGGGCGATGTTATTAAGCTGCACGGCGAGCAATGGAAAGTCCTCGCAGTGGGCAACCAGGTTCGCATGCAGAACATAAAATCAGGGGAGAAACTGAGAATGCTCGCTGATAAATTGGCAAGGCATTTGAAGTGAAGTTTTATATTGACCTTTTTTATTGCTGATTTTTGTGGTGGATAGTACTCGTGATGGAATGCGTATTAACCTGAAAAGGACAGTTGATTATTCTTATAACATTGTTATCGGCAGCGCGCTGTTTCCCAGAATAGCCGCTGACCTGAAGAAAATGAACCTTGGCGCCAGATACGCGCTTATCACTGATACCCATGTTGCTTCTTTGCATGCAGTGCTGCTTGAAAAAGAGCTTGAAGGCCAGAATCTTCCTTATCGCAGGTTTGTTTTTGAAGCAGGGGAACAAAGCAAAAATCTTGACACCTGCCAAATATTATACTCTGAGATGGCCAAAGCAAAGTTCGGAAGGGATTCTGTAATTATCGCGGATGGTGGTGGCGTTGTTGGAGATGTGGCGGGTTTTATAGCAGCAACATTCCTGCGAGGAGTTCCTGTGGTCCAGTTTCCGACCACAACAGTTTCACAGGCAGATTCTTCAGTTGGCGGAAAAACAGGGGTGGATATTCCGGAAGGGAAAAACCTGGTCGGAGCGTTCTACCATCCAAAACTGGTTTACATTGATGTTGACACGCTGAAAACACTGCGGGAACAGCGGAAAGATGAGTATGTTTCAGGGCTTGCAGAAAGCATCAAGCATGGAATTGTTTATAATCAGGGATATCTCAAATGGCTCTCAGAAAACGCGAGTTTGATATTGTCAGGCGATACAGACTGCCTGATTTATCTGGCCAAGAGGAACTGCCTGATTAAAGGATGTGTTGTTGAGAATGACCCTGAAGAGAAAGGGCTGCGCAGTATTCTGAATTATGGGCACACACTGGGGCATGCCTTGGAAAAACTGAGCGGGTACAAGATGAAGCACGGCGATGGAGTTTCTATCGGTATGTCTGCTGCGGTGAGGATTGCAGCAGCATTGGATGTTTTTAAGGGGGACATTCAGATACAGGATGATATTTTGAGAAAGTTCGGCCTGCCGACAAAAATCCCAAAGGAGATTCTTTCCAGAGTTTCACTGGATGATATCGTAAACGCGACCCGTACTGACAAGAAAGCAGCAGGAGGCAAAGTAAGGTATGCGCTGCCTAGATACTATGGAGTTATGGATGATTTTGGCGGGAAATACAAAACCCCTGTTGATAATGAGGTAGTACGCGCCGCGCTGATAGCAATATCCAAGTAATCAAATTCCTTTTCTCTCTGCCTGGTAGTCTTCGATGAGTTTTCTCAGGAGAGCTTTGTCTGAGCGGGCTTTTTCAAATGATTTCTTGTCAAGGAAAGCAAAGTATTCATCTTGTGTGTGGCTTATGCTTGATGCGTCGAGTATTGTGAATGGAATTTGTTCTGCGACTTTGGGCTTGGTTTGCCTTACGGCGATGATAAGCTCTATGTTTTCCTTTAGTTCGCTGAGAGTTCTCTCGCTTACTGTGTTTGGGTCGTCAACAAAAAGTATGTCGCCCTGCTTGAAGCCAAGGATTCTGCTTATGCGCTTGAACTCGTCAAAGCCAAGGTTTCTCATTTTCTTTGCTATTGTGTATTCTTCCTGGTGGAGAAGAATGTGCTGCAAGCGCTGCTGCCTTGAAAGAGTGTGCTGAAGGCTTTGCTGCAGTATTTTTATTGTCCTTCTGGATTCCTCAAGCTCTGCTGTCGGGCGGATAATGCGGGTTTCAGGCTTTACAGCGTTTCTGAGGTTGTTTGTCTTGTTTTTCAGGCGCTTTGCGAGCTTGATTAGCTTGTTGTTCTGCTGCTGGAGAAGTTTTTTCTCGCTCTGCGCGGTGATGAGTGAATCGTAAAGCTGCCAATAATCAGTGTGGCTGAGCTGCTTTTGGGAGAGCACTTCTTTAAGATCGCGCACTTCCTTCTTTTCAGGCATTGTGAGGAAGTCAAAACCTGCTGTGACGCTGATTTCCTGCCTGATTACAATCTCTGCGAGCCTGCTGAAGAGCTCAGGATGCTTTTTGTCTGCGAGGAAATTCCTTATCCTGATGAACATGCGCTCGTATTTCTTGAAAGCGAGGACTGCAGAAGCAAGCGCGTCCATTTCATGGCTGCTGCTGTGCTCATATGTCTGAGCCTGAATTCGTTTTTCTGCGACAAGAAGGTCTTCCCTTGGAGAGAAGACGCGGGCTCCGAGCTTTGTCGCTACAGCAGAAACAAATGAGGGAACCTTTGCCTTGTCAGTTGCAATGACAATCACTGTTCCAAGCGAGCTAAGCTCAGAAACAACCTTGTCAAGGTCAAGCTCTTTGGCAGCTTTTGCCTTTATGAGTTTTCCGTTTGTGTCAAGAGCAGCATAGCCTACAGTTGTTCCAGGGTCAATTCCTGCGATAAGAAGCTGTTTCATTCCAGTATTATTATGTTGCCCCTTCCTTTCTTGATTTTCTTTACCTTTCCCTTCGATTCAAGCTCTGCAATCATCAATGATATCTTTGCTTCAGAGTAAGGTATTGCTTTGCGAAGCTCTTTTTGGGTTGTGCGCCCGCCTTCTTTCTTTATGAACGCGATGATTTCAGCAAGGTCTGGTTTTGCCTGTTTGCGTTCTTCAGAAGGTCCTTTTCCAGAGGTCTTTGATTCTTTCCTGTGTTTCTTCCAATAAACTGCTGCAACAACCGCAAGCAAAACAAGCACAGGGATTGCCCACATCCAGTATTGGGGCGCAGAGGGCTCTTCGTAGACAACAACATCAAGTGATTCGTTCATAAGGGATTCTTCCTCGCTGATGTCAGGGAAAAGAATCAGGTCAAGGACGTAGCTCCCTTCCTGCTTTACTGTTATTTCCTCGCTTGCTGAAAGCCCAAGCTTTGACAGGTTTGCGCTGATTACAAAATTTCCCTGCGGAACATTGAAAGAGTAAGTGCCGTTCTTTGCCACCATCACCTGATTGGGGATTGTGTTAATCTCAACAACTGCCTGGCTCACAGCATTCAGGTCAAGGTCATAGACAGTGCCGTGGATTACTGCTGCATAGGCAGAGCTGGCTATAAGTGCTACTAATATTAGCAATACCACCCAATATGCTTTCATAGGGGGATAGATATTAGCAGACTATATAAAACTTATCCAAGCAAAAAGGAGCTCGTTTCGGGCTCTGTAAAGTGTTAGAAGCACAAATAAACCTTTATTTTAACGCTTTAGAAAGTGTCTTTATAAGATACTTTAGCGTAATAGCCCTTGCTTGCGTGCAAAGACGCACACAAGCCAGAACCTGCCCGCAAAGCCAGATGCTTGCGGGCACATAATTAACAAAAAAATTTGGAGGAAACCAAAATGAAAGGAACGAAACTGGCGGCATTGTTTGTGCTTGCCTTGTTCGTTGTCAGCATTGTGCCTTTTGTTGCCGCAGAACAGGGCGGCAATGGACCAGGCCCAATTGCAGGTGCCCAGGAGGAATCCGAGGACACTTCAGATGTGACAGCAGGACAGGTAAGTGAGAAACAGGCTGCATTTGAAAAATCTCGTGAGGACTTGAAAGCCCGCGCAGAGCAGATGCGCGAAGAGCTCAAGCAGAAGCGCGAGACTGTCCGCGCAGAAATAAAGGGCGCGCACAGGCAGCTTCAGGAAGAATATCAGCAGCTGAAGGAGCAGCGCGGAGAGCTTCGCACTGAGCGCAAGGAACTCCACAAGCAGTGGAAGGACAAGCGTGGAGAGCTCAAGCAGGAGCGCGAACAGGCGCGTGCAGGACTTGGAGATGCAAAGGCAGCTCTGAAGGACTGCAAGGGAAGCGACTCGGCAAACTGCCAGGAAGCACGCAAGAATGCAAAAGTTGAGTCTGGAAAGTTCCTGAACGCAGCTTCACAGCACATCATTGCGCTGATTGAAAGCGCAAAGGAGCGCATACAGCTTTCAAAGCTGAGCGACGAGGAAAAGGCATCGCTTACTGCATCGCTTGACGCAGACTTGGCTGACATTGACGCAGCACAGCAGAGCGTTGCGAACATAGGCGAGAACTCGACAGCGCAGGATTTGAAGGACGCAGCCCAGATAATCAAGCAGTCCTGGGGCACGGCAAAGAAGGACATCCAGGATGCAATGCGCGCAGTTGTCAGCACTCGTGTCAGCGGGATAGAAGTCCAGATGGAAAAGCTCGCGGCAAAGTTTGACAATGCGATTGCAAAGCTTGAGGCAAAGGGCAAGGATGTAACTGCGGCAAAAGCCAAGCAGGCAGAATACCAGGCAAAGCTGGACTCTGCAAAGGCACTGCAGGAACAGGCCAGAACCCTGATAGCGTCAGGCGACAGGGCAGGCGCAAATGAAAAGCTCAAGGCAGCGCACCAGGAGCTCAAGGCAGCAAATGAAATGCTGCGGGGCATTGTCCAGGAAATACGCGGCCTAGGTGGAGAGAAGGAGCTTGAAGCGCCGGAAAGCAACGAAACGAGTACAGGAGCTGCTGCTTAAGCCTGCAAAGGTTTAAATAGCAATAACTCCGCATAAAACCAAAGGTGGTTGAATGAGAAAGACACTCGTAATTGTTGCAATGCTCGTGCTGCTTGTGGTTGCAGGCTGCGCTCCGAAAGGAACGCCATTTGCAGGCACCACAGGAACAGACAAGGATGTCAATGCGATATCAGCAGAAGTTATTGATGTCGACTCGATAAGCACTGACATGGACACAGCAGACCTGGACACGCTTGACCAGGAGCTGAACGACGTCCAAAACCTCGAGCTGTAGTAAAAGCTTTTATACTTTCTTTTTCTTTTATTTTTTATTATGATTGAACTTGATGGAACTCTTGGCGAAGGGGGCGGGCAGATAGTCAGGACTGCGCTTGCCTTGTCGCAAATAACACAGCAGCCTTTCCACGTAACCAATATTCGCGCAGGAAGGGACAAGCCAGGGCTGAAAATGCAGCACCTGAACTGCATAACTGCCTTGCAGAAGCTTACTGACTGCGAAGCTATTGGTGCAGAGCTTGGCTCAACAGAGATAACATTTGTTCCAAAGCCATTGAAAGGAAGAAATCTTTCTGTTGACATTGAGACCGCAGGGTCAATCACTTTGTTCTTGCAGGCTGTTCTTTTGCCATGCATGATATCAGGAAAGCAGATGAAGATAGAAGTGATTGGGGGAACAGATGTTGCGTGGTCAATGCCGGTTGATTATTTCTCAGAAGTTCTTGTGCCGCAGCTAAAAAGATGGGCTGATATTTCTGTAAAGGTAGAGAAAAGGGGATATTATCCGAAAGGAGGCGGCAGGGTTGTGATTAGGGTGAAGCCAAAAGAGGAAAAGAAAGGAATTGAGCTGATTGAGCAGTGCAACCTGATTCACATCAAGGGAATATCGCATGCCTCAAAGGACTTGGAAGGGGTGCGCGTGGCAGAAAGGCAGGCAGTCGCTGCACAGCAATTGCTTGCAGGGCTTAACTGCCCAATCGCAATACGACAAGAATATTCTGATTCGCTTTCAACAGGCTCTGGAATCACACTTTGGGCTGTCTTTTCAAAAAAGAAAGATGATATTGAAGTTTCAGAGCCAATAATAATCGGAGCTGATGAGCTTGGAGAGAAAGGAACTCCTGCAGAGGCGGTTGGAAAGAGCGCGGCAAAGAAATTAACAGAGGCAATTGAGTCAAAAGCGCCTGTTGATGCACACCTTGCTGACAACCTCATTCCGTTCATGGCCTTGTTTGCTCCAAGCGCTGTCAAAGCGCAGGCAATAACCAAGCATACAACAACAAACATTTACGTTGTTGAGAAGTTTTTGCCGGTAAAGTTTGAAATAAAAGAAAATGTAATCACAGCATCGCGAGCTTGATGCTTGTTCTGAGGTCGCGGATTTCGTAGGCGAGGTGTCTGCGGTCTTCCTCGCTCATCCTTCTTGCTGCTGTTTCAAGGTCATCAAGTATTCTCATTGCGGCATTGACATCGTGCGACTCAATGCTTGCCTTTGCACCTGCAATCATTTCCTGAAGCTCATCCCTTGTTGTTTCAGCAGCAACTGCAGGCTCGCGGACTGCGCGTCCGTGCTTCAATGCAGGAGCAGCACGTTCAATGCGCTCAATCCTTGGGGTGTGCAGGATTCTCGCAGGATGCACTTTTGGCTCAAGCCTGACAACGCGTATTCCGTGCTTTGCCGCGGTCTTGCTGAGTATTGCAATCTCTTTCTTGAGCTGTGCTGCCTCTTTTTTGAGCCTTGGAACATCTGTTTTGAGAGCCCTTGCCTTCTCTGCCTCTGTAATCAGCTTCTTGGCAAGAGTTTCCTGCCTGACAATCTCAGAAGCCCTTGACTTGAGAGTGCTGTTTGCCTTGTCAAGACTGACGCGCGCCCTTTCAATTTCCCTGAGCCTTGCATTGACAAGCCTCTCCTCCCTCTCAAGCTTGCGCCTGTCTGCCTCAAAGTCAGTTATGATTTGCATCACTTCCTGCTCCTTGCTTCTCAATGCGTTTATGTCGCCCTTGACAAGCCTGTTGAGCTCTGCTTTCTGTGATGTTATGAACGGCTTTACGTCGTGCAATGCATTGACTGTTGTTTCCCATTCGCTCTTCATGTTTGCGAACTCTCCCATGTGCTCGGCAGCTGTGGACTCAAGGTCGCGCTTTGACTTCTCAAGCTGCTCAATAAGACCGGTGATGTGGGTCTGGTGCTCAAGCCATTCCATTTCCTTCTTGACAGCGTTCTTTTCCTTTGAGCTTATCTGCTGAAGCTTTGACTCCACATCATGCCTGGTTGTCTCAAGCTCCTGCTGTGCCTTTGCAACAGTGAGCTCTTTCTCGCGGATTTCCCCAAGCTTCTTTGAATTCTCATCCATAAGCCTGTGTGCTTCCTCTATTGCGCGCCTGTTGTCCTCAACAGTGCGCTCTGCCTCCTGCTTTATCTGCTGTGAAGCGAGAATCATGCGCTTTGCTTCCTCAAGAGCAGATATCTGCTGGCCAAGCTTGGCTGCCTGCGTTTCCAAATCTGTTTCCCGCGCGCTGATTTCCTTTTCCTGCTGGAGGACAGCTCCTGCCTTCTTTGCAAGCGCTTCCCTTGCAACAGCCAGTTCCTTTCCGACCTGCATAAGCTTGGATTTCTGCTGTTCCATGAGCGTGAGTTCGCTGCGCTGGGCTGCGGCATCGCGCTTTGCCTCTCCAGCAACCTTTTTCAGCTCCTTGAGCCTCTGCTCCTCTTTTGCATTGATAGAAGTGAGATACTGCTGCCTTCGTTCAAGCGCTGAAAGCCTTGCTGACTTCAGCTCGCCAAGCTTCTTTTCCTCAACCGCAATCTGCGCTTCAATCCTTTTTCTCCTGCGCTCCAATGGCACTTCTGCGTGCTTTATTGCGTGCTCTATCTGCTCTGCGCGGTTCTTGCGCTCTTCAATAACATCCTCGCGCTGGAGCAATGCCTCTTCTTTTTCTTTGAGGAGCCTTAGCTTTTCTTCGAAGACTGTTTGCTGTTCGTGAAGCTCCTGCTCAACCTGCAGTACTCTTGCCTCACGCGCGCCAAACTCTGACTCTGCGCGCTTGAACTCCTCAAGCTTCTGCTCTGCCTTTGCGTGAAGCTCTGCAAGCGCGTCCTGCTGCGCCTTTATGTGGGAGTCAAGCTCCTCTGCAGCTTCTGCCTTTGCCCTGAGCTCGTCAATCTGGCCCTCAATCGCGCGAAGCTCTTTCTGCTTCTGCCTAAGCGTCAAAGAAACATCCTCAAGGCGCGCCTTCTGCTCCTGAGGGGAAGACCTAGAGAAAAGACCGAACAATGCCGCCATCCCACTCCCCATAGGCGGTTCTATCCGAACAACCATCGACGATGAGGTAGTGCTTGCCTTTAAGAACTTTTATCGTTCCTTCCCAATGATAACGCCCCGAGATGGTCTGGACGACAAAACCATAAGCTTTTTAAGCACTCCCTATACCCGGAAGTGCATGGCAAACAATATTGAAAAATGCAGTTCGTGCAAGACTGAGGTTACAAACGTCCAGGGCACTGCAAGGTTCAAGTGCCCGCAATGCACAAAGCAGGAAGTGATCAGATGCGAGCGGTGCAGAAGGCTCGCGGCAAAGTACACGTGCCCTGAGTGCAGCTTTGAGGGACCGAACTGATGGCGCGCATTGTTGTCACACTCACAATCAATCCAGACAGCCCTGATGTTGACCTCAAGAAGCTTGAGGAAGAGGCTTCAAAAAAAGTGGCTGAGTACGGCGGAGACGTCGGAAAGGTTGAGATAGAGCCAATGGCTTTCGGGCTTAAGGCGCTGAAAATCATATTCATAATGGATGAGTCAAAGGGCATCCCTGATGAACTTGAGAAAAAAATCTCAGAGCTCACAGGCGTTGCTTCTGTGCGCATAACAGACGTAAGGCGCACAATAGGGTGATAACATGGCAAAAAAGAAGCAGAAAAAAAGTGTTATGTTCTGGATAATCCTCATAGTTATTGTAGCAGGCGGATTGTGGTATTATTACAAGGCGCCTGCACAAGCAGAGCCTGCAATTCCGCCTGTTGTTGAGAAGGCAGGCGTTGCACAAGGGGACATGGTCGCGATAAACTTTGTCCTCACAATGTCAAACGGGACTGTAATTGACACTAATGATGCGGCTTTGGCAAATGAGAATAACATTTCAACATTCTCAAAGGGCCCATTCAGGTTCATTGTCGGGCAGAGCGGAAAGGTAAAGGGATTTGATAATGCGATTATGGGCGCCGAGCTTGGCGAAAACTTCACAAAAGTGATTGAGCCGAGCGAGCCTGTGATAAAGATTGTTGTCAACAGGACAAGGTATATTTCGCGCAACCTGCCGATTCCGCGCTACCAGACTTTCACAGAGACTGCATTTGAGAAATATTTCAAGAAAAAGCCGGTAATAAACGCGGTTGTTTCAAACCCGTTCTTCCCATGGCCTTACAAAGTCGTGAACGTGTCAGAGAACAACAACATTGTCTGCGACCCTGTGGTTGTGGAAGGCAAGTCCTACAAGCTTCCATCGCTTGAATGGAACTCAATGCTGCTCGCTGCTTCGTACAATGACCTGGTGTTCAGGCACAACCCTGTTGACGGCCAGATAATCCACACAGAGCTTGGAGAGGCAACTGTGAGGCTTGGCGTTGGAAGGCTTAATGTCACTTATGCCGCAAGGATAGGCGAGGTTGTCAAGAAGGCAGTTTCGCTTCCGGAAGGAGGGGAGTTTGTCGTCCCTGAGACATTCAGGATTGCAGAGGCAAATGACAACCAGTTTGTCCTGACGCGCATGGACTACCTGCCACAGGAAACACTTGTGCTTACAGGCCAGCTGCTTGAGTGGACAAAGGACGTCAAGGAAGTAAAGGAGCCTTTGAAGACAAAAGTCAGCACCGTAGCCCAATAATTTTTTTACTTATTTTTTTAGAAATTCGTTTATCAGCTTGATATCCTTCTGGTCTTTTTCCCGGTTCATTGCTTTTTTCCATTTAAGCAGGTATTCCAGGTTCACATAGCGGATGCCGTCTATTATGTCTGCAGAGTCAATCACAGGGATTATGTCATCAAACCAAGGTATCCACTGCCTGAACAGGTCAATCCTGCCTATGTGGATTACCTTGTTGTTTTCATTCTCATGCTTCTTGCACAATTCCTTCCACAAATCCGGTTTTACAATCACATCAAGGTCATCAACATCGCGGATGTTTCTCACTGCCAAAGGACCGCTGCCGAAAATTGCAAACTGGTCAGAAGGAAGATTGAGTTTTTTCAATTCGCCAAGCAATTTCCTGAAATTATCCATATTCAGCGCTTCTTGCCGTGCTGCCTGCCTGCTTTTGCGCACGTTTCAGAGCAGAATAAGACTATTTTATGGTCAAATTCCTTTTCTATGATTGTTTTCTTGTCCTGGCCTAGCACTTTGCCGCATCCTGCGCAGTGGGCTTTCTCTGCTTCCTCTTCGCCTTCTGCGAAACCTTCCTCCGCCGGGCTCACTTCGTCGTCTTCCAGCAATTCTTCCCTTCCTTCCTCTGTGTAAGTGTCAGCTTCCTTTTTGCCGGTTTGCATCTTTGACTCAACCTCTTCAGGAGTATCGTCGTGCTCATCGCCTTCGGTGTCCTTTTCCTCAGAAATCTCCCCGTCATCTGTCTTGCGCTTTTCAAAGACGCTTTCCTTATTGTTTGGCATGTTCAGAGGGCAAATGTGACAGTATATTAACTTTTCGCGAAAAAACTTCCAATCTGGGGCATAGGGTCAACTGCTATCTTTAACTGCCAGTCGCTTGGGAAGCATGTGAAGTATCTTGGCCAGGCATAGCGCTCGTCAAGGAAGATTATTACTCCGCGGTCTGTCTCTGAGCGGATGCACCTGCCTGCGTTCTGCATGCATTTTGTAAGCGCAGGCATTGTGTAGCCATAATCCCATCCCTTGCCGAACTTCTTGTCATAATATTCTATTAACTGCTGTGTTTCAAGGTTAGGGCGGTCCAATGGAAGCCCGACAATCACAACGCCCTTGAGAACTCCAGGCAGGTCTATTCCCTCGCCAAAGCTTCCTGACGCGACAGCGAGCATGACCGCGCCTGAGTCCTGGTATTTTTTAAAGCGTTCAAGAAAATCCTGCTTTTGCTCCTTTGTCATGTTTGGCTGCTCAAGGAAAAGTGTTTTTTTGCTCAGCGATGAGAAAATATTGTTGACAGTGTCGCGTATCTGGTAGCTTGGGAAGAAAATCGCAGTGCAGCCAGGAATTGCGTTTGTTAATTTGGCGCAATATTCTGCGATTGACTTGAACTGCGAGTCAGAGCGCTGGGAAAACTTTGTTGTTGTCCTTGGAACAACCAGTGCAAGGCGGTTTTGAGTTGGAAACGGTGAGGGATATTCTTTTGTGACGCGCCTGTCAGCAGGAATGCCAAGGAGGTCAGCGAACATGTTTGCCGGCGAAAGAGTTCCTGACATTGTAATTGTTGAGTAAGCCTGCTCCATCAGCTCTTTTGTGGCAAGCGAGGGGTCAAGGCATCTTTTGCTGAGCTGGATGTTGTTATTTTGTTTTACCAGTATTCTTGAGAAGCCTTCATCTCCTTCTGGCCAGAGCTCAAGGAACTCGGCAATGTACCCAAGCCAGCTTTTCTGCTTGTCCTCGCGCACAATGTCTGCAGCAACGTCAAGCTTTGTGACAAGCTCCTCTGAGTCAGCGAATTTTGAGACAGCATCAATGAACTGCTCGCGCTTCACAAGCTTTTCGCCGTTGATTTGGAGTTCTTCAGAGAGATTTTCCAGCACTGCGTTTAGCTCTGTCATTGCCATTGCAAGGTCATCAAACTTGTATTTCTTTGCCTCTTTTGCAGCAGCCTGGATTAATCTTGAAGAAATTCTCTGGGTCATCAGCTCCCTTGCCCTGTTCGGAAGGTTGTGCCCCTCGTCGAAAATAATGATTGCCTGTTCAAGACTTTTCTTTATCTTTTTCAGGAAGGAATTGCGGATGTGCGGGTGCAAAAGGTAATAATAGTCTGTCACAATGACTTTTGATTTCTCAGCAAGCAGAATGGACATTTCGTAAGGGCACAGCTTTTTTTCGCTGCAGCGTGCGATGACAGCTTCAGTTGGCAATGGCGCCTCTTTTTCAATCTCTTTCAGGGTTATGTCGCACTGCATATTGTTTTTCTGCTTTACGTTTTCATACTGCTCGCAGCTTTTTGACTCCCGCAATGATTTGCAGTATGCGAAAAAGTCATTTGAGCGCATTGTTGTGACACCCGGCTGGGTGCACATCCATTTTTTCCCGATGATTGATGTGGCGATTGAATCTGTCTTGTGCTTTTTTCTTATGGCTTGGAGAGTGTCAAGGACAATCTTGTGCTGGGTGTGGCGCGATGTCAGGAAGAAAACAGTCAAATCGCGCTTCAATGCGAGCGCCAAGGCAGGACTTAGTGTCGCAGCTGTCTTTCCAAGCCCTGTCGGAGCGTGGACAACAAGGTGTTTCCGCTTTTCCAGGGCTTCGCTTACGTCATCCATCATCTGCTTCTGGACAGTTCTCACTTGCTCGTGAGGGAAAAGAACGCTCATTTTCAACGTGGAATTTTGCAAAGTTTAAATTAGTTTGCAAAAAATCTATCGTCGGAGAAAAAACGTGATATACATATTCCGTAACCTCTATTCGAAAGATTTAAATACAAACCAGATTTGATTAAAACCAGTCGGAACAAAAAATTTCGGCTGATGCGGGTGAGTGCCAGGAAAAAAATTCCGGCAACCAAAAATCAAAACCTTTATATATCGCCTGCATCATATCTGTCGTAATATATATTAATAAAGCGCCAGTTGGGGTGGTTGCGTGAAACAAAAGGAAATCTTCAGCGTCTTTTTCAGGGAGAAGCCATCTATGATGCTTGTCGAGCTGAAGAATGCCAAGTCAGAAGTTTACGCATCATCGCTTGCAAAACAAATTGACTGCACATATTCACACGTTGTGAAAATTCTACAGCAGATGGAGCGCGAAGGGCTTGTTAACTTTGACAAGCAGGGAAGATTGAAGCTTTTGACCCTCACAAAGAAGGGCACAGATGTTGCCTCGCGAATAGATGATGTGAGGGGATTGTTGTGATTGTGCCTGTTCTTACAGGAGGGATTCTCGCATTATTGATTGTTTTTGGAATCTGGGAAGCAGTCTGGAAGGCAATTGCAATGTGGAAGTCAGCCAGGAATAACCAATTGGCTTGGTTTGTGTGCATTCTCATCTTTAACACAGTCGGAATCCTGCCGATAGTGTATATTCTCTGGTTCCAGAAGAAGCGAAAGTAATTCTCCGAAGCTTTATAATCACCTTATTGTTAAGCCAGTTTATGGGGGATATTGGAACTGATTCAGAATCTCAGCTCGAAATGCTGCTTGAGGCTTACAAAAAATTGCAGAGCAAAAATCCTTCTCATGACCTTTTGAAACTGGTGGAGCCGCATACAGACGGGCAGGGGTTTACTTCCACAAAAGAATACTTCCGCAGATGCGTTCGTGGCAGTGATAAGTGGACAATTCATGGTTATGCCAGATATACAAAAGCATTAGACAATGCAGCCAATGGATTGCCAGTACTGCTTCTTGATACAAATCCGCCCTGTGAATATTAATAAAAAAAGAAATAAAAAATAAATTTACTCTGTGTACATCTTGAGCTTTTCGGGCTGGTATTTCCAGTCGACTGCTATGCGCCCGATGCGCTTGTAGTACTTGATTATTCTCCTGATTTTTGACTCTGTCAGGTTCAATCCGCGGTGCGCAGCCTCGTCCTTCTTGTTTTCCTCGCGGTGCTTTCTAATCGCGATTGATTTTCTCATTAATGCCACGAGGTCATCAGGAAGCTCTGGCGTGAGCTTTTTCTCAGCTATGATTGCAGAGACTGATTTATCCGTAATTGACTTGACATCAGGAACTCCGTAAGTGTCCCTGAGGACCAATCCGATTTGCGAGCCTGTCTTGCCCTCTTTTGCGAGCTTGACAACAAGCATCTCAATCTCCTTTGGCTTGTACCTCAGCCAGGTCGGCTTTGCCGGCTTCAAAGGCTTGTGAGGCCCTGACTTTCCCTTCTTCCTTGAGTGCATTTTTGCCATAAGCTATTCTCCATTCGAGGACTGAGAACTTATTTTTCTCCAGCATGCGCGAGCTGTTAACCAGCGCATCTCTCGAATATTGTTAAGACCAGAAGGGGTGTTTATAAAGTTTGCGCTAGCAAACCTCGTCGGCATCAGCCGACCGCTGGTTTTGCCTTAGTTAGGCTCGTCCCTGCAGTAGCCGCCGAAGACTGTCATTGACTCGACATAGATGTTGACTGTGCCGTTTGCGATTTTGTTTGACTCGTTAATGCGGACCCTGCGTATGCTGTCA
>Ga0315297_10001318_pt1 | contig 15286 bp, 22 predicted proteins | sample YL17G15_0_MG_FD_203628 | JGI IMG/M metagenome (GOLD analysis project Ga0315297, IMG submission 203628) | Sediment microbial communities from Yellowstone Lake, YNP, Wyoming, USA - YL17G15_0 | ecosystem: Environmental > Aquatic > Freshwater > Lake > Sediment | place: USA: Wyoming | collected... | reverse complement strand
TTTGTCGTACTGCTATATTTCAAACCCGGTGCCTTAACATCCCGCTAAGGTGAACCGTTTCCGCCGAACCGTCTGAAGATCCCGCTGCAGATCCCCTGGCTACTTCCCGCAGCCCTGTCCGTGCCAACATCTCGTTAGCCGTGACGGGAACCCCTTGGAACCCCTTTCCGATCCGACTTCGTTCCCCTACATCCCGCAGGGGTCGCATGGTCACTGTGTTCATCATTTTTGCCAAAATCCTCAATTTTGCGATGTTGCGCGCCTCAAAACCCGTCTGGTGCAATTGGCGAAAGGCGCCAGAGATTCGACCGGCCATACTATCCAACCATCTTGACCCTACCTCCTGAAAACGCGGCCGCTAAATTGAGAGAGCCAATCCGGTTAACTGGCTGTCGTTGTGTAAGGCTACATCCCCCCTGGTATCAATAGGTTACGCATTGCCGCCTCTTGTCGAGTACGGACCCTGAATCATCTTTTGATATTTGATATGTTCATTCAAGACAAAACCGGACTGGACCATCAGCATCATCTTCATCTTGACGACCTGCTCTGTCCGCCTGTCTGCATCCATGTCCTGTTTCACCTCTGCGAGTAGTGCCGCATACGAATCAGTGAACAGATCCATTGCATGATCACATCGAACCATTGTTGCCAGCTCCTGCATCCGATTCTTGAACTGTTCCACGTCCATCGTGATCACCTCCATCAATCGTGCTGTCTTTCTGTCTCTTAAGATACTGTCCATATGCTTCCGGATCATCATCTATCGCTCTGCCGAATGCCGTATGGACATCGGCTCCCGCATCAACGTGCTTCTTCAAGAGGTCAAGGAATGTTTGGGCCTGGTCAAGCATTCAAATGCCTTCCGATCCCCCCGGTAAGCTGTGATACGGGCAGGCGGTCGTCTTTCTTGAAGCAGTGGATACATAAAAGCTCACCGTTCTGACGAACTGTTTCGGCTTTTTTCCCGCAGTGTGTACAGATCGATATCATGCCGTCATCAGTGCCGGTGTAAGGCGAAAGCCCCTGGCCTTTCAAGAGGCCGGGGGGCTCTTCGCCGCTTTCTTTTGTAATATTTCTTTCTTTATCTATTGAGTGCGCCGTGGAAGGTGACAAAACTGTCACCGTGGAAGGTGACACCCTGTTACCGTCTATGGTGACAACCTTTCCTTTTACCTTTGTCACCATAGGCGGTGACAGTTTCCACTCTGCATAAACGTCGTTAAAAGAATAAGATATGACTTTTCTGTCACCATAGGCGGTGACAGTTTTATTGATGATTTTCTGTTTTATAAGGGATGTCAAAATGGAGTGGCAATGTCTGCGGTCGATGCCTGTAAATCGTGCGAATTGTGACATGGGGATCTTGTCCTTTTCCTTGCCCCATCCCCACGTTTTTCGGATCACGACCAGAAGGATCCGAAATTCCCGCCCGGATAATCCGAAAGCCGCCAACCGTTCAAGTGCATCATTCGGCACCGGCGTAAATGGCGGCCGTGGGTTCGCCAGGCCGTCGAGGTTGGTTAGGGGAGGGGGGCTCATCGGTCAGCACCGAACCGCCTCGGGCGTCCGGGAGTTCTCGGCCGCCGGGTGACGTACTGGCCCCCGCGCCGGGTGACGGTCCGCAGACTTGGCAGCCAGCCAAGCGTCGATCTCATTCTCAAACCAGCCGACACTATTCCCGCCCAGCTTGATCCGCTTTGGGAAGTCGCCCATTTTTTCCCGTCGCCATATAGTGGCGTCCGATAGCGGGATCTTATTAAACAGCTCCGGTTTTCTGATAATTCTCTGTTCCATAACTTTCCCCTCCAATCCCAAAAAAATGCCCGACAAGTTTTTGTACCTTGTTGGGCATCAATTTAATGTATTGAAACGCGATAAAAAAGTTACGGAAAAGGAATAATTATTTCAATTTCGTCACCTATTTTTTAAGGCTGCGCGTATTTTTCTTTCCGGGTATTCGTGTTTAAGATTCAGCCCTTCAAGTACGATCTTGACTACATCCGCAAAAAGCCCGTCGATATATTTTGTCGGCTTCTTGTTAAAACAAGTTTCCCAAATCTTTGCTATTTCCGTGACAATCCCTTTGCCGTCTGCGCTGGGCCTTCCTTTCATGCGCTGCTCGTTTGAATCGTCTAATTCCTTAAGTTTTCGTATCAATATGCTTAAGAGATTCCCGGTAGTGACAGCCAGTTCTTGGCATTCACGGGACAATATGCCTGGCTTATCGCCCGGTGTATTAAAATTATCAAGCAAAGTGAAGGTTGAAAGGTTATAAATTCCTCGGCCCATTCTGATGGTGTCGAATAGCTCACTACATTTTTCAAGAAGGACCATCATTGATTTCCGATCGTTTTTATAAGTCTTAAAGTCTGGCTGATCAAGCACACAGGCTGCGCCCTCACAGCATGAGCGCAATTCATTAGTAAATTTTTCTACACACTCAGGATTAAATTTCTTCACGAGAATCTTCTTTATCGTAATTGCCTGTTCGCGTGTGAAGGGGTAGCAGTCAAAATGCTCATAGGTGTTCTTGTCGGTCTGCTTATCCATGGCGCACCCCCTCAAAAGGAATGACATTTTGATTTGATTCGGAAAGGCCCAGGATTTCACCCAGCCGCTGCTCCCATCGGGCAAGAGCTTGCCGTTTCTCCGCGTCGTAACCGTGGCGGTTATAGATCGCCAGGACGCCTTGCAGTTTATGCCCCAGGACACGCTCGGCCACGACATCGGAGACGCCCAGCTCGGCCAACCGCGTGCGGAGGGTCCTGCGCAGATCATGGGGCGTGAATCGCTCCTTGATCTTCATCTCTATGCTATGCCGGCGGATCGCATTGGCCATCGTGCCGACGCTGATAGGGACGTCGGATTCCTTTGGTTTTGCTATGTGCGGTTTTTTGTGCTGATAGAGTGGTGACCGTGGCGAAACAAAGACAAACTGGCTCCCGGTGTTATATGGTCGCGCCTGTTCGATGATCTCCGCGAGCATCGGGGTTATGGGGACGCGGTTTTCTTCGTGGGTCTTGGATCGTTCAGTGGGGATGATCCACCAATCGCCATCAATTTCATTTTTTGTCATCCCAGCGACTTCTCCCGGCCTCTGTCCCGTCAACAGGATCGCCTTGAGCGCCAGCTTGGTCATCCTATAAATATCGATGTCCGTACGTTCAAGGTCCAGGCATGTCCAAAGGGTTTTGATCTCATCGTCTGTCAGCACTCTGGACCGGCTGCTTTCCTTGCCTCGGCGCATACCCGCAAGCGGGGAGAAGTCAATCATTCCCCGTTCACTGGCAAAGTTGAACATTCGGACCAGCAGCCCCTGGAGACGGTTTGCGGTAATTGGCGCCCGCTCCCTGACGTCATCAATAAGCACAACGGCATCGCGCCGTTTTATGGACGAAACCTTGCGGGAAGTCCAGCAGGGGAGGGCGTCTTTCTCGACAAGGCGCTTTCGCTCGTTCGCCGTTGGAGACTTTGAGAGTTCCACTTCGACAAATTCATCGAGAAGATCCTTGAACGTCGGTTCTGCTTTTCGCTGAGCTTTCTCATTCTTCGCCGTCGCCCCCGGATCGATCCCTTTTTCTAAATCCTGCATCGCCTGGGCGTGCATCTCCCGTGCTTTTGCAAGGGTCATTGATGGATAATTCCCCAGGGTCATTCTGCGGGGTTTCGGATTGCCCTTCATATTTTTTCCGAATCGGTAACGGAAGATCCACGTTTTGTGTCCGGTATGGGTGACCCGAACGAACAGACCGTTATCATCGGAGACCTCGTAACGGTTTTCACGACGCTTCAATTTCTGAATCTGCAGGTCCGTCAAGCTCATCGTTGACACCTCCTTTTTTTCTCCCGGGGTACAATCGGGGTACAAAATATTAATGGTTAAGGGTGAAACCTATCGCAATGCCTTGAATGGCTATATAGAGGTTAATTCTTTGAATGTCAAGCGGTTATTTTGATGAAAAGGCGGATTTGTGAAACAGGATGAAACGTCAAGAAATGCTTATTTATTTGCTTTGGGAGCAGGATGTCGCAGGTTCAAATCCTGCCGCCCCGACCAGATTTCCTTAATGATATCGCTACTTATTTTCTGAGGATTCGGGCAGTAACCGGGCAGTAATATCGACTACCTGCCCACGTTTCTCAAGGGCTTCCAACACCCGGCGCGGTGTCCTCTTGACATACTTTCTGGTCATATCCGTTGTCGAGTGTCCATAAATATCCCGCACCATTTCAAGGTCCACGCCGTCATCAAGCAACTGGCAGCCCAGAGAATGCCTTATCGCGTTCTTCTGGTCGATCTTGATTCCCACTGTATTGCAAGCAGCCTTCCAAATCTCTCTCATTTTCCGCTCATAATAGGGCCGCTTTCCGTCGTAGGTAAAAAGATATTCACTGAACGAAGGTGGAGCCGTCCGGAGGAGTATGTTCGCCCTGGTCGTCAAAGGTAGACGTCTTACACGATACGTCTTTGTCGTTTCCCGAAGCTCCCATTGACTGAAAGACCGCCTAACGACGACATGGCCGTCCTCTATGCAATCCTTTTTCAAGGCCCGGAGCTCCCCGATCCTGAGCCCGTATTCCATGCCGAACAGGAACACAGCCCGGTGACGTTCAGGTATTGCTTCAATGACTTTCTGCTGATCCTCAAAAGTGAGATATTCAGGCGGTTCTTCCTGAGCCTGTGAAAGCAGGGGGAATGGCGGGATCTTCGGCATGACCCCATCCTTGACGGCAAAATTTAACATGGCTTTGAGAGCGATCAGGACGGAGTTTTTCCACTTTACTGAGCCGGTCATTGTGTTTTGCAGGATACCGAGCTTGCTATACGTGATAGTTCTTATGTCGCAATTATCCCCCCAGGCTTGCATAGCCTTCTTTAGGGCCGACCGATGGACACGTTTGGTGTTTGCACAGGCGGCTGATGCTGTCAGCCATGTTTCAGAAAATGCCTTGAGGTTAAGAGGGGATTCAGGAAGATAGGCCCGTATGTCAAAGGTGCGGTCGTCAATCTCAGCTCGAATCTTATTCAGGAGTTTGTCCGCTGTCTTTTCATGCCAGATTGGTTCGCCGTCGTACCTGAATATTTTGTGCTTTTTCCCAGCGTGGTAAACTGAAACATAATACCGCTTCGCCCGTTCATCGTGCGATAGTGACCGCCCATGTAATCACCCCCTGTAAAGGGGTTTATGGGGTATTTTTTTGCCCCGGTCAAGTCCATTCTGTCTCTCTCAATGGGGTTACGCTAAATCGGAACCCCTTCAATCCGGTAAGGCATCTGAATATATTGCAAAATTCGATCAGCGATTTTTTTTAATCTTTTTCATTTTACTTTTCCCTTCCTGATTTTTTTGCGCAACTAACGATACAAGCTATGAAAAAACCATTTTCACAGCCTTACCGGCCTCCATGACCGCAGTATTCTGCCCTGTCATGTCCCACTATACAGATTCGCCGAAGTCCAGCGCAGGGGGGATTCCTTCTAATCTGTATCGCAACGGCCCGCCCAACTCTATTTCGCCCCTTTTCCACGCATACGTGGCTTTAGACATGTAAAATCTTGCCCCCAAGATTGGATCATAAGGAAATACCTGATTTCGCCCTGCAAGCCTGTAAATGTCCTCATGAAGCCGATAACAATCCAATTCCGGGGGAACACCGCCGACCAGCATATGATTATGGATCGCGCCCCTGTTTTGGTATTCCCAACCGATCGCATAATAAACGCCCTTCGTATCCCTGTGTTTCCAGTAATACTGCCCATAAATTTGACGGTTCAGATTGTGGATCATCTTCATTGTCAGCTTGTGTGCCGCTTCCGGGTGTATTACCTTCGGCCTGGGATACATGTATTTGGCCTTTTGCTTTTTCGCCTCATGCATCAAATATTTGTATGCCGGATATTTTCCAGGTTCCGGAGGCAGCATAAACCCACGGTGCTTTTCATAGTCATCGCTCGTTTCCGGATCTCGGAAGGTCATCGTTATATAGAGCTTCCAATCCCATTCCGGTTGATCCAAATATCTCGCCCAAGCGTCCCAAGGCTTTTTGCTAAGTTTACCGTCATGCCGCTACCCCAAGACCAGCCGCCGGCCCCCTGAGGGGGAGGGGCAGCGCCTAAAGCTAAGATATTTTTTCATCAATTTTCACCTTTGAGGGGTGGCTGATAGTCATATGCCACCCCTTTTAGTTTCATCGAAAAGGGATAGCTGCCGACTGTCAAAAACCTTGTGCTTGCACGCTCGCGAAACCGTTACTTGCGGTTTCGTTCGCTTTGCAAGCGCTGGATTCCCGTTGACAGTGCTTTCTGCTGATTTGAAGGGTTTGGGCTCAGACTTGTGAACTATGCGAGCCTTTGGAAATACCCTGAAGATCGTTTCAAGCAGATCCGTTTGATTGTTTGAATACATAATAGCCCCCTGAAATCGCTCCAGAAGGCATCTGTTGACACAGGGGGATATGATGCTATAATCACATCAAATCACGTCTGGTGCATGATGCCGCGAAGCTTATTGCTACTGGAAAGTGATTTAGAGAGTCCGGCTCATGTTGACGCATGGCCGGATTCTCGCTTTTAACATCACTTCTTTTTTCCTGGTTCTCCAATCTCATCAGACGATAATTCGCCACTCTTTGGTTCCCCTCTCATTTTTCGATAAACAGAAACGGCCTTAATGATGCCTACTCGCTCCATCCCTTGCGTTTCTTCCATTCCAAATTCAATATAGTTCGCCATAAGCTGGCTACGAGTCAGATTTACCCTTTCGGCAATTCTGTCAATCTCCTTAACCACACTGGGTTTCAGCATAATCGTGTATTGTTGCTTCGGCTCTTTTACTGGCGGTCTTCCCATTGTTGCACCTCCCTGGTTAGTTACTGTCAACAACTATGTTTAGATAGTAAATAACTTATGAATATGATGTTGTCAAGAATTATTTTCAAAAAAGATTGAAAGGCTTATTCCCGCCTTGCTTCAAGCAGCATAGCAAGAGCGTCATGCACGTCAAGGCGACCCCATGGGGCGCACTTCGTGCGGCCTTGACTTGCATGCCTTACTCTTGCTTTATGGGAATTAGCGACGGCGGGAAGGGTGCGATTAAACCGCTCTAACAAAAAGGGTTGATTAGGCCCTTTGATTTCGACGTTGAACCCGTCAGATCGATAGATTAGCTCCGAATTATCAGTCCGGCCTCGACCATGTGAACTAGCGCATCAATACCAATTGACCCTTTCTTCTGCCCTCCCATAACTGACTGCTCCATTTGGTTAACAATCGAGGGCTTCCGGGGGGTGTTCAGATTAAGCCCTGGGGGGCGTGATTTCACTCTAACGAATGATAGATAAAGGAATACAGGTAGTTGAGGCTCGTACATATGCAAGATCTCACTGCCTTTGTTAGGCTGCTCAGGCAGTTTTGGCTCATATGTATGCAAGATCTCACTGCCTTTGTTAAGCTGCTGCACGCGAGAGAGAACATTAAACCCGCCTTTGTGATCGTTAGGTGTGGGTGGATGCTGCGCTATTAATTCTTTGATGTAACCAGAGTGAGCATGGTCTGCGAAATAGACACACGCTTGTGCTGCGTATACTTGCATAATGTTCAATGCTGAGACGTCTTCGTCTTTTATAACATCGACACAGTCTGCGGAATAACTTGCAGCTCGGTAGACCGCTCGATCAAAAAGCAATATCTGCAGCTTCGAGTTTATTGGCATAGAAATCATTAGCCCACGGGTCGAATATCCAAGTACCCCGTGCTCCTTAACATCACTCATATAGGGGTTACTGAGAACACTTGGAGCGTCACCCACTACAAATGGAATACTTGTTTGATTACGCAATATCAAAAGCCGAAGATCCTTAATAATTTTAACCATGCCGCATGCATTTCTGATAGCTAACATTAGAGACATGAATTCCGAGTTCTTCAACGAAGCCCTGCCTTGATCAATAGCGCGAATGGTTTCATCTCGTTGGGGTGTTGATGGTTCCATTTGCAGATACTCTCGATAAGTATATAGAAACGCTTGGTCCATTGAGTGGGCGCTTACGTGAGCGTTTCGCGGTGTGCGCGCCCGTTGCACAAGAAGTGCCTGACGTAACTGTAAGTCATCGGCAGAGCACATTGATCCAAATCGAGACTCAGATGCGAATTGTAGAATTCTTCGATATAACGCGGCATGCCGTGATTCTAGAGCGCCGAGCCAGTTTTCCATTTCAATGTTACCGTAGAACAGCCGCCGAGCGCATTGGTCTTTAATGCTGGCATATAGAGCCATCTTCGATCCATCTCGAAGGATGACGTGAATATAGCGATTTCCATTACTGAAAAGTCTCAGATGATGTTGAGGAATCCAATGCTGATTCAACTTATCTGCCACTATTAAGCCAACCTCGCTTGCAACTAGTGCTCCTGGAGTGTTCTGTTCGTGTCTGAGCCTCTGCCACCTGTTCTTGTGGATGTTCTTACCAGGTTCTTTCTATATTTGGAGAATTGTTATTGATATTATTAGATAAATGGCGGAAGTGCATGGGAATCGAAACCACGTTACCGCTATCTAATTTTTCTTGATCGGTTCTTTGTAAACATCTTTTCTATCAGCTATTCTTAAAATCAGAATCACCACTGACCTTCTGTCTACAGCGTAAATGATGCGGTAAGATCCATAGCGGTAACGATAAAGGCCCTTGAAAATTCCCTGGAGAGGCTTACCCAGGCTGAGAGGATCTTTCGATAGATAATCTTTTACCCTGGCTATGATCTTCTTTTGCTTTTGCCGGTCAATATTCTTGAGATCCTTTATTGCATCTTCATGCCATTGGATACTATAGTTCAAGGATCTTCTCCACGTCCTCTGTCGAGTAATATTTAGCGTTCCTATCGTTGAGACGATCAAGGGCAAGATAGGCGTCCTCATACTCCGGCAGGTGCCGGATGAGGATCTCCCTTATATAGAAGCTTTTGGGACGTTTCGTCTTGTCAGCAAGAAAATCGAGACGTGATGATATGTCATCCGTAAGCCGGACGTTTAATATTTTAGACATTGCTTAACCTCATGATGGATTATACAAGCATTACGTGTATTACACACTAACATATATCCACACATGATGTCAAGCGATATTGTCACTCGTTAAGCTATAGAAAAGTTAATAGCGATGATCCGCTGGGGTCAGATAGCGGTCATGTTAAATAATTACTTAATATATTCAATAATATAGCTCATTGGATGCGGGTTCGACTCCCGCCGCCCACTATGATTTCAATAAATTAATCGGATGCGGCACCCATCCTTGACCGAGAAACATCCAAGGCCAGGCGCCGCCCAGTCAAAAGATCCCCGCTCTGGAATTCACTGCGCTTAAAATTGCGCTCCGCGCGGCGCTACGTTCATGCTCTCGCGGATCTTATATGGAGCTCCTGTCTGCACCAACCCGGGCGCTCGAAGCGAGCGCAGGCGCAGGCATCGCGGCGCGTGCTCGCTATTGTCATGCGGCCTGCAAGAAAAGACCGCAGGCAGCACGCCAACAGCTCCGCCCCGCCTCCGTTTGATGTCCGCTCCGCAAAAAGACGCTCCGCTCCCGCAGTTCTGAATCGTGCCAGATGTTCGCATTCTCCTCGCCGTTCGCCGCATGGCGGTACCGGCGCTTCGAATGCTTCACCTACAAAGCGTTAGGCACAGGTACTTATAAAAAGTAATGATTACGGGTTATAAGCGGCACAAAAAGGTTCAGCCTTCCATCTGATAGTACTTCTCATTGAAGAGTCTCAAGCATGCAGCCACGACAGCGGGGTCATACTTGGAGCCGCTAGGGATGATATTGTTTCCAGGGCCTGATCCAAAGGGAATACATTCCTGTAGCTCCTGTGACTGGTCAAATTTGTAAACCCCAATTCCAACACACATCAGGGAGTGATGCGAACCGCCAAGAAAGAGCCCGTCTTTGAACCGTCGGCAGCTTGCCCCATGATTCGAAACCCATCCGGTGAAAAATTAAATGTTATATCGTCAGGATTATAACTGGAAAACCCTGACATTTGTGTAACCTTTCCTTTGAAGTAATACTGATTATTGGTTTTATTGATGCTACCTTTTAGCTCTGCCCTCTGAGCGCCTGAGTTATCCATAACCTCCATTGTCACGTCGTCGAGACTCTTTATGTTCAGCTTGATGAGATGCCTGTTGTATATCTCTCCCACCCACGATGATGGAGTCAACTGATGTTTGGAACTGCCTGACAACATTTTTCGTGCAGAAAAGGGCGTTACAAGAGGTTTTTTTGAATCACCTGTTAGCCCCACAAGATCACCGTTCTTCAGCAGCAATTCACGTATATCGGGGTTGTAATTATTGGCATTACCTAAGACGGCCGTGGCCTGTTCGTGCTTCAACACAAGTTTCCCCCCACTGATTCTGTAAGATCCGCGCTGAAGCACAATATTATTGGGATTGCTGCCGTACCACAATACGGCTTCGGATACCGTGTCACTCTGATCATCGAATATTATATAAGCATCACATATCTGTTCTTTGCTGCATGGCCAACTGCCCTTCCATACCCCGGCTAAAAAAGATCTTGTTAGTGCACCATCCAAAGACACTAAGATTTGGCTTTTCGTACCACCCCCAATTAGAACGGTTGAGACGCTATCTTTATATCCTTCTTTTGCCTTTGCAAATATCTTATGCTCACCCTTGGGGAGGCGGATCGTCTGGGTTTCTGCCTTGTAGGTCTTGCCATCGACTTCAAATGCTTTTATTTCTGAGATTGCATTATTGAAACTTATATTGAGAACTCCTGTTGTAAAATGTCTCCATGCAAAGAATCCTATGATGCAAAACACCGTAATAAGGATAGGGGAACCGATGCCGATGGCCTTATTCCTAGCCTTTCTTTCAATGATCCTTTTGGTGTCAACTAACTTCGGTTTGTATGCTTCATTCAGGGCTGCCGCTTTTTCATACAGGTTACACGCAGCATAATATTGCTTTCCGGTAAAGGCTTCATCCGCTTCCTTCCCGATTATCCCTGCAAAGGTCTGTGCAACATCAGGAATCTCAAAGTACTTAAGAGAAGTCTTTAGGTAATCCTTGGCCTTAACAGCATCTCCCCTTTCAAATGCCTTTTGACCCATCGCCCCGTATGCTTTTGCGAGGAGTTGCTTTGTTTCCGGGTTTAAGGATAGGAGTGTCTTCGGAGACAGAGCAGCAAGGGTTTCCACGGCATTAACAATGTCTCCTTTTGCTGAGTAGCTGAGTGCGGAGTAGGCTCTGGCAACTACGTTCTGAGGAGCCTCCTTTAAGAGTTTCCCAAGGAAACATAGTGTATTTTCCGTGTCTCCCTTCTCTGCAGAGAGAATGCCTGCCAAGAGAAGTACTTCCTGATCTTTCGAGTCTAAATCAATGAGCTTCGTGTAATAAGATAGGGCCTGCCCCTTATCCCCCTTCTTTTCTGAGATTTTCGCAAGTTCCCGATAAAGTTCTTTGTCGGGGGCAAGGGTTGCTAATGCCTCAAGCATTTTCTGTGCTTCAACATCATTGGATATTTTGAGATAGAGGTCTTTCATGGCCTTAAGGATGTTAACGTCCTTAGGATTGACAGTAAGCAGTTCTTTCCCCAGAGCAATAGTCTCACTTGTCTTTCCTGTCTCTTTGAGGCAGAGAAATAGTCCTTTTTGTATTCCCTTTGTGGCGGGATCAAGGGTAAGCACTTTCTCGTAACAACTCTGTGCTCTATCGAACTTGCCCAATGCACGGTATACATCAGCGGACCTGAAGTGACCGTCGATATTTGTAGCTTCTATATTCACTGCTTTTTGGTATTGGACCAGGGCGTCTTCAAATCGATGGTGGGCTTGGTAGAGGTCACCAAGGTCGATATAGAGCTTAGGGTTGAGTGAATCCTGGGCTATCTTCTTTTCATGGATATCGATAGCGGCTTCAAGTTCGGGAGCGATCTTTGACTTTTGCGTTTCAGTCAAATTTGTACCACATTTCGTGCAGAATTTTTGATCTGGTCGAATTGGACTGTTGCACTGGGGACAATTATTCATATAAAACTCCTGATGCGATCTGATAGATTATTGGTGGAGTGAACCCCACTCGTTACACATATGCCTATTGTACTTTTGTTCCACACTTTGTACAGAAATTATTTTTTAATAACAGTTCAGTACCGCAATTAGCGCAAAACTGGGCCTCAGATGATTGTAGATTTGCAGTTGCAGTATACGGCGCGTCGGTTTCCATATCTTCATCTTGAAGTTTCGCTTCTTCGGTTTGCTCCACTTTTACCTCTCCCTGAGTATTGGCACGCTTAATAATGAATATAGCCAATATAACAACTGCAAAAATCCCCATACCAATCAGAATTATCGGAAGAAGATCATGGGCTTTGGTAGGCGTATAAACTACTGTGGCGCGCCCAGAGGTAAAAACAACGGTTTTATCGTCCTTGATATTACCTTGTGTTTTTTCTCTAATTATTTTGCCATCAATATGGACGGTAATTGATCCGAGTTCTACGTTGCCGAAGTCAAGGAAAATTGACCCATCGTTATTAACTTTTCGTGGTCCAAACGACTTAACGAAGTCTGACCACTTAATTTTTGCTTCATAGACACCAACACCTTTATCAATAAAAGAAATAAGATCAATACTTTTCTGAGACAATCTCCCTCTTAGGTCTGACTCTCCCATAGGCATACCAGATAAAATCATTGTTCCATGCCCACCACCAGATTTATCAACCCAAGCTTCTAAATCTACTTTGCAGCCGCACAAAAACAGAATAAAAACCAAACATAGTGTAAGCATCAATAAACGTTTCATAAATACCCTCCTTCATTGACAATAACGCCTTTTATGTAAATTTCTAATAATTTCAGTTTAGAAAGACAGAAAAATTGTAAAACTATTAGTATCCATAGTAAATATTTACCGATGTTAAATGCCTGATTGGAGTTCATAATTCTGTTGTAGCAAATTCCGTTAAATGACGAGGGCTGTTTAGAGCTTTTCTCCACAGTTCGCGCAGAATAGAGCTTCAGTCGCCCCTTTGGTGCCGCAATTTCCACAGAATTTGCCAGTAGATTCTTGTGCTAAATAGTTTATCTCAGTTTGTATTCCTTCTTTCTCTTCTTGCTTGTTTCCAACAACATAAGTGGGTTGTACCGCAGTTGTCGTAACAGTATCTTCCAAGAATAGCAGGCCGAAAAGTGAGGCACCAAATCCAAGGATTGTTCCCACCGAGCCGAATTTCATTTCGAACATCCCACCTCCTTGTTTATTAAACTCCGAATATTTGAACAACAAAATTAAGAGGCTGACACCTGCCCCGACAATTACAATTGGCTTCAGATCCTTCAACTTGTTTTGACCATCATAAATAAAAAAGCCGACGACTATAGCAATCGCTGCAATCAATACTAACCATAATGCCGACTCACCGCCGTTCGCAATTTGAAAGCCAGAGACATCCTGTCCACAGGCCCGCATCCAGGGCATGAAAAAGCATATTGCCGCAAGCCCTGCCCCACTTGGCGTTATGAACCTTTTACCGTCCTTTTGTTTCTGATCCATAGCTTTTCTCCTCCAAGTTATTTTATTGCTTGTAGAATTGACAATGCTGCAGCAGCACCAAAACCAATGATCTTCTTGGAAATCTTTTTCATTGATGGATCCTCCATCATTTCGGCCAATAGTTTGGCGCTTTCTAAATTTCTTTTGTCCGGGTCTTGGATTGCACTTACTTCTCGGATACGGCCTTGCCAATAATCATTTTTTCTTGAGAGATTATAAATGTCGTATCGAGTTAAGCCTGTATCGAAATCAACAATATTTACGAAGATGCTTGCATACAGATTTTCAGGTTTACCTGTAATTTGAGTGAGTTTTAACGTACCGACAAAGAAATACCAATAGAGAAAAGCTGTCAGTAGACTTGCGCCGATGACTACTATTCTCCCATTTTTCAACATGACCGTTGAGCAACCCCTTTCCATCACTTATCAAATTTGTGCTCGTTTATGGGTTTTTCTACAGCTTTCAACGCACGGGGTGAGGGACGCTAAGTGATCCTCTCGACCTGCCGATTAGATAATCGGTCTTGACGAGTAGCCATACCGTAGCATGTCCATTCAAGCAGTTTCTGTTCATGTATCAATTGGTGAGCTTGAGAGACGCCACTATTTCCTCGGCCTTTGCTCTATTGTACGAGTCACACCGAGATCCTGCCGTGAACAAGTCGATGAGCCACCAAAGGCCACACCCTCCCACAGTGATGATTTTTAAAATGCCAATCCCTACATCACCAAACCAGATGCGATCCCAATTGAACAGAGCCACGAGTGTCGCGGTGCCTCTATCCTTCTTTTCAGAAGCATACTGTGACTGAAAGATCATCTTCTTTGTATCACTAAGATCCTTTGTCATATTCGCGAGTTCTACCGCGCCTAATTGTGCCATGAGTTCCTCCTTAAACGAATTTGTTTTTTACACGCAGCGACGAAATAGTACACAGCTACCACATAAATCGGTACGATAAGCCAATTCATTTCTATTGCTTGACCGACGTGACCTCTAATGAAAAGCGCATCTGCCCGTGACAAGCCGCAGCCGAAGCATTGAATATCAAAAATCAGCCGCCACAAACAAGGAATGCCACCGTATTCTGTAGTTGGATTAACAATAAACCCATATAGCACCATAGCAGGAAATGCAAGTGTGCGTATGGAAATGACCCGATGTAACAATTCAGGCCACTTAGCCACTTTTCTGCCCTCCTTTCAAAATGATGCCGTCGTAAGCCAACTTGTTTGCTAAAGAACTCCCCCGCCTGCAACAAGGCGAATTATCCCCACCAGTATTGCTATGCCACAAAACACGATTCCAGCAATGGCAGCACCTTTGCTTCCCTCCTCTATTTTAGCAAGCGTAATTCCACTTACAATCAATCCTATACCTGAGAATGGAATATTCAACCAATTCAATGATCCAAGGCATGGGAAAAAACCAACAATCAATCCGATCATCGCGAGTATGCCCCAGATTAGACTAAGAGTTTGCATTTTGAAACCTCCTTTAAGTTTGATTATTTTGATAATATTGCCTGGCTATTTGAAGATAAAAGCATACTTTCAGTCCATATCCACCTCCTTACTATCTTATTACTTAAAACACAAATCATCACAAACTCGTTTATAACAAACAGCGAATATAGATAACAGCTAAAACTATTTGACAGGTGGGCTTGTTGAAACCTTCCTTTCGAGATGTAAATAAAG